>ERZ791858.27-NODE-27-length-183283-cov-10.235428_pt1 | contig 183283 bp, 163 predicted proteins | sample MGYA00510284_ERZ791858 | MGnify/ENA primary metagenome ERZ791858 (study PRJEB30046, sample SAMN00792077) | human gut metagenome | study: EMG produced TPA metagenomics assembly of the A metagenome-wide association study of gut microbiota in type 2... | reverse complement strand
TTCCGACTCCAGACTTGAGCCGCTATGCGGCTCTACAGCTAAGGGGGTGTTGCACGAAACGTGCAACACCCCCTCTTTCACGTAATCACATAATTGCTCTTCTCGTTGTTCAGGAGGATCACGTCTTCCAGATCCAGATACAGGGGTTCCCCATCGGCCCACTGATGATAGGCGCTGCCGTGGGTCATCACCCGGAGGACATGGTCTCCCACCTGGATCCGGTAATCCACCGCATCTCCCATATAAAACCGGTGCTTCACCGTTCCCTGGAGCATCCCACCGGTTTTGGACAGGGTGATGTTTTCCGGACGGACCCCGATCACCGCTGGCCCTTCCGGCAGCCCCGTTTTGTTGGGAAAGGACACCTGGGTTCCCTGGACAAAGACCCGTTCCTCCCGGACTTCCCCAGGCAGGAAATTCACCAGGCCGATGAAATCCGCCACCATCCGGTTCACCGGATGGGTATACACTTCATAAGGCCGTCCCACCTGCTGGACCACGCCTCCGTTCATCACCACGATCCGGTCACTCATGGTCATGGCTTCCGACTGGTCGTGGGTCACGTAGATCACCGTGATCCCCAGCCGTTTCTGGAGGGAGGAGATTTCGAACCGCATGCTTTCCCGGAGCTTGGCATCCAGGTTGGACAGCGGTTCGTCCAGAAGCAGCAGACCCGGCTGGGCGATCAGAGCCCGGGCCAGAGCCACCCGCTGCTGCTGGCCTCCGGACAGCTGGCTGGGATACCGCTCCCCGTACTTGTCCAGATGGACCATGGAAAGAGCCTCGGCCACCCGTTTGTCCCGTTCCTCTTTGGGGACCTTCTGGATCTTCAGGGGATAAGCCACGTTTTCCGCTACAGTCATATGGGGCCATACCGCATAGGACTGGAACACCATGCCGATGTTCCGCTTTTCCGGGGGTACGAACACATGGGATTCCGCACTGCTCACCAGGGTGTCCCCCAGCAGGATGTTCCCTTCCGTGGGCCGTTCAAAGCCGGCGATCATCCGCAGGGTAGTGGATTTGCCGCATCCGGAAGGTCCCAGGAAGGATATGAATTCCCCATCCGCCACCTCCAGGTTGAAATCCCCCACGGCCGTCACGGCGCCGAACCGTTTGTAGAGATGTTCCAATTTTACTTGAGCCACAATAGTCCTCCTCATCAAATGGCAATATTGCCCTTGGATACCTTGTTCAGGATCAGGTTCCCCACCATGACGATCACCAGGATGATCACCGACAGCACGGAGGCATTCTGGGTGTCCGCATAAGTCTGGAGCTCGTAAAGCAGCACCCCGATGGTCTGGGTGTCACTGCCGTAGAGCAGATTGGACATGGTCAGTTCATAAAAACTGGGCATGAAGATCAGGAACCAGCCGGCCACAATGGAGGGGGCGATCAGGGGCATGATGATGTCCCGGCACACCCGCAGCCAGTCGGCCCCGGCGTTGAGCCCCGCCTCTTCCAGACTGCTGGAGACCTGGCTCAGGGAAGCGGCAATGGTCCGGACACTCATGGTCATGTATTTCACCAGATAGCTGACAATCAGGATCCACATGCTGGAATATAGGTTCAGCCCATAGTTGCCGGAGAAGAAGATGATCAGGGCCAGGGCGATGACCACACTGGGAGTGCTGCCTCCCACCATCACCAGGATATCCGGCAGGGACCGTCCGGGCACCCGGGTCTTTACGGACAGGTAGGCCACAAACAGGGCCAGCAGGGTACCCACACAGGCGGAAATGAAAGCATAGCCCAGGGACCGCCAGATGCAGTCCAGGTACTGGCTGTTTTCCAGCACCGGGATCCAGGCGTCGATGCCGAAATTGTCCAGCCGGATGCCCTTGGACATGCTGACCATGAAGGAGGTCATCACAATGGACCCCAGGGGCAGGATCACGGAAAGGAAGGCGTAGAGCCCCACAAAAAAGGTGGCCACTCCCTTCCACCGGCCCAGTTCCACCAGCACCGGACGGGTGCTTTTGCCGCTGATGGTGGTATAGTCCTTCCGGCCCATGAGCCAGCTCATGAAGAACAGCAGCCCGTTGGCCAGGAACATCAGGGAAACCGCCAGGGTGGTGGCATCCCGGATCCCCTGGTCATCCCCCATGTACACGAAGGAGACGATCCGGGTGGTGAGCACTTCGATGTTCCCGGGCATCCCCACAATGGCCGGAATCCCGAAACAGGAACCGGCTCCGATGAACACCAGGAGTCCCCCGGCCAGGATGCTGGGGGCCATAAGAGGCAGGGTCACATCCCACAGAGCCTTGAGAGGGGACGCCCCGGCGATCCGGGAAGCCTCCTCCAGGGTGGGATCCATTTTTTCCATGGCCCGGGAAATGGTAATGAAGGCAAAGGGAGAATAGAATAAGGTCAGGACCCAGATCATCCCGCCCCGGGTATAGATGTTGAAAGGCGCCTGGGACAGGGAAAACAGGGTTTTCAGCAGCTGGTTCAGATAGCCCACATCCGGGTTCAGCAGCTGGGTCCAGGCAATGGCTCCCACATAGGGTGGAATCATGTAACTGGCCACCAGGATGGTCCGGAACTTTTTCCGTCCCGGCAGGTCCGTCCGGCCAATGAGCCAGGCCAGAGGGAAGGTGATCAGCACGCTGAGCAGCATCACCAGAAGGGAAATCTCCACGGTGTTCCGCAGGGCTTTCAGGTTCACTTTCTGGCTGTACACCGCTGCATAATTACTCAGGTCAAAGGTACCGTCCACCATTACGCTGTCCCAGATCAGTACCGCCAGAGGCAGCACGATAAAATACAGCAGGGCCAGGACGGTAAGGGCAATGACCGCAAACTTACTGTCGATTCGAGGCAAATTCCACTTTTTCACCATACACTCCTTTGGACACAATGAGGCAGGAAAGGAGCCAGGGCTGGATTCCCGACCCTGACTCCTTTTGTCTCCAGGCATACTTGGGCATCATGTCCCGCAACACGCCGGATCAGGCATCCATGACTCTGGACCGGAATTCTTCCTTGATCTTGGATTCGTCCCGGGTGAGTTTTTCCCAATCCACTTTCAGAGCGTTCTTCAGCAGTTCCTTCAGACTGTACTTGGCCCCTTTGGGTTTTTCCACATCATCCCGCACAGAATGCATCCAGCCGGCGGTTACCGCCGCCTGGCCTTCCTTGCTCAGCCACCAGTCGGTGAGGGCTTTGGCCCCTTCCGGGTTCTTGGTGGCCTTGAAAATCCCGATGGGGGAAGAAATCAGGATGCACCCTTCCTTGGGATAGACCACTTCCAGAGGTTCCTTCTTGGTCTGCTGGAGCTTCAGGATGTTTTCTTCCAGGATGATGGCGGCCATGTATTCCCCGGTCAGGAGCTTGTTCTGGATGGCGCTGTTCCCTTCTTCCACCCGGAGGCCGTTGGCTTTCAGGGCATCAAAGTATTCCCAGCCGAACTTGTCCGCCAGGGTCCCTACGGCCACATAGGCGGTACCGGACAGCAGGGGGTTGGGCATGGCGATGCGCCCCTTGTACTTGGGATTGGTCAGGTCCTGCCAGCTGGTGGGCACATCTTCCGGTTTCAGTTTGTCCTTGTTGTAGGCGATGATCATGTTGCAGACCCGGACAGCCGCCCAGGCTCCGTCCTTGTCCACTTCCATGATATGGTGTTTGGTTTCCGGCGATTTGTAATTCAGCAGCAGGTCCTTGTCCTTCAGATAGATGTAATAGGAAGGATCCGCCACCATCAGCACATCGTCGCTGATTTTGTTGGCCTTGACTTCCCCGGCAATCTTGGTCTTGATCTTTTCCGTTCCGCCCTGGAACCAGCTGACTTTCAGATCCGGGAAGGCTTTCTGGACTTTCGGTTTGCACATAGAGTTGACGATATCCGGATACATGGAGGTGTAGACCATTACATTCCCGGATACCCCTTTCTTCCCATCCGCCGCCTTTTTGTCTCCCCCGCCGCAGCCGGCCAGGAGGAGGGTTCCGCAGGCCAGCAGAGCCGCTGCCGCGGCCAGCCATTTCTTGCTGCTCATACAATCCCGTCCTTTCCTGATGATTTTTTCTATTCTGATAATTTGTGATGCCCTGATGCCTGTCAGGGATGATTTCTTTCAGTATATCCGTTTTCATCCGGAAAAACGTCAAAAATCAGTTTTGTCCATTACTTTTTTCATAATAGGTGAACAGAGCCTGGGTCCCCAGGTCCCCCTTCCCTTCCTTGGCCAGGGAACGGTATTCCTTCAGCACCTGGTGGAGCACCGGCAGCTTCAGATCCTTCTTTTCCGCTTCTTCTTCCGCCAGGCCCATATCCTTGATGAAATGCTTCAGGAAGAAGCCGGGAGCATAGTCTCCCTGGATGATTTTGGGCCCGAAGGCATTCAGCTGGGCACTGCCCGCCGCCCCGGTGGACACTGCCTTCAGCAGGGTTTCCAGATCAAGGCCGTTGGCCTGGGCGTACCGGAGGGCTTCACAGACTCCGGATAAGGCACCGGCGATCATGATCTGGTTGGCCATCTTGGCATGCTGGCCCATCCCTGCTTCTCCCATGTAGTTGATGTTGGTACCCATGCCCCGGAACACCGGCTGGAGCACATCGAAATCTTCCTTTTTCCCGCCCACCAGGATGGACAGGGTGCCGTTCCGGGCGCCGGTATCCCCGCCGGTCACCGGTGCATCCAGCACATGGAAGCCCCGTTTGGTCCCTTCTTCATACAGTTTCCGGGCCAGGGTAGGACTGGTGGTGGTCATGTCAATGAGGAAGCTGCCGGGCCGGGCGCTGTCCATAAGAGCCCCGGGAGCCAGATAGACTTCCTCCACATCCCGGGGAAATCCCACAATGGTGATCAGGCACTGGCAGGCGCCGGCCAGATCGGCGATGGAAGGATGGAGGGTGACCCCTTCTGCCTTCAGATCCGCCACTTTTTCCGGATGCCGGGCATAACAGTGCATGGCATACCCTGCCTTCCCCAGATTCCGCAGCATGGATTTTCCCATAATGCCCGTACCGATAAAGCCAATATCACGGATTTCCGTCATACAAACCCCTTCTTTCCGGTAAAATGCAAAACAAAACCACATCATGCAAAATCATTATAATTTATGGGAATGGAGGCGCGCAAGAGGGAATTGGATCGTCAGCTGACCGTTGACAGAGCCATCCCCCCTATTTCCCCTTGCTGGGGGTGATCTTCAATGTGTTGATGATGTTGGTGAGCTTGTGGGTGTCTTCTTTCCAGTAGCCGTCATCCGCCTTGTTCCACACCACTGTCAGGGTATGGACCCGGTCCAGGTTGAACAGAGTCCACCGTTCCGCGTGGAAGGTCATCAGGTGCTGTCCCTTTTGGAGCACTTCCATGTCATAGCTGGTATGGAGGCTTTCCACTCCGTTCACGATATTGCTGGCCATGGGCTGCCAGTTGGTGAATTTCAGGGAATAGCCTTCCGGCAGCATCTTGGTGTAGATCCCCTGGATGCTTTTTTGGGTAATGTCCCCGAATTCTTTGATCTGGTCCCCTTTCAGGCCGATGTTCTGGCCATACCGGGGCATTTTTTCCGGGCTGGCCACGGTCTTGAATTCCACCCACACCAGGTGTTCATCGGTATTCCAGGGCACCGGATCCAGTTTCCCGCTCTGGACGATGACGGACCCGGGGCTCTTCACCACTTCCTGGTCCGCTTCCAGCCATTTTTTCAGGAGCGGATCCAGGTCCGGAGCTTTCAGCAGTCCATCCCGGGTTTCCTGGCTCTGGAGGATCATTTCCGGAGGCACCGCAAAGGATCCCTGATCCCCGGCCTGGATTTCCACCCAGCCCGGATAGGAAGCCACATGGACCTGTTCTGTTTTATTGGTCTCTTTGCCGCACCCGGCCCCCAGGAAAAGGGCCAGCAGGCAGCCAAGGAGCATGATTTTCTTCAACATACGATTTCCCGCCTTTCTGATACGGGAATATTATAGCATAAAAAAAAAAAGGGGAGTGCTGCACAGAACGTGCAGCACTCCCTTTAACTCAGTCCCCCACTGCCACCGCTGCTTTTTTGGCGGCTTTTCTGGCTTCGTACCGGTCCATATTCCGGGCGAAGAGGCCGGCCAGGAAGGAACCGGTGATCTGATGGACGGCGGCGCCTACAGCAGCCGGGATGGCCACGGCAGGAGCGAAGTACACGGCGCAGATGGACAGGGCCAGGGCGTCATTCTGCATCCCCACTTCCAGGGTCACGGAATGCTGCTGGGGTTTGCCCATACCCAGTTTCCCGGTGATAAAATATCCCATGCCGAAGCCCACCAGGTTGTGGAGCAGCACCAGCACCACCACAAAGGCACCCAGGGCCACGATCTTGGCTCCGTTCACAGCCACCACGCCGCCCAGGATGGACAGCACCGCAAAAGCGGACAGCAGCACCAGCACTTTCTGGATCTGGGCCAGGAACTTTTCCCCTACGGCTTTGTGGACCAGGAGCCCCAGCACCAGAGGCACCAGGATCACTTTCATCACCGTGAGAGCCATGGAAACAAAGGAAACATTCACATATTCACCGGCCAGGGCCCATACCAGGAAGGGCATCATCACAGGAGCCAGCAGAGTGGAAACAGTGGTGACGGATACGGCCAGAGGCACATCCCCTTTGGCCAGGAAGCTCATCACATTGGAAGCGGTGCCACTGGGGCAGGAACCCAGGAGCACCATGCCCACCGCCAGATCCGGGCTCAGATGGAACACCTTGGTGAGAGCAAAGGCCACCAGAGGCATGATGGTGTAGTGGCACACCGTACCGGCCAGGACTTCCTTGGGCCGCTGGAGCACCAGTTTGAAATCGGACAGATGGAGGGTCATGCCCATGCCGAACATCACCACACCCAGGAGCCATACAGTGTAATGGACGGACCAGGAGAAGGCCCCCGGAACAAAATAGCCGCCCACGATGGTAGCCAGCACCAGCCAGGTGAGATTTTTCCCTACAAAGCCACTTACTTTTGTCAACAGATTCATGTTTTACCCCTCCAAAAAATGTTTTCTGCAAAAATCAAACGGCTGATGGCTTCCCTGGGAGAAAAAGAAAAGCGCTTTGTCTCCTGTAAGAGACAAAGCGCTGTGCTCTGCGGTACCACTCTTGTTGTCGCTGCTGCGACCTCTTTACTAGCATCTCCGGATTTCCCTTCCAATGCCGGACAGGATAACGGCTGTCAGCCGGCCCCACTTACTTGGAATCTTTCAGCGGGCAGCTCCTGGGTGATTTTCCTTCTCCTCTCAGCATCCTGCCTCGCACCAAGCGGCAGGTTCTCTGGAATGTGAGACTGGACAAGTACTTTTCCCATTCAACACTGTCTGATGTTTTGTTATGGGCTTTATTATACGCTTTTGAGAAAATTTGTCAACAAGTTTTTTTCAAGTCCTCAATACGCGGACATCCATACGTCCATCAGAAGGGTCCCAGATGGGTAGCAGAAGCGTACCACATCACCACGAAGGCAAAGATCCATTCCAGCCCCAAAAGAGGGAAGGCAAACTTCCACCAGCGCCGGAGAGGCACACCGGCTACGGTGAGCACAGTCATGGTGGTGCCGCTGGCCGGGGTGATCATGTTGGTGAAGGCGTCCCCCATCTGGAAGGCCAGGACGGCGGTCTGCCGGGTGAGCCCCACCAGATCCGCCAGCGGTGCCATAATGGGCATGGTGATGGCTGCCTGGCCGGAGCCGGAAGGCACCACCAGGTTGAACACGTCCTGGACGATGAACATGCCGAAGCCCAGCAGAGAATGAGGGAATACATTCAGCCCGGCCGCCAGGTAGTAGATGATGGTATCCAGGATCTTGCTGTCCCCCATGAGCAGGGTCACCCCTTTGCACAGGGAAACCATCATGCAGGGCATGGCCATGTTCTTCACTCCGCCGATGAAGGCATTGGCAAAGTCGTTGACGCTGAGCCGTCCCACAATGCCGGCGAACACCGCCATCATCAGGAATAGGGCGGCCAGTTCATCCATGTAGAAGCCGTATTTGATGACCCCCACCAGGATGGCGGCCACGGTGACCACAAAGCCGGCCATGATGATCTTCTGACGGCCGGTCATGAGCACATTATCCCCTTCATAGGCACTCAAGTCCATCTGGGGACGGTAGATCTGGTCGTAGTCATACATGTAGCTGCTTTCCGGATTCTTCTTGATCTTCCGGGCATACCACATGGTATACACCACATTGATCACAATCAGCACCACCAGCATGGCCACCCGGACCTGGATGCCAGAGAACATGGGCAGGCCGGAAATGCTCTGGGCCACCCCTACGGTAAAGGCGTTGGTCACCCCGGCTCCGTAGCCCCCGCTCACAGCGGCCAGAGGCATGGCCACCGCCACAATAGAGTCGAACCCCAGGGCATAGCATACGGCCATGATCAGGGGCACAAAGGCGATGTATTCCTCGCTGCAGCCAGCAAAGGTGCTGAGACAGGTCATAATGGTGAGCAGCACCGGGATCAGCAGCATTTCCCGACCCTTCACCTTGGTGACCACATGGCCCAGAGCCCCGTTGATGGCCCCGGTGGCCGCCATTACGTTCAAAGCTCCCCCGATGATCATCAGGAAACCTACAATACCGCTGGCCCCTTTGACGCCCCGGGGCACCGCCTTGAACACGTCGAAGAAGCCGGCAGGATGCTTGGCGATGAAATGGAAGGTGTTGGGATCCACCACCATACGGCCGCTGGCCGCATCCTTCACCCGGTCAAAGATCCCGGCCGGGATCAGATAGGTGGCAATGGCGGTAAGGATCAGGATAAAGAAGATGATAATGATCGGGCTGGGTACCGATACTTTTTTGTTCACCGGTTTCTGGACGGTGTCCTGTTTGTTTTCTGTCATAACAACTCCCCTTTACAGCAGTTACAGACGGCAGATGGCTGCGGTCAGCAGCATGGTCCGTTCAAACATGGTTTCAACGATGGCATATTCCTGGAGAGTATGGGCTCCATCCCCCTGGACCCCCACGGAATCCAGGATGGGGATCCCCGCCTGGGCCATGAAGGAGGCATCGGAACAGCCCCCGGGATGAGCCGCACCGAAAGCCGGGATCCCGAATTCCGCAGCCGCCTGGTTCACCAGGGCCAGCAGGTGGTCATTGCCTTCGGTCCGTTCAAAGACGGGCATGAAGGCCGGGAATTCCACTTCTGTCCGGGTGCCGGCCACATGGGTCTCGGCGCAGATGGCCCGGATGGCTTCCTGGAGTTTTTCCTTGTCCTCATTGTAATCGTACCGGCAGTCCACTTCGATCCGGCAGGTATCCGGCACCGCATTGGAAGCCGTGCCCCCGGAAATAATGTCCGTGCTGACGATCCGGCCTTTGTCCAGGTCCGTAAGAGCCCGGAGGGCCACGATTTTGTGGGCCATTTCTTCAATGGCGTTGGCGGATTTGGTGTAGGCATTGCCCACATGGCCGGCCTTCCCGTGGACGGTGATCCACACATCCATGCAGCCTTTCCGGCCTACGGTGAGGCAGTTGTCCATCCGGCCGGTTTCCAGGTTGAAGGCGCACAGGCAGCCCTTGGCTTCTTCCGCCAGCAGCTTGTCCGCCCGGGACCCCTGGTGGGTGATTTCCTCATCGGGGACGAAAAGCAGTTTGATGGGATGCCGGTCATAGCCAATCTTTTCCAGCACTTTGGCCAGATAGACCGCCATGACGATGCCCCCCTTCATGTCGCAGACCCCAGGGCCATAAGCCTTTCCTTCCTTGATGGTGAAGGGATTTTCCGGGTAGCTGCCGTTGGGGAACACCGTATCCAGGTGTCCGCTCAGGAGGATGGGCTGGCCGGCCCGTTCCTTCCCGGACCAGGCCCGGATCAGGGGGGCCGCCCCGGTTTCCACCAGTTCGCTTTCCAGTCCCAGCTTCTGGAGATAGGCAGACACCTTTTCCATCAGGGTCTCCATCCGTTCTTTTTCCTTGCTGCCGGCCTGGAAGTTGATCAGATCCTTCCAGAAATCCAGCATGTCCTGTCGGAAGCTTTCCACCGCTTCCTGGATTTGTTTGTTTTGCTGCTCCATGGGTTTCTCCTTTGTACAATACAGCAACTTATCATCGATATTTTATACAGATATAGTGTATATTAATTTTTATTTTATCGAAAATCTTCGGAGTTGGCAATAGGAAAAAGGGGGTGTGAATTTTTTCACACCCCCTTTTTCACATAAAAAACAGCGCCAGTGCCGTGGTTATGATCCCGCACACACACAGGGAGATGGAACTCATGGCACCCTGGATCTTGCCGATTTCCAGGGCCTTGCTGGTGCCTACAGCGTGGCTGCAGGCACCGATGGCCACCCCTTCCGCCACCGGATCCGTAATATGGAACAGTTTGCACAGGAAGGGAGCCAATACCGCTCCTTCGATGCCGGTGATCACCACCGCTCCTGCGGTGATGCCCGGGATGCCCCCGCCGTTTTCCGAAATCCCCAGGGCAATGGCCGTGGTGACGCTTTTGGGCAGCATGGAAGCGGAAAAGACGGAATTGGTCCCGAACAGATGGCACAGGGCCAGAGCCGCAATGATGCTCCCCAGGCTGCCGATGGTGCAGCCCACCAGGATGGGCAGGAAGTTCTCCTGGAGTACCTTCCGCTGCTGATAAATATTTAGGGCCAGCACCGCCGTGGCCGGTCCCAGGAGCATGGTGATCACCGACCCGCCCATATTGAAATGCTTCAGGGGCACCCCGGTGACCGTCAGGATCACCACGATCATCAGGGCTGACGTGAGCACCGGGTTGCACAGGAGCCAGCCGGTCTTTTTCTGGAGTTTCACCCCCAGGACCCAGCAAATGAAGATCAGGGTCAGGCCGAAAAACGGGGTACGGGTAAATGCATCAGGCATGGGAGGCTCCTTTCTTTCTCCACAGTTTCAAACAAATCTGGACACTCCAGCCGGTAATGAAATACACCAGAGGCGTGGTCACCAGGGTGATCACCAGGAAGGGGATCAGATAGTTTTTCAGAGTTTCCACATATTCCAGGGTCCCCACCACCGCCGGGACGAAAAAAATACCCATATTCCGGATGAAGAACCCGCCGGCATCTTTGATCTGCTCCGGTTTCAGGATTTTCCGGTACAGCAGAAAAGTCAGCACCAACAGACTGATCACACTGTAGGGTACCGTAAAGGGCAGCAGCTCCGCAATGCCGATGCCGATCAGACAGACGCCGAAAATCAGCGCCAATTCCATGACAATATTCATGACTCCCCCCAACTACACTGCAAATACAAGACGTTCCGCAACACACAATATTAATAGTATATAGTATCAACGGCCGGAAGGGAAGATGTTTACTGTAAAATCTGACTTATTTTTACTTAATTAGCTGACAATTCTTCTGTACGAATTCAAATTTTATCGAACATACGTCATTGAGTTTTACATTGCCGTTCAATATTTTTAGAACGCTATGAAGAATTTATGCTTGATTGTTCGAGAAAAAGGTTTATAATGGGACCATAAATTGATTTCCAAGGAGGAAACAGGCAATGGGTGAGCAAAAACTCGAACGTTTGGAAAGTGATTCTATCGGCAAGAAGTACGTCCCCCGGGACGCCTATTATGGGGTGCAGTCTCTCCGTGCCCATGAGAACTTCCACATCACCGGTCAGTCCACTCATCCCGTCATGATCCGCAGCCTGGCGTACATCAAAAAAGCCTGCGCCCTGGCCAACCGGCAGGCAGGCACCCTGACTCCCAAAACCGCAGATGCCATTATGGCCGCCTGCGATCAGCTCCTGGAAGGGAAATACCAGGACCAGTTCATCCAGGATCCCATCCAGGGCGGCGCCGGCACCTCCCTGAACATGAATGCCAATGAAGTGATCGCCAACATCGCCATCGAGATTTTAGGCGGGGAAAAGGGAGATTACACCCTGGTCCATCCCAACGATGATGTGAACCGGGGCCAGTCCACCAATGACGTGATCCCCACCGCCGGGAAACTGACCGCCCTTTTCCTGCTGGAAGACCTGTACAAAAGCCTGAAAGCCCTGAAAGAGGCCTTTGCCCAAAAAGGAGTGGAATTCGACCCGATCCTGAAAATGGGCCGGACCCAGCTCCAGGACGCAGTGCCCATCCGCCTGGGCCAGGAATTCAAAGCCTATGCCACCGCCCTGGACAGAGGGCTCAGACGGATCCAGTCGGCAGCCAGAGAAATGACCGAAATCAATATGGGCGGTACCGCCATCGGTACCGGAGTCAATGCAGCCCCTGCCTACTCCCGCCATATTGTCGAAGACCTTTCCCGGCTGACCGGCTTTTCTTTTACCCAGGCCGCGGACCTGATCGATGCCACCCAGAATATCGACAGTTTCGCCGCCGTATCCGGCAGCCTGAAGGACTGTGCCATCGCCCTGTCCAAGATTTCCAATGACCTGCGGCTCATGTCTTCCGGTCCCCGGACCGGCCTGGAAGAGATCAACCTGCCTGCCAAGCAGAACGGATCTTCCATTATGCCCGGGAAAGTGAACCCGGTGATCCCGGAAGTGGTGAGCCAGGTGGCCTTCCGGGTGGTGGGCAACGACACCTGCATCGCCATGGCCGTGGAGGCGGGACAACTGGAACTGAACGCCTTTGAACCGGTAATCTTCTATTCCCTGTTCCAGAGCATCGACATGCTCCGGGAAGCGGCGGACACCCTGCGGATCAACTGTGTGGAAGGGATCACCGCCAACCGGGAACACTGCCAGCACCTGCTGAAAATGAGCGCCGGCATCGTAACGGCCCTGAGCCCCTACATCGGCTACGTAAAAGCCGCCAAGCTGGCCAAGGAATCCCTGGCCAAGAACATCCCGGTGGTGGAACTGGCCCGGAGCCGCCATTACCTCAGCGACACCCAGCTGGACCAGGTCCTGGATCCCTACAAGATGACCACGCCGGTGGCGAAATAAAAAAGCTGCCTTGCGGCAGCTTTTTTTATCATCTGGTGCGATTGGCGCGAGTCGAACGCGCGACCCTCTGCTTAGGAGGCAGATGCTCTATCCAACTGAGCTACAACCGCATAACATGATTATTATAACAACTGCCGTCCCCGGAAGCAAGGTATACCCCTGCTTTTGTCAGGAAATGTAGACATTTTTCCTGATTCTCCCTTATAATATAAATTAACAGTTTATTCCGTCCTTTTATCCCAGGGGCGGTTCTCTGTATCCCTGAAAGGAGGAATTCCCATGACAGCCATCGAACAGGAACTGCTCCAGCTGGCCCGCACCATCCTCCATGCCTATTTTGAAAAAACGGATCCGGATCCTCTGCTGGCCCATCTGGCTCCTGATGTGATCTGGCTGGGGGCCGGGCAGGAAATGGAGGCGGAAGGCCGGGACAGAGTTGCCGCCATTTTCCGGAAGGGCCAGGATCAGCTGATTCCCTGCCGGCAGAGCCAGGAACGGTCCTTGGTGCGTCCTCTGGCAGAGGGACTGTGGCTGGTCCAGGTGTCTTCCCTGGTGGAAACGGATCCCTCCTACAAAATGTATCTCCAGGGCTACCAGCGCTGTGCCTTCTGTTTCCGGAAAAACGCCGCCGGCCGCTGGGAAATCACCTATCTGAACCATTCCATGGCCTATGAGGCCGTCCGGGAAAACGAGCTGTTTGCCATCAGCCAGGGAATCCGGAACTTCCGGAAGCTGAAGACGGCGGATCCGGACCTGTTCACCCCCCACGACAAGGAACTGATGTACCAGCTGATCCGGAAACTGTTCCATCCCCTTTCCCGGGAAGAACAGCAGGTCTGCCTGATTCTTTCCCTGTTCCCCCGTTTTTCCCGGGCCCAGGCGGAATTCCTCTGCCCCCACCCGGACACCCTGGCCCGGCTGGAAGAACACTGGAAGCGCAGCCCCTTCCTGACCTACGAGCCTTTCCAGGGGACCTTTGCCTTCCATCCGGTGTTCCAGGAATATCTCCAGAGCCAGTTCCAGTGTGAAGCCTGGAACTGGCAGAAGAAAGCCTGTCTCCAGGCCGCCCGGTGGCAGCTCCGCAGCCGGGATTTTGCCCAGGCCCTTGCCCTGGCTCTCAGGGGAAAAGCCTGGCCCCAGGCCCTCCAGGCCGTAGAACAGGCGGGCCTTGCCATTTTATACCAGCAGCCTCCCTCCCTGCTGATCCAGCTGCTCCGGAAATGCCCTCAGGAGGAAAAAGCCCGGCATTTTTCTGGCTGCGGCCTGATCCTCCTGGCCCTGAACCTGCTCCAGTCCCCTCAGACCGCCCGGGAAGAACGGGAAATCCTGCTGGCCTCCCTGCCCGATGCCTGGACCTGTACCCCGGAAGACCAAGCCCGGATCCTTTTCCTTACGGCCCTGGACAGCCTGCCGGACCTGGGCGCCATGGAGCCGGCCTTCCGGCAGTTCTTCACCTATTGCCGGGAGCACCGTATCCGGCTGCCCCGGGATTATTTCCAAGGCATCCACCGGGGTGTCTCAGGTCAACTGGTGCTGTACTACCGCCGGGCCGGCAGCCTGGCCCGGAACACCCGCCAGCTCCAGGCCCTCTATGACGGCTGCGGAGAAGCCCTCCAGGGCGTCAGCGGTCCCCTGTGGCGTTCCACAGTGGCGGCGGAGCTGGCCTATCTCCAGGGGGAACTGTCCACGGCCGAAGAAGTGCTCCAGGCTTTTCTGGATGCTCCCTGCCGGACCCTGGATGAACAGCAGCGGGCCATCATCGCTCTGTTCCTGATGCCCCGGATCGCCCTGATCCGGCAGGACCAGGAACAGTTCCTGGGCTGGAAAAAGCATTACCGGAAGCTGTCCCAGCTGATTACAGACCCCCTGACCCGGACGGACCTGGATCTGGTGGGGATTTTCGTCCAGAGCCTTTTGGAACAGCCTTCTCCCAGCCTGGCAAAACATCTGGAACGGATGAACAGCCTGCCGGATTATCCTTCCCTCCAGGGGATGCGCCAGTCCACCCGGCACCGTCTCCAGCTGACCATGGGCAGATACCAGCTGTTGCTCCTTTCCACCCGTCCCCAGGATGCCGTCCCAGCTCCCACTTCTTCCCAAATGTGCCGGTGCTACGATGCCATTGTCCAGATTGCGGCCCTGGAGCATACGGGCCTTGGGGAAGAAGCGGCCGCCCTGCTCCGGTCCACCCTGGCTGAAGCCCTGAAAGACAGACTGTACCTGCCTTTTGTTGAGCACCAGTCCCTGCTGGGTCCCCTGCTGGTGAAAGCCGCCCGGCAGCCGGAATTTGCCGCATTCCTGCAGGCGGTCCTGTCCTATTCCCTCACTCCGGCCAAAGGCCGCCCGTTGAAGGAGGCATCCTTCACGGCCCGGGAAAAGCTGGTGATCCGGCGGGTGAAAGAAGGCCGGACCAACAAAGAAATCGCCCAAGAACTGAACGTGGCGGAAATCACCGTAAAAAAACAACTGAGCCTGCTCTATCAGCGTTTCCAGGTAAAGAACAGGACCCAGCTGCTCCATGCGGTGGAGAAAATGTGAAAAAAGGAGATGTCACACAGGACGCATGACATCTCCTTTTTTTAAAACTTGTACGATACCCCCACATTCACTTCATGGGTCTTGGCATCGATGTCTCCTTTGAAATCTTTGTACTTGCTGTCGTTGTAGGAGACGTTGGCTTCCCAGTTGTCGGTGAAGGCATAGCCCACGCCCAGTTCATACTGGGTGATGTTGTTGCCGGTACCGAACTTGGCCCAGCCGGTGGTCTTGTCCGTAATGGGCAGCCGGCCTATGGCTCCCACCTGATAGCCGCTGTTGTTGTCATGGTAGCCATGCTGTTTCAGCCGGTTCCGCACATAGCCCCCGTACCCGTACAGATAGGGGTTGAACTGGTAGATCAGGCTCACCTGATGGGACTGGGCGGACGCATCGTCGTCCCCTTCATGGGCTGCATACCGGTAATCCAGCCCCAGGTTGTCGGCGATCCCGATGGTGCCCCCCACCCGGTACCGGGTGTCACCGCCGAAATCTCTGGTTTCTCCGTGCTGTTTCCATTTCAGAGTATTGCCCACCGTGACGTTGGCATCGACTTTTGCAGCGCCAGGAGCAATCTTGGCCAGGGGAGAAGCACAGGCCACGGTCAAAGGCAGCAGGCTCAGCACTGCAGTGGCCATCATCATTTTTTTCATGGGAAATCCCTCCTTCAATGGATTCAATCATTCATCATTCTTTCATTATACACTTTTTCATCAATTTTCGCAAAATTTCACTGTTTTCCCCCGGAGAGCTTCACGGCCGCTGCGGCTGCAGCCAGGGCCGCCAGGGTGGGCAGCAGCCAGCTCATCCCCAGGGAAAACAGGGGAAGCTGATGGTAGCAGCCCAGCAAAGCCTGGACCGGCGCCGTCCCCTGGAGCCCTTTGGGCAGCACGCTGAGGGCATCCCCAAAAGCCGCCACACCGGCCAGCACCATGGGCCACCGGTACAGCCGCCGGTCCTTTCCCAGAAGAGAGGAGACAAAGGAGGACAGGATCAGGGTAATGGCCATGGGATACAGGAACATAAGGATGGGCACAGCCAGCACAATGATCTGGGTGAGCCCCACATTCCCGATCAGGAAGGAAATCCCTGCAAAGACCACACAGTAAGCCTTGTAGCCCAGGGTCCCGGGGAACAGTTCCTGGAAGGTGTTGGCGCAGGCCGTGATCAGGCCGATGGCGGTCTTCAGGCAGGCGAAGGTCACAATGGCCGCCAGCAGCATGCCTCCTACCGGTCCAAAATAGCCATGGGCGATCTGAGCCAGGGCAATGCCCCCGTTGGCGGAGACCGCCAGCTGTCCCAGGCTGGAGGTGCCCAGCCAGGTGATCAGAGTATAGATCAGGGACATAAGGAACACCACAATGACCCCCACCTTCAGCAGATCCACAGAAATGGTGGCCACATCCCGGACGCCCAGATCCTTCAGGGTGTTGATCACCACCACGGAAAAGGCCAGCATGGCCAGCACGTCCATGGTGTTGTACCCTTCCTTGAACCCGGTAAGGAAGGCATGGTCCACATAGTCCCCCTGGGGAAGGCTGCCGGCAATGGAGCCCATGGGATGGACCAGGGCCACCGCCACCAGAATGGCCAGGAAGGCCAGGAACACCGGGTTCAGGAATTTCCCGATGTACACCACCAGTTTGGAGGGCTTCAGGGAAAACAGCAGGGCCACAGCCATGAACAGGAAGGTGAACCCGGCCAGGATCAGGGTCTGGTTCTCTCCTACAAAGGGTACGATCCCGATCTGATAGGACACGGTGGCAGTCCGGGGCAGGGCAAAGGCAGGACCGATGGTGAGATACAGCAGCACCGTAAAGATCCGGGCAAAAACAGGGTGCACGTTCCCGGCCAGTTCTTCCAGGCTGCCGCTGCCGGAAAGGCCGAAGGCAATGAGCGCCAGGAAGGGCATCAGCACACCGGTGGCAATGAAGCCGATGTTGGCGCTCCAGAAATGGGCACCGGCCAATTGGCCCATGTGCACCGGGAAGATCAGGTTCCCGGCTCCGAACAGCATCCCGAACAGCATGGAGCCCACAAAGAGATATTCAGCAGAAGTCAGTTTGTGATTGTTCATGGCGCCTCCTTATTTGGCGGTCAGGCCGCCGTCCACGGAAACAACAGCACCGGTCATGAAGCCGTTCATAGGGGACAGCACCGCACAGATCATATGGGCCGCTTCTTCCGGCTTCCCGATCCGTCCCAGAGGATAGACGGAGGCCATGGATTCCCGGGAATAGCCACCTTCCGCCAGCTGTTTTTCCACCAGAGGGGTATCCACATCCCCCGGACACAGGCAGTTCACCCGGATCCAGGGTGCCAGATCCAGGGCCAGGGACCGGGTAAAGGCCACCACAGCTCCCTTGGAAGCGGCATAGAGACAGCAGCCGTAATTTCCTTCCAGGGCCGCGTCAGAAGCGATGTTCACAATGGAAGGACCGTCCTGGACAAAAAGGTCCAGCAGGGCCTGGGTGAGGAAAATGGTCCCCTTCACATTCACATCCATCAGCTGCTGGTAATCCTCTTCCGTTACGTCCTGGAAAGGCTTTTCCTGGTAGATCCCGGCGCTGTTCACCAGAAAATCCAGTTCCTGGTGCTGTGCCTGGAGTTCCCCGGCGATTTTCCGGCAGCCTTCCACAGTGCTTACATCTCCCTGGAGATACCGGGCTTCTCCCGGCAGCCCTGTGAGGCTCTCCACCGCCTTTTGGCCCCGTTCCGGATCCCGGCCCACCAGCCACACTGTGGCTCCGTCCTGGACCAGCAGCCGGGCTGCCGCCAGGCCGATGCCGGACGTGCCGCCGCTGATGACCCCTTTTTTCTTCTCCATTCCGTATCCGATCATATCCACGACTCCCTTCCTGCAATTTGTTCCCCAAACAGAAAAAAGGAGATACCGTTTCCACGATATCCCCTCTTTGTTGCGCTTGTTGTTCTTGCAGATATCTATATCTTACAGTTTCACAACGTTGGCAGCCTGTTCACCACGGTTGCCTTCGACAACGTCGAATTCTACAGCCTGGCCTTCTTCCAGAGTTTTGAAGCCTTCACCCTGGATTGCGGAGAAATGAACGAATACATCGCCGCCATCTTCCCGTTCAATGAAACCATAACCCTTTTCAGCATTAAACCATTTAACTTTGCCAGTCATCTTTACTTGGCCTCCTAAAAATTATTGCGAAAAACGATCCAACTATATGTGATACCTGTGTGAGTTCAACATTCAGTAAGTCCGTTGTTTCTGTGTTCCATTCTAGCATAACCCCTGGACTTTTACAAGCAAAAGAATTGCGAGAGTACAGACGACTCAGGGTATTTTCAAAGATTTTCGAGAAAATTGACGGACCAGCTCTTCTTTTTGTTTTTTTGCCAGTTGTTTCAGGGCATATTCCCGCTGAAGGGCCGTCCTTTTGTCCGGCAGTTCCTCAAAATAGGCCAGGTCCACCGCCTTGAAGGCCCGGGTGTATTTGGCCCCGGACCCGCAGCGGTGCATGGCCAGCCGGTGGGCCAGGTCGTTGGTCCAGCCGGTATACAGGGCGCCGTTGGCACAGCGCACCATATAGACGTAGGCAGTCATTCCGTTACGATTTCCACCTTTTCCATCACCACGTCCTTCAGGGGACGGTCGGCGAAATCCGTGGGGGTGGAGCCGATTTTATGGACCACATCCATCCCTTGGGTGATTTTCCCGAAGACCGCATGATGGCCGTCCAGCCAGGGGGTGGCATCCAGGGTGATGAAGAACTGGCTGCCTCCGGTGTTGGGGCCGGCATTGGCCATGGACAGGATCCCTTCCCCGCTGTGGGCCAGGCCGGGACCGAATTCGTCGTCGATGGTGTAGCCCGGGCCGCCCATGCCGGTGCCGGTGGGATCCCCGCCCTGGATCATGAAGCCGTCAATGACCCGGTGGAAGATGACCCCGTCATAGAATCCCTTCTCCACCAGCTCCCGGAAGTTCCCGGCGGTTTTGGGAGCCTTGTCCTCAAACAGCTCCGCAGTAAAATCGCCCAGATTCGTATGGAAATGCACTTTTTTGTTCATGTTGTTCACCTCGTTGTTGTGGGGCTGCCTTCAGCAGCCCCTGGAAATCGTTTCTGTAGGGGCGGCAGGCCCGGCCGCCCGTCAAATCACCGTTTGTCCGTAGGGTTTGCGGGCCGCCCGGCGTGCGGCCCCTACGGTTCAGGGTTCAAAATCAATTGGCAAAATTGATTTCCAACGGCCGTTGACCGTTGACAGCTGACTGCTGACAGAAGGTGCGCCGCACCTCCCTAAAACTCCCTGATCACCAGATCCGACAGATCCAGATCCACCCGTCCTTTGCCCGGGACGGAGGCCAGGGCCACCAGACGTCCCTGGGTGGTGATGTAGAAATCATCCTTCTGGAGCCGGGCTCCTTCGCCCAGTCCGGCCAGCCGTTCCTGGAGCTCTTCCTGCCGGTTGGCTCCCAGGAAATACTCCAGAGTCAGCCGGCTGCCGGTGGCCAGGTCGAACACCAGGGCATAGTGGAGGTCCGTGATCCGGGCCACCAGCAGGGTGGGATCAGCCCCTCCCTGGAGGGAGGATACATAAGCGTAGTTCTTCAGCCGGGTCCAGCTGGCCAGGCTGTTCACTTCCGACACCGGATAGCTCCGGTACAGGATGGGGGTCCCCTGGAACACCAGGCTCAGGATCTGCCGCCGGTTGTAGGTGACCTGGCACTGGAGTTCGCTTTCCACCGGGCCGGTAATGTGCCGGTACACGGACAGGTAGTTCCCCAGTTCCTGGTTGATCCGGTCCTGGACCTGAGGAGCCACACCGCCGGTCACCTGGGGAAAGGTGGTCTCATACCCTTCGTTGGTGATCTTCAGGGGATTCCGTTTGTCCCGGGGCCCGGCCCCTTCTTTGGCCGGCACCGCATACCAGCCGGTGACCCCGTCCCGGGTGGCCACCTTGGCCCATTCCAGTCCGTTGATCTCCCGTTTCCCGAAGATCATCCCCTGGGCTCCCTCCGGGGCCGGCCGGAGGATGGTTTCCGGCTTTTCTTCCGGCAGGCTGCGCAGGTAACCTCCGCTGAATATGACCCGTTCCATTTTGTGTTCCCGGTTGACGAATTCCACTCTTCCTCCCTGTTCCCCCTCCCCGGGGGCCAGGGCCTTGGTTTCCGAAGCTTCCGTTTCACTGGCGGTCTGGCTGCTTTCTGCCGTCTGGGACCGGCTGCACCCGCCGGCCAGGCAGCCCAAAAGTGCCAGAACCGTCAGGACCAGCAGAAAATGCCGGATCCTGCCACCGGTCATACCGGGTTCTCCCGGAGCCAGGAAGCCGCAGACAGCAGAGCCTTCTGGCCTTCTCCCGCCGCCTTGTTGATCTGCCAGGGATAGCCCACCGCATCTCCGGCGGCAAAAACTCCCTCCACACTGGTGGCCAGGTTGTCATCCACCCGGATGAAGGGACCATCCAGCCGGAGTCCCGGCAGGAGCCGGTCCAGAGGATCCGTTTCCCGGAGCAGGAACAGCCCCTCCAGTTTTTCCGTGCCGGCAGTGGTTTCCAGGGCTTCCACCCGTTCCTCTCCCAGCACCTTCCGGGGTTTGCCTTCCATGATCTGCACATTGGCAGGCCGTTTTTCCGGCAGGGGGAAGTCCGCCCACAGCTTCACTTCCCCAGCCACCCCCGCCAGGAATTCCACTTCTTCCCAGGCAGAGGGCAGATTGGTCACCACCCCGATGGTCTTTCCCCGGTACAGGTACCCGTCGCAGGTGGCACAGTAGGTAACCCCCTTCCCCAGCATGGCCGTTTCTCCCTCCAGGGGCTTTCCGTGGGAGGCTCCCGGGCACAGCAGGATGCTCCGGGCCTCGTACACTTCTCCCGGGGTGGCCAGATAGAAGTGCTTTTCCCGGGGCAGGATGCTCAGCACCTTGTGGGGGACCACCGTGGTCCCGGCAGCCTTCATGTGGGCGGTAAAGGCGTCCATCAGTTCCGCTCCCGACCGGTCCGGCATCCCCAGGTAGTTTTTCACCAGGGCGCTTTTCCGCAGGGCCAGGCCGAAATCCCCGGTATCCAGCAGCAGGGCGGACAGGGACCGGTTGGCGGCGGTCACCGCCGCACTGCAGCCTGCAGGGCCGCCCCCTACAATGGCAATGTCATACAGCATAGCTTTCTCCTTGTTTCCTCATCCGTTTATTTGAAATCCGCCACTTTTTCCAGGGGCAGTTTGGGCACATAATAATCCCGGGCCTCATCCACATAGTAGGCCAGTTTCCCTTCTTCCCCGGGCACCAGGGTGCTTTTGTGGGCGGGATAGCCCAGGGCCAGCACGGTGACCACTTCCCGGTCTTCCGGGATCTCCAGCAGAGCGGCGATCTTTACCCGGTCCACCGCTGCCAGGATGGCGCTGCCCACCCCCTGGGTCCAGGCGGTGATGGCCATGGCATCCAGGGCGATGCCCACGTCGATGCTGGTGATGGTGGGGTTGGCCTCCTTGGGCCGGGACACTACCACAAAGGCCACTGGCTGTTCCCCTTCCCTGGGGGTGCCGATTTCTTTGGGCAGGGCTGCCGCCCACCGGAGCAGCGGCTGCATGGCCTTCACGTTGGCGGGGCTTGCCACCACCGTGAACCGGAGGCTCTGGCCGTTCCGGCCGCAGCTCCGTTTCCGGGCCACATCCGCCAGGGTCCGCAGCAGGGCCGGATCCACCGGTTTCTGTTCAAAACGCCGGTAGGTCCGGCAGGTATCATACAGGGAAGCCAATTCCATTCCAATCACTCCTTTTTATTCCACTTCGGCCACATAGCCGTTTTCTCCGTCCGCCCGGAGAGCCAGCACATGGGGAGCCTGTTCCAGGAACAGCACCGCTTCCTGCTGGCGGATCTGGAGAGGACTGTTGAACACATCGGTGGGCACAAAGCCGTTCACCGGCAGCTGCCGGATCACCCCCAGGGAATCCTCCCCGATGACGGCCACTTCATTCAGATGGGTCTTGCCGGTGCCCCGGCGGCCGTAGCTGAGCACCAGGATATCCTGTTTTCCCGGACGGAAATCCAGTTTGTACAGGGCGTATTCCACCCCTTTCTGGAGGGTGCACAGGCCTACTCCGTCTCCCACCTGCCAGCCCAGCACCAGCACTTTTTCTCCGCTGGCAGGGCCGGTAAGGCTGGCGCTGATCTTCAGAGGAATCCCTTTCTGGAATTCCACCGTCAAAGGGGGCTGCAGCTGGCCGTTGGCGCTGAGGCTGTAACGGGGAGCAAAATACTGGGCCGCTTCCCCGGCCGCCGGCCCGCCCATCCCCAGCATCACGGCCAGAAGGGCAATTTCCCAGGTATTTTTCATACATCCACCTCCCCCAATGTTTGGGCTTTCATGATTTTTCTGTATCCTTTTTATTATACCCTACCCAGAGGAAAGAAGACAATTGTCTTTTCCCTTACTCCTCCAAGGCTTCCCGGAGGGCCTCCACTCCTGCCCGGATCTTTTCCTCTCCGATGCCGGCAAAGGACAGGAGGAATTCCGGAGGCCGGCCCGGTTCCGTACCCCGGACGGGGATCACCCGGACGCCTTTTTCCAGGGCCCGGGCGGCCAGTTCTTCTGCTGTCCCCGGCCGATCCAGGGCAATGTGGAGATGGAGCCCGGAGCCGTAGCCCAGCAGCCGTACCTGGTCCCCGAACACGGCAGTCAGAGCTTCCTGGAGCAGCCGGCTCTTGGTCCGGTACAGGGTCCGGAGCTTCCGGATGTGCCGGGTCAGGTGCCCTTCTTCAATATAGGCCGCCAGGGCCAGCTGTTCCACAGTGGACGAGGTCTGGTTGTACCGGCCGGCAATGGCCCGGTAGGCAGGCAGCAGTTTTTCCGGCAGCACCAAAAAACTGATCCGCAGGGAAGGCAGCATGGTCCGGGAAAAGGACCCCAGATAGATGATCTGTTCCCGGTTCCCGAAGCTGTGGAGGGCAGGGGTGGGCCGGTGGAGGTAGCGGAATTCCCCGTTGTAGTCGTCTTCCAGCAGGTACACCCGCTCCAGCTGGGTGGCCACGATCAGGTTGTTCCGTTCTTTTTCCGTCAGGGCCCGTCCCTTGTAGGGATTGGCGGGAGAGATCATCAAAAGGCCGGGCCAGTCCCCTTTGGGGTCTGCCGGATCATAGGCACAGGTTTCCCAGCCCATGAGATGGAAAATCTGTTCCGCCTGGGGGAACCCGGGGGCTTCCAGTCCCGCCACCTTCCGTTCCAGAGGCAGCAGGGGCAGCAGCACCAGCAGCAGGGTCTGGAGACCGGCTCCCACCAGGATCTGTTCCGGCCGGCACACCACCCCCCGGGAAGCGTAGCTGTACCGGGCCAGCACCTTCCGCAGTTCCGGTTCTCCCTGGGGATCCCCGTATCCGGCAATGGAGGCGGGATTCCGGAGCACCTGGTTCAGGCACCGGCGCCAGAGCACCGTGTCGAAGGTGGAGGTATCGATGTAATTGTTGGAAAAATTGTAAAGGACAGCCGGCCGGGCCGGATCCGGCGGGGTTTTCGGTTCCTCTCCCTCTTCCCGGGGCCGGTAGGCGGCCACCCGGTACCCCCGGTTGGGCAGGTTTTCCACCACTCCCTGGTCGATGAGAATCTGATAGGCTCCCTCCACGGTGGTCCGGCTCAGTTTCAGGTCCCGGGTCAGCTTCCGGATGGAAGGGAGAAAGTCCTGGGATCCCAGGTGGTGGAGCCGGATCTCCCGGCAGAAATAAGCGGCCAGCTGCCGGTAAAGGGGACCCGCCCCCGGCTGTGCCCGGAAATTAAAAGTGGTCAGCAAAGAACCGTGCTCCTTTCAGTGCTGCTTTTCAGCAGGATATATGATCACGGATATTGTAGCATAAAAAAACAGAGTGCTGCAGACAACCTGCAGCACTCTGCTTTTCACGCCTGTTTCGCCATGATTTCCTTGGCTTTCATCAGGCGTACGGTGCTGGCTCTTTCGTTTTCGCTGAGCTTCATGGTGATGTACTTGATGCTTTCCTGCATTTCCGGGATCATGACATATTCCAGGGCGTTGACCCGCCGGCGGGTCTTTTCGATTTCATCCGCCAGCATGTTGCAGGTCTTTTCCACTTCCGCCAGTTCCAGGAGATCCGGCAGGCAGGTGGTCAGTTCCGTCACCGCCGTATCCAGTTCCCCGGTGGTGAAGGCGAAGGAATAAGGCACCTGGGCCGCATCATCCGCCGTGGCCCCGGTATAGGTCAGGGTGGGCACATCCACGCTCATCACGTTCTTGCTTCCCACTTCGAACTCGGCGCTCCGTGCCGGGTACAGCAGGGCTTCGTTCATGGTCAGGAATCCCATATGGGCCCGGGCCACCACGAAATGGTGGGACACGTTCTGGAGGGCTTTTTCCATTTTCAGCCGCAGTTCGTGGTTCCGGCGGATGTAGATCATGAACTGCCGGACCATTTCGTCCCGTTTGTCTTTCAGCAGTTTATGCCCCCGGACGGCGGTGGCCAGCCGGCGTTTCAGCCGGGTCAGCTCCATCCGGGTAGGGTTTACGTTGGTAGCCATGGGTTATTCCCCCTTGGTGCCGTCCGCCGGTTTGTAGTACTTGTCCAGGTATTCATCCCGGATCCGTTTCAGCTCGCTGCGGGGCAGGATCCCCAGCAGCTTCCAGCCCAGATCCAGGGTCTCTTCGATGGACCGGTTGGTCCGGTACCCCTGGGACACGTATTCCTTTTCAAAGGCATCGGCGAATTGGGCATACAGCTTGTCCACCTTGCTAAGGGCCGAATCCCCCAGGATGGTGGCCAGTTCCTTGGCCTGTTTCCCCCGGGAATAAGCGGCGAACAGCTGGTTCATGGTATCCGCATGGTCTTCCCGGGTCTTGCCCTTGCCCACCCCTTTATCCTTCAGACGGGACAGGGAAGGCAGCACGTCGATGGGAGGGGTCAGCCCCTTCCGGTACAGTTCCCGGGACAGGATGATCTGGCCTTCGGTGATGTACCCGGTCAGGTCGGGGATGGGATGGGTCTTGTCGTCTTCCGGCATGGACAGAATGGGGATCATGGTAATGGACCCCTTCTTGCCCCGGATCCGGCCGGCCCGTTCGTACATGGTGGCCAGGTCCGTATACAGATACCCGGGGTAGCCCCGGCGTCCGGGGACTTCCTTCCGGGCAGCGGACACTTCCCGGAGGGCATCGGCATAGTTGGTGATGTCGGTGATGATGACCAGCACGTGCATATCCAGTTCAAAGGCCAGATATTCCGCTGCGGTAATGGCCATACGAGGGGTGGCGATCCGTTCTACCGCCGGGTCGTTGGCCAGGTTGATGAACATCACCGCACGGCTCAGAGCCCCGGTCCGGTTGAAGTCCTGCATGAAGAAGTTGGCTTCTTCGAAGGTGATCCCTACGGCGGCGAACACCACGGCGAATTTTTCATCGGTTCCCCGGACTCTGGCCTGCCGGGCGATCTGGGCAGCCAGCTGGGCATGGGGCAGACCGGAGCCGGAGAACACCGGCAGCTTCTGGCCCCGGACCAGGGTGTTCAGGCCGTCGATGGCACTGATCCCGGTCTGGATGAATTCCGAAGGATATTCCCGGGCTGCCGGGTTCATAGGCTCCCCGTTGATGTCCTTGTATTCTTCCGGAATGATGGCCGGGCCTCCGTCAATGGGGTTGCCCATGCCGTCGAACACACGGCCCAGCATGGCAGGGGATACCCCCAGCTGGATCCCATGGCCCAGGAACCGGGCTTTGGCAGTAGCCGGCTGCAGCCCCTGGGAGTCCTCGAACAGCTGGACCAGGGCTTTGTCCCCATCCACGGTAAGCACCTTCCCGTTCCGGACTTCCCCGTTCTGCTGGTGGATTTCCACCAGTTCGTCATAGGTTGCGCCTTTTACCTGGTCCACCAGCATCAGAGGGCCCACCACTTCACGGATGGTTTTGTAATCCTTACGCATTTTCTTCACCCTCTTCCGTCAGTTCTGCAAAGGCCTGCTCCAGTTCCCGGTTCAGCTGGCCGAACTTTTCCTTCCGCTCTTTTTCCGGAATGTACTTGGCACGGCCGATCTGTTCCCGGATGGGCATGTCGATCAGCTTGTCCAGCTTCACATGCTTGGTCATGGCATCCAGGGCCTTTTCATACCAGGTAATGATCAGCTTCAGCATATCGTACTGTTTTTCCAGGGAAGTGTAGGTATCCACTTCGTGGAAAGAGTTCTGGTGCAGGAAGTCTTCCCGGATGGACCGGGCACATTCCATGGTGATCCGGTCTTTGAAGCCCAGGGCGTCGATCCCTACCAGACGGACGATTTCGTTCAGGTTGGATTCTTCCTGGAGGATTTCCATGGCGGTCCCCACCAGTTTGGACCAGTCGGGAGCCACTTTGGCATCATAGTAGGCCCGGAGCCGGTCGGAATACAGGGAATAGCTCTGGAGCCAGTCGATGGCCGGGAAATGCCGGGCATAGGCCAGGGCCGAAGACAGGCACCAGAACACCTTCACGATCCGCAGGGTGGCCTGGGAAACCGGTTCGGAAATATCCCCGCCGGGAGGGGACACGGCCCCGATGGCGGAAACGGCGCCTACCCGGTCGTCCTTCCCCAGACATTCCACTTCCCCGGCCCGTTCGTAGTATTCGGCCAGACGGGAAGACAGGTACGCCGGGTACCCTTCTTCGCCGGGCATTTCTTCCAGACGGGAGGACATTTCCCGGAGGGCTTCTGCCCAGCGGGAGGTGGAGTCAGCCATAATGGCCACTTTGTACCCCATGTCCCGGTAATATTCCGCAATGGTGATGCCGGTATAGATGGACGCTTCCCGGGCGGCCACCGGCATGTCGGAGGTGTTGGCGATCAGCACGGTCCGCTTCATCAGAGGCAGGCCGGTGCGGGGGTCGTTCAGGGCCGGGAATTCGTTCAGCACGTCGGTCATTTCATTTCCACGTTCTCCGCAGCCCACGTACACGATGATGTCCGCATCCGCCCACTTGGCCAGCTGGTGCTGGATCACGGTCTTGCCGCTGCCGAAAGGACCGGGTACGGCGGCCACGCCCCCTTTGGCAATGGGGAACAAGGTATCGATGACTCGCTGGCCGGTAACCATGGGTTCTTCCGGAGGCAGCTTGGTCTTGTAGGGACGGGCCACCCGGACCGGCCACTGCTGAAGCATGGGATAGTCCTTCACATTCCCCTTGCTGTCCTTCAGTTTGTACACCGGGTCCAGGATGGTGGCTTCCCCTTCATAGACCCATTCCACAGTGCCGCTTTGGCCGGGAGGCACCATGATCTTGTGGAGCACGGCGGGGGTTTCCTGGACGGTACCGATCACATCGCCGCCGGACACCTGGTCCCCCACTTTGGCCACCGGCACGAACTGCCATTTCTTTTCCCGGTCCAGTTTGGGGACTTCCACCCCACGGCTGATCCGGTCCCCGGCCAGTTCATAGATTTTTTCCAGCGGGCGCTGGATTCCGTCGAAGATACTTTCGATCAGCCCGGGAGCCAGTTCCACGCTCATGGGAGAGCCGGTGGATTCCACCGGTTCCCCAGGCCCCAGGCCGGCCGTTTCTTCGTATACCTGGATAGAAGCCTTATCATCACGAAGCTCGATGACTTCACCGATCAGGCGCTTGTCACTGACGCGGACCATATCATGGAGCTGCACGTCCTTCATGCCTTCGGCGACAATCAGCGGGCCGGATACTTTCACGATCTTTCCACTCACGATTGTTCCCTACCCTTCCTTGAATAGAATATCGGCGCCTACTGCTTTTTCCACATTTTCCCGGACACGCTTCATGCCCAGTCCCAGGGATTTGTTCCCGGCCGGGATGGGGATGATAGCGGGAAAGGTAGCGGTAGCATATTCTGCGATCACGGTCTGGGCCTTCTGGGCTGCGGTTTCCGTAATGTAGATCACGGCATAGCCCTCATCGGCCAGACGGTGGATCCTGCGCTCTATCTGTTCCTGTTCTTCCTCGTAGAATACATCGAACCCTACGGCCTTGAAGATCATCACAGAGCTGGGATCGCCGATCACTGCAATTTTCTTTTTATCCATCTTGCTGCCTCCCATGCTTCCTGTGATCAGGCATAGACGCTGGGCAGCTGGGGTTCAAAACCGCCCTGGATGGCTCCGAAGATCATCCGCAGGGCTTCCGCCTCGGTTTCCCGGGCTTCCAGATACCCTACGATGGGTCCCAGGGTATGGGTGTCCCATCTGGCCCGGCGGAGGATCAGGCTCAGGCCCTCTTCCATCCGGCGGGGAATGACCCCCAGCTCATTGGTCTGTGCAAATTCATTGATGGCCTGGACCAGTTCGGCTCCATGGCTCCCCTGGTTCAGCCGGGCTCCCAGCTGTTCCGGAGGCACATCCAGGCTTTCCTCGAACACCGTTTTGGGGATATCCCCACAGTCCACCAGGACCAGACGCAGTTGGGACAGCTCCCAGTGGAGGTTCTGGGCCCGGATCAGGCTGATGGTGTTCTGGTAATCCGCCCACAGGGAGAAGTAGTTTCGGATGAAGCCCCGCTCCTTTTTCCGGTCCAGCACCTCTTTGGCCTGGCGGAACAGGGCTCCGTCCAGAAGCGCACTGAGCCGGAACGGATCCGCTTCCCGGGCCAGGTCCCCTTCGATTTCGTTGAGCACCTGGCAGTAAATGGGCGGCAGATCTTCATAATACTTGGTATGGACCATGTCCTTCAGCAGGTTCAGGTCGAAATTGCCTCCCTCCCGAAGGATGTCATCGGCCTGGATTCCCAGCAGCCGTGCCTTCAGCAGGCATTTCAGGTTGTGGGTATCCACCGGCAGCAGGAACAGGCCGGTAAGCTCCGGATCCGGGGTCAGTTCCTTGATCCGTTTCCGGGTCAGCTGCATCTGGGCCCGGATGATCAAATCGATTTCTCCCCGGACCACTTCCTGCTCCGTGGCCACGTTTTCTCCATAGCCGGTTTCCAGCAGCAGCTTCATGGCTGTCTTCGTACTGTCCGCTTCCGCGATCCGCCGCAGCTGGGCGGCGGTGAGCAGATGGGTGGACAGGACGCTGATCCGGCCCAGGGCATATTCATAACTGGGCTGGGGCATATTACTTCACCTCCGCGCCAAACAGGAGCTCTGCCACGCGGTATTCCTCCCCGGTCCGTACGTCTTCCAGCAGGGTGGCGAAGGAGCCGTCATAATCACAGGTCTCCCCTTCGATGAGCACACCGTCGGTGAACTCTGCCTCTTTGTCCGAAAGGGTCAGGGACCCGTTCCGGCCCTGGGCCTTCAGCTCTTTGTTCAGCCGGTCCAGGAATCCCTTTTCATACCGGGGGCGGTCCTTGGCAGGCACCACCAGGGTTTCCCGGCCGGTAAGATCCGCTTCCAGGATGATCCGCCCGATCAGTTTCTCCCATTGTTCCTGGGGCAGGGCTTCCAGCTGCTCCCGGGCCCGGTCAAAGGCCTCCTGGAGCACTTTCCGCTTGCTGGCCAGGTTCTCTTTCCGGCTCTGCAGTTCGGCAATCAGCTGCAGACGGCCTGCAGCCTCTTTGGCATCCACCTGGGATTTGGCCTGGATTTCCCGGACCTGTTCCTGGGCTTTGGCCAGGATCTGTTCCTTTTCCTTCCGGGCCTTTTCCTGGGCTGCTGCTCCGATGGCTGCCGCGTCCCGCTTCGCTTCTTCTTCTATTTTCTGAATGATTTTATCGCCAGACACGACGGGTCACCCTTTCTTATAATTTGATCCCGTTCACCATGATGAAGGAAATCAGCAGACTCAGCACGGCGTAGGTTTCCACCATAGCCGTCAGGATAATGCCTTTACCGGTTTCTTCCGGCCGTTTGGCGGTCAGGTAGATGCCGGAGGCAGCCACTTTCCCCTGGTAAATGGCGGACAGCAGGCCCCCGATGCCCATGGGCATGGCGGCGAACAGATAGGCCAGGCCCTGGAAGGTGGTCAGGTCCTTTACGTTCCCGTCGATGACTCCCAGGTTCAGGATGATGATAAAGGCGATCAGCAGGCCATAAATGCCCTGGGTACCAGGCAGAGCCTGGAGCACCAGCACGTTACCGAATTTGTCCGGATCTTCGCTGACCACGCCGGAAGCGGCCTGCCCGGCAATCCCTACACCAATGGCACTGCCAACCCCTGCCAGAGCTGCAGCCGTTGCTGCTCCACCAAATGCCAGCGCTGTTCCTAAAGTAATCATAATGAAATCCTCCCTTATTTCGTAATATCCGTATACTTGGTCCGGAGTGCCAAAGGCAGGAACGCCCGGCCGCCGGCTTCATAAAACTTGCCGAAGAACTCGATGTACTGCAGACGGCTGCTGTGCACGAAGGCACCCAGCACGTTGATGATGATGTTGAAATAGTGACCGGCCAGAAGCACCAGGATGGCGGCCACAATGCCCACCGGTCCTGCACTCCAGAGCATCTGGGCCACCGTGTTGATGACCATGGCGATGACCCCGGTGGCCAGTCCCAGGGCAAAGATCCGGGAATAGCTCAACAGATCGCTGAGATAGCCGCTGATGTTGTACAGAGTCAGCAACCCTCCCAGGAGCCGGCTGACGATGCCTTTTTTCTCCCGGCCTCCAAAAAGGATGATGATCCCGGCACCCAGCCAGGCCAGGTATTTGCCCACAGGCCCCGGAACCAGAGCCATCAGGAAAAAGCCCAGGAACATGATCAGCCAGCTGATCTGGTCACAGACCGCTCCCACAATGTCTCCCTCCCGGAAGAGCATGTAGACCTTCACCAGCATGCCGGCCACCAGATGGATGGCCCCCAGGCCGAAGCACAGGGCCAGCATCTTCAGGGGTTCCTTCATGGGGACAAAGAGCAGAGGTTTCCACTCCAGCCCGAACCAGCCTCCAAACATGGCCCCCCACAGGATGGTGGAAATGCTGCCGAAGAAAATCACCATGGCCAGCTGCCGGGCAAAGCCCGTAGGCCGGAACTTCTTCAGAGCGAAATACAGCATCACCGTAAGCACCAGCCCGTAGCCTGCGTCCGAAAGCATCATCCCGAAAAAGATGAAGTGGAAAGGAGCCATGATCAGGTCCGGATCAATGGACCCGGCTTTGGGCAGGGAGTACAATTCCACTACGCTTTCGTAGGGTTCTACCAGCTTCCCGTTTTCCAGCACCGTGGGAGGGATCTCCCCTTCCGCCGGGTCGGCAAAGGTCAGCTGGTAAGCATCGGTGACGCCCTGGACCACTTTTTCCACCCGCTGGACCCGGTCCTTCCGGACCCAGCCCTGTACCTTGAAGGCACTGACGGTTTCCACCCCGCCGTTCTGGAGACGGTCATGGGCGGCGTTCAACTGGTCGTAGTACAGTTCCACCTGCTGTTTCTGAGGGATGCTTTGCCGGGTTTCCTCTTTCAGCCGGGTGATCCGGTTTTCCTTTTCTTCCGCTTCCTGGAGCAGTTCCTTCCGGACATCCGCTGCCAGGCCGCTGCGCTTGGGCAGCACCGCCTCGCTGAAATCATGTTCCTTCAGGAGATGCTTCACCTCATTGTCAGCGTCTTCATAAGCCAGGATCACCATGGCCTGGCCGTCCTGGGTCAAGTCATAGAGGCTCACATCCGCCAGGAGTCTGCTGATGGCCTTCTGGAATTCCGGAAGTTCCTTTTCCGGCAGGAAGCCCACATGGCAGCGGGTGGTTTCCGTAAAGCTCAGCTGCTCCAGGGGAATATCCAGTTTCAGCCAGGGATCCAGGCTTTCCGCCTGAGTCCGGAGGGCCGCCGCTTCACTTTCCAGGGAAGCGATCTTGCTGGCGGTGGTATCCAGTTTCTCCGTCAGCTGCCGGCCTTCCTGGGTCTCTTTCAGGAAATTTCCATAGGAAATGGCTTCTTTTTGGGGAAACAGAGGATTCTTGGCACCGTTCTGGACCAGGAACTGGAGCACCTGGCCGGTTTTATCCAGCTGGGCGCTGACTTTTTCTGATCCGGGCAGGGCCTTGGTTCCCGCTTCCGGTTCCAGCATCACACTCCCGTCCTTCTGGAGGGCCAGGAGCAGGGCATCGCGATCGGCTTTCAGAGCATAGAGGGTCAGTTTTTGCATGGGTACTAACATTCGATCACGACCTTCTTCATAATATACTGGACTGCCCCATCCAGATTTTTCCGGGCTTCCGCCGCCTGGGCCTCATCCCGTTTCCGGTTTTCCTCCACCAGGGCGTCTGCTTCCTGTTTGGCCTGGGCTTCCGCCTGGGCAATGGCTGCGGCGGCCTGTTTCCGGGCTTCCGCGATCAGGGCGTCCGCCTCCTTGTGGGCTTCTGCCTGGGCATCCCGTACGGTGTTCCGGGCTTCCAGGGTGGCCTGTTTCTTCAGGTCATCCGCCTTCTGTTCGGCATTTTTGATGTCTTCCAGCATGGACATGGTATCACCACCTTTGCACAGGGAAGGCTGTGCCTTCCGGATTTCAATGAAAAATAAAATTGCGGTAACAATATAGTATTTCAACAAAAACAGAGAAATTCCTGCTGGTATACTATAGACCCATTATACTATACTGTATCTATTTTTGTAACATAAACTTTGTAGAAATTTAAGAGTTTTTCCTGACTTTGTTTCGTTCCTTGAAGATTTCGTTTCATATGAAACAATAATATAGCAAAAAAACGGGAAGCAGCTGACTTGCAAGTCAATTTGCTTCCCGTTTTCTTCACTCTTCACTCTTCACGCTTCAACGTCTCCAGCAGATAATCCGTGAACTCTTCTGCCGTGGCTCCGTCTCTGTCGGTGGTGATCACCACTTTCCGTTCTGTCCGGGTGCAGATGTCCAGGGCCTTCACCAGCTTTTCTTTCTTGTCCGCATACCCGATGTGGCTGATCATTTCTCCCATGGCCCGGATCAGGCTGCAGGGGTCTGCATATTGGGCCCGGTGGTGCTGGACCAGGAAGTTCCCCACCCCGTGGATGGCTTCAAACAGGGCATACTGGTCCCCGATGTTGGAACTGCTGGCGGTGCCCAGGCCTCCCTGGTATTCCGCCGCCACATCCGTCACAATATCCCCGTACAGGTTGGGCAGCAGGAACACCTCCATCCCTTTGGTGAATTCCGGATCCGTGATCTTGGCGGCCATGGCATCCACCAGTTCTTCCCGGACGGTGATCCCGGAGTACTCTTTTTCCAGGGCATGGGCGGTCTTCAGGAAGTTCCCGTCCACCAGTTTCACGATGTTGGCCTTGGTGACCACGGTCACGTTGGTCTTTCCGTTGTTCCTGGCGAATTCGAAGGCGGCCCGGCAGATCCGTTCTGCTCCCGGACGGGTCAGCACCTTGAAGTCCACCGCCAGGTCCTCATTCACCTGGATGCCCTTGTTCCCCCAGATGTATTCCCCTTCGATGTTTTCCCGGAAGAAGGTCCAGTCGATGCCCTTTTCCGGGATCCGTACCGGCCGTACCGCCGCATACAGCTGGAGGGCCCGGCGGAGCAGGCTGTTGGCGCTGACCAGGTTGGGCCAGGGATCCCCCGCCCGGGGGGTCACAAAGGGTCCTTTCACCAGCACATCGCAGGCCTTGCAGGCTTCCAGCACTTCCGCCGGCAGGCTTTCGTTCTTTTGGGCCCGTTCCTCGATGGTCATGCCGGGGATGGTCCGGAATTCCACCTTACCGGAAGCCACTTCTTCCTGCAGCAGGTATTTGGCCACCCGCAGGGCCTGTTCCATGATGTAAGGCCCGATCCCGTCCCCGGGCAGGATCCCTACGGTGATGTGATCCAGCTTCTTGAAATCCTTCCGGCCGGGAGCCTGTTTCATACCGTCGATCCGCTTGAAATCCTCCCGGATCAGAGCCCCGAATTTTTCCATGGCCTTCCGGATGGTTTCTTCCCGGACCTGTTCTTCGTATCCCATTTCGTCCATATGTTCCATGCTGTATTCCTCCTTATAATCAAAGCCAGCGAAGCTGGCCTCCTTCGGCCGTTGACCGTTGACATCTGACCGCTGACACGCTTTTTTATATCTCCGGCAGCCGTTCCATTTCTCCCAGATGGAGCAGTTTGATGGCCATCTGCCGTCCCTGGTGGGGATAAACATGTTCCAGCAGTCCCTCCGCCTTGTTCAGCAGGGCTTCCTGGGGCAGGAGTTTCCGGTAGGACCCTGTGGGATCCTCAATGAACTGTTCCAGCTCCCGTCCGTCCTTCAGACGGATTTTCACCCAACAGCTCCAGTGGCCGGGATAGGCGGCAGTCAGTTCCGGATCCTCCCGGACGGTGATCCGCTGGATCAGGGCCCGGATGGCCGGATCCTTCACTTTTTCCGGCGTAAACATGCTTTGATCCACTTTACCGTACAGCAGGCTGCAGGCCAGTCCGTAAGGCAGGGAAAACTTGGCGTCCAGAGGAGTCCGGGGATGGAGACACCCTTCACTGACCGCGCACTGCTGGTAACCGATCTTATAGGTTCCTGCCTCCACACTTTCCACCTGTCCCAGAATCTTTTCCGCAGCATCCTCAGAGGGCAGCATCCCTTCTCCCAAGATGGCCTTCCGCAGAGACAGAGCTCCGTCGATGCCGGCGTGGGCACTGCGGCAGCAAGGGTAGGGCTTCATATCCATATTGAGGATCTCCCAGCGGGTCCCCAACCCCTCCGTGAGTTTTTCCACATGGCCCCCGTCGCTCATGGCCTGGAACAGACCTCCGTCTTCCCCTTCCAGGATATGGATAGGGCCCCGCATACCGTACCGGGCCAGAAAAGTGCACCGGATGCCAGTCATGGCCGCCTGACCGGGATTCAGCACTTTAGAATTGGTCCCGTCTCCCAGGAAGGCCCACACCCCGGTGGTCTGGGACCCGGCCAGGCCCAGGGCACCGGCGGTACCTTCTCCATTGAGACCTAAAAGACGGCTGCAGGCGGCGGCCACGCCGAAAGTGCCGCAAGTGGCCGTAGCATGCCAGCCACGTTTCCGGTGGGCGGTCACATCCAGAGCCATACCCACCCGGTGGGCCACCTCATATCCGGCCACCAGGGCCGTCAAAAACTCTTTTCCCGTACTGCTCAGCTGCTGTCCCAGGCACCAGGCCGCCGGAATCATACTGGCGGAAATATGGGTCTTGGAAGCCGGATGCACATCATCCAGTTCCAGGGTATGGGCCAGCATGGCATTGAGCATGGCGGCGTCGGTCACGGACCATTTTTGTTCCAGAGGCTGTCCCCACAGGGTCACTCCCTGGGTCCGGTTCTGGGGATCCAGGGCCAGCAGAGCCTGTTTCATCTGTTCCACCAACGGGTCCCCCACCGCCCCCATAGCGGCGCTGATCAGATCCAGGGCCCGGCAGACCGCCGCCTTCTGGACTGTTTCAGGCAGCGTATCCCAGGAAAGGCCGGCCGCAAATTGGGCCAGCCTCCCCAGAGGTGCTGCCAGCACCTTGTTTTCCATGGTCCTGCCTCAGCTTTCTTTAAACAGATTGATCATGGAACCGGCCAGCAGGGTCTTCCGTTCCGTATCGTTGAGGATTTTCAGATCCAGGTGGAGGGTCCGGGTGCTGCCGTCGGTGCCGATCACCGTGGCATCGATGCCCCCCCTGTTTTCCGCCACCACCTGACGGATGTTGGGCAGCCAGAGGAATTCGCCCACTTTCAGGTTGATTTCCTGGTCCGGATGGGTGAAAGGCAGCATCCCCCAGTTCACGCAGTTGCTCCGGTACCGTTTGGTGGCATATTCGATGCAGATGTTGGCCAGTCCCCCCAGCACCTTCTGACAGGAAGCGGCATATTCACGGGCGGAACCGTCCCCGGGCCGTTTGGCATAGAGCACGGAACCGATGCCGGTGGTTTTCATCAGGGTATCCAGGTCTTTGTCCACGTCAATGCCCACCTGTTTCAGCGGTGCATAGAATCCTTCCGCTGTCTTTTTGTCTCCGGCCAGACGGGCTTTTTCATAAGCCTGGGCAGCCTTGGCCCGGCCTACGTATTTCGGATCCTTCCGCAGCAGGGTGAATTCAGAGATCTTAAAGGGGTTGGACCGGTAGGAAGCGGTTTCCCCGGAAGGGATCAGTTCATCAGTGGTAGTCACTTCGTCCCGGATCACCGAAGCCACCTGGAGCAGCAGGTTGTCCGTCAGGTGTTCCATAGCCGGCCAGTCCTTGATGAAGGGACCGTAGACGATTTCCGTATCCGGCTGGGCTTTGCCGAAACCGTTGTATACTACATTGTCGTAGATCTTTTTGTTGAAGGTGAAGGCCGGCAGTTCTTCCGGTTTGAACACATCCCCGATTTCCTCCGCAGAAGTCAGGTACCCGCCGTTGAAAGCCGTGGCGGCAATGGACTTGGAGTCCATAAGGGCGGCAGAAGCCACCTGGCCCATATTGGGCTTGGACCCTTCCCGGTTGGGGTAGTTCCGGGTGGAATGGCGCAGGACGAAGGCGTTGTTTTCCGGGCAGTCGCTGGCGCCGAAGCAGGGGCCGCAGAAAGCCGTCTTGATCCGGACCCCTTCGGTCATCAGGTCATTGCTGATCCCGTCCCGGTTCAGTTCCGTGAGCACCGGCTGGGAAGCCGGGTAGATGTTCAGAGGGAACATGCCCAGGCCCCGGTTTTCCGCTTTGGCCACCTGGTCCACATAGGCAATGTTCTCAAAGGAGCCGGCGGCACAGCCGGCAATGGCTGCCTGGTCCACCAGGATCCGGCCGTTCTTCTGGATCTTGCTCATCATATCCGGATGGATGTCCGGGTTGTTTTCAAAGACGGTCCTGGCATTGTCTTCCACATATTTCATGTATTTTTCCGGGTTGGCGATCACATCCTTCAGGGGAAAGGCATTGGAAGGATGGTAGGGCAGAGCGATCATGGGCTCCACCGTATCCAGATCGATGTGGATGAAGCTGTCATAAAGAGCCTTGTCCTTGGGAGCCAGATGCTTGTAGTCCTCTTCCCGGTCATGGATCCGGTAATCTTCCCGGACCGTATCGTCGGTTTCCCAGATAGAAGTGAGGCAGGCAGATTCCGTGGTCATGGTATCGATGCCGTTCCGGAAATCCATGGACAGGGAATGGACCCCAGGGCCCACGAATTCCAGGACTTTGTTCTTTACAAAGCCGTTCTTGAACACGGCACCGATGAGAGTCAGGGCCACATCCATGGGACCCACCCAGGCTTTAGGAGAACCGGTGAGATACACCCCCACCACCTGGGGATATTTCAGTTCGTAGGTCTTGTCCAGCATGGCTTTGGCCACTTCCGGACCCCCTTCCCCGATGGCCAGGCAGCCCTGGCTGCCGTACCGGGTGTGGGAATCGGAAACGATGGCCATACTGCCGCCTTTGACGATCATTTCCCGCATATAGGAATGGATCACCGCTTCATGGGGCGGTACGAAGATGCCCCCGTATTTCTTGCAGATGGTTTCCGCATATTTGTGCACATCGGAGTTGATGGTCCCCCCTACGGCACACAGGCAGTTGTGGCAGTTGGTGAACACCGTGGGCACCGGGAACTTTTTCAGTCCGGAGGCGCAGGCAGTCTGCATGATGCCCACATAGGTGTTGTCATAGACCCCGATGGCGTCGAATTTCAGCTGCAGGTTGCCCGGATCTCCGCTGGTGTTGTGGTCTGCGATGATCTGGTACGCAATGGTGTTCTTCCGACCGGCTTCCTGGTCCCATTCCGGATGGTCCTTGGCCGGCACAAAGGTTTTGCCCCCGTCCAGGGCGTAGTAAGCTTCATTGACACATTGAATCATGATTGTTCTCCTTTTCTTTCCCCTCAGCGGATATATACAAAACCGTCCATGATCCGGCGGGCCGTGCGGACCACGCCGCCCTGGAGCACTTTTTCTCCGTCCATTTTCATCAGCACATCGGTGACCCCGCTGGAGTGGCCCAGCCGGACACAGTCGCTGTCATGCTCTCCCAGGATGTCGCTGACAATGGTCCCAGGGATCTTGGCAGCCGCCCCGGTGGCTACAGCCACGGTCATGGGATAGGCCTTGTGGAGGGCTCCCACGGAAATGGCCCGGACGCACAGGTCCATGTCACCGGCCTTCACCACATTTCCGTCCATGTTTTTGTAATCCTGGGCCGGGCTGACGATGGCCACCTTGGGAGCGGAAGTGGATTCCGTCCGGGCTTTCATGAAGTCATCCACAAAGCCGAATTTCTGGGCGGTGATGCCCCGAATCCGCTCGATGTGTTCCATCACATCCTTGTTCTGGTTCAGCTCCGTCAGTTCCGTGCCGGTGATGCCCAGGTCTTTGGCCTTGATGAAGACCACCGGGTTGGAGCAGTCGATCATGGTCACTTCCGCCGGTCCGTACCCAGGCACATTGATGGTTTCCTTTTTCAATCCGGTGGGGAACAGCTTCCCGGTCTTGGCCCCGGCGGGATCTTCAAAATACATGTCGATCCGGGAACCGGTGCCGGGCACCCCCTGGATCTGGGCATCCCCGTTCACACAGGCTTTGCCGTCCTGGACCCGAACATGCTCTTCAATGACTTTGTTGGTGTTCACATTGTAGACCCGGACTTTGGTGATTCCTTCCACCGGTTCCACCAGCCCTTCATCAATGGCGTAAGGCCCTACCGCGGAAGAAATGTTCCCGCAGTTGGCGGAATCATCCACCCGAGGGATTACGATATCCACCTGGTAGAAGTGGTAGTCCACATCGATGCCGGGACGGGCGGACCTGCTGATCACCGCCACTTTGGAAGTGGAGCTTACCGTGCCTCCCATACCGTCGATCTGCTTCACATCCGGGGTCCCCATCACCTTCAGGAAGATTTCCGGCCATTGTTTTTCATCCGCCGGCAGATCCTCCTTGTGGAAAAAGACCGCCTTGCTGGTGCCGCCCCGCATGTATACGCAAGGGAACTTCCGCTGTTTCTGATTCATGGTATTTCCTCCTTCTGACCTGTGAGCCATTCTCTGTTCTTGTTGTCTTCAGTATAGCCCTTTCTTTCCATTATGAAAAATGATAGAATATGCTTAAACATCATTCCTGTTTGGAATATAGAAGGGAGTCTTTTAGATGGATGAACGGGATATCCAGATTTTCCAGAGCCTTATGGAAACCCGGAACGTGACCAAAACCGCCCAAGCCCTGTACATGACCCAGAGTGCCATTACCAAGCGGCTCCACAAACTGGAAGATGAACTGGGAGCCCCTCTTTTCCTCCGTTCCGTCAAGGGACTGATCCCGGCGCCTTCTGCCGATGCCATCGGGGAAGAAATGGGACGGCTCCAGGAATCCCTCCAGCGGCTGAAGACCCTGTCCCAGTATGCCCAGGGCCGGATCGCCGGCCATCTGAAATTCGGTGTTTCCGTAAACTATGCCCGGTACACCCTGCCCCCCCTCCTGAAGCAGTACATGACCGACTATCCGGAAGTCCGCATCGACGTGACCACTGGCCAAAGCCTGGATCTGTTCACCAAGCTCCAGGAAAACCGGCTGTCCATGGCAGTGCTCCGGGGGCATTTTCCCTGGGCGGGAGAAAGCCTGCTGCTGTCCCGGGAACGGGTCTATGCAGTGACCAGCCGGGCCAATGAGGGCATGGCCCTGTCCCGGCTCCCCTACATCCACCGGCAGTCCGACAAGCCTTTCATGTCCCGGATCCAGCGATGGAAACTGGAACAGCACATTACGGAAGCCACCTCCTCCATCCAGGTCAACGACATTTCCACCTGTCTTTCCATGATCACCAGCGGCATCGGCTGGTCCGTGCTGCCGGAAATCTGCCTGAAGGATCGGGAAGACTTGGTGCGCCAGCCCCTCACCTTTCAGGACGGCACCCCCTTCACCCGTTCCACCTTCGCCCTGTACCGGGAAGAATACGCCCAGCTGCCCCAGGTGAAGATTTTTTTGGAGAGATTGAAAGGGGCTGTTACATGAGCAACAGCCCCCTTTCCTATTCTTTCCACACTACACATACCGGCGACCCGGCGTTGATCTGTTTTTCTTCCCGTTCCAGGGTCCCGTCTTCCTGGATCTGGAAAACCGTAAGGGTGTGGGTCAGTTCGTTGGCGGCCACCAGGCGTTTTCCTCCCGGTTCCAGGTCCAGGAACCGGGGCTGTTTCCCTTCCGTGGGCAGGTTCTGCCGAAAGGCCAGCCGTCCCGTTTCCGGATCGATGGCAAGCACCGTCACCGAATCATGGGTCCGGTTGGACACATACACAGCCTTCCCTTCTGGGCCCATAACGATGCCGCTGGCCCAGCCAGGCCCGAAATAGTCATCGGGCAGGGTGGTGACCATCTGCCGGGGTTCCAGGGTCCCGGTGGTTTCATCGAAATGGAAGAAAATGGCGGTACTGTCCTTCTCATTCACCAGATACACCCATTTCCCGTTGGGATGGATGGCCACATGCCGGGGTTCCGCCCCTTTCCGTGCCGTCCACACAAAGGCTTCCGTCAAGTGGTTGTCCTCAGAATCGATGGCATAGACTTCCACCTTCCCCACCCCGTGGTCCCGGCCCTGGCAGGGTACCAGCAGCCACTTTCCATCCGGATGGAGACATACCTGGTGGGGATGGGAAATGTACCCGTGGCCGGGCTCACCGGGAACGAACAGAACCTGCCGGACTTGGCCCAGGCTCCCGTCCTGTTCCAGGGCCAGTCGGGCAATACTGCCCGTTTCCAGGTTGGCCACATACAGACTTTGGCCGTTGGGGCTTACCACCAGGTGGACCGGGTTGGTACCATAGGTAGAACCGGAATTCATTTCCGTCAGTTTGCCGTCTTCCTCCACCTGGAAGGCGGTGACCGTACTGTAATCTCCATGAACCGCATAAAGCCGGTCCTGTTTTTCATTCAGGCACAGGTAGGACGGATTGGGGCCGCAGGACAGGGTCTGGATTTTTTCCCATTCTGTTCCCGTCCGGCAGTACACGGTGATTCCTTCTCCCAGGGCTTTTCTTTCTTTGGTGGTTCTGGATCCGATATAGGCAAACATGAGCATTCCTCCTCATTCATTGTAAAAAGGACAGGCCCCCGGCCAGGGTGAACAGGAAAATAATGGCCACACACAGGGCGGACACCCCGAACAGTCTGGCAAACAGGGATGAATCGTTTTCCTTCCCGGTTTTTTCCTGGGCACAGCTGGCCATCACCAGGGAACCCCCGGTGGACATGGGACTGATCCCTGCCACCGTGGCCGAGCACACAATGGCCGCCACCATCTGGATCAGAGAGGCACCTCCTACATTGGCCGCCACTTGGGGCACGGTAGGGATCAGCGTGGGGAACACCACCCCGTTGGCACTGGAGAACCAGGACATGATGCCTCCCGTAAGCCCCATAAGAGCCGGGGCAGTAGCCGGACTCATGAAGGAAGCCAGTCCCCTTGCCAACAGATCGATGCCCCCCAGGAGCTTCACCGCGTTCATCAGCACACTGATGCCGCAGATCAGAATCAGGGTGTTCCAGGGCAGGCTTTTCACCGCTTTCTTTTCATCCACTTTCCCGGTGAACAACAGGATCAGGGCCAGCAGGAAGCATACGAATCCCACATCCTGGGAAAAGCCCACCACGGAAACGAACAGGGCTGCGATCAGTGCCAGGCTCAGTTTCTGCTGTCCGTCAAAGACAATGGGTTCCGGAGCACTCTGGACCGGCTGTCCACGGAGTTTCCAACCTTTGAACACCAGATAGGTCACCAGGGCGCACAGAGCATTGGCGGCAGTGACTCCGGCAAAGATGGCCATCCCCGGCATGGGGATCTTCATCTGGCCCAGCAGGTCCCCCACAATGATCCCGGTGAGGGCAATGGGAGAGGCGGTTCCTCCCACCGCTCCCAGGATGGCCATGGCGCCCATGAGGATGGGACTGGCATCCAGATGGAAGGCCAGGGGCACTGCAAACAGCACCATCACCGTCTGGACGCTGATGGCCCCAGGGCCGATGGCGGACAGGATGAAGCTCACCAGATAGATCACAATGGGCACCAGGAACACTTTGGTGCCGCAGAGCCGTGTCAGCTTTTTGGAGGCCTTGTCCAGGGTCCCGTTTTCCTGGAGCAGGGCAAAGAAGAACATGGTCCCCAGCAGGGTCAGGAACAACTTACCGGGAAATCCTCCGTAGAGTTTTTTCACTGGCAGGTTCCCCATTTTCCCCAGGACCAGCACAGCCCCCAAGCTGATTAGCCCCACATTGGATTTTTTCACGAACCCCAGGGCAATGGCCCCGAACAGAAACACCAGTGCAACAAATGACATGGACATGATACTCCCCCTTTGGATCAGAAAAGGCTCCGTGCGTCCTTTCCTTTCAGATTATTCCGAATCCGTTGCTGATTCCATTATAAGGAAGATAAATCATTCTGAAAAATGAATAAAAAGAGCTATTTCCCATTCCCTTAGGGAATCATAGCTCTATTCCTGTTTTTCCGCTATAATAGATTCATACTGACACAGTAAAGGAGAGATTTTCCATGGATATACAGGAAACCCTGACCCGGCAGCTGCCTTTGTATGCCCGGGTGCTGGTGAAAAAAGGGATCTGCCTCCAGAAGGACCAGATCCTGGTGATCAACGCCCCGGTGGAGGCCAGTTCCTTCGCCACTCTGCTGACGGAAGAGGCCTATCGGGCCGGTGCTTCCCAGGTGGTGTTCAACTGGTACTGCAACGGCACCACCCGGCTCCGGTACGAATATGAAACCCAGGACAAGTTTGAATCCGTCCCGGGCTGGCGCAGCGAATTCAACCTGTACTACTACCGGAAGGGAGCGGCCTTCCTGAGCCTGATCTCCGCAGACCCCTATGCCATGAAGGGCATCGACCGGAACAAGATCATGGCCTGGCAGAAGGCGTTCCACCAGGCGGTAAAGGAGTATTCCGACGGGATGATGGCTTCCAAGACCAACTGGCTGGTGGCCGCCGTCCCCAGTACCGTTTGGGCCCGCCTGCTGTATCCGGATCTGCCGGAACAGGAAGGAAGGGACCGGCTGTGGATCCAGCTGCTGGATGCGGCCCGGTGCCTGGGAGAAGACCCGCTGGCGGACTGGGACAAGCATCTGGCAGAGCTGAAACAGCGGCGGGAATGGCTGACCGCCCAGCAGTTCACTGCCCTGGAATATAGAAACAGCCTGGGGACCCATCTCACCGTGGGCCTGCCGAACCGTCACATCTGGCAGGGCGGAGCCGAAACTACCGGCCGGGGCTTTTTGTTCAACGCCAACATCCCCACGGAAGAAGTCTATTCCGCTCCCCAGGCGGACCGGGTGGACGGGGTGGTGTGCAGCACCCGGCCTCTGGTGTACAGCGGCAATCTCATTGAAAATTTCCGGCTGTCCTTTAAAAACGGAAAAGTGGTGGAGGCCACGGCAGAAAAAGGGGAAGAAATCCTGAAAGACCTGCTGAAAATGGACGAAGGCGCCTGCCGGCTGGGGGAAGTGGCTCTCATTCCCTACCACTCCCCCATTTCCCTTATGGACAGGGTTTTCTACGAAACCCTCCTGGACGAAAACGCCTCCTGCCACCTGGCCCTGGGAGATGCCTATCCCACCTGTGTGGAAAAGGGAGCGGACATGAGCGAAGAAGAGCAGAAAAAAGCCGGCCTCAACGATTCCATGATCCACGTGGACTTCATGGTGGGCAGCCCGGATCTTTCCATCACCGGGATCCGGAAAGACGGCACCCGGGTGCCCGTATTCGTGGACGGGGATTGGGCGTAAAAAAAAGGGGGTGTGAAAAAATCACACCCCCTTTTAATTTTTACTTCCCGTGCCGTTCCCATACAGCCTGAGGAATGAACACCAGGTGCTGATTCACGAAGGTATCGAATCCGCTCCGGGACAGTTCGTGGCCGTAACCGGAATTCTTTACGCCTCCGAAGGGCAGTTCCGGCAGAGAGGTCCAGCCATGATTGATGAAGCTCATACCGGTTTCGATCCGGGCCGCCACCCGGCCTGCATGGTCCATATCACTGCTGAACACCGTGTTCCCCAGTCCATAACTGGAATCGTTGGCCAAGGCAATGGCTTCCTCTTCGTCCCGGACTTTGTATACCACACCTACCGGGCCGAAGACTTCTTTGTTGTAGAGGGGATTGTCTTTCGTCACATCGGTCAGGATGGTGGGCATCACGAAATAACCGGGGCTCTCGATAGGCTGGTTCCCGTACACCACCCGGGCACCGGCCTGGACAGCCTGGTCAATGACGGCCAGCACATCCCGCTTGGCCGTGGCGGAGGACAGAGGTGCCAGCGTGGTAGCCGGATCCATGGGATCCCCCCATTGGGCGGAAGCAAAGACTTCCGTCAGATCCTGGAGGAACCGGTGATAGTTCTTTTCCGTCACGATGAACCGTTTGGAAGAAACACAGACCTGCCCTGCATTGTACAAACGGGCGGCAAACAGCTGGGACTTCACTTCGTCCATATCCGCATCATCCAGGACAATGAAGGCATCGTTGCCCCCCAATTCCAGGGAGGAAGGCTTCAGGGCCTTTCCGGCATGTTCTGCTACAGAGGAACCTCCCCGTTCCGATCCTGTCAGGCAGGCTCCGGCCACCCGGGGATCCTCGATGATCCGGGAAACCTGATCATAGCTGGCAAACAGATTCTGGAAAGCTCCTTCCGGAGCCCCCGCTTCCCGGACCAGGGCTTCAAAGGCCAGGGCAGAGCCAGGACAGTTGGAGGCATGTTTCAGCAGCAGCGGATTCCCTATGATGAAGTTGGGAGCAAACACCCGCATCACCTGATAGAAGGGAAAATTCCAGGGTTCCACCGCCATGATCACACCTCGGGCCTGTTTCAGGATATAGGCTTTGCCGGCAGGGGTTTCCACCGGTTCCCGAGCCAGGAATCCATCCGCCTGGTCCGCATAATATTCGGCAATGACGGCGCAGAGGGCCACTTCTCCCTGGGCTTCCACAAACAGTTTGCCCATGTCTTTGGTCATGGTTTCCGCATACCGGTCCAAATCCCTCCGGAGCAGTGCGGCTACCTGACGCAGGACAGCTTTCCGGCCTTCCACATCATTGTCTTGCTGCCAGGCCTGATATTGTCCATAGGCCCGTTCCAGGGCTTTTTCCACCCCAGCATCGGACAGATTTTCATAGGACTGGAGCACTTCATTGGTATAGGGGTAAATCGTCTGATAAGCCATCTTTGTTCCTCCTTTATTTTTTCAATTGTATTTATGTCGTTTACAGTTAGCTATATTATACGATATGGCTTCCAGAAGCGCAAGTGTTTTTAAGAATTTTTATTAATTAAAAAGGAACTGTTGCATATGCAACAGTTCCTGCAGCAGCCCTGTATTTTCTTTATTTCTCCATCCCCCAGGCATACCCGGTCATAGCCATGGATCCCAGGTTGCAGACTTTGTTGAACACCTGGGCCCGGTCGGTTCCGGCAGCTCCCAGGCATACCAGAAGGGGCAGGTAGTGGTCCGGAGTGGGTACGGCATACGCCGCATCCGGATGGGATCCGAACCCGATCACCTTGTCCGTGTCTCCCTGGAGCACCGCTTCGGTAATATAGTCATTGAACCGGAGGGTGGCGGCAGAACCGCCCTTGTTGTCCCATTCCACTTCCCGGAGGTTGTGGACCACGTTGCCGCTGCCCAGGATCAGATACCCCTGTTTCCGGAGATCTGCCAGCTTCCGGCCCAGCTGGAATTCTTCCTCATGGGAAATATCCCCGTCCACGGACAGCTGGACCACGGGAATATCCGCCTTGGGGAACATGTGCACCAGCACCGTCCAGGCCCCGTGATCGATACCCCAGTCGTCATTGACGGCCACGGCGGAACCCAGCAGTTCCTGCACCTTCCCGGTCAGTTCCCGGTCCCCTTTGGCGGGATACTTCACCTGGTACAGTTCCTTGGGGAACCCATACATGTCATAGACCTGCCGGGGTTCCGGGGCACTCTGGACGAAGGTCCCGTGGGTGTACCAGTGGGCGGACACCATGAGGATGGCCTTTGGTTTGCCGAACTGCTTTTCCACGGCCCGGCCGATCCGGTCCATCCCTTCTGTGATTGCATTGTGTTCCAGGGCAATCATTGGGCTGCCATGACCGGAAAACACCACCGGCATGATTTTCTGTTCTTCCATGGTTTCTCTCCTTTTATTTCAGATATTTATCGAAGAAATCTCCAATCACCTGGAGCACATTGTCCTGGACCCAATATACACCACCGTGGGCTGCACCCGGGATCTCATACCGTTCCGCCGGTACCCCTTTGGCCTTCAGAGCCTGGTACAGCAAATCCGTCTGGCCGGGAGGAACCACCTTGTCGGCCGTACCGTGCATCAGCAGCATAGGGGCGCTGTTTTTCCCGATGTAGGCAATGGGATTGGCCGCTTCCGTGGCTTTGGGATCGGCCAGGACCCCTCCATCCTTACCGCCGAACACGGGGCTGCCGTTCACCCACAGGGCTTCCGTGGCTCCGGCGGATTTGTGGAGCTGCTGGACTTCCGGGCTGTAATCCATGCCCACCTGGGACAGGTCGGACAGACCGTACAGATCTACAGCGCAGCTGACCTTGCTGGATTCCTGGAGATTCTCCCCTTTGTCGAAGGTCTTCGTGCCGCTGGTAGTACCGGCAAACGCTGAAAGATACCCGCCGGCGCTGCCGCCGATGATGCCGATCCGGTCCTTGTCGATGTTCCACTGATCCGCATGGGCCCGCAGGTAGCGGATGGAAGCCTTCACATCCTCCAGGGGCTGGGGAAATTTGGCCGTGGGCGCTACCCGGTAGGTAATGCTGGCTACCACATAACCTTTTTCCGCCAGGTAGTTCCGCAGCTGGACTCCATTGTCACGGTTGGCATTGATGAACCCGCCCCCAGTCACAAAGACGATGGCGGGCATTTTCTCTTTTTTCTGGGGCTGGAGCAGATCCAGCTGCATAGGTACGTTGGGGTACCCCCGGCTGGGCACCTGTTCATAGACCACCCCGGAAACCTGTTTCACTTCCGTTTTCACCGGAGCCACTTCCAGGGTCTTGCTGGCATAATGCTCTGCCCCTTCCGCCCCGGAAAATCCCGTCATGCCCAGCAGCAGCAGACTGGACAGCACCAGCCGGCTCATTTTTCCTTTCATTTTCATAAAACTGCCTCCCTCGCTCGCTCTCAGACTGTCTTCCTCCTGCTGAAGGAAAACATGTAAATATTTACATATTTTGGTTGTCACGAGTGTAGCATGTTGGCAGACAGGCTGTCAATATGCCTGGATGTCCTTTTTTCTATGATATAATACAACGGAAGAAAGGAGCCCTCCCATGACGAAAGAAAACACCCTCCAGTATGTTCTGCTGGGCCTTTTGGCCAAGCAGGATCTCACCGGCTACGACATCAGGAAGATCTTTGCCCAGGAAGTGGGCGACTTCTGGAGCGCCCGGCACAGCCAGGTCTATCCGGAACTCCGGAAGCTGGAAGAAAGTGGACAGATCACCAGCTATACCGGCACCGTGGGCACCAAGCTCCAGAAAAAATACTACCGCCTGGCCCCTTCCGGCCGCCAGCGGCTTCGGGACTGGCTGGCCCAGCCTTTGGGCAGCATCATGCCCACCCGGGACGAATTCACCATGAAGCTGTACCTGATCCGCAGCCGGAAAGATCCCCAGCTCCGGCAGCTGTTCCTGAAAGACATCCAACGCCACGAAGAACGGCTGGCCCACCTCCGGCTCCGCTGGCAGCTGCTGTTCCCCAACCAGGAAGACCGGGAAAAAGAATACGGCCACGCCCTGATCCTCCAGGAAGCCATCCAGCGGGAAACCCGGAAGCTGGAGTGGGAAAAGAAGCAGTTGGCGGAGATTTAACAATTTGTAAATTTTTTGGGGAAACGGTTGAAGGCACCGGATTTTCGCGATAAAATATTGACTCGGTAGTCAAGATGTGCAGAACAATCGAAGAGTTGTACAGGACGTGCCGCTGGCACGTCCTTTTTGTAAGGAGCAGGTATGGAGAAAAAGGAATTGACGGATAAATTGAAAGGAATCAAGGGGATCCTCCCTTCCGGGCACCTGGTGGGAGCCGGTTTTTCTTTCCAGTGGAAAGATGCAGACGGGCAGATCCAGGAATTCCATGCAGGGCCCAAGCTGCTGGTGGGCTTCTGCGGTGCCTTCCTGGCCAGCCTGATGGGGCTGGCGGTGTGTGCCGGGCTGCTGTTCAAGGCCTGGGACGAACAGACGGAACTGGCCAACTACCGGGCGGACTATGGGGTCTACACGGAACGGCTGGCCAAGCTCATGGATGACAATGAAAAGCTCCAGCGGGAACTGGCCCAGGTGGTCCAGGTGGAAAACGCCGTCCGCCAGAAGCTGGCCAAGGACGGGGTGAAAATCGGAGAAGATGCCGTGGACAAAAAGTCCAAGGAACTGGACAAAGGGGGCCAGGGAGGCTCCACCACCGCTGACCAGCTTTCCGTACTGGAAGTCCAGGATGAAATCAACTGGAAGAAGCTGGCCTACAAGAAGGAAAACCTCACCAATATGCTGCTGGCCCTGTCGGATACCGGGGACGGCACCTACGGCTGGCCGGTGAGCGGCGGGGAGATCAGTTCCTTCTTCGGTCTCCGGGCAGATCCTTTCGGGAACGGCAGTGATTACCATCCCGGGGTGGACATCGCCGTGGATTACGGCACCCCCATCAAGGCATCCGCTGCCGGAACGGTGGAAGATGCCCAGTGGAACGGGGGCTACGGCCGGTTCGTCAGCATCAACCACGGCAACGGGCTCACCACCTGCTACGGCCACATGAGCGCCATCGCCGTCCAGCCGGGCCAGACCGTACGCCGGGGAGACATTATCGGCTACGCCGGCAGCAGCGGCTACAGCACCGGCCCTCACGTGCATTTCGAAGTGCGCCAGAACGGGAGTCCGGTGAATCCGCTGAATTTTGCACGGCCGGTGGGATAAAAAAGGAGCTGTGAAGAAATGAATCCTCATTTCTTCACAGCTTTTTTTATAACAACTTCAATTTCTTCCCCACCATCACCATTCTCCTTCCCAGGAAGGGGATCTGGTTCAGTTCTTCTTCGGGCATGGTCTTCAGCACCAGGAGCAGGAGGCCGTAGACGGGAATGGCTACGGCCATGCCGCCCAGGATGCTCCAGGCACCCCAGTTGGGCACCAGGGCCAGGAAGCCCTTCACCGCCGCTCCCATGGCCAGGGCAGCCAGGGCGGTTTTTCCCAGCTGCTTCAATTCCAGGGAGAAGCCAGTGTACTTTTTAATGAAGAAAAGGTTCAGGATGGCGGCGATCCCGATATCCGCCACAGTGGCCCAGGAGGACCCCACGATTCCCAGGGTGGGGGTCAGGTTCCAGTTCAGGAGCACTTTGGAAGCCGCCGCAATGATCATATTGATCACCGGGATCTTGGTCTTCCCCAGCCCCTGGAGGATCCCGGTGCTCACCTGATGGAGCCCCAGGAGGAAAATGGCCCAGCTCATGGTCTCAATGGAGGGCCCGGCCTTGGGGGCGTTGTAAATCAGGGCCGCCACCCGTCCTCCCAGTACATGAAGGCCGATGCTGCAGGGAATGGTGATTACCGCCGCCACGGAGAAGGCCGCCGCCACTTTTTCCCGGATCCCTTCCCTGTCTTCCAGCACCCGGGATTCACTGATGGCAGGCACCAGGCTGATGGACAGAGCCGCCGTCAGGATGGTGGACATGTTGATGAGAGGCACCGCCATGCCGGTGAGATACCCGAACAGGGTGGTGGCTTCGGACATGGACCAGCCTCCCACCATAAGCCGCCGGGGCACGATCATCATGTCCAGGTTGGACACAATGGGAAGCATCAGACTGGACATGGATACGGGCAGGGCCAGGGCGATGAGCCGGCGGATGATCTTCCCGGCCGGTTCCTGTTCCGCTTCCGGCACCTTCTGTTCCCCTTTGGGGAAGAATTTGTGCTTCAGCCGGAGGTAGAACACCTGGAGGAGCAGGAGGCCGCACAACGCCCCGGCCCCGGCCCCCATGCTGGCCCCGGCTGCCGCATAGGTGAGACCGTAGGGCATCAGCAGATAGGAAAAAGCGATCATGGTGACCACCCGGACCAGCTGCTCGGTGATTTCCGAACAGGCGGTGGGAGTCATGATCTGCCAGCCCTGGAAGTACCCCCGGAAGCTGGACAGGAAGGTGACGAAGAACACCGCCGGCGCCAGGGCGATGATGGAATAGTAGGCCCGGGGATCCGGGATGATCCCGGAAGACACCAGCCATTTGGCCATCACCAGCAGGCACAGGGAGAAGAACAACCCGGTGCAGAACAGCATCCGCAGGGATACCCGGAACACCCGCTGGGCCCCGGTATAGTCCTCCTTGGCCACTTTTTCCGCGGTGATGATGGAAATGGCCACCGGGATCCCGGCGGAAGAAACGGTGATGGCCATGAGATAGATGGGGAAGCCCATCTGGTACAGACCAATGCCTTCGCCCCCCATGACCCGGGAGAGGATCACCCAGTTCAGGGCCCCGATCACCTTCACCACGATGCTGGAAATGGTGAGAATCAAAGTACCCTTCAAAAATTTTTTCGTCTTGCTGTTGCCGGAAGTTTGTCCTTGCTGTTCCATACTGCCCTTCCTTTATCGGTTTCTGCAGGAACCCCGACGGGTCCGCCGGGCTCCTGGGATTTGCACTGTAATTGTATTATTTTATCATATTTTGGCAGGTTGTGGGCATTTCTCCCATGGATCAGGGAAATAAATGTTCTCCATCCAGCTGATACTCATCCTCCCTTCCCTGGTCTCCGGGGCTGTAGCGGATCTTGACAAACACATCCGGCCGGGCTCCCGGATGCAGCCACACCTCAAAAGCAGCAAGAGTCTGAGGTCCGTCCGGCCGGCTGCCCAGCCGCCAGATGCTGTTGTCCGGTCCTTCCGCCTTGTCTTGGCTGAAGCGGATCAAATCTTCCAACACATACGGGGTCTGCTGGCTTGCCAGCAGTTCTTCGATCCGGCGGTACCGGTGCCGAGCCGAAACGCCCTCTTTCAGATTCAGACGCTGGAACTCCGGGCTCAGATAAAAATTGGTATGGGAAAGGGTACCGTTGCTGACCCGGCGCACAGCCACCTGGTCATGATCCCCCACTTCCACCCAGGCCAGTTCAGAAGCATCTGCCAGCAGCAGGAATTTGGGACCTCCCAAATCCGTACCCCTGGCCAGCGCCTCTTCTACTGTGGCACAGCTGCCCAGAAGTTCTTTCAGCGCCCCCTTTCCCCAAGGCCCCATGGCCAGCCGTTCCTTTCGCGGGATGCTGCTGGCAGATGCTGAGAACACCGCCAGGCCGGCTTCATTAACCCCGCCTTTGAGAGCCATATGGTTTTCCGCTCCCCCATAGATTCCATAATACCGGTATAAAGGTCCCTGGACCAGCCGCATTTCCTGATATTCCGGCCGCCAGTCCCGATTCTTTACAAGCAGACTTCCCCCTCCCAAGACCCGGCTCCCCTGAGCTCCGAACAGGGTACATCCCCAGGCGGCAGCCGCCGGCAACCAGGCGGCCAGGCAGACTGGGAGAAGTTTCCTTACTGAAATTCCCATGATGGATTCCTTCCCTTTCTTTGTTTTCTGTCATTGTATCACAATTATCCTTTCAGTGCCTTATGCCCCCAACACCGGGCTTGGAGGGAATCCTCTGCCCCCTTCACTCTGCACTGCGATAAGGGTTTCAATCAGGACCTGCTGCCACATACCCTATGTTGGATTAACCACTGGAGTTCTCCGGGATTTGTGCTATAATTAAATACACTTTAAGATGAGGTGCATTATGAGTACGTATCGTGTAGGTTTAGACATCGGGTCCACCACGTGCAAAATCGTCGTGCTGGACAATCATTCCCATGTGGTGTTTTCCCGCTACAAGCGGCACCAGGCCAATGTGGCTGGCGTTTTGCGGGAAGAACTGCAGACTTTGCGTTCCCAGATCGGAGCCGCCAGCCTGAAGCTGAAGATCACTGGTTCCGTGGGCATGGGGGTGGCGGAAAAATTCAACATTCCTTTTGAACAGGAAGTCATCGCCGCCACCAAATTCGTCAAAGCCAAATATCCGGACGTGGCCACCCTGATCGACATCGGCGGCGAAGACGCCAAAATCGTGTATATTAAAAAAGATGGCAGCTGTGATCTGCGGATGAACGGGAACTGTGCCGGCGGCACCGGGGCCTTCCTGGATCAGATGGCTGTGCTGTTGGGGATTCCCATCGAACAGCTGAACGGGCTGGCGGAAAAGGCCCAGCACGTCCACTACATTGCTTCCCGCTGCGGAGTTTTTGCCAAAACGGATATCCAGAACCTGCTGGCCAAGAACGTGAGCCGGGAAGACATTGCCATTTCCATTTTCCATGCAGTGGCGGTCCAGGTAATTTCCACCCTGAGCCACGGCTGCACCATCGAGCCCAAGATCCTGCTCTGCGGCGGTCCTTTGACCTTTATGCCCGCTCTGCGGAAGGCTCTCATGGACTGTCTCCAGATTCCCTATGTGAATTTCGTGGTGCCGGACAACGCCAACCTAATCCCGGCCTACGGCACTGCCCTCAGTGCGGCGGACGCTCCTTCCATCACCTTTGACCAGCTGGTGGAGAAACTGGAAAGCGCCCCCAAGGTAAAGGTCCGGTCCGATGATGTGCTGCCTCCCATTTTCAAATCCCCGGAAGACTATGCCGCCTGGAAAAAGGCCAAGGAAGCGGACGCCATCCAGCTGACCCCTCTCACCCCGGAAACTGACGCAGTCTATGTGGGCATCGACTCCGGCTCCACCACCACCAAACTGGTGGTTACGGACCCGGAAGACCGGATCCTGTACACCCATTACGGGCCCAACAACGGGAATCCCATCGGCGCCGTCCAGGAAGCCTTCGAAGCGTTCTATGCAGAATGCCTGAAGGTGGGAGCCAACCCCCGGATCCTGGGCAGCTGTTCCACCGGCTACGGGGAAGACCTGATCAAAGCCGCCTTCGACCTGAAGACCGGCATCATCGAGACCATCGCCCATTATCTGGCTGCCCGGAAAATCCACCAGGACGTTTCCTTTATCCTGGACATCGGGGGCCAGGACATGAAGGCCATTTTCGTGGACCACGGGGTCCTGAACCGGATGGAACTGAACGAATCCTGCTCCTCCGGCTGCGGCACCTTCCTGGAAACCTTCGCCAAGGGGCTGAACTATTCCGTCAGCGACTTTGCCAAACTGGCCTGTGAAGCCAAGGAACCCTGCGACCTGGGTACCCGGTGCACGGTGTTCATGAACTCCAAGGTAAAACAGAGCCTCCGGGAAGGGGTCACCATCGGGGACATTTCCGCCGGTCTGGCCTATTCCGTGATCAAGAACTGCCTGTACAAGGTGCTGAAGCTCCAGAACACCCATGACCTGGGGAACGACATCGTCCTCCAGGGAGGCACCATGAAGAATGATGCGGTGGTCCGGGCCTTCGAACTGCTGACTGGCACCACTGTCCACCGGAGCAACATCCCGGAAATCATGGGAGCCTACGGCTGTGCCCTGTTTGCCCGGAGCCGGGCGGAAGGGGAAGCCACCCTGGACGACATGATCCATGTGGCCAACTACACTGACAGCCAGCTCCAGTGCCACGGCTGCGAAAACAACTGCCTGATCAAGAAATACAACTTCAGCAACGGCAGCATCTATTATTCCGGGAACAAATGCGAGAAATTCTTCACCAACAACGGAGAAGACCACAAACCCGGAGAAAACATCTACGACTACAAATACAAGCTGCTCTTCGACCGTCCGGTAAACGAGGATGCCCAGCGGGTCATCGGGATCCCCCGGTGCCTGAACATCTACGAGGATTATCCCTTCTGGCATGCCCTGTTCACCACCTGCGGCCTGAAGGTCCAGCTGTCCGATCCCTCCACCTTCAAGAACTACGAAGGCGGGATCCACGATGTGATGAGCGACAACATCTGCTTCCCGGCCAAACTGGTCCACGGCCACATCAACAACCTGATCCGGAAGCGGGTGAACCGGATCTTCATGCCCTATGTGATCTACGAACGGCAGGATGACAAACGGCAGCTGAACAGCTACAACTGCCCGGTGGTCTCCGGCTATTCCGACGTGATCAAAAGCGTGGTGAACACGGAGATCCCCATTGATTCCCCGCCCATCAACTTCCAGGATGAATCCCTGCTGAAGAAGCAGATCCGGAAATACCTGAGCTACATCGGCTTTGACCGTTTCACCGCGGACAAGGCCCTGAAGGCGGCCCTGAAGGCCCAGGAAGAATACGGCCGAGCCATCAAGGCAAAGAATGAGGAAATTCTCCGGAAAAGCCGGGACAATAAACAGCTGACCATCCTGCTGGCAGGACGTCCCTACCATACGGACCCCCTGATCCAGCACAAACTCAGCGAATCCATTGCAGCCATGGGCATCAATGTGATCAACGAGGACCTGGTCCGGGATGACAGCACCATCACCATCGATGATTCCTATCTGGTCCGCCAGTGGGCCTATATCAACCGGATTTCCAAGGCTGCCGACTGGGTGGCCCGTCAGGACAACAGCGTCCACTTTATGGAAATGACCTCCTTCGGCTGCGGCCCGGATGCCTTCCTCCAGGACGAAGTCCGGGGCATCCTCCAGCGTCACGGGAAGGCCCTGACCCTGCTGAAGATCGACGATGTGTCCAATATCGGCTCCCTGAAACTGCGGGTCCGGTCCGTGGTGGAAAGCATCCGGTACAACCGGGATGCCAAATTCACTTCCACCCCCTTCGAACAGCCTCCCCGCTTCGAAAAGAGCATGCGGGACTACACCATCCTGGCTCCCTATTTCACTCCCTTCATCTCCCCGCTGATCCCTTCGGTGATGAAGAATGCAGGCTTCCATGTGGAAACCCTGCCGGAAAGCACTGTCCAAAGTGCGGATCTGGGGCTGAAATTCGCCAACAACGAAGTGTGCTACCCGGCCACCCTGGTGGTGGGGGACTTTATCCGGGCGCTCCAGTCCGGGAAATACGACCCCTCCCACACGGCTGTGGCCATTACCCAGACCGGCGGCCAGTGCCGAGCCTCCAACTATTTCGGGCTCATCAAGCACGCCCTGATTGCCGCCGGGTTCAAGGACACCCCGGTGCTGTCCCTGGCCACCAGCAAGAACATCCAGAACGACCAGCCGGGGTTTGAACTGAACTGGCTGAAGATTGCCAAGATCACCGTTTCCACCGTATTGTTCTCCGACTGCCTGGCCAAGTTCTTCAATGCCTCCGTAGTCCGGGAAACCGTAAAGGGCAAGGCAGAAGAACTGAAGGACAAGTACCTGGATCTGGCCAAGAAGGAAATCGAAGCCAACAGCTCCAGCGGCCTTCTGAAGCTGCTGAAGGAAGCGGCAGCGGAATTCAACGACCTGGCCAAACCGGATGTGCGGCTGCCCCAGGTGGGGATCGTAGGGGAGATTTACCTGAAGTTCAACGTCTTCGCCCATAAGAACATCACTGGCTGGCTCATGGAGCATTCCATCGAAGTGATGCCGCCTCTCCTGACACCCTTCTTCATGCAGGCCTTCGTGAACCGGATCACCAACCGGAAATTCGGCCTGGAACGGCACCATATGCCCAATGTGATCGCCGATGTGCTGTACATGTGGGTGAACAAGCAGGTGAAGAAGTTCAACGAGATCGGGGAAGAATTCCGATACTTCACTCCCATCGAGGACATTTTCGAACTGGCCAACGACGGGAAGAACATCATCAACATGGCCGCCCAGTTCGGGGAAGGGTGGCTGCTGCCGGCGGAAGTGGTGAACTTCGCCAAGCACGGCATCGAGAATGTGATCAGCCTCCAGCCTTTCGGCTGCATCGCCAACCATATCATCTCCAAGGGGATCGAAAAGAAGATCAAATCCCTCTATCCCCACATGAACCTGCTGAGCCTGGACTTCGACAGCGGGGTCAGCGACGTGAACGTGACCAACCGGCTGCTGCTGTTTGTGGAGAACATCCGCACCAGCGCCGCCCCGGCTCCCGCTCCCAAAGCAGAAAAGAAAAAAGGCTTCTTCGACGAGAATCTGGCGAAGAGGGAGATCATGATTTAAAGAAAAGGCCTGCTGCCGGCGCAGCAGGCCTTTTTTGTTATTCCCAAAATCTATAGCAACCGGTTGTTTTTCTGCATTATCCAAATCCCTATGCGTATGCTATACTTTTCCCATGAACAAAATGTGAATGATGTGGGAGGATATATTCATGACTGTAAAGAACAAACCGCCTTTTCGGTATGATATTGTAGGGAGCTTTCTGCGGCCGGCTGCTTTGAAGGAAAAACGGGAGGCTCTGGCCGCCGGGACCATCACTGCCGCTGACCTGAAGGCTGCGGAAGACGAAGCCATCCGGGACCTGGTGGCCAAGGAAAAAGAAGTGGGACTCCGGGCCGTTACCGACGGGGAATTCCGCCGCCGGTACTGGCACCTGGATTTCCTGACGGAACTGGAAGGAGTTACGGAGATTTCCGCAGAAAACTGGTCCGTCCATTTCAAAGGGGCCCAGCCCAAAGCCCGGACCGCCAAGATCACCGGTCCCATCAGCTTCGGAAGCCACCCCTTCCTGGACCATTTTCGGTTTCTGAAGGAAGCGGCCGGGGACACCCTGGCCAAAATGACCATCCCCTCTCCCAGCATGCTGCATCTGATCTGCTGCGTCCGGGAAAAACACTATGAACCCATTCCCCAATACCAGGACCAGAACCGGCTGTTCACAGACATCGCCCTGGCCTACCAGCAGGCCATCCGGTCCTTCTACGCCGCCGGCTGCCGGTACCTGCAGCTGGATGACACCAGCTGGGGTGAATTCTGCGACGCAGACAAGCGGAAAGCCTATGCAGAACGGGGCTTTGACCTGGATGAACTGGCCAATCACTATGTGGATATGATCAACCGGGCCCTGGAAGCCAAACCGGAGGACATGACCATCACCATGCACATCTGCCGGGGGAACTTCCGTTCCACCTGGTTCTCCAGCGGCGGCTACGAACCGGTGGCGGAAACCCTCTTCGGCCGCTGCCATGTGGACGGATTCTTCCTGGAATACGACAGCGACCGGGCCGGAGGCTTCGAACCTCTCCGGTTCATCAAAGATCAGCAGGTGGTCCTGGGCCTGGTGACCTCCAAGACCCCGGAACTGGAAAAGGAAGAAGACATCATCGCCCGGATCCGGGAAGCGGAAAAATACGTACCCCTGGACCAGCTGTGCCTGAGTCCCCAGTGCGGTTTCTCCTCCACCGAAGAAGGGAACCTTCTGACGGAAAAAGAACAGTGGGCCAAGCTCCGGCTGATCCGGTCCATTGCGGAAAAAGTCTGGGAAGATGCATGAAAACAAGGGGCTGTTGCATACGCAACAGCCCCTTTTCCTTACCGTTCTTTTGCAGTCAGCTGATCGATCAGGGCACTCTGGCGGCTGACGATGGCTTTCAGTTCTTCCACATTGCTGCGGAGGATGCTGATTTCCCTGGCCATGGCCGTCTTGGAGGTGGTCACTTTGCCTCCTTTGCCCAATTTGAAGGTGACTCCGGCATTGACCATATTCTCGCCTCCGCCGAAGGAGCCTCCCACACTGAACATCACATCTTCCGTGGGCCGGTAATAAGCCCCGATGGCCATGGCATGGGCTCCTGCATAATTGCCGTATCCGGCGGCAAAATCCCATTTGTCATCCGGATCAAAATCCAGGGGCTGGAGAGCTGCCAGCGCGGCGGCCCCGGCACCCACCCGGTTCACCCGGGCATCCAGTTTGTTCAGAGAGTTCCCCAACTGGGTGATGTTCTGCCGATTTTCCTGGACCATCTGGTTGGTGGCATAGAGCTGGCTGCCGTTCACTGCATCGGTAGAGGCAGCCGACACTTCGCCAGGTGCCAGTCCCGTAATGGACAGACCTTTCATATCCATACCCTTTCCATCCAGCACCGGGCCCTTTTCCCCGATGGTCACACTGTTCACCTTGATGTCCGGTTTCAGATGGATGTGGATATTGTCTACAGTCCGGCCATTTTCGTCTGTGGAACTGGAAGCCGTATGGATGTTGTCCCCGCCCAGTACATTGACGGTACCCCCGTCGTTGAGTTTGGCGGTTTTCCCGTCGTCGGTGGCAAAATCCACCTCGTTGGCCACATAACCTGCATGGAGTGCTCCCCCGTCGTCAGTTTCCGGTTCCGCCACTGCCCGCAGGGCAGCTCTGGCCGGTCTGAGTTCCGGCTCATCCTGGGTGCCGGGAAGCTCACTGGGGTCGGACAGGATATGTACCGTTCCATGTTCGTTGCTCAATCCTTTCAGATTGGCTTTGATGGTGTATTCCGATCCCAGTTTCTCCACAATGATCCCTTCTCCGGCATGGATGGAGATCCGGGCGTCACTCATGGCTTCCTTCAGCTGGGCCACGTTCACCGCGTCGGTGTCTGCAGTCCCGGCGGCCAGGTTGATGATCTGCCGGGTCCGTTGGGGAATCCGCCTGCCGTTTTCATCCTGATCCTGAGGCCCAGCTCCTACGGACACGGCGCCCCACGAGGACTGCCAGGCAGGAGACAAATCGACCATCTGGTCATAGACTGGATGGTACCCCTGCCAGCCCGCTTCCCGGTCGGCCACGGATTCCATGCCCAGAGCCACGGACCCGGAGGCAACAGCACGGCTCAGGATACCGGCCGCCGTTCCCCCTTCTCCTTCTGCCTTACTGGCGGCTCCCACCGCCGTCCCCCGCAGGCCGGCTCCACTGGCATACCCCAGGGAAGTGGCAAATTTCTCAGTGGCTTTGCTGAAGCCGCCCAGAGCTGTGGAAGCCAGTCCGGAAGATTCAGAATAGGCCCCTACGGCGGTGGAATGATTCCCGGCCGTTCCTCCTTCGCCCATGCCATTGGCCATGATGCCGATGCTGGTGCTGATTTCTCCTTTGCTCTTGGCCTGCTGCCCCAGGGCCACGGCCCCTTCTGCAGTGGCTTCGGAATAACTGCCTACCGCTGTGGTGTACATGCCTACAGCATGGCTCTGTTCCCCAATGGCAATGGCATTGGTGCCATTGGCTTCTCCCTGGGACCCGGTGCCGATGGCAATGGCATCCAACCCTGTGGCCCGGGATCCGTTCCCTACGGCCAAAGCCCGTTCCCCTTCTGCATGGGCATCATTGCCCAGGGCGGTTGCCCCCATGGTCCCATCGGCATAAGCCCCGGCCCCTACTGCCAGGGAATCGGTTCCCTTGGCTCCATCATTGAGATAATTCCGGTCCCGGTTACCGTCTTCCGGGTTCACTTGGAATTTTCCGTATTTTATTTTTTCTCTTCCTGTCATACCAGCAGTCGTACGTACAGCTGTCCTCCTTTTCTTTAATCAATCCTTCGATTGTGTTTAATTTTCCTTTAAGATTCCCTTCTATACTGGAACCATCAAGATATGGGAGGATCCGGATATGGAATATTGGGAACATGACGACAATCCGCTGCTGGGCTTTTATCATCGGCACTGGCCTGCTTTCCTGCTTCTGCTGCTGAGCCTGGTACTGTTCTTTGCCGGCAACGGACAGCTGCTGATCACCGATCCGGTGGAATCCAACTATGTCCTTACCGCCAAGGAGATGCTGGCTTCCGGTGACTGGCTTTCCCCCCGGATCTACGGGAACTACTGGTATGACAAGCCCTGGATGTTCTACGGAGAACTGCTGGCGGCCTTCCGGCTGTTTGGAGAGACTTCCTTTGCCGCCCGGTTCTTCCCGGCGGTTTTCGGCACCATCGGGGTGCTCCAGACCTACTGGTTCGCCCAGAAGCTGTACAGCCGGAATGTGGGATTCCTCAGCGGTCTCATTATGGCCACCAGTGTGGAATATTTCTACCTGGCCAAGGCGGTGATCACCGACATGACCCTGTTTGTTGCCATAGATGGAGCCCTGATGCTGTTCTACCTGGCCAAGACAGAAAAACGGCCCCGTCTGTATTACGGAGCCTATGCCCTGGCCGGTCTGGCCATCCTGACCAAAGGGCCTCTGGGTCTGGTGCTCCCCGGCCTGATCATCCTGGCCTACCTGGCCGGGAACCGGGATTTCAAGACCCTGGCCCACATGAAGCTGTTCCGGGGGATCCTGCTGGCTCTGGCCATTGCCGCCCTTTGGTACGTCCCCATGACACTTCTCCACGGTTTCGCCTTCCTGGACGGGTTCATCGGGGTCCACAATGTGCTCCGGGCCACGGTGTCCGAACATCCCCGGAACAACACCTGGTGGTATTACTTCCTGATTTTCCTCATTGGCTGCTTCCCCTGGAGCCTGAGCCTGCCCTGGCTGTGGAAGAAGTACGGGAAGACCCTGAAGGAACGGATCAAAACCCGGACCTTCTGGAAGAGCCTGGACGACCGGCAGCGGTTCCTGTTCCTGTGGGTGCTGGTCACCTGGTTCTTCTTTGAATGCATGGCCACCAAATATCCCACCTACACCTTCCCCTACCTGCCCCCGCTGGCCATAGGCCTGGCCTGTGCCGCCAGCCGGCTGGATCTCCAGTACTGGGTGAAACGGGCAGCCGCGGCCATGGGCCTGCTGTTCACGGTGCTGTCTTTTGTGCTGGCCGCCCCTTTGTGCCGCCAGGCTTCCGCCTGGGATGTAGCCCAGCTGGTTTCCGCCCATCATGTGCCCGGGGTGCCGGTGTACGTGTACGGGGGCCGGTATCCGGTTTCCTTCACCTATTACAGCAAGATTCCCGCTCCCCGGCTGGTAACCCGGCAGCGGCTGCAGCAGATGCGGCCGGAAGGAATCAACTGGAACGCCAAGAACATGATGCCCTTCCAAGCCCTGGAAAATCTGCCGGATACGGGACGGCTCATTGTGCTGGTGGACCAGAGCAGCCAGAAAGACTTCCTCCAGCAGGTCCCGGGAGACTGGGAGAAACTGGGAGAAGGAGGACGCTGGACCGTGTGGGGAAGAACCTGAATCTCCTGGAAGCAAAAAGGACTGTCCCTGTTACAGGGCAGTCCCTTTTTTCGGTATGGTGAAACCGGAGGCTTTCAGATCGATTCCTTCATGTTCCAGCAGCCACACTTTCCGGGGCATACCGCCGCCGTATCCGGTCAGGCTTCCGCTGGTCCCCACCACCCGATGGCAGGGAATGATCAAGCTGATGGGATTGTGGCCCACCGCTCCTCCCACGGCCTGTGCCGACATCCGCTCCTTTCCCTCCCTCCGGGCCATTTCCCGGGCAATGGCGCCATAGGTCATGGTCTTTCCATAAGGAATGGTCAGCATGATCCGCCCTACCTGCTGCCGGAAATCACTGCCGGACAGTTCAAGGGGAGGCGTGAAGCCTGGATCTTTCCCCTGGAAATACAGGTCCAGCCAACGCCGGGTTTCCTGGAATACAGGGAGATCCGGCCGTTCTTCCACACCGTCTTCGTTTTTCATCCGGATTTCTTCATACTTCTCTCCCTGGAACCACAGCCCATTCAGCTTTTCTCCATGGCTGCTCAAGAGGATGGTCCCCAAGGGACTTTCCACCTTATCCATATACAACACCGTCTTTTTCATGGTTTCCCCTCCTGTTCTGCCTATATTGTACCAGAAAAAAACGGCGGTTATCAGACATGAAAAAGGGGCTGCTGCAGACGCAGCAACCCTCTCAATGATTCCCCAGATACCACTGGACGAACTGTTTGGCGATCCTTCCGTTCCGGCCGGAGTGTTCCATTTCCCACCGGACCCCTTCCACCCGGAGTTCTTCCGGGGACAGCTGGATGCCTTCTTTCCGGAGTTCGTGGTCGATGATGGCCAGGTATTCCTGCTGGGTGGGAGCCCCGAAATGGAGGATCAGCCCAAACCGGTCGGACAGGGAAATGGATTCATTGGTGGCGTCTTCCCGGTACACTTCCGCCTCCAGGTCGTCGCTCCGGTCCGTCCAGGTTTCCTTCAGCAGGTGCCTCCGGTTGCTGGTGGCGCACAGCATCACATTGTCCGGCTGAGGGGCGGCGCCCCCGTCAATGGCGGATTTCAGATATTTATATTCCTTTTCGTTCTCATCAAAGGACAGGTCGTCGAAGAAGAACAGGAACCGGTGGCTGCGGATCTTCCCGGCCCGTTCCATGGCTTCCGCCAGGAGCTGGAGCTGATCCCGCTTAATCTGGACCAGACGCAGGCCCTGGGCACTGAACAGGGGGATCAGGGCCTTGATAGAGGTGGACTTCCCGGTTCCCCGGCTGCCGGTGGAAAGCACATTGTTGCAGCCCCGGCCAGCCATGAACTGACGGGTATTGGCCAGGAGCTTCTCCTTCTGGTCCTCATAACCCAGGATATCGTCCCAGGCGTAATGGGGAAAGTCGGCGATTCCCTGGAACCGTCCTTTGGCATCCAGGCAGAAGGCTTCATACCGGGCCATTTTTCCCCGGCCGTACCGCTGGTAATGGTAGAGCAGCAGCCGGGCCTGTCCGGCTGCTTCAGGGGTTTCTTTCAATTGCCGGGCCAGCTGGCTTTCCAGGTTCTCCCGGGCCGGCCGGCTGGGTTCATAATGGTCATAGAACCCGTCCTGGAACACCGCCTGCCCGGACAGGTCCAAAAAGGGACGGAGGGCCTCCAGATCCCGGGTGAGAGCCGCCAGAAGGCCGCTGCCGGCGGTGCCTTGGTTTTCCGCCACCTGGGCGGCCAGGTTGTCCCCTTCTGCCAGGAGATGGAAAAAGTATCCCTGCCACAGGTTCCCGGCAAGGCCCAGCTCTTCAGCGGCAGCCAGGACAGCTTCCCGGGCCCGGGCCAGGTGTTTCTCCCGTTCCGGATGGGCCTGGGCTTTGGCCAGGCTGTGGATCACCGGATCCCGGCGGAGGTTCCGGAGGACGGACAAACGGGCAAACAGGCGGAAATCCGCGGTTTGGTTCTGGCTCATGGCTGTTCTCCTTTCCTTTCAGCCGGTTCCGTTTCTTCCGGCCGGGGTGCGGCCAGCAGGCTGTCCTTCACCGTCTGGGGCCCCCGTCCCAGGGCAATCTGGCCGGTGGTGGCGATTTCCAGGACGGTGTAGCTCCGGAGCATCTGCTTTAAGGCCTCAATATGATCCTGTCGTCCCGTAAGCCGGAAAATCAGGGAATCCGGATACACATCCACGATCTTGGCATGGAACAGCCCGGCAATGTTGGTCAGTTCTTCCCGGATCTGGGGGGTAGGGGCGCTGACCTTGATCAGGGTCAGTTCATAGCTCACCAGGGGGGCATCATCCAGGTTCACCACCTTGATTACATCGATGAGATGGCTCAGCTGGTGGATGGCCTGGTCCAGCTGGAACCGGCTTTCCACTCCCACCACCAGGTTGATCCGGCTGATTTCCGGGATTTCCGTGTAGCCTACGTTCAGGCATTCGATATTGATGTTCCGGCGGGCGATGAGTCCGGCCACATGGGACAGGACTCCCGGCCGGTTGTTGACCAAAAGGGCGATATGCTGCCATTTCATGGGTTTTCCTCCTTATTTCTCTTCCGGGCCCAGGATCATCTGATCCAGCCCTTTGCTGCCCGGGACCATGGGATAGACCCGTTCATCCTCGGGAATGGTGATTTCCAGCAGGGCGGATCCCTCCGACCCAAACAGGAACTCCAGACCTGCTGCCAGCTCTTCCGGCCGGGAAATGCTCCGGGAAGGAATCCCCATGGCTTCCGCAATTTTGGCCATGGAGGGCTTCCGGATCAGTTTGGTCTGGGAATACCGGCCTCCCCGGAACAGGCCCTGGAGCTGGCGCACCATGCCCAGCTGGCCGTTCCGCAGGACGATGGTCTTCACCTGGATGCCGTAGGTGGGCAGGGTGGTGAATTCCTGACAGTTCATCAAAATGCTCCCGTCCCCGGTAATCAGGAGGACGGTTTTGTCCGGTTCCCCCACTTTGGCTCCCAGGGCGGCAGGAAGGCCGAACCCCATGGTGCCCAGCCCTCCGGAAGTAAGGAAATGCCGGGGCTGTTCCGTAGGGAAGAACTGGGCCGCCCACATCTGGTGCTGGCCCACGTCGGTGACCACAAGGGTGTCCTGGGGAGCCCGGGCCGCCGCCTGTTTCAGGGCGGTTTCCGGAGAAATCCCCCCGGTGCACCCATGGGCGCTGCAGGGTACCTCCCGTTTCATTTCTTCTCCCTGTTCCCGCCAGGGGGCCGTCTGTTCTTTAACGGCTTCTGCCAGAGGTTCCACCAGACCGGCAAAAAAAGGCAGGGATTCCTGGAGATCGCCGGGCACCGCCACCTGGACCGGGATGATTTTGTTGATTTCCCCCGGTTCCACATTGAAATGGACGATCCGGGCTGCCGGGGCAAACAGGCTGGCCTTGGCGGTGGACCGTTCGTCGAACCGGACCCCGAAAGCCAGCAGCAGGTCACAGCCGGATACTGCCATATTGGCGGCGTAGCTGCCGTGCATCCCCAGCATCCCCAGGTTCTGGGGGAGGGAATCGGGCACGGCCCCTTTCCCCATCAGGGTGGTGACCACCGGGATCCCGGTTTTTCGGGCCAGTTCCGTAAGCACTCCTCCGGTGCCAGACAGGATTACCCCGCCTCCGGCCATGATCACCGGACGGTGGGCCCGGCGGAGGGCTTCCGCCGCCCGCCGGACATCGGACTGCCGGGGATGGAGACTCCCCTGGTAGCCCAGGAGATGGACCTCCTGGGGATACTGGAAATCCAGTCTGGCATCGAACACGTCGGTGACGATGTCGATGAGCACCGGTCCCGGCCGGCCGGTCCGGGCAATGTAAAAGGCTTCTTTCAGCACCTGGGGCAGGTTCTCCACCTTCCGAACCAGATAGTTGTATTTGGTGATGGGGGTGGTGATCCCTGCGGTGTCCGCCTCCTGGAAGGCGTCCTGACCGATCAGGGAGGTGGCCACCTGGCCGCTGATGATCACCAGGGGAATGGAATCCATGTTGGCGGTGGCAATCCCCGTCACCATGTTGCAGACCCCGGGGCCGCTGGTGGCAATGCACACCCCCACCTTTCCGGTGGCCCGGGCGTACCCGTCCGCCGCGTGGATGGCCCCCTGTTCGTGGCCGGTGAGAATATGGGGAAAGTTGGTTTTGTAAATGGCATCATACAGGCCCAGTACGGCCCCTCCCGGGTAGCCGAAAACCACCGGGACCTGTTCTGCCTTAAGACATGCAAGGATGGCTTCTGCGCCGGTCATTTCCATAAGAGGTCCTCCTTCAACGCTGTTTCCTTTTCAACTGGGCCCTGGTATCGTGGCCCTGATCCTTTTCAATGGGTTCTGGTATCGGAACCCGGGTGGGGAAATTCGATTTGACGGTGGCCGCAGAAATAAAAAAATCCGTCCCTCCAAAGGGACGGAAAAATCCGCGGTACCACCCTGTTTCCCCGGTCCATTGCTGGTCCGGGACACTTTGCCACGTACAGTCATACGCGCTTCCGGTAACGGGGAACACCGTCCAGGCCTACTGCACTGCTTCAGCCTGTCTCCTCCGGGACCAGTTTCCTCCAGGTTCCCCTGATGGCTCGCACCTGCCGCCATCTCTCTGTCAGCTTCCCCCGGACTACTCTTTCCCCTCATGGGATTGGGATTTGAAATTGTGAATTGTCGCTATTTTATCTCCCATGAGTACGCTTGTCAATGATTTTTTGTGTTTTTGTTGCATTCTCTTATTTTTTATTTTTTAATTGTAAAGAAAGAAACAGCCCATAAACTCTTTCGAAACAATCTTTCCTTCCATTCGGAGGCCCCGGGAAAAATGCTATAATATGAAGACATTCAAAAAGAAAGGAGCCTCCCGCTTTTCCCGGGCGGGACTGTGGAACCTATGCGCTGGAAAGACCTTCCCATCCGGAAACGGCTGCTGGCCGCCAACTATCTGATGATCCTGACCCCTGTACTCTGCTTCATGGTGCTCAGTGTGGGGATTTTCTGGATCTTTGGTATAGAAAACCTGAACCGTGCCAGCGTCCTTTCCTTCATCTGGCCGGAAAGCGGCCCCACTCTGTCCATCCAGTTTGAACTGACCCGGCTCCGGGTCCGGTCAGACCATTACAACCCGGACAAACCCAAACCTCTGCTGCTGGTCAGTGACCATCTGGAAGACCAGGGGCTCCGGGTACTGCTGGAACGGAACGGCCAGCCCTTCTATGTGACGGAAGGGCAGCAGCCGGAGGAAATCCGCACCGCCACTCTCCAGCAGGTACCGGAAGGCCGGGGTGGCATCAGCTGGGGAAAAAAAGGAGTGGCCTTCTACTACCGTTCCCTCCAGACCGGCGTGGAAACCTATGTGGTGGGGGCTGACCCGCTGGTGGAAACCGACGACCGGTTCGCCATGCACTCCAAGGAACTTTTCAAGGGCAGCTTCGTAGGAGCCTTCCTGCTGGTGATGCTGACCGCTGCCCTGGCAGGCCTGGCTCTCAGCCGGCTTATGGCCGTCCAGCTGCTGAAGCCTTTGAACAAACTCCGCCGGGTGGCCGCCCAGGTGAGCCGGGGAGACCTGGATACCCCGGTGAAAGCCGACAGCCGGGATGAAATCGGAGACACCCTCCGGGCCTTTGAGACCACCCGGCTGGAACTGCGCCATGCCCGGGAAAAACGGGAGCAGTATGACCGGAGCCGGAAGGAAATGCTGGCAGGGATCGCCCACGACCTGGCCACCCCTCTCACCAAAATCCAGGGCTATGCCTCCGGGCTCCAGGACGGGATCGCGGACACCCCGGAAAAGCGGCAGCGGTACCTCCAGAAAATCCTGGAAACCACCGAAAGCATGGCCAAACTGAACCAGACCCTGTTCCTGTTTTCCAAACTGGATCTGGACCAGGTTCCCTTCCATTGGGAAACGGTGGATCTTTGCGCCTGTCTGAAGGACTATGTGGAGGAACAAAAGGATCACTGGGAACAGAACGGCCTCCAGGTGACTCTGGAAAGCACCCTGGACCGGGCCCCTGTGAAAATGGACCGGGACCAGTTTGCCCGGGTGCTGGACAACCTGCTGAGCAACAGCTGGAAATACAAAACGGAAAAAACCGGCACCGCCCAATTCCACCTGTTCTCTGACGGAAAGAACCGGGTACGGCTGGAACTAGCGGACAACGGATCCGGAGTGGCCCCGGACCAGCTGGACCGGATCTTTGAAAGCTTCTACCGGACGGACCGGGCCCGGAGCCATGTGTCCGCCGGCAGCGGCCTGGGACTGGCGGTGGTCCGGAAAATCGTGGAAACCATGAAGGGAAAGATCTGGGCGGAGGCCAATCAGCCCAGGGGCCTGAAAATATGCATGGAATTTTCTTTGGAGGAGAATGGGAACAATGGAAAAGATCCTGATTGTGGAAGATGACAGGGATATAGCGGAACTGGAACGGGATTATCTGGAAGCCAACGGCTATCAGGTGGAAATCGCCCCGGACGGCCCCTCCGGGGAAAAGAAAGCCCTGGAACCAGAGGTGGATCTGGTGCTGCTGGACATTATGCTGCCGGGGCTGGATGGGTTCCAGGTGTGCCGGCAGATCCGGGAAAAGCGGAACATCCCCATCCTTCTGGTGTCCGCCCGGCAGGAAGACGTGGACAAGATCCGAGGCCTGGGCCTGGGCGCCGATGACTATATCGTGAAGCCCTTCAGCCCGGGAGAACTGGTGGCCCGGGTAAAGTCCCATCTCCAGCGGTACCGGCAGCTCACCGGCCAGAAAGCCGCCAGCCCGGTGCTCCAGCGAGGCGGCCTGACCATCGACCGGGAAGGCCACCGGGTCTATGTGGACGGGAAAGAAGTGACCATGCCCAACAAGGAATTCGCTCTGCTGCTGTTCCTGGCGGAACATCCGGGGATTGTGTTCAGCAAGGAGACCCTGTTCGAGCGGATCTGGGGAGAAGATTCCCTGGGAGACACGGCCACGGTCTCCGTCCACGTGAACCGGATTCGGGAAAAGATCGAGACCTCCACCACCAAACCGGAGTACATCGAAACGGTATGGGGCGTGGGCTACCGGTTCCGGAAATAGAAAAACGGCTATTACATTCTTTACACTTTTTATTTTCGTTTTGTGCTTTTGGAACTTTTTTAAAAATCATGTTGACAACTGTTCTTGTGCAATGTATACTGACACCATCCTTTTCAAACCAAGTGAACAAGGCAAATCCCATGAAGGGAACGAGTACTTTGCCTCCCGTTTCTCCCAGAGAGCTGACAGATGGTGAGAGCCAGCAGAAACCGGCAAACGAAAATCCTCCCCCAGGAGCCTGCTGAAAAACAGTAAGCACGGACGGCTTTCCCCCGTTAACCGGAACGCGTATGATAGTACGTTGCAGAGCGCTCCAGGCCAGCAATGGCCGGAGAACCAGGGTGGTATCGCGGAAACTTTCCGTCCCTATTTTCATAGGGACGGATTTTTTTATACGAAAAACCCCTGCAGCGTATCCCCATTTTATTTCTATTTTCAAAGGAGATGTTTCCCATGGCAAAAGTATTTTATGACAAGGACGTTAACTGGAGCGTACTGAAAGACAAGACGGTGGCCGTCATCGGCTACGGCAGCCAGGGCCATGCCCATGCCCTGAACCTGAAGGAAAGCGGCGTCAACGTGGTGGTGGGCCTGTACAAAGGCAGCAAATCCGCCGATGTGGCCCGGGCTGCCGGCCTGGAAGTGAAGACCGTAGCCGAAGCGGTAGCCGCTGCTGACGTAACCATGGTCCTGATCCCTGATGAAAAGCAGGCCGATGTGTACAAAGCCGAAATCGCTCCCAACCTGAAAAGCGGCAGCGCCCTGGCTTTTGCCCATGGGTTCAACGTCCATTTCAAGCAGATCGTCCCTCCCGCTGATGTGGACGTGTTCATGGTGGCTCCCAAAGGTCCGGGCCATCTGGTCCGCCGGACTTTTGTAGAAGGGGGCGGCGTCCCTGATGTATTCGCGGTGGAACAGGATGCCACGGGCAAATGCTTCGACCTGGCCCTGGCCTATGCCAGAGGCATCGGCGGCACCCGTGCCGGGGTCATCCAGACCACCTTCCAAGAAGAAACGGAAACTGACCTGTTCGGGGAACAGGCTGTCCTGTGCGGCGGCATCTGCCAGCTGATCACCAACGGATTCGAAACCCTGTGCGAAGCCGGCTATCAGCCTGAAATCGCCTACTTTGAAACCTTCCATGAAATGAAACTGATCGTGGACCTGATGTACGAAGGCGGCATGGCCAAAATGCGGAAATCCATTTCCGACACCGCCGAATATGGGGACTATACCGCCGGCCCGAAAGTGGTGACCCAGGATTCCAAAGCTGCCATGAAACAGGTTCTGAAGGATATCCAAGACGGCACCTTCGCCAAAGACTGGCTGCTGGAAAACCGTGCCGGCGGCCGGGCTCACTTCCTGGCCATGCGCCGTCAGCATGCGGAACATCCCATCGAAAAAGTCGGGGAAAAACTGCGCAGCATGATGCCCTGGCTCCATGAAAACGACAAAAACGAGTAATCCACAACCATTCCAGCTTTAAAGGAGGCAGGGGAAACCATGAAAATCACCGGTGCAGAAGCCGTCATCGAAAGTTTGCGAAAAGAACAGGTCCAGGTTGTCTTCGGCTATCCTGGAGGGGCCGTACTGAGCCTGTATGATGCTCTGTACCGGATGAAATTCCCCCATATCCTCACCGGCCATGAACAGGGGGCCGTCCATGCAGCGGACGGCTATGCCCGGGCCACCGGGAAAGTGGGTGTCTGCTTTGCCACCAGCGGTCCCGGAGTCTGCAACATGGTCACCGGCATTGCCACCGCCAATATGGATTCCATCCCTCTGGTGGTGATCAGCGGCCAGGTGGCCACCCATCTCATCGGCCGGGATTCCTTCCAGGAAGCGGACATCTCCGGCATCACCACCCCCATCACCAAGCACAACTACCTGGTGAAAAAGGTCCAGGACCTGCCCCGGGTGCTGAAGGAAGCCTTCTACATCGCCCGGAGCGGCCGGCCGGGACCGGTGCTGGTGGACGTGGCCAAGGATGTGTTCGACACGGCCTTTGACTACGAATATCCGGAAACCGTCTCCCTCCGGGGGTATCAGCCCCTCCAGGAAGGCCGGGAAGAAGAAGTGGACCGGGCCCTGGAGGCTCTCCGTAAGGCTCACCGTCCCCTTTTGATGGTGGGCGGCGGAGTGGTCCTGTCCGACACTGCGGACACCCTCCGGCAGATCGTCCAGGCCGCCCAGCTGCCGGTGGTATACACCCTTATGGGCAAAGGAGCCATCCCCGACGCCTGGGAAGAAAACCTGGGCATGGCCGGCATGCACGGCACCTGGACCGCCAACATGGCCATCACCCAGTGTGACCTGCTGCTCACGGTGGGAGCCCGGTTCGACGACCGGGTCACCGGCTCCGTGGCCAACTTCGCTCCCAAAGCCCGGATCGTCCATTTCGACATCGATCAGGTGGAGATCAACAAGATCGTCCACGCGGATCTCAGTGTGAACGGGGATCTCCGCTGGTCCCTGCCCGCCTTCTGGAAGAAACTGGAAGCCGCCCCCATTCCGGCGGTCCAGACCGTCACCTGGCGCCAGGAGCTCCAGGAAATGAAGGCCGGCCATCCTTCCGGGACCCGTCCTTCCTCTGACAGAGGGCTTTCTCCCCAGGTGGTGCTGGAACAGCTGGCCCAAAAGGCCGGTCCCGATTCCATTGCCGCCACCGATGTGGGCCAGCACCAGATGTGGGCCGCCCAGTTCTACCCGGTTTCCCAGCCCCACCACTTCATCACTTCCGGAGGCCTGGGGACCATGGGCTACGGTCTGCCCGCCGCCCTGGGCGCCAAACTGGGAGCCCCGGACAGCCCGGTGGTGCTGATTACCGGGGATGGCAGCATCATGATGAACTGCCAGGAATTTGCCACCCTCCACAAATACGGCATTGCCGTAAAGACTGTGGTCCTGCGGAACAACACCCTGGGCATGGTCCATCAGTGGCAGGGGATGTTCTACCAAGGCCATTTTGCCGAATCCGACCTGACCGCCAATCCGTCCATTGCCGGAATCGCCCGCTCCATGGGGGTACCGGCCTGGACAGTGGAAACGGAAGACCAGCTGCCGGAAGCCCTGGACAGACTTTTTGCCCAGGACGGCCCGGCCCTTCTGGAAGTGACCATCCCGCCGGACGAAAATGTCTACCCCATGGTCCCCGGTGGAAAGAAACTGGATGAAATGGTAACAGGAGGCGAACAATCATGATCCGACAGCATCTGGCCATCCTGGCCGACAACAAGCCCGGGGTCCTGACCCATGTAGCCGGACTGATCAGCCGCCGGGCCATCAACATCGAGTTCATCAACGCCGGCTATACGGAAGAACGGGACGTGACCCGGATCAACATCGTGGTGTCCGTAGAGGACCGGTACGAGCTGGACCAGGCCATCAAACAGCTGGCCAAGCTTATCGATGTGATCAAGGTGGTGAACCTGGACGATGCTCCCTTTGTGAGCTACGAACTGGCCATGATCAAGGTCAGCGCCCCCACCCCCCAGGTGCGGGAAGAACTGACCAACCTGGCGGACCTGTTCCATGCCAAAGTGGTGGACGTGCAGAAAAAGTCCCTGGTGCTCCGGCTCACCGGCCGGGAAGACCACATCGACGCCCTGCTGGAAGTCCTGGAAGACTACCAGATCATAGAAATCGCCCGGACCGGGCAGATTTCCCTGGGACGGGGGCTGGTACCGGTGAAGAAGATGTAAAGAAAAAGGAGTTCCGCGTTTTGCGGAACTCCTTTTTTGTCAGCGGTCAGCGGCCGTTGACGCGGCCGCTGACCGCTGCTCTAAAAAGCACCCCTTCTCATGGCTCCAGATGACTCCTACGGCCTGGAGGAGGGAGTAGACCACCGTGGTGCCCACGAATTTCATACCCCGCTTCTTCAGGTCTTTGGACAGGGCATCGGACAGAGGGGAATGGGCAAGGCCCGTTTCCCGGATGGTCTTTCCTTCCGTCCAGTGCCACAGGTACCGGTCGAAGGTCCCCCATTCCTTTTGGATGGTCAGGAACACCTGAGCATTGGTCACGGCGGCCCGGATCTTCAGCCGGTTCCGGATAATGGCGGGATTTTGCCGGAGAGCTTCTGTTTTTGCTTCCGTATAACGGGCAATGATTTCCGGGTCGAAGCCGTCAAAGGCCTGCCGGAACCCTTCCCGCTTGTTCAGTACGCACTCCCAGGAAAGGCCGGCCTGAAAGGTTTCCAAAAGCAGCATTTCGAACAGTTTCCGGTCTTCATGGACCGGCCGGCCCCATTCCTCATCATGGTACCGGATATACAAGGGATTGTTGGGATTGGCCCAGAAACACCGTATTTTCCCGTCCGCCCATTGGGTCATAATTTTCATCTCCTTCATCAGAAAAAGCTGCCTTTCCAGGCAGCTTTTTTCCTTCGGCCGCTGCCCCTTGACAGCTGACCGCTGACGGTCTGTTGCCCAGGCAGCAGACCCCTTATTTTCTCACCGCTTCCGCCACCAGTTGACCCATTTTCTTCGTGCCTACGGTGGTAAGTCCTTCTCCGGCCAGGTCCGGAGTCCGGTAGCCAGCTTTCATCACCTCGTCCACGGCCTTTTCGATGGCCCGGGCGGCTTCTTCCTGATGAAGGGAATAGCGCAGCAGCATGGCAGCAGACAGGATGGTCCCCAAGGGATTGGCAATGTCCTTTCCGGCAATGTCCGGGGCGCTGCCGTGGATGGGTTCATAGAGCCCGGTGCCGTCCCCCAGGCTGGCAGAAGGCAGGAGCCCGATGCTGCCGGCAATGGTGGAGGCTTCGTCGCTGAGGATATCCCCGAAAATGTTATTGGTAAGGATCACGTCGAACTGTTTCGGGTTCAGCACCAGCTGCATGGCGCAGTTGTCCACATAAAAATGGTTCAGTTCCACATCAGGATACTTGGCCTCATGGATTTCTTCCACGATTTTCCGCCACATCCGGGAGGCCCCCAGCACATTGGCCTTGTCCACGCTGGTCACCTTGCCCCGGCGCAGCCGGGCTGCCTCGAAGGCTTTCACGGCGATCCGTTCCACTTCCGGACGGGTGTATTTTTCCACGTCAGAGGCGGTTTCCACCCCGTCCACCAGGGCAGCTTCCCGGTGTTCCCCGAAATAGATGCCCCCGGTGAGCTCCCGGACGATGACCAGATCGGCCCCTTCCGCCCGTTCCGTCTTCAGGGGAGACAGATGGGCCATGTAGGGCCGCACCTGGACCGGACGCAGGTTGCAGTAGAGTCCCAGGGCCTTCCGGATGCCCAAAAGACCCTTCTCCGGCCGTTTGGTCACATCTTCGATATGATCCCATTTGGGACCCCCTACGGCCCCCAGCAGGACCCCGTCAGCAGCCTTGGCGCTGGCGATGGTTTCTTCCGGCAGGGGAGTGCCGAACTGGTCATAGGCACAGCCCCCCATAAGCTTATGATCGTAGGAAATGTCCAGGCCGAACACTTCCGCCGTTTTCTTCAGGACTTCCAGAGCCGCATCGGTGATTTCAGGGCCGATGCCGTCCCCGGCCAATACAGTGACTTTCATCAGGCATGGACTCCTTTCACATAATTGATGAGACCGCCGGCTTCGGCGATTTTCCGGACAAAGGCCGGCAGGGGATGGGTCTTGATGGTCAGGTTCTTGTTCACCACATGGATTTCTCCCTTGTCAAAATCCACTTCCACCTGGTCCCCGGCCTGGATCTTTTTGGCTTCTTCCCCGATTTCCAGCACCGGCAGGCCGATGTTGATGGCATTCCGGTAGAAGATCCGGGCAAAGCTTTCCGCAATGATGCAGGCGACCCCTTTCTGCTGGATCACAATGGGGGCGTGTTCCCGGGAAGACCCGCAGCCGAAGTTCCGGCCGGCCACCATAATGTCCCCGGGTTTTACATTGGGGGCAAAGGTGGTGTCGATGTCTTCCATGGAATGTTCACTCAGTTCCTTGAAATCAGAGATGTTCAGGTAGCGGGCGGGGATGATTACATCCGTGTCCACATGGTCTCCGTAACGCCATACTTTACTCATTTCAGTACCTCCCTGGGATCAGTGATGTGACCGGTAACGGCGCTGGCAGCAGCCGTCAGCGGGCTGGCCAGGTAGACTTCGCTGTCCACATGGCCCATGCGGCCCCGGAAATTCCGGTTGGTGGTGGAAACGCACCGTTCCCCGGCAGCCAGGATGCCCATGTAGCCGCCCAGGCAGGGTCCGCAGGTGGGAGTAGAAACCGCTGCACCGGCTTCGATGAAGATATCCAGCAGCCCGTTGTCCATGGCCCGTTTGTAGATTTCCTGGGTAGCCGGGATGATGATGCACCGGACCCGGGGATCCACTTTCCGTCCCTTCAGGATCCGGGCGGCGGATACCAGATCCTCATACCGTCCATTGGTACAGGACCCGATCACCACCTGGTCAATGGCCAGGTCTTTGCCTTCCGCTGCCGGATGGGTGTTTTCCGGCAGATGGGGATAGGCCACCACCGGCACCAGCTTGTCCAGTTCGATGGTGATGGTCCGGTCGTAGACCGCATCCTCATCGGCTTCCACCGGTTCCCATTCCCGGGTGACTCCCCGTTCCTTCAGGTATGCCCGGGTCTTGTCATCCACCGGGAAGATGCCGTTTTTGGCCCCGGCTTCAATGGCCATGTTGCAGATGGTGAACCGGTCCGCCATGGCCAGTTCCCCTACTCCTTCTCCGAAGAATTCCAGGGACTGGTACAGGGCACCGTCCACCCCGATCATCCCGATCAGGGTCAGGATCACGTCCTTGCCGGAAATGTAGTCCGGCTTTTTGCCGGTGAGCACCACTTTGATGGCCTTGGGGACCTTGAACCAGGTCTGGCCGCTGGCCATGGCTGCCCCCAGGTCCGTCTGGCCTACCCCGGTGGAGAAGGCGTTGACAGCCCCGTAGGTGCAGGTGTGGGAGTCAGCCCCGATCACCAGTTCCCCAGGAGCCACCAGCCCGCTGTCCGGCACCAGGGCGTGTTCGATGCCCATCCGGCCCACTTCGAAATAATTGGTGATGTTATGCTTCCGGGCAAAATCCCGCATATGCTTGCACAAAGTGGCGGATTTGATGTCCTTGGGAGGAGAGAAATGGTCCGGCACCAATGCGATCTTGTCCTTGTTGAATACCGGACGGCCGATCTTGTCGAATTCGTCAATGGCCGGAGGCCCGGTAATATCGTTGGCCAGGGTCAGGTCAACCTGGGAAACCAGCAGTTCCCCTTCTTCCACCTCCGGACGGCCGGCATGCCGGGCCAGGATTTTCTGTGTTCTTGTCATTCCCATACGTATTCCCCTCTCTTGCACAAAAAACCCCTACCTGCTGCAAAGCAGATAGGGGCGAATGGACGCGGTACCACCCTATGTTGGGTCTCATTCAGCTTAACGCACTGTGGACGGCAGGGACTACTGGTCTTTCCCCCCTGCGGCTCCCGGGTGAGAGGAATCCTCGAAGCTTACCGGCTCACACCCGCCGCCGGCTCTCTGGAAGTTTCTGCGATTCCGCTCCCGTTCATTACCTGTGTTTGTTTGAAATGGTATGGTTTACATTATGCCACTGCACTCTGTTTCTGTCAATAGTTTTTTGTAGCCGATTTGAAAAATCAGTCGAAAATTCCAGCCTTGTCATATTGCGGAGAGATTACGACCTTTGCATTTTCATCCACATAGCCCCATTTCTTCTTTTGGGCGTCCTTGTAGGCCGCCCGGTCCGCTGTCAGAGGCCCCAGCTCCCGGAGCTCGGACCGGAAAGGGGCCACCGGATTCCCGGTTTTGTCGATGATCCCGCCTTTTTCCTTTTCCACTGCTGTGGTCCGGTCCTGGAAGAAATTCTGGACACTGTCGAACCGGTTGGGGATCACCACTTTGTTGGTCTCGTCGATGAACCCCCACTTTTTGTCCGACTGGAAGGCGGCCAGTCCCTCACTGAAGGGTAGCAGGGCATCGTAGGCTGCCGGGATCACCACCTGGCCTTTGGCATCCACCATACCCCAGTGGCCCTCGTCCCGGATGAGGGCCAGTTTCCCGTAGAAGGGGGACACAAAACTGTAGGTGGGGGAAATCACTTCCTGGCCTTGTTTGTTCACATAGCCCCGGTACATACTGGAGGGCATCACTGCTCCCGGAGAGATACCGATGCTGCCGCCCCAGCCGTGATGATGGTGATGATGGTGGTAGCCGTAATCTCCCCAATAGGGACCCCAGCCCGGGCCCACGCCCCAGTAGGGACCGCCCCAGCCCCAGCCGATGGAGATGTAATCCAGGAAGCTGTGGCTGGCCCGGCGGACCCCCACTTCCGCCAATCCATTGTCCTGGAAGTCCCCTACGAAAGCATAAGGCTTCAGTTTGGCGTATTTCTTTCCCTGGGTATCCATGAGCCAGCCTCCATCCACCACGGCCACCCCCTGGTGGAAGTCCCCGGCCTTTTTCACGCTCATGCTGGGCAGCAGGCTCCCGTCCTTCCGGATATAGAACCACTGGCTGTCTTTTTTCACCGCGGCCAGCCCTTCGCTGAAGCTGCGGACTTCCTTGTACTGGGCGGGGATCACCAGTTTCCCGGTTTTGTCCGCAAAGCCCCATTTGCCCTGGGTTTTCACCGGGGCCAGCCCTTCCTGGAAGGCCCGGGCCTCTTCCCATTCCCCGGGAAGCCTGGCTCCCTGGAGGGTGTAGAAATTCCACTTCTTTTCCGCCACGCCGCCGATGATCCCTTCATTGATATCGGTGATCTTCTTCAGGGTGAGGGCCAGCAGCTGCTTTCCCTCCCGGTCACAAAGGCCGTATTTTCCCTTCAGCTGGACCAGGATCACCGGATTCTCTTTCGGATCCCCCACTGCGATTTTTTTATAGACCAGGGGCAGGATTTCCTTCCCTGCCTGGTCGATCACGCCCTGCTTTCCGTCTTTCTCCACCACGGCCACATGGTCGGCGGCAAAAGCCGTCTGCCCCAAAGCCAGAGAAAGTCCAACCAGCAGAGCCATCTGTTTTCCGTTCATAGAAAACACCTCCGTTCACTTGCCTTATTGTACCATAGAACGGGATCCTGTTACACTGGTCCGGATCAGGCCGCAGAGGGCTTCCATGGCCCGGGTCATGTAGGCCCCCTTCCGCCGGGCCAGGTACAGGGTCCGGTCCAGCGGATGGTCTTTCACCTGGAAGAACACCGACCGATCCGTCCGGGCCAGGGTGGGAAAAGCCAGCCGGGGGATCAGGGCGAACCCATGGTTGGCCAGGGCCAGCCGGTGAGCCAGTTCCACGCTGTCCGTTTCCAGGATGATCCGGGGCTGGATCTTCCCCTCCCGGAAGAACTGATCCGCCTTGTACCGGAGCCCCCGCCCCGGTTTCAGCAGGATAAAGGGCTGATTCCGGAGCCGCCCCACATCCTCCATCACATGGCCGGTACCCGGGGTCCAGGAAAACTGCCGGCTGAAGCCGGGAGGGGCCTCCAGATACACCGTATCCGTCAGCAGCCGGGTGTATTCCAACTCCGGATCGTCAGGGAAATAGGTCAGGGCCAGGTCCAGTTTTCCCTGCCGGAGGAGAGGATTCAGCTGTCGGATCAGGGTTTCCGTCAAACGGAGTTCCACCTGGGGATACAGGGTGCGGAACTGCTCCAGGATCACCGGCAGCAGGGTCTCACTGGAGATCCGGGACAGCCCCAGACGGATCTGGCCGCTTTGGGAATCCCGCAGGTCATGGATCTCCCGGAGACCGTTCTGGTAGTTTTCCACCATGGCCTGGGCCATCCGGGCATAGATTTCTCCCGCCTGTGTCAGGTAGACTCCGCTGGCTTCCCGGACCAGGAGAGGCATCCCTGCTTCCTTTTCCACCGTTTTCACGATCCGGCTGAGAGCAGGCTGGGACAGGCCCAGCTGGGCGGCGGCAGCGGTAATGTTGCCGTTTTCGCAGACTTTCAGGAAATCCCGCAGGTATTTTTCATGGAACATGGCAGTCCCTCCTTTTGTTATATCATTTTTGCTATATCCCTATTATACTATTAAGATTTTACAGTATGGAACCCATTGTCTATAATAAAAGTATCCTGCCGGACAGGCGCTCCGGCTTCCAAAGGAGATCTTTCCATGAAACAACGTTTTCCCGCCTTACTGGCATCCGCCCTGCTGGGCTTCCTGCTCCGGCAGCTGGCCATCCCCATTCCCTATTTGCTGGGAGGCATCATCACCGGTTTTGTTGTACGCACTTTTCTGGATAATTCCTTCCAATGGCCCCGGGCCTGGCGGGGGCTGATGCTGGGGGTAGCCGGCTACGGCATCGGCAGCAACTGCACCCCGGACACCTTCCTTAAAATGAGCCAGGAAACCCTGGGGATCCTGGGTGCCAGCCTGTTCACCCTGGGCGTTTCCGTGGCCGTGGCCATCCACATGCACCGGCACACCTTCGCCAACCTGCTCAGTTCCATTATGGGCTGCCTGCCGGGAGGCCTGACAGCCATGACCGTGCTCATGGACGATTATGAGGAAGCAGACGAAAACGTGGTGGTAGTCTCCCAGTGCCTGCGGCTGTTCGTGGTGGAAGTCAGCGTGCCCTTCCTGGCCATCAACCTGTTCGGAGGCCAGATCACCCGGGCCGCCGGCGCCAGTCTGTGGGTCACCACCCTGGGTGATTTCCGGAGCCTGTTCCATCCGGGCTGGCTGCTGGTGGTCCCCCTGGTGTTCCTGGGCCGGTTCCTGGCCCAAAAGACCCATATGCCCACAGGGCAGCTGCTGGGACCCATCCTGATCACTTCCCTCTTTGCTCTGTGGCAGGGCAGTGTGCCCCGGGTCCCGGCTCCGGCCATGGCTTTTGCCCAGCTCCACATCGGCCTGTACATCGGCACCATGATGGACCGGGAAAAACTGCTGAAGACCCGGGAACTGATTCCCAATGTACTCCTGGGTTCCCTTTTGATGGTGGCTTCCAGCGTCGCCCTGTCCCTGTTCATGTCCCGGCTCTACGGTTTTTCCACCCTTACCGCCTTTCTGGCCCTGGCCCCCGGAGGCATTGCGGAAATGTGCCTTACCGGCCTGGAAATGCACCAGGATGTGGCCGTGATCCTTACCTACCAGCTGGTCCGGGTGCTCATGCTGGCTATGGGAGTGCCCTTTGTGATCCGGAGGTTCTTCAAGCCGGACAGCGGAAAAAAAGGGGCTGCTGCATAAGCAGCAGCCCCTTTTTGAGGTCGCGGGCCGCGAATCGTGAGTCGCAGCCCACTGGATAGAACCTGTCCTCCGGCCAGGTTCTTCTTATTGTGTATAACCGTAGGGGGCGCAGGCCCGGCGCCCCGCAAAATGCGCAGATAATCGATGATTTTGCGGGCAGCCCGGCGTGCAGCCCCTACGGTACCGATTTACACATCCAAAAATTTGCCTGCAAATTTTATTATTCGGCTATTGACGATTGACCATTGACGGGGATATTGCATGCATATTTTTCACGTGCAATATCCCCCCCTTTTTCACTGCCAGTTGATCAACAGCGCTATGGCCACGGTCACCATCTGGGTGGCCAGGAGCATGGAGAACCAGAGAGAATTTTTATACCGCCTTCGATGAAGTAAAACGGAATAAAAAAGGGCTGTTGCATGAGCAACAGCTCCTCAACGTTCAGCTGTCAACGTTCAACGGCCCCAGATACAAAAAATACCCTTGCGGTTTCACAACCGCAAGAGTATTGGTTTTTCATTTGGTGGAGACAAGGAGGATCGAACTCCTGACCTCTTGCATGCCATGCAAGCGCTCTCCCAGCTGAGCTATGCCCCCAAACGACTTCTTAAGTATACCCCCAAAAGGGGTTCCTGTCAACAACTTTTTTCATGGTTTTGAAAAAAACCGTTCAAAGCCTGTGCCAGCAGGCTTCCTTCGGCCATTGACAATTGACCATTGACGGAAAGCGCAGCTTCCCTTACTTCACCAGACTGGTCCACCCGTTTTCCTGGGTGATCTTCCCTTCCTTCATCAGGCGCCCCAGGGCCCGTTTGAAAGCGGCTTTGGAAATGCCGAAGGCGTCTTTGATGATTTCCGGCGGGGTGGCATCGCTGTAGGGCATGGTGCCCTGGCGTTTTTCCAGGAGGGCCAGGATCCGTTCGCTGTCGGTGACCATGGCTTTTTCCTTCACTTCCCGGAGGGACATGTCCACCCGGCCGTCTTCCCGGACGAAAGTGACCCGTCCGGTGACCTTCTGACCGAAGTCCAGCCGTCCGCCAGGCACTTCGCTCCGGTGGATGAAGGCCAGATACCGCTGGGTGGTCAGCAGGAAGAAACCTTCCGGCAGGATGTTGTAGACGGTGCCGGTAAGTTCATCTCCCACCTTCACATCTTTAACCGGTACGGAAGCCCGGACCATATCCTCTTCCACCCGCATGGTCACGGCCTGCCGGCCGCTTTTATCCCGGTAGAGCTTCACCCATACCAGCTGTCCCGGAGACACATGGCCCCGCATTTCGCTGTAGGGCAGGAATACCCCCCGTTCCGCGCCGATGTCCACAAAGCCCCCCTGCCGGGTGACGGACAGGACCTTCACATACCCCAGCTGTCCTTCCCGCATCTTGGGCAGCTTCATACTGGCGGTCATCCGGCCCTTGGCATCCAGGTACAGGTAGACCTTTACTTTGTCTCCCACTTTCACCGGGCTGGTCTGCTGATGCTGGTGGAGCAGGATGTCATCGGAGGTGTTGCCGGTGCCGGCGTCCAGGAAAGCGCCCACTTCCCCCAGCCGGGCCACGGTCATCTCGCACACGTCCCCCACCCGGTACCGGCCCACAGTCTTGACGGTTACCGGTCCACGTTCCTTTCTCATGCTTCTGTCTCCGTATAGCTTTCGCTGGGAGCATCCGCCCACAGCTGTTCCAGGTTGTAGAAATTCCGCTGGGATTCCTGGAACACATGGGCCACACAGTCGCCGTAATCCAGGAGCACCCAGTTGCCTTCGCTGTACCCTTCCTTGTGGGCCGGCAGCTTCCCTTCCTGGGCCAGTTTGTCTTCGATACCGTCGGCAATAGCCCGCACCTGGGTGGTGCTGGGAGCCGAGCAGATCATGAAGTAGTCGGTTACGGAAGACAGTCCCTCCATGTTCAGCAACAGGATATCCCGTGCTTTTTTGTCCGCAGCCGCCGCTGCAATTTTGTTGGCCAGTTCTTTTCCGGTCATAGTATCATCCTTCCTTTCTCATAAAAACTCATATTTCTCGTTTCACAGAACGTTTGTGCACTCAGATGCTGGGGATCCGCCGGTGGGGGATCTTCAGTTCGTCCAGGGTGGCAGCAATCTTGGAGGGAGTGGTGACCCAGTAGCTGACGCCGCCGATGTCCCCGAAATCCCCCTTCAGGCTGGCGCTCTTCACGCCCCCTTCGCCGAAGATCCGCAGGCAGTTGGCCGCCTTCACCAGCTGGATGAAGGTCATGTCCGTTTTCACATACTCTGACGCCGTGCCGATGATCACGGGCAGCTTCACCATGTTCCCCACGGTGAAGGCCTGTTTGGCCAGGGCTTTCATGAATTTCTGCTGCCGTTCCACCCGGCCGATGTCCCCCATTTCGTCATGACGGAACCGGACGTATTCCCCGGCTTTTTCCCCGTTCAGATGCTGTTTTCCCTTCTTCAGGTGGATCTTCAGGTCTGCGTAGGGGTCTTCGTAATCCATGTCCTGTTCCACATCCAGGTCCACCCCGCCCAGCATATCCACCACTTTGATGAAGCCCTGCCAGTCCACCTGCATGTAGTGGTTCACCGGCACCTGGAGCAGATTGGCCACAGTCCGTTTGGCCAGATTCACGCCCCCGTAGGCGTAGGCCGCGTTGATCTTGTCATGGCCCCGCCGTCCGGGGATGGTCACCCGGGTATCCCGGGGCAGACTCAGGACGGAAACCTGGCTGTTTTCCGGGTCGAAGCTCACCAACAGCATGGCGTCCGTCCGTTTGGGCACGTCCTTGTCAAAGTCTTCGCTGTCCCCATCGTCCGTCCCCAGGAGCAGCACATTGATCCGGTTGGAGAACCCTTCCGTAGTCAGGGTATCCTTCTGGGTTTCGGCCACCTGGGCCCGGGGCCGGAAGAAACGGTTGTAGATCCGCATGCCTGCCGCAAAGCAGCTGGCCATGAGGAAAAGGATCATCACCAGGGAAAAGAAGGCCCGTCCTTTCCGCAGCCGTTTCTTGTACCGCCGGTTCCCTGTTTTCTTTTGGTCTGTCATCTTTTGTTCTGCTCCTGTTATTTCTGATTCTTTTTCTCTTTCAGGACAAGTTCATTGTACCCGGCCAGACAGTCGGGATGGATCAGCATCTCCTGGTCCAGGAGATATTCCATGGTATGTGCATAGGCCTTCCGCATACCGTTTTCCAGTCCTTTCTTCACTTCTTCCCGCATGGTGTCCACCCCGGGGAAATCCCGGTTGGGCTCCACCAGGTCCGCCAGGTAGATCACCATGGCCAGAGGACTCATATGGGCTGCCCCGGTGGTGTGGTACCGGATGCTGGACAGGATGTCCGGATCCGTGACCCCGAATTCATGTTGGGCGTAATAGACCCCCAGTTTGGCATGGATCAGGATGGGCTGGTTCTTTTCCACTTCATCCAGTTCAATGCCCAGTTCCGCCGCCCTGGCAATGAAATCCTTTTTGGGGACCTGCCGCCCGCTGTCATGGAGCAGGCCGGCAATGGCGGCTTTCTCTTCGTCCACTTCGTACAGCCGGGCCAGTTCAACGGCCGTCTGGCTGACGGCCAGGGTATGATGGAAGCGTTTGGCCGGCAGTTCTTTTTCCAGCCGTTCTTTCATTTCGTTCAATTCCATAGGTTTTCCCCTCCCAAGAAAAAAACAGAGAAGCCCCTACTGACGGTAGAGGTCTCTCTGTTCGATGTATTCCGCTACTGCCTTGGGGATCATGGTATCCACCGGTTCGCCTTTCCGGATCCGTTCCCGGATCGCTGTGGAAGAAATGTCCAGTTCCGGTGTATCCACCCAGACCAGATTCTTCAGTCCCTGCCGGGCCAGATCCTCGCTGACTTTCTCCTTCTGGGGAGCAAAGCCGGGCCGGGCCGCCGCCGCAAAGGTGGCATAGGTCATGGCCTCCCGGATATGGTGCCAGGTGGGCAGCTGTTCTGCCGAATCGGCTCCGATGATGAAGTACAGATCGTAGAACCGGTGCCATTTCCGGTGGAGCTTCCGGAGGGTATCGCAGGTGTAGGATACGCCGCCCCGGTCCAGTTCCATGGAGGAAACCGTGTACCGGGGATTTTCCCCTGCCCCCAGGATGGTCATGGCCAGCCGGTCTGCAGAGGGAGAACAGTGCCAGCCCCGTTTGTGGGGCGGAATGTAGTCCGGGATGAACAGGATCCTGTCCAGTCCCAGTTTGTCCAGCATGGCACGGGCGATCATCAGATGTCCGTTGTGGATGGGATCGAAGGTCCCGCCCAGGATGCCCAGGCGCTGACGGCCCATGTTCTCCACTCTCCTTTGTGATGGTGATACCAGAGTATTATAACAGGGAAAAGAAACGAAAACAAGAATATAGCCGTGACAAATGTATGGAAAATGGGCCCCAAAGGCCCATTTGTCAGCAGCGGATCCGCTTCCGTTCTTTGTAGTACACCAGGGTCAGGCCCGCTTCTTCGGCCATCTGTTTCCCCTTGGCGAAATCCCGGCCCACATGTTCCTTGTAATGGGCGTCGCTGCCCAGGGTGGCGTATCTCCCCCCCAGTTCCCGGAACCGTTTGTACAGCTTCAGGAGGGGCGGGATCACGCTGTCATCCCCCAGCCGCCGGGTGTTGATCTCCAAGGCCTTGTCCTCTGCGATCAGCAGCCGGAACACCCGGTCCCACAGGTCCGGATGGTCTTCATAATACAGATTGGGATCCGGATAGGGCATATACCGGCAGATATAGTCGATGTGCCCGTAGGAATCGAAATCCGGCTTCCTTTCCAGGCACCGGACGGAATCTTCCAGATACCGGCGCACCGCCTGGTCCTTGGTAAGCCCTTCATAGGTGGTGGGTTCGTACATGTCCAGCCCGTCGAAACAGTGCATGGACCCCACCACTTCGTCAAAGGGATGGGCCTGGACCATTTTCCGGTCTTCCTCGATGGCCCGGGGCTGGAGCCCCACCTCGATGCCCAGGAGCACCTGGCTGCTGCGGTAAGGCCCGTCCTTTTTGAAATAGTCGTCGATGTCGAACAGGAACATCTCCGGATTGGTGGGATAGTACCGGTCCCAGTGTTCCGTCAGGATGATCCCGATTCCCTGAGCCCTGGCCGCTGCTGCAGCATCCTGGATGGTCTGTTCCGCATCGCAGGAATAATCTGCATGGGTATGGGTATCAAACAGCATGGGCACGCACCTCTTTTCCTGTTTTTACACGTTGAAGCGGAATTCCACTACATCCCCGTCCTGCATGATGTAGTCCTTGCCTTCCAGACGCACCAGGCCCTTTTCCTTGGCCGCCTGTTTGGAGCCGCACTTCACCAGGTCGTCATAAGAGACGATTTCCGCCCGGATGAAGCCTTTTTCAAAGTCCGTATGGATCTTCCCGGCTGCCTGAGGCGCGGTGGAACCCTGGACGATGGTCCAGGCCCGGGATTCTATTTCCCCGGCGGTAAGGAAGGTCTGGAGCCCCAGCAGCTTGAACCCGGCTTTGATGAGACGGTCCAGGCCGGCTTCGGAAAGGCCTTCCATTTCCAGGTATTCCTTGGCTTCGTCTTCCGGCAGTTCGGCAATCTCTTCTTCCACTTTGGCGGAGATCACGATCACCTGGGCGTTTTCTTTGGCGGCATAGTCTTCCAGGGCCTTCACATAGGGATTCCCGGACCAGTCCGCCGCTTCTTCTTCCGCCACATTGGCCACATAGAGGATGGGTTTGGAGGTCAGGAGATCCAGTTCCTTCAGGCCGGCTTTTTCATCGTCGGTCATTTCCACCCGGCGCACCGGGATTCCTTCTCCCAGGGCATCGGAGATCCGCTGGAGCAGGTCAGCCCGGGCGGCAGCCTTCTTGTCCCCGGCCTTGATCAGCTTCTGGGCCTTCACCAGCTGCTTTTCCACGCTTTCCAGATCCGCCAGGCACAGTTCCGTGTTGATGATTTCCACGTCCCGGACCGGATCGATGGACCCTTCCACATGGGTGATGTTCCCGTCTTCAAAGCACCGAACCACTTCGGCGATGGCATCGGTCTGACGGATGTGGGACAGGAACTTGTTCCCCAGGCCTTCCCCTTTGGAAGCCCCTTTCACCAGGCCGGCAATGTCCACGAACTTCATCCCCGCCGGTACGATCTTTTTGGAATGGAACATGTCCGCCAGCACTTTCAGCCGGGCATCAGGCACGTCCACCACGCCCACGTTGGGCTCTATGGTACAGAAAGGATAGTTGGCCGCTTCGGCCCCTGCCTTGGTGATGGCGTTGAACAGGGTGCTTTTGCCCACGTTGGGCAGGCCCACGATTCCCATTTCCAGATTGGTAGAACTCATATTGTATCTCTCCTTCATGCAGACTATTGTTTATTATATCATATTCCGGTGTCCATCTTCACCACCCGGAACCGGAACTTTTTCCCTCCGGGCAGATACTTCAGTAGGAACCGTTCCTCTTCCGGGATCCTTCCCAGCACATCCACCCGCCGGTCCGCCGGCAGTTCCGTGAGACAGATCTCCAGTTCCCCGGCATACCGGCCGTAAAGAGGATTGTCCAGCGTCACATCCCCGGCATGGCAGCGGCGGAAAGGCAGTTTGGGAATTTCCACCCCTTTCCACAGGGCCCGGCTGTTTACCGTGCGGATCACTTCTTCCGCCTCGTCCGGACGGGTTTCATACACATGGTGTGCCAGTACCGGGTACAGGGGCCTGTCCTCCCACACCTGGAGGGTCAGTTCCAGCACCTCACCGGATACCCGGGCCAGATCTTCCAGTTCCTGCCGGTCCGGACCGTCGTCCCCGATGTATACAGCGTCCAGGCCCAGGGCCGCCAGCTGCCGGGCTCCCTGGGATACGGTCCGGTGCCGGTCCTGTTCCAGGGTGGGGAGCCCTTCCCGAAGGGGCCCCCGCCGTCCCTTCCGGCTGGCCACAAAGGCCCCTACCGGAATTCCCAGCCGGTGGAACAGGTCATTCTGCCGGCGCAGGTAGCCTTCGGAAAGGCCGGTGTGGGGATGGGGATAAAAATTGTGGAGAGCTTCCATCCAGGACAGGTCCACCCCCTGGCGTTCCAGTGCTTCCAGCAGGTCTTCTCCCACCGCAGAAGCATTGAGCACCAGTTTCCGGTCCGGATACCGGTCCTGGAGGGCCTTCATGGCTTCCGGAGTGTATCCGTCATCCAGCCGCAGGGAAGTCAGCGTTTCCGGTACCGGGCGCCCGGGCACCAGATCCCCTACGGTTTCCATGGACAGTTCCCGGGCCCGGGCCAAAAGCGGTGCCACTTCCCGGTCAAAGGCCTCCGGATCTGTTTCCGGGATGTGGAAGGAAAGGAACAGACGGGTGATCCCCAGTGCCGCAGCCTCTTCCAGCCGCCGGAGACAGTCTTCCAAAGGCCGTCCCAGGCCGGGGTACAGGGAGATTCCTTTTGCCAATTTCGTCATACTAGAACGCCTCCTTGAGGGAATCATTCAGTGGTTAAGTGGTTAAGTGGTTAAGTGGGTAAGTGATTAGGTGGTTAAGTGTTTTTTCTCTGCACTCTGCACTCTGCACTCTTCACTCTTCACTCTTATCTTCAAACCCCAGCACCCAGGTGGCCGCGAAACCGGCTGCGTAGGAAACCAGGAGCCCCAGCAGGTACACGGGCACGTTGGTGGTGCTGGGAGCCAGAGGAAGACCGGAAATCCCCAGGGCCGCCGCACCCACCTGGAAGGCCGCCTGGACGGCGCCTCCGCAGGCGCCTCCGATGCAGGCCCCGATGAAGGGCCGTCCCAGAGGCAGGGTCACCCCGTAGATCAGCGGTTCCCCCACCCCCAGGAACCCCACCGGCAGAGCGGAGGCCACCACTTTCCGGATCCGGGGATCCCGGGTCTTTGCATAGACCGCCAGGGCGGCCCCCACCTGTCCCCCGCCGGCCATGGCCAGGATGGGCAGCAGGATGGTGTACCCGTACTGGGCGATCAGCTGGGCATGGATGGGGGTCAGCCCCTGATGGACCCCCAGCATCACCAGGGGCAGGAACAGCCCCCCCAGCACAAAGCCGGTAAAAGCTCCTCCCCGGCTCACCGCTTCCGTGGCGGCATAGCCGATGCCTTCCGCCGCCCAGCCTCCCAAAGGCTGGAACACAAACAGGGTGGCAAAAGCCATGATCCCCAGTACCAGGAAGGGAGTCAGGAACAGGTCCAGGGCTTCCGGCACCAGTTTGCGGATCCGTTTTTCCAGCAGGGCTCCCAGGGCCGCTGCCAGCAGCACCGCCACCACGCCTCCCCGGCCGGGGATGAGGGCCTGGCCGTACAGGGTGATCCCGGCAAGGCCCGGGTGGCTGATGAGAGCCCCCAGGACTCCGCCCAACACTGGAGATCCTCCGAACTCTTTGGCGGCGTTCCAGCCCACGAACAGGTTCATGGCCCAGAACACGGCATTCCCGGCCAGCCCCAGGATCTGGAAAAAAGCATGGCCGGCCAGCTGGGGATCCAGCCGACGGACGATGTTCAGGATCCCGGTCAAAAGACCGCAGCCGATGAACCCGGGGATGAGAGGCACAAAGATCCCGGCGATCCGTTTCAGAAACAATTTCCCGGGGGTGGCGTTCCGGGCCCGGATGGCCTCATGGAGTTCTTTTCCGTCCCCCACTTTTCCGGTGAAATCTCCCAGAACAGGCTGCTCCGTTTCCTTCTTTTCCCCTGGAAGATCCGGTGCTTCCTGGAGCAGAGCCTGGAAAGCATCGGTGACCTGGGCAGCCTTTCCCGGCCCCAGGATGATCTGGAGCTCCGGTCCCGCCTCATTGATCCCCATGACCCCCGGCAGTTTTTCCAGGGCCTGCCGGTCCACTGCCCGGTCCGCCAGCTGGAGCCGGAGCCGGGTCATGCAGTGGCTGGCCTGGAGCACGTTGTCCCGGGGCCCCACCAAGTCCAGGATGGCCCGGGCCAGGTCCTTATTTTCCATGGGCCGCCTCCCATTCCTCCACGGCCTTCCGGGCACTGCCCCGGTTCCGGGCCAGGCTCAGCCGGGCTTCTTCCCGGGAACAGCCGGTGACGGTGCAGACAATATGCAGGGCCCGTTCCAGGAGTTTTTCGTTGGTGGCCTTCACGTCGATCATCAGGTTCCCCCGGACCTTTCCCAGCTTCACCATGGCTCCGGTGGTGATCATGTTCAGCACCATTTTGGTGGCGGTGCCCGCCTTCATCCGGGTGGATCCGGTGATCACTTCCGGCCCCGGCAGCACCGTAAGGCACAGATCCGCCAGTTTGGCCATGGGGGACTGACGGCTGCAGCAGAGCCCCAGTACTGCGCAGCCCCGTTCCCGTGCTTCCTTCATGCCCCCCAGCACATAGGGAGTCCGGCCGGAGGCACTGATGCCCATCACCACATCCAGGGGAGTCAGTTCCTTGTTCCAGATATCGTCCCGGCCCTGTTCCTCGCTGTCTTCCGCCCCTTCCTTGGCCCGGAAGATGGCTTCATAGCCTCCGGCGATGAGCCCCTGGATCTGTTCCGGGTCGGTGCTGTAGGTAGGGGGGCACTCCACCGCATCCAGGATCCCCAGCCGTCCGGAGGTGCCGCTGCCCATGTAGAACAGCCGGCCGCCCCGGCCCAGCCGGTCCGCCACCAGGTCCACGGCCAGGGCAATGGCCGGCAGGATCTTTTCCACTGCATCGGCCACCTTGTGGTCCTCCCGGTTGATGATTTCCACCAATTCCTGGGTGGATACCTTGTCAATGGCAACGGAAGCGGGATTCCGCTGTTCCGTAGAAAGCTTGTCCAGATCGATCATTGAAAAAAACCTCCAGCCTTTTGCTATGCTATAATAAAGAGTGTTTTGTCGATAGGTACCCCATGGAGAGGATCCCTTCCCCATGGTCAGCAGAAAAAGGAGATCCACCATGAAAGCAATCATTAACGGCAGACTTATTTTACCACAAGAAATCCGGGAGGGACAGGCGCTCCTGTTCGGGGAGACCCTGGAGGGATTCTGTGAGCCGGACCGGCTGCCGGCCGGCACGGAGATCATCGATGCCCAGGGAGCCTACGTATCCCCCGGGTTCCTGAATCTCCACATCCACGGCTGCGGAGGAAAAGATGCCATGGACGGCACCCGGGAGGCCCTTGGAGCCATGAGCCGGCTGCTGCCATCCACCGGGGTCACCGGCTGGCTGCCCACCACCATGACGTCCAGCGGAGACGCCATCACCCGGGCTCTTTCCGCCATCCGGGAAGCCCGGGGCAGGACAACCGGGGCGGAGATCCTGGGGGCCAACCTGGAAGGACCCTTCATCAGCGAAAGATACAAGGGAGCCCAGAAGGCCTGCCACATCCAGAAAGCCCACTGGGATCTGGTGGAACCCTTCACCGGTCTGATCCGGATCCTGACCCTGGCTCCGGAGACCCTTACGGACATGGATTTCATTCCCCGGTGCTGCCGGGCGGGGATCATCGTATCCCTGGGCCACAGCGACGCCACCTATGAGGAGGCAGCCCGGGCCGTATCTGCAGGGGCCAGCCACATCACCCATCTGTACAATGCCATGAGTCCCCTCCATCACCGGAAGCCCGGCCTGGTGGGGGCAGCCCTGACCCTGCCGGTGACCTGCGAACTGATCGCCGACGGGATCCACATCCACCCGGCGGCCCTGGAGCTGGCGGTGCGGACCAAGGGCCTCAGCCGGATAGTGCTGATCACTGATTCCATGCGGGCCTGTCTCCTGGGAGAAGGGAAAAGCGAACTGGGGGGCCAGACCGTATACGTAAAGGACGGCCGGGCCACCCTGGAAGACGGCACCCTGGCCGGCAGCATCCTGACCATGGACCAGGCGGTCCGGAACATCTGGAAATGGGCCCACCTGACCCTGCCCCAGGCCGTCCAGTTGGCCACCGCCAACCCGGCCCGGGAACTGGGCCTCACCGACCGGGGCACCCTGGAACCAGGAAAACGGGCGGACATCACCATGTTTGACGAAGATTTCCGGATTTTGCGGACATACGTAAAGGGGTGCTGCGCATTTCGCGCAGCACCCCTGGCCGCGGGTCGCCAGTCACGGGCCAAATGAAAAATTTCCAGGCAAATTTTTGAACGGGTAAACCGGTACCGTAGGGGCTGCACGCCGGGCAGCCCGCCAAATCATCGATTATCTGCGCATTTTGCGGGGCGCCGGGCCTGCGCCCCCTACGGTTATACACAATAAGAAGAACCTGGCCGAAGGACAGGTTCTATCCAGTGGCCCGCGGCTCACGGCTCGCGACCCCAAAAAGGGGCTGTTGCTCACGCAACAGCCCCTTTTTCTTACACCGCCACACTCATGGCGTCCATGCCCAGTTCTTCCCGCACTTCCTCCCAGATCACCGTCCGGGCCTTTTTAAACCCGTTGAAGGTGGTGGCGGAAGCCGAGGTGTAGGCCCCGCAGACAGGGACCAGCAGCAGGTCTCCCACTTCCAGAGGCTCGGTCATCTTCCCCCGGAACATAATGTCCAGGGAATCGCAGCTGGGCCCGGCGAAAGTGGCCGGGATCTTTTTCCCTTCCTTGAAGCTGATCAGCTTGAAATCCCACTGGTCGAAGATCACCCCGGAGAAAGTCCCGTAGATCCCGTCATCCAGGAAATACCAGTGCTGTCCGTTCCGTTCGTTTTCCCCGATTACCCGGGTGATCAGGTTCACGGCGGTGCCGCACATGTACCGGCCCGGTTCTGCCCAGATCTCCAGGTCGGAGAAGTCTTCCTGGAGCCGGGCAGACACCTGGTCCAGGAGAGCCGTCAGATTGTAATGGACTCCGGTTTCCGGAATGGGGAAGCCCCCGCCGATGTCCAGTACCCGCATGGTCAGTCCCTTGGCCCGGGCTTCGGCCATCAGTTCCTTGGTAATGTCCATGGCGTGGAAATAGGGATCCGCCGCCACCGTCTGGCTGCCTACATGGAAGGCAATGCCGGCCACATCCAGTCCGGCTTCTTTGGCCTTCAGCATCAGGTCCAGGGCTTTTTCCCGGGGGCAGCCGAACTTCTTGTTCAGGTCCACATGGGCCTTGGCATTGTCGATCCGCAGCCGCAGCAGCACCGTGGCGCCCGGGCAGTGTTCCGCGATCTTTTTGATCTCGCTTTCGCTGTCATAGGTCATCCGGTACACCCCGGCATCCCGGCAGGCCTGGAACCCGGCATCCAGCTTGATGGGGTTGGCGTAGATCATCCGGTCCCCGGAAACGCCCAGCTGGCTCAGAGTACGGATTTCTCCGTCGCTGGCCACGTCGAAGCAGGCTCCCTTGTTGATCAGCAGATCCAGGATATGGAGGTCCGGATTGGCTTTCATGGCATAATGTATTTTCAATTGCGGGATATGCTCCCGCAGGATATCATAGTTTTTCTCAACCTGTTCCAGAGACAGTACCAGAAGAGGAGTTCCATACCTTTCAGCCAGGCTGGTGACAGCATCTTGGGTCAATTGGAAAAAGCTTTGTTCGTTCATTATCCATCCCCCTTTGGGCCTGCAGCTGCGTTCCGGCTTTTGCCGGGACAGACGCGGCCTTCCTTAAATTCGTAGTTCATTATACTACGATGAACTGAAAGTGCAAGAGGAAAATAAAGGAAAATCGAGGAGATGGAAGGAGTTTTAAGGAGTTTAAAGAAAAATATTCACCAATCACTTTTGTTCAGCATAACAATGAATAATTCTGTTTTGCTCAATTTTGGACGAATCAGGGAGTATGAGCCCGTATGAGCCCGTCCGGCCTATTGTGAAACAAAAGAAACACCCGCCGGAAAAGGCGGGTGTTGGATAAATATTCAATTGTAGTGAATATCTGCACACTATCAGGAATTGACTCCCGTAATCACATCGCAGCCCATGTAGGGACGGAGCACTTCCGGCACCACCACGGACCCATCGGCCTGCTGGTAGTTTTCCAGGATGGCGGCCACCGTACGGCCTACAGCCAGGCCGGAGCCATTGAGGGTATGGACGTATTCCGGTTTGGACTTGGCATCCCGGCGGAACCGGATATTGGCCCGGCGGGCCTGGAAGTCTTCCGTGTTGGAGCAGGAAGAGATTTCCCGGTATTTGTTCTGTTCCGGGAACCAGACTTCCACATCGTAGCATTTGGCAGCGGAGAAGCCCAGATCCCCGGTGCACAGGCACACCACATGGTAGGGCAGCTTCAGGGCTTTCAGGATGTCTTCCGCATTGCCCACCAGTTTTTCCAGTTCGTCATAGCTGGTTTCCGGTTTGCAGAACTTCACCATTTCCACCTTGTGGAACTGGTGCTGCCGGATCAGCCCCCGGGTATCCCGGCCGGCGCTGCCGGCTTCTGCCCGGAAGCAGGGGGTCATGGCGGTAAGATAGATGGGCAGGTCGTCCCCGTTCAGGATTTCACCCCGGTAGTAGTTGGTCAGCGGCACTTCAGCCGTGGGGATCAGGTACATGTCCTGGCCTTCCACTTTGTACATGTCTTCGTGGAATTTGGGCAGTTGCCCGGTACCGGTCATGGAAGCGGTGTTCACAATATAAGGCGGGATCACTTCCGTATAGCCGTCCTTCCGGGTGTGCTGGTCCAGCATGAAGTTGTAGACGGCACGTTCCAGACGGGCACCAGCCCCTTTGTAGTAGTAGAACCGGGCACCGGACACTTTGGCAGCCCGTTCCGCATCCAGGATCCCCAGTTTTTCCCCGATTTCCCAATGGGCTTTCGGTTCGAAGTCAAAATGGGTGGGTTCCCCCCATTTCCGTATTTCCGGGTTTTCCGTATCATCCTTGCCCACCGGCACATCTGCCGCCGGCATGTTGGGGATGGTGAGCATCACAGCCTGGAGCCGTGCTTCCACATCCTTCACCTTTTTGTCCGCTTCCGCGATTTTGTCCCCCAGGGCCCGCATGGCGGTGATTTTTTCCGTTGCGTCTTCCCCGTTCCGCTTCATCTGGCTGATTTCAGCACTTACCGTATTCCGCTGGCTTTTGTCCGCTTCCACTTCCTGGAGCAGGGACCGGCGTTCCTGGTCCAAAGCCTTGAATTCTTCCAGATCCACTTTCGCATGACGGTTTTTCAGAGCCTGGGCAACCTTTTCCGTGTTGTCCCGGACAAATTTCAGATCCAACATAACTATAACCCCCAAAAATTCTATGCAATACTTCTGTCATTATAGCACAAAAGCCCCGGAAAAAGCATCCTTTCCTGCCTACAGGGCAATTCCTTCTTTGGCCGCCAGGGCCCCGAACACCTTGTCCATGTTTTCCGTAATCACCAGGGTGTCCGCCTTCATGTGGACGGACAGAGGATCCCGGTTCAGGATCACCAGCCGTTTCCCATGGAAATAGTTGATGAAGGAGGCGGCCGGGTACACGGTCAGGGAGGTGCCGGCAATGATCATCATGTCTGCTTCCGAAATGGCCCGTACAGCATTTTCCACCGCTTCATCCGGGAGCATCTCTTCATACAGGGTAATGTCCGGACGGATCACGCCCCCGCAGGAGCAGTGAGGCACCGGTTCTTTGGATTCGAAGATGTAGTCCGCAGGATAGGTCTTCCCGCAGCTCATGCAGTAGTTCCGCAGGGCACTGCCGTGGATTTCGAACACCTTCCGGCTGCCGGCCTTCTGGTGGAGCCCGTCGATGTTCTGGGTCACGATGCCCAGCAGCTTCCCGGTCTTTTCCAGGGCCGCCAAATATTTGTGGGCCTTGTTGGGCTGGATCTTCCGGGTATCCATTTTCTGCCGGTGGAATTCGAAATAGACTTTCGGTTCATTCACCAGGCAGCTGTGGCTGAGAAGGTATTCCGGCCGGTACTGGTCGAACCGCACATCGTGCTGGTTGTACAGTCCATCCTTGCTGCGGAAATCCGGGATGCCGCTGGCGGTGGAAACCCCGGCCCCTCCAAAGAACACGATTTTCTGAGATTCCCGGATCCATTGATCCAGGGTGTCCACATCCTGCTCAAATTCTTTCTGTTCCATGGCTGTCAGCTCCTTTATTCTCCTCCATATTTGGGTTTCGGTGCCGGTGCCGGGCCCTTTTTACCCGCCCGGGCAGGGGGCTCCGGATCCTTCCACTGGAGGCTGTTTACCGAATGGTCGATGACCTTCTGCTGGTCCCGTGCTCCCAGCTGGAAATAATCCAGGGAAAGAAGGGTGCCCTTCCGGAGGAACACGTATCCCAGGCTTTTGCCTCCCGGGGTCACTTCTTCCTCCACAATACAGGTCCGCCCTGCCGCTTTGGAAAAATAGGTCCGGTTTTCCTTCAGGGACAGGCCCGGGTGGCTCTTCTCCCACTTGGCCCGGCGGTTCTCCGTCATAAGCCGGCAGAGATTTTCCCGGTCCTGGTCACACAGATCTTCCAAGCTGTCCGGCAGGAAAGCATAGTCCATGTTTTCCTGGAGAGACTGGAAGATCACCCCGGTGACCAGCTGGTTGTCCAGATGGAGCCGGGACAGCTGGTGGGGATCCCCGGGATCCGCTGCCTTCTGGATGTCCACGCTCCCAAAGGGGATTTCGTAGGAAACCCCGCTGTGAGGCAGGGTGATCCGTTCATAGGCCCCGCCGATTTCCAGCGAATCCAGCACCTGCCGGACGGCCGGTTCCAGGGTCCCGGCCTCTTTTTCAGGAACCAGGAAGCTGAGGCTGTACAGATTCTTCCGGTCCCCGAAAAAGTACCGGTCCGACACCTTCCCGTTTTCCAGCTGCCGGATGTGGAGCCCCTCCCGGCCGGCAAATTCGCCCATTTCCGCAGCCTGGACCGGGATGTCCTTGGCTTTGGCCTCTTCTTCATAGGTCCGCAGGGTCAGTTCCAGCATGATCTTTTCCGACTGGAAAGGTTTGGCTTCCTTCTCACCGTCGGTTTTCATCATGGCCCCGTTGGCCATGTACACCAGCATCGTATCTCCCCGGGAAGCCCGCATCAGGATGTCCTCCTGGTGTTTGCCCCGGCCGTAAAGGCCCTGGAGGGCAAAGCCCTTCGGCAGGGAAAACTGTACATCGTTCCGGGGATCCCTGAATTCCTCCCGGGCCTTTTCCCGGGTGCCGTATCTGGCCAGCAGTTCCGCCTTCAGATCCTTCTGCCGGGAAATACCGGACTCCGCCAGAGGCTGGCTGGTTTCCAGATGGCCTCCGGCCCCCTCCGCGGGTTCCTGGGCGGCCGCTCCTTGTTCAGTTGTGTTTCCGCCGGCGGCCCAGGCGGCCGGCAGCAGGCTTCCCCACAGCACCAGCGCCAGGAGCAGCCCCTTCATGGATGGTTTCATATGGACTCCTGTAGGCCCAAGGCCCCTTCTGTTGGATGGATCGTTACAGTTCTTATTATAATCCATACGGGGAAAGGAAAAAAGGGGCTGTTGCATGCGCAACAGCCCCTTAGTCGGAAGTCAGGAGTCTGAAGTCGGAAGCCTCAGGACAGGATCCGTCTGGCTAGACGGATCCTTTTGATTACGTACAACCAGAATCGAAATCAATCTGAGCAATCATTTCGTCTAAAGGTTCTACACATTCAAAAATTTGCATGCAAATTTAACATTCGGCTCCAGACTTCAGACTCCAGACTTGAGCCGCTATGCGGCTCTACAGCTAGGGGGTGTTACACGCAACGTGCAACACCCCCTTTTTTTACGCCACAAAATCTCCGTTCACATCCACCAGTTTCCCGGGATTCATGATATTGTTGGGATCCAGGGCTTGTTTGATGGCTTTGATCAGTTTTACTTCCCCTTCAGGGGTGCAGCGGGCAAATTCTTCCAGCTTCTTGTAGCCGATGCCGTGTTCCCCGCTCATTTTCCCGCCCAGGGCATAGACCCGGGGGAACAGGTCTGCATGGAAGGCTTTGATGGTCTTGAACCAGTCTTCCGGAGACAGGCCGTATTTGTTCAGAGGCAGTACATGGATGTTCCCGTCCCCGATATGGGCCACGGTCACGGTGTACAGATTGTATTTCTTTTCCAGTTCAGGGATCTGGGCGGTCATTTCCGCGATTTTGTCCAGAGGTACCACAAAGTCTTCGGTCTGGAACATTTTGTCAATGTCCCGGGCGGCTTCAGCAAACTGTTTCCGCAGGGTCCAGATCCGCTGATCCGCTTCGAATTCATCGATGGAGCCATTGGCTTCCGCCAGGTCACAGAGTTTTTCCATTTTCCGGTCAGATTCATCCTGGTCGAAGCTTTCCACCGTAACGATCACGTAGCAGCACCCTTCCTTCACATGGGGCATTTCCATGTTGTCCAGGTATTTGCAGGTCATATCGATGGCGGAGTTGCCCATATATTCAATGGAAGTGGGGTCGATGCCGGCCTTCAGGATCTTGTTGGGCAGGGCAAAGGCTTCCTTGTCCGTATTGAACACGCAGACCATGTTGAAGGAATAGGGAGGCAGAGGACGGAGCTTTACGGTGACTTCCGTGATGATCCCCAGGGTCCCTTCACTGCCGGCAAAAAGCTGTTCCAGACACAGGCCGGTGGAGCATTTCTTCAGCCGGGCGCCCACATCCACAATATCCCCGGTGGGAGTGACCACTTTCAGGGCATAGATCTGATCCCGGGTGGTGCCGTACCGGACGGCCCGGTTGCCCCCGGCGTTGTTGGCCACGTTGCCGCCGATCTGGCAGGATTCCGCACTGGACGGATCCCCGGCGTACATGACACCGGCCTTCTTGGCTTCTGCCTGGAGCTGACCGGTGAATACCCCGGTCTGACAAACGGCATAAAAATTGTCCGCATCCAGTTTCAGGATCTTGTTCATCCGCTGGAGTTCCACCACCATGCCATGATAGATGGGGATGGCGCCGCAGGCCACACCGGTGCCGGCGGACCGGGGGGTGATGGGTACCAGATACTTGTTGGCCAGTTTCACCACTTCTGCCACTTCTTCGGTGGTGCCGGGGAATACCACCACTTCCGGCTTCTTGAAGAAATGGGGGTTCCCTTCTTCATCGGTCTGGTACTGTTCCAGATACTCTTCATCGGTCTTTACATACCGGTCCCCTACCACTTTTTTCAGTTCTTCCACCAGTTCCGGCGTAACCGGGTTATACTTGTGTTCCATTATTATGCCCTCTTCCCTGTATATTGTAATCTATACGTTTTTTCGTCTTTCTCTCACTGACGATGATGTTTCCTAGTATACCATATCCTGTATACAAGTAAAGGGCTTTTTTCTTTTCTTTATGTTATATATACATATCTTTTATTCAATTTATGCATCTTCTGCTGAAAAGTGTAATGTTTTTTATAGAGAAATGGGATTTCAACGCATATTCATCATATGAATTATTTTTATTTACATTTTTTCATTCCTTGCCTCCCTCACATCCGTTCTGCCTCCGGAGACAGTCCGGAAGCAAAAGAAAACCCGGGAGACAAGCTCCCGGGTTTTCCTGAAGGGAATCAATTTTTTACAAGGGATCAGCCTTGGACAGGTTTGTCTGCAATATCCAGTTCCCCACTGTCCACTTTCTTGGCCCGTTTCCAGAACAGGCAGAAGGCAACGATGGCGAACACAACGCCTACAGGGTAGGCAATGGAAGTGCTCAGCTGCAGCCCTTCCTTGGCAACCAGGATGTAGGTGCAGGATACGGCGCTCATGAAGGTAGCAGGGATAATAGCGATCCAGGCATTGCCCTTGTTGGCGTACAGGTACATGGCACCGGACCACAGTACCAGCATGGCCAGGGTCTGGTTGGTCCAGGAGAAGTATCTCCACAGGATGGTTACGTCTACCTGGGTCAGGATGCCGCCTACAGCGATGATGGGCACAGCCAGTTTCAGACGGGAAGCCAGGGTGTGCTGGTCAATCTTGAACCAGTCAACGATGGTGTACCGGGCGGAACGGAAGGCCGTATCAGCGGAGGATACAGGGCAGGCAATAACACCGATCATGGCAATGACGGTGCCCAGATAGCCCATCAGGCCGGAGCAGATGTCATATACAACGCCGCCGGCGCCATGGTATTTCACGAAAGCGTCGCTCAGGCCGGCAGTGTTGCCATAGAAGGAAACACCGGCAGCAGCCCAGATCAGAGCAATGATCCCTTCGCAGACCATGGCTCCGTAGAAGATCTTGTGGCAGTCACGTTCACTCTTGATGCAGCGGGCCATAATAGGAGACTGGGTGGAATGGAAACCGGAGATGGCGCCGCAGGCCACGGTGATGAACATGATCGGCCAGATCGGGGTTCCTTTCGGATGCATGTTGGTGAGGGTGATTTCAGGAACATGGTACCCTTCAGCAAAGAGCATGGTCCCAACGCCCACAGCCATGAAGATCAGGCAGAATCCGAAGAACGGATACAGTTTCCCGATCAGTTTATCCACCGGCAGGAAGGTAGCACAGAAATAATAGATCAGTAAGATAACCAGCCAGAAGTTGTAGCTGAGCGGGGTAATCTTGGTCAGCAGGCCGGCAGGGCCAGTAGTGAAGGCAACGCCTACCAGGATCAGCAACACAACGGAGAACCCACGCATAATGTGTCTCATGGTCGTGCCCAGATATTTGCCGCACAGTTCGGAAATAGAGGCCCCATCGTTCCGTTCGGACAGTACGCCGGAGATGAAGTCATGGACACCGCCGGCAAACACCGTGCCGAAAGTAATCCAAAGGAATACAGCCGGGCCCCACATGGCCCCAGCCAGAGCACCGAAAATAGGACCCAGGCCGGCAATGTTCAGCAGCTGAATCAGGAAAACCCGCCAGTTTTCCATAGGTACGTAGTCAACGCCATCTTCCAGACGATAGGCAGGAGTCTTTCTGTCATCGATAGGAGGACGGAAGCAGCTTTCTACGTATCCGCCATAGATGAAATAACCACCAATTAAAATAGCAAGACACACAAAGAAGCTAATCATTGAATAAAACCCCCTTCTGCGAACCCCTTCAATTCGCAAGTTTTACTGTCGAGTTCATTATAAGCCTTCTTTCACAAAAAATCCACAGGAATTGTGGTAATTCTGTGTATATTTACTATATTGCGTTAAATGAAGAGGGAAGGTGTATCACCTTCCCTCTTGTTGAAAACACATGTGATTTTGATTGTAGACAATTGCCAAGAAGTTACTTTCTCTTCAGACCCCACTGGCTGTAGATGTGGAGCCCGTCTGCTTCCGGCACCAGTCCGGTGAGCCGCACCAGGTCGAACAGGTTGAAGCCCTTCACTTTCAGCTGGGCCAGTTTGCTCTTCTTGATCACGTCGGTGAAGTCCACCGTCAGGCTCTGATCGCTGAAAGTGCAGATCAGGTCGTCCCGGTTCACCACCGTCATGTTGAAAATGGCGTTCACCAGGCTCATGATGATCCGGGTACCCAGGAGCCGTACCAGCAGTTCACCCAGCTTGTTGTCCGCAATGGCGAAATCGTGGATCCGGAACCGGGCATAGGAGGCGGTGTTGTTAAGGGCCAGAGCCTCGATTTCCACATCTGCAGTAAGGGTCCCGTATTTTTCATGTTCCACAGTGACTTCCAGCTGATGGTCCCCCTTGTACCGGCATTCCCGGAACTGGAATTCACTGTCCTTCATGGCTTCTCCCAGGCCCTTGGCCAGGTCCGTATAGGGGACCGCCACTTCGCCCCGGCGCAGCTGTTCGAAGGTCTGGGCGTTCACCCACCGGCTCACCCCTTCCTTGAAGGGAGCCACCAGTTCGTTAAGGTCTTCCACATATGTGCCCATGTTCCCGGCCACTTCGCTGAGCCGGTCCGCAGCTTCATCCGCCCGGTTCTTCAGTTTGTCGAAAAGGGGTTTGGCCTTTTCCGCCACTTTCCGCCGTTCATCCCCCAGAGGGATGTTCCTGTTCTTGTCCTTGGTAAATTCCCGGAATTTCTCCATGCCTTCCTTCCGGGCCTGTTCATAGAGATCTTTGAACTGGCTCAGGTCATCAGGCCGGCCGGCATCCAGCCAGGCGTTGGCCGCTTTCCCCACGGCGTAGGTGATGCCTACGGCCATGGGAACCTGGAGAGGCGGGAAAGGGATCACCGTGAACACGGTCTGCCCCACGAAGGAAGCCCCCAGGGACCCTACCAGCCCGGCAATGGCCCCGGTTTCCAATTCCACTCCCCGCAGGTCACAGAGCCGGGTGATCATGTACACCTCGTTGGCCATGAGAGCCAGGCTCCCCAGGAAAGGCGTCATGACAATGACACTGGCCCGGGCAGCCCCCCAACGGATGATCCGTTCCGATTCCCGGGCAATGTCTTCCGGACCCAGGGCCTCTTCCTCGTCCACTTCTTCATCCATGGGACGGGTTTCCGCTTCTACCGCATCTTCTTCCTTTTCCATTTCGTCCCGTTTATCCATTTCTTCTGTCATAGTAATCCCTCCTGTCATTGTCTTCACAACAAACCGGTTTTCTGCCTTTAGTATAGCATATTTCCCCGGGCCCGTCAGGCTCCAGGGCCCGGGGTCTGAAAAGTGTCACACATTTCTCTCAGTCCGGGATCACCGCCACCTGACCGTCGCCGAACACCCCTCGGCAGCAGTCGGTGTACACTTCCACAAAAGCGTAACCTCCGTACAGGGCCAGGTTCCGTCCCTTCTCCAACCCTTCCGGCAGCGGTTCCCCCTTGTGGAAATGGCGGATCACCTGTCCCTGGAAGTCCAGCATGTGCACATCATAGGAATCATCGATCCGGCAAACTGCCAGGATCCCCAGGAACTGGCCCAGGCACCGGATTTCCGGAAAATCCTTCCGGATGGTTTCCAGCACCTTTTCCAGGAACCGGGGGTCCAGCTTCCCGGTCCTGGCCGGCAGTTGTTCTTCTCCGATAGGCCGTCCGGAAGCGGGTACCGCCCTTTCTTTCCCCCAGTTCCGGATCTGATTGATTTTTTCCGGGCTGGTCTGGGAAAGAGGCACTACATTTTGGAAGGAGGACAGGATCTCGCTCCGGGTCAGGTCCAGCAGCCGCTGGGCTTCCCCGTTGTCTTCGCTGATATCCGGCACTTCCGTCAGGATCAGGGTCTGGTATTCCTTTTGTTCCTGGTGCATCTTTCCGATGAGGGCGTCTCCGGTGCTTTCCCCTCAGCCATTGTCCTTCCCCCTGCTGTCAGTTTGGTTCCATTGTACAACAAAAGAGGGCCTGTGAAAATATTTTCACAGGCCCTGATCACCCTTCAGCGGCTGGCCACCATCTTTTCCCTTTTGTCCTGTTTCACCGGCACCACCAGCTTCTGTCCCGGCTGGATGGCCTGGCGCAGATCCAGATGGTTGGCTTTGGCGATCCGGTCGATCACTTCCCGCACATCCTCTTTCGGATGGGTGTACTTCCGGGCAATACCCCACAGGCTGTCCCCCCGCATCACCACCACCTGTTCCGTATGATAACTGGTGGGAGCCGCTTCCATCTCCAGCACTCCGCGGGAAGAAACCCCCAACAGGACCAGCACCAACCCCAGTAAAAGTTTCTTCATTTTTCTTCCCTCCACTCGAACTTTTGTTTGTTATGTGTATGATATCACGTTCTGTTCGCTTTTTCAATAAGTTTATGAAACTCTGTTCGTTTTTTTCTTATCCAACGGGGAATGGTTATAACCGTTCCCCCTCTGTTGGAATCTCCTGAATTACGTTATAATGAAAAAAACGGCAAGGGAAGGTGCGATGGAATGGCGCTAATATATTGTGTGGAAGATGATGAAAACATCCGGGAACTGGTCCGTTATGCCCTGTGCAGCCAGAAATTCCAGGCGGAGGCCTTTCCCGACGGAGCCTCCTTCTGGAAGGCCCTGGAGGAAAAGAAGCCGGATCTGGTGCTCCTGGACATTATGCTCCCGGGGGAAAGCGGCCTGGAGATCCTGAATAAGCTCCGGGACCAGCCGGCCACCAGCGGCCTCCCGGTGATCATGCTCACTGCCCGGACCAGTGAATACGATGTGGTCACCGGCCTGGACGCCGGAGCGGACGACTACATTTCCAAACCTTTCGGGATCATGGAACTGCTGAGCCGGGTGAAAGCGGTCCTCCGCCGGGGGACCCAGCAGAAACCCCAGGACCGGGACCTTTTGGTGTGCGGGGACATTACCCTGGACCTGAAGAAGCACCAGGTGACCACCCAGGGCCAGCCCTGCGAGCTGACCGTAAAGGAATTCGACCTGCTCCATTACCTGATGGCCAACGCCGGCATCGTCCTGAGCCGGGACCAGATCATGGAAGCGGTATGGTCCTTCTCCTATGCCGGGGAAAGCCGCACCATCGACATGCACATCCGGAGCCTCCGGCAGAAACTGGGAGAGGCCGGCCGGATCATCCAGACTGTCCGGGGTGTAGGGTACCGGATCCAGTAAAGGAGCACGCCGCCTATGAAAAAACAGATCTATCTCCATCTGTTCCTGGTGGGACTGGCCTGTATCCTGATCACCGCCCTGGTATGTGCCTTCGCCTCCTGGCAGACCGCCAAGCGCCAGACCCTGGCAGATCTTCAGCAGGTGGCCCAGGTGATGAGTACGGACCTGAACCACCACAGCGATTCCTATGTGTTTCTCCGGCGCTCCAGCCAGGCGTCCCCGGACCTGCGGTTCACCTGGGTGGACAGCCACGGCACCGTGCTCTATGATTCCTATGAAGAAGCCGGCAGCCTGCCCAACCACCGGGAACGGCCGGAAATCGCCCAGGCCCTGGGCGAAGGCCAGGGCAGCGATGCCCGGCACTCCTCCACCCTCCAGGAAGTGACCCTTTATGCGGCCCAGCGGCTGTCCGACGGCTCCGTGCTCCGGGTGGCCCGGACCCAGACGGAACTGCTCCGGTCTCTGGAAGAGCTCCTGCCCTGGTGGATCATTTCCCTGCTTCTCCTGATCCTGATCTGCCAGTTCACCGTCCGCCGGCTCACCCAGGGGCTCCTGGATCCCCTGGACCAGGCCACCCGGTATCTGTCCCAGATCGGCCAGGGAGACACCACGGAAGAAGAACGGCAGCTGTTCCACACCTCCTATCCGGAGCTGCTTCCTTTCCTGGCCACCATTGACCGGCAGGGAAAACAGCTGGACCAGAGTCTGCGGAACCTGGAACAGGAACGGAACACCATGAAGCGAATTACCGACAGCCTGAAGGAGGGCGTGATCCTCCTGGACGACCAGATGCGGATCAAGTGGATCAATGCCTGGGGATTCCAGCTGCTCCAGCAGGAAGAGAAACCCACTGCCGGCCGGCCCCGGCTCCTGGGAAAATTCCTCATGTCCTTCCTGCCTCCGGAAGCCCGGATCTCCCTGGATCAGCTCCGGGGCAGCCAGCCCTGGAAACAGACGGTAAAATACCGGAGCCGCCAGTACCAGCTGGCCCTCCAGATGCTGGATCCCCCCCAGGGCCGGGCCACCCGGATGCTGATCATCCAGGACATTACGGAAGCCCGGGAACGGGAACAGCTGCGGAGGGACTTTACCGCCAATGTGACCCATGAACTGAAGACCCCCCTTACCTCCATCAGCGGCTTTGCGGAACTGATGGCCGCCGGCATGTACCAGAAGAAAGAGGACATCGCCCATTTTGGCCAGCTGATCCGGAAAGAAGCCGCCCGGCTGCTGGAAATGATCAACAGCATCATCTTCCTGTCCCGGATCGAGGAAATGCCGGCGGAGGCCATGCAGGAAGCCGTTCCTCTGGGAGGGCTGATCCAGTCGGTGGTGGAATTCATGGATCCCTTCTGCAAGGACAAGCAGGTGACCCTCCACTGCCAGCTTACGGAAGACAAGGTCCGGGGCAGCAGCAGCATGCTCCGGGAAATGGCCATGAACCTCATCGACAACGGAGTGAAGTACAACCGGCCGGGAGGCCATGTGTACGTAACCATGAAAAAAGAGGAAGACCAGGTGATCCTTACTGTGAAGGACACCGGCATCGGCATCCCGGAAGACGTCCAGGAACGGGTGTTCGAACGGTTCTACCGGGTGGACGGCAGCCGGAGCAAGCAAAGCGGCGGCAGCGGCCTGGGGCTGTCCATCGTAAAACACATTGTTGAGCAGCACAAAGGGACCATCACCCTCACCAGCCGCCTGAACGAAGGCACCACCTTCGTGATCCGGCTGCCGGGGGCATGAAAAAAGTGGCTGTGAAAAAATGATTCTTCATTTTTTCACAGCCACTTTTTTACTCCACGATTTTCCGTTCGTACGGATCGCTGCTGATCCCTTTGGCCAGGATCTCCTTGGCCCATTCCTGGGCACAGAACAGGGAATGATCCTTGTAGTTCCCGCATTCCTTTTCTTTCGTTCCGGGCACCTGGTCCCAGGTGGTCTTCACCACCAGTTCCAGGGCTTCCTTCAGGGCTTTGGCCACGTCTTTGGGATCATGGACGCCCCAGCACAGGAGATGGAACCCTGTGCGGCAGCCGAAGGGAGAGCAGTCCAGATAGCCCTTGATCCGGGGCCGCAGGTAAAGGGCCAGGAGATGTTCCAGGGTGTGCATTCCCCCGGTGGGGATTTCCTGCTGGTTGGGCTGGCACAGCCGGATGTCATAGTTGGAGACAATGTCCCCATGTTCCCCGGTCTCCTGGGAAATCAGCCGCACATAAGGAGCCTTGACCTTGGTATGGTCCAGGGTGAAACTTTCGATAATGACTTTTTCCATATTCATTCCTCCAATAGCAGGGGGCTGTTGCATGTACAACAGCCCCCTTTTTTACTTCTGCATGGCCGGGTTGTCCCGGTTGGCAATCTTTTTCTGGTACTCTTCCTTCACGAAGTTGGTGGCCAGCATATCGATTTCTTCCACTGTAGCCACCCCATGGCGCAGGTTTTCCTCCAGGAACGGATACAGCAGTTCGATCTGTTCCTTTTTGTCAATCATGGTAATGATCACCGGCAGGTTGATGGCTTCGGAAACACTGATGAACAGTCTCCGTTCCTTCCCCCGCACCCGGCTCCCATAGCCCTGGGTCCCCCGCATCACCGTGCAGCCGGCGATTTTGTATTTTCCGGCAATGTCGAAGATGGCCTTGTAAAAAGGTTTGTCCTTGTAGAAGAAGTCCTCCCCTACATAGATGGTCAGTTTGGTCAATTTCAGAAATTCAGCCATACGTCTTCCCTCCATTTCGGATGAGTTTGTCTTTTTTCAATTTTATTGTAACATAAACTAATTGTTTTCGTAATAGTTAAAAAGGGGTCTGTTGCATGGGCAACAGACCCGCTGACAAACTGGGGCTCACGCTCCAGTCCCCTTCATCCTTTTCCGCTTCCGGTAATAGGCGTTCCCCACGCCGCCCACCACCAGCAGCACCATGAGCCAGCCGGCGGCTTTCACCGGGTTCAGGTAGGTGACGGTGGCATCCATGGGGGTCTCTTCTCCCAGGGGCAGCTTCCAGGTCAGGGTCCGTTTGTCGTCGCTGACCTGGGTGGCGTTGGTATCATCCACCGCCGTAGGCAGCACCAGGGTGAACCGGAGGTCGAACTGTTTCAGAAGGGTCTGGAGCACGGCCTGGGCATCCCGGTTCTTCAGTTCCTCTTTGGGGGCCATGTTGATCCCGGTATGGACGCTGATGGTATCGAACAGCAGCCCTCCCTGGAGCCGGACCACCGGCTCCTTCTTTTCCCGGGACACCTGGGCCGGTTTGGCCTTTTCCCCGTTCTGGGGCCCGGCAGCATCCTGGGCTGCCTGTTCCCAGGTCCGGATATCGAAGGTCTTCAGCACCTTGGAATCCTTGATGTCCTTTACCTGGTTGTAGTGTTTGGTGGCCACAAACCCTTCATACTGCCCTTCCTTGGCAGGCCGGACCCCGTATCCGTCCTTTCGGAAATCCTCCTCAAAGGCATCCACGGTGGGTTTCAGCACCGGTGCTGTCACCAGTTTGCAAGTCAGGTCCGCCGCCCCCAGACGGGTGATTTCCATGGTAATGTGGCCTTTGGCGCAGCCGCTGAACAAAAGGCTCAGCAGCAGGCACCCAAGGAGCATGATCTTTTTCATAACGCCCTCCCGGCTGTCTTGTATCTTCCCCTCGCTTCCCTTCCGGTTCCATCCTGAGGAACCGGCACTGACTCCTTGCCTTTCCCGGGAAAAACGAGTAAGATTGAATTGTCAAAATTCTAAAAGAGAGAAGTGGATATCATGAAAGAATTCCGTATCGGCGCCGTAGGCGAAGCCACGGACACCGTCCTCCACACCAACACCGCCGCCGCCATGGGCAGCGGCTCCCTGGATGTCTATGCCACCCCGGCCATGCTGGCCCTGATGGAAAAGGCCGCCTGCAATATTGTGAATCCCTGCCTGGACGAAGACACCACCAGCGTGGGGATCGGGGTGAACCTGTCCCATGACGCCGCCACCGCCGTAGGCAAGACCGTAACCGCCAAAGCGGTGCTGGTGGGCGTAGATGGCCGGAAACTGACCTTCAAGATCACCGTGTCCGACAACTACGGCACCATCGGCCAGGGCACCCATGAACGGTTCCTGGTGAACAAGGCCAAATTCCTGGGCAAACTGGCGGCCAAGGATCAGAAATGATCACAGCCGGCGGGTGAGGGTCTCCATGACCATCAGGTTGCTGACCACTCCCACTCCGCCGGGAACCGGGGTATAGGCGGAAGCCCTGGCCTGTTTGGCGGCTTCCGGAACATCCCCCACCAGTTTCCCGTTCTGGGAATTGATGCCCACATCCACAACCACAGCTCCTTCCCGGAGCATGTCTTCAGTGATCAGGTTGGGTTTTCCCACTGCGCTGATGACCATATCTGCCTGCCGCACAATGGCAGGCAGATTTTTTGTGCGGGAACGGCAGACAGTGACAGTGGCATACCGGCCCATAAGCATCAGGGTAAGGGGCCGGCCCACCACTTCTCCATACCCCACCATGGCCACATTCTGGCCTTCCAAAGGGATCCTGTAGTAATCCAGGAGAGCCATGCAGGCCCGGGGTGTACAGGGGCCCCAGGGGGTGATCCCCAGGTACAGCTTGCCCCCGTTGATGGGATGGATGCAGTCCATGTCCTTTTCCGGGTCCAGCTGGCTGATCAGCTGCATCCGGCTGATGTGCCGGGGAAAGGGCACCAGGGGCAGGATCCCGTCCACCTGGGGATCCAGGCTCAGGTTCCGGAGTGCCAGGTCCGCCTCTTCCTGGGTGGCATTTTCCGGAAGTTCCACATCCCGGGTATGGATGCCCAGGCTGGCAGCGGTTTTCAGCAGGCTCCGTTTGTACACATGGGCCGCTTCATTGTTTCCCACCAGGAAGGTGGCCAGGGTCAGGGTCTTTCCGGCGAACCGGTCCCGGAGCTTCCGGCGGATTTCTTCTGCGACCGGTTTCCCGGCCATGATGATCTGTTCCATACTCCCATCCTTTCCTTACCGAAAATACACGGTCACCGTATCCCCGCTGTGGAGGACGGTCCCCGGTGCCGGGTTCTGCTTCCAGCTGGTGCCGCTGCCCACCGGGATCAGGGACAGTCCGGCGCCGCCCAGGGCTCCGGCCACTTCTCGGATGGAATGGCCGGCCAGGTTGGACAGCTTCACCGCTCCGTTCCCGTCCGCTTCCAGGGTCACCAGAGGCGCCGCCTCCTTGGCGGTTTTGGCCAGAAGGGATTCCACCGTGGGAAGTCCGTCCCAGTTGCTGGGCTGGACCCCTTCCGCCACCAGGATCTGCTGGAGGGTATCCCGGAAAATAGGTGCGGACACCTGGGAACCGTAGAAAGCCCCTTTGGGGGAATCCAGCATGATGATCATGGCATACCGGGGAGCATCGCTGGGCACAAAGCCCACAAAGGAGGCAATGTACACCCCGGGGATGTATCCCCCTTTGGGGGACAGTTTTTCAGCAGTACCGGTTTTCCCGGCGATCTTGTACCCTTTGATCTGGGCGGTCTTGCCGCCCCCTTCGGAAACCACTTTTTCCATCATGGTCCGCATTTCTTCCGCCACTTCCGGGGTGATCACCGTCCGGACCACTTCCGTCTTTCCTTCCTTCAGCACCTGGCCGTCAGGACTGGTGACTTTCTTTACGATATAGGGCTTCACCAGGTTCCCTCCGTTGGCAATGGCGCAGATGGCCCGGAGCATCTGGAGAGGCGTCACCGCGATGCCCTGGCCGATGGCCATGGTGGCCACGTCGGAAGGCACCATATCCTTGGGATTGTACAGGATCCCCGCTTCTTCCCCGGGCACATCGCTGCCGGTGACACTGCCGAAGCCAAAGGCCTTGGCATACTGGGTTTCCCGTTCCCCGCCCAGCTTCAGGCCCAGGTCGGCCATGCCGGTGTTCAGGGAGAACTTGATCACGTCGGTGAAGGTCACGTGGCCCATGCCCTTCCCGTCCCAGTTCCGGATCCGCCGGCCTCCCACGTCAATGGACCCCTGGTCGTTGAAGGGGGTATTGGGGGTGATGACCCCTTCCATGAGCCCCGCCGACCCCATAATGGGTTTGAACACGGATCCTGGTTCGTAGACGATCCCTACTCCCCGGTTCATGTAGGCTCCTTTGGGAGCATTCCCGAAATGGTTGGGATCGAAGGTGGGCCGGCTGGCCATGCCCAGGATCTCCCCGGTGTTGGGGTCCATGAGGATGGCGGCGGCACTGGCTGCATGGGTCTTTTTGATGGCCTCATCCAGGCTCTTTTCCAGGATGAACTGCATCCGGGCATCGATGGTCAGCTGGACCGTGTTCATCCGCCGGACCTGGACCTGGTTCAGGGCGCTGCGGCCCACCAGTTTCCCCTTGGCATCGAAGAAGCTCCGTTTTTTCTGTTTCCGGCCCTTCAGTTCTTCATCCATGGAGGCTTCCATGCCTTCCAGGCCCTGGTCGTCAGTACCTACAAAACCCAGCACCTGAGCGGCCAGGTCGTTTTTCGTATAGAACCGTTTGCTTTCTTCCTTGAAGTGGAAGCCGCTGAGTTTCTGATCCTTCAGGATGGCTTCCACCTGGTCCGCCTCATGGGGATCCAGGGTCCGTTTCACCCAGATGAACCGCCGGTCCGGCTCGCAGAATTCCTTATACAGCTGGTCCGCTTTCAGATCCAGCACCGGAGCCAGGGCATCAGCGGCCACCCGTTTGGGATCCCGGCTGGGCATTTTCCCGGCCGGCCACCGTTCCGGATTGTCCACCAGTTCCTGGGGATCCACATAGAGAGACTTGCTCACCACGCTGACCGCCAGTTCCTCCCCGTTCCGGTCCACGATGCTGCCCCGGGGAGCGATTTCCGTATGTTCCCCGGTGATCTGGTCGTTGGCCTCCTGGGCCAGGGTACTGCCCTGGATCACCTGGAGCCAGAACAGCCGCAGGATGATTGCCAGCACCGCTACCCCCAGGACTTTCCCCAGGAGCACCGCCCGGAGCTTCCCTTCGTGAAGGACAGCCTGATGGGTGGGATCCAGCTTCAGCACCGGTTCCCGGGGAGCCTGCGGTGTGTTTTTCTTTTTTTGGCTGAAAAAGGACGGCCGCTTCACCGGGACCACCTCCCTGTTTTCTTCCGGACCGGCCGGGAGACCGGCTTACCGGCAGCAGGCGCCGGCTGCCTTTTTCCTTCCGTTTCCATCCGGTACACGGACAGGACCAGGCCGATCCCCACCAGGGTGATGATCAGGGAAGTGCCCCCGTAACTGATGAAGGACAGGGGCACCCCGATGACCGGCAGGATGCCGCAGACCATGGCCATGTTGGCAATGGCCTGGCCCACCACCAGGAAGTTCACTCCGCTGACCAGCAGGAATCCCCTCCGGTCCTGGGTGTTCTGGCCGATCCGGTAAAGAGCCAGGCCCATGAGCAGGAACACCAGGATCAGGAACAGGGCTCCCACAAAGCCCCATTCCTGACAGAAAACGGCAAAGGCAAAGTCCGTATGGGCTTCCGGCAGGTAAAAGAACTTGCTGGTCCCCATACCGGCGGATTCTCCGAAGAACAGGCCCCCGCTGCCAATGGCCATTTTGGCCTGGACTGCCTGGTACCCGTTTCCCTGAGGATCCAGTTCCGGAGTCAGCCAGATCCGCACCCGGTTCATCCGGTAGGGAGCCTGGATCACCGCCGCCACGGCTCCCCCCAGAAGGCCTCCCAGCAGGATGCTGAAATCCTTCCAGGGCAGACCGGCCAGGAGATACAGCACGATCATCAATGTCAGGATGATGGCCGCCGTCCCCATATCCGGCTGGATCAGCACCAGGAAGGACATGAAGGCCGCCTCCAGGAAGGCCTTGCAGGTTTCCTTTTTGTGGAGGCGGGGCGGTATGCCCTGTTCCATCAGCCGGCCCAGGCAGTCGGCCCCCAGGAGGATCACCGCCAGTTTCACGAATTCCGACGGCTGGAAAGAAAAAGGCCCGATGATCAGCCACCGCTGGGCACCTTTGATGCCCTTGCCGAAAATATCCACGGCGATGAGAAGGGCCGTGCAGCCGGCGCAGAAAATCTGATTATACCGGAAGACCTTGTGGTAGTCCCATTTCCGTCCGATCCAGTGCATCAGCACAAGCCCTACGGCCCCGTAGAGGAAATACCGGATCAGATAGTGGTAGCCGTTGCCGAACATGTCCCCGGCCGCCACGAAACTGGCGCTGAATATATTCACACCCCCCAGGAGCATCAGGAAATAGGTGAGATGCACCAAGGCATCCCGGGGGTTGCTCCAAATCAAAAACCGCTTTCCCATGGTCCGCCTCAGATCCCTTAAAAGGCCACTTCGCAGAAGTTGATGTTCTTGCCCCGGGCGCTGAACTTCTGCTCATATTCCGTCTGGGCTTCGTTGAGGATATCCGTATGATGGAGGTCCGTGGTAAGTGCCACGATTTCCAGTCCGAATTCTTTGAACTCCTCTACAGAAAAGGCAAACAAATCATCATTGTCGGTCTTGAACCGGAGATGTCCCCCCGGCTTCAGGATTTCCCTGTACTGGGCCAGGAAGGTCCGGTAGGTGAGCCGCCGTTTGGCGTGCCGGGCTTTGGGCCAGGGATCGCTGAAATTCAGGTAAATCTGGTCCACTTCCCCGGGAGCGAACCAGTCCAGGAGATGGGCAGCGTCTGCATGGACGATCCGGGCGTTGGGGATTTCCCCCTCCCGGAGCTTCTTCACCGCATAATAGCACACTTCCCGCTGGGTCTCGATGCCCAGATAGCCGATTTCCGGATGGAGTCCGCTCATGGCCGTGAGGAACTGGCCTTTGCCGCAGCCGATTTCCAGCTGCACCGGCCGTCCCCCCAGCACTGCCTGGGACCAGTTCCCCTTGTATTGTTCCAGCTGGTCTTCCAGCAGTTCCTTTCCCCGGAAATCTTCCAGAGCCTGAGGGATCCAGGGTTTCTTACGTAAACGCATCTGTTTTTCTCCTTATTGTCTGAACAAGAGGGTGGTGCTGCACATACTGTGCAACACCACCTTTTTTATTTCTCTTTCTTTCCCCGATTCTTCTTCTCTTCCGGTCCCAGGTTGAATTTCTTCAGGTACCGGTACAGGGTCACCCGGCTTACGTCCAGCATCAGGGCCAGTTTGCTGATATTGCCCCCGGCGGCTTTCCAGGCGGCCACAAAGGCATCCTTGTCGTGCTTCCAGGATTTTTCGATCCGGTGTTCTCCCGGCAGTTTGATGTGGGAGGCTTCGATGACGCTTCCGGAGGTGTGGAAGAAGGCCTGTTCGATGACCCCCTGGAGCTGTTTGATGTTCCCGGGCCACTGGCAGCTGTTCAGCAGCTGGAGGGCTTCCTTGGACAGGGTCTTGCCAGGCATGTTGTGCCGGGCGGCCATTTCCGTCAGGATGTGGTTGGCGATCACTTCCACGTCTTCCACCCGCTCCCGCAGAGGCGGTACCCGGATCACCGTCCCGATCACCTGTTCATACAGGTTCCGGGAAAACAGTCCCTTGTCGGTCAGCCGTTTCAGGTTGGAATCGCAGGCGGCGATCACCCGCACATTGTATTTCCGGCGGGTGCCGGTTTCCCAGTTCAGGACCCCGTTCTTCAGGGCGTCCGCCAGGGCATCTTCCAGTTTGGTGGGAAATTTTTCGATTTCGTCCAGGAACAGGGTGCCTCCGTTGGCCAGTTCCAGGGCCCCGGCGGTTACATGGCCGGCTCCGTCGTCGCTGCCGAAGAATTCCGCTTCCAGTTCCGCTTCGGACCCGTCATGGCCCCGTACGGTAATGAGCGGTGCCGCCGCTCTGGGGCTGGCCTGATGGATCCCGTGGGCCAGGCGCTGTTTACCGGTACCCGGTTCCCCCTGGAGCAGCAGGTTGTTGTCCCCCCGGGCCACCCGGGCGGCCTTGTGCTGAAGGGCCAGGAACTCGCTGGAATTCCCCACCATGCTGTACAGGCTGTACCGGGAGCTGTACCCGGTGGCATGGGCGATGGTGGTCTTCAGGTCTTCGATGGCCATGGTGATGATCACCACACTGTCCACCTTCCCCCCGGTCTTCACCGGCAGCACACTGGTCACATCTTCATAGGTCCGGTCCTGGGTGATCCAGGTGATTTCCTTCCGGATGGTGCTCTTCCCGGACAGCCCTTTCTGGATGGGGATGTGCTCATAGTTCAGGAACACTTCATCCAGCCGGTCCTTCCCTTCCATCCGCTTCCGGCCGTTGCTGTTGGCATACCGCAGGGTTCCGTCCGGGTTCACCCAGTAGACGGAGGCGGGGATCTCTTCGGAGATCAGGCCGCAGACCTTCCAGTAGGCCAGCATGGTCAGGAAGTTCTCCACGGAATATTTCATGGTCATGAGCAGGCTCAGCAGGATGTCATAGGGCAGATCGTTCTGGTCCAGGGAGAACAGGGACAGGATGTACCGGCCCTGGCCGGCCACATCGATGGGAGCCGAGCAGGCATCCCCGGAATGGCTTTCCCGGATCCACATTTCCGGGCCGAACATCAGGAAGGGCACATTGTGGCTCCGGGCCACACAGATACTGGAAGTACCCACATCCTCCTCCAGGACCCGCATGCCCTGGATATCCTCGATGCTCCGCTGGAAGAAGGGCAGGGCATAGTTCTTCAGTACATACCCGTCCTCATCCACCAGCAGCATGCTCAGGTTGTGAGAATTGAAATACTGTTTGTTCTGTTCAAAGAGCCCGTCCACATACTTCACCACATCCTCATGGACTTCCAAGGCCTTTTCCAGCTCCTGGGGCGACAGGCGCACCCCGTTGGACGGCATGGTCTCATGGTTCAGTTTCCGTGCTTCGCACCGGCGCCAGGACTCCGCTACCCACGGATGGACGTTGGGGTCTATAATGCCCTCCTCCACGAATTTGTTGTAGTAGCTGGTCAGTTTTTCCTTATTGCGTCGTTCCCTAATCATCGATTTACCCCCTGATTCGCTTTAGCGATATGATTTGTGCACCGGGACCAGGACCCGTTTTGCACCGTAATATCTGGATTTCCAGTAATCGTCGGACAGACTGCACAGCCGTACCCCCCGGGAGGAGGTGGCATTCCAGAACAACCCGTTCCCGGCATAGATCCCCACATGGGATGCCCCGGGCTCGTAGGTGGAGAAGAACACCAAGTCCCCGGGCTTCAGCTGCCGCTGGGTCACAAAGAGGCCCTTCTCGAACTGCAGGTCCGCCGTCCGGGGCAGCTGGGCCTTGTGCTGCCGGAACACGTACTGGACATAGCCGGAGCAGTCAAAAGCCCGTGGAGTGGTCCCTCCGAAGCTGTAGGGAACCCCCTTGTACCGGGAAGCGGTCCGGACCACATCCTCTCCCTTCACCCCGTGGATCCCCTCTTTTTCAAAGGCGGCCTCCTGAATCCGGAAATAGGTGGTGTCGTCCACTTTCCCGGTGGCCGGCAGTTTGTGTTCCTTCTGGAAGTTCCGGACCTGGGTTTCCAGTTCCCGGGTGTATTTCCCCGTCTGGGGGGTCTTCATGCCGATGGCGTTCAGTTTGATCTGCACCGTTTTGACTTTCCAGCCTTTGTCCCCCACCTTCAGAGGAGCCGCCCGATGGGCAGCCGCACCTGCCGAAAGGGGCAGAGCCAGTACAGCCAGGACCAGCGCTGTAACGAGCTTATGCAGTTTCATAGTGGTGCCTCTTTTCTTGTAACCGGAAAAATCCCTTCAGAATATCAAAAATGATACACTCTCAATACTCCATATTAGTATAAACTTCCCAATCCGTCAATTTTGAAAGTTTCTCCATGGAAACTTCCAGCTCCCGGAGCAGCCGGTCCCGGTCCTGGGGCAGGGTTCCGGCCAGGGGAACGTAGTTGGAAATATGGTTGCTCCGGAACAGGGTGTGGTTCCCGGGCCGGATCTCCACATGTTCCAGCATGGTATGGACTTCCCGGGCCAGTCCCGCCGGAGACAGCAGTTCGAATTCCCCGGCTTCGAACTGCCGGAGCATCTCCGTTCCCTTGTACAGCCGCAGGGTCAGCACGCTGAGCATGTTGGGCTGGATGGCAGTGACGGCTTTGCCGGTTTCCACAGCATGGCGTTCGCTGCCGTCTTTGCCTCCCAGACCGGCGATTACCATCATGGACAGCTTCATGCCGCAGCGGACCACTTTCTGGCCGGCAGCAACGGCTTCTTCCCCAGTAACCCCTTTTTTGATCCGGGCCAGCAGCTCCGTGTCCCCGGTTTCCAGGCCGAAATACAGCATCTTCAGGCCCGCTTCCCGGAGCCGGATCATGTCCTCATCGCTTTTCCGCAGGATGTCCCGGGGACCGGCGTAAGAGGTGACCCGCTGGAGGTTGGGGAAGGTCCGGTAGAGCACTTCCAGGATCTTCAGCAGCTTTTCCGTAGGGAGCACCAGGGCATCCCCGTCCGCCAGGAAGATCCGCTTCACCTGGTTCCGGGCATACTGGGCCGCCAGGGCGATCTGCCGGGAGATCTCCTCGTCCGGGCATACAGTGAACTGCACGTCCTTGTACATGGCACAGAAGGTGCAGGTGTTGTGGGCGCAGCCCCGGGTCACCCGCAGGATGAAGCTGTTGGCTTCGCTGGGGGGACGGAACACCGGCGTATCATAATCATCGAAATAAAGTCCAAACATGGGTATTTCCTCCAGAGTTTTAAAAAATCGCTTCCTAAAATATATATGGCTATATAGACAGTGTTTTCACAAGATTTTTTCAATTCTTTCAGCTGTACAAAAATCCACCTGCCACGCTCATTATTATAAACTATTTTACAATTTTCTGCATGAGTTTTTGTAAACTTTTTGAGAAGAAAAATTTTGCGTAATTTTTTTCATCTTCTCTTGACAGGCCTCTTTCACCCCTTGTTTTTTGCGATTTAACAATATATAATTTTTACTTGAAGTTGACACATGAAAGGTTAGAGGTGAACTGAATGTCTGCACAAGAAGCAAGTTTCATGGGCGGTGTAGAAGTACCCCCCAGCAAGTCCTTGACCGACAAAGTGGCCATCGAAAGATGCCCGGCTCCGGACGTGGTGTACATTCCGCTTTCCCAGCACATTGGTGCTCCGGCCAAACCGGTGGTCAAACCAGGGGATAAGGTCACGATCGGACAGGTGATTGGTGAAGCAGGCGGTTTCGTCAGCACCAACATCCATGCCAGCGTCAGCGGCATGGTCATGAAACTGGAGAATCGGTATATGCCCAACGGCATGATTTCCCAGTGCGTGGTCATCAAAAATGATGGCCAGGACACCCTGTGCGAGGATATCAAACCCCGCAGCGAGGAAGAAATCACCCCGGATCTGATCCGTCAGGTCCTGCGGGAAAAAGGGATCGCCGGCATGGGCGGCGCCACCTTCCCTACGGCAGTGAAGTATGCGCCTCCCAAGGAAGGCCACTGCCCCATCGACACGATCCTGCTGAACGGGATCGAATGCGAACCCTTCGTCACGGCTGACCACCGTACCCTGCTGGAATACGCCGACGAAATCATCCAGGGCCTGAAGTACTTCATGCTGGCCTCCGGCGCTGCCAAAGGCGTCATCGGCATCGAAGACAACAAGCCTGACGCCATCGAACTGATGCAGAAGAAAGTGGCCGGGGAAGCCAACATCGAAGTCTGCGTCTGCAAGGAAAAGTACCCTCAGGGTTCTGAAAAACACCTGATCTATGCCGCTACCGGCCGTACGGTCCCTGACCGGGGTCTGCCTGCGGATGTAGGGGTGATCGTGGACAACGTGGGCACTGCGGTGGCAGCCTGCCGGGCCGTCAAGAACAACATCCCTCTGTACGAAAGAGTCGTAACCATCAGCGGTGACGGCGTAAAGAAACCGGGGAACTATATCGTCCGTCTGGGGACCCTCTACAGCGACGCTGTGGAAAAAGCCGCCGGCGGTCTGGAAGGGGCTCCCGGAAAGATCATTTCCGGCGGGATGATGATGGGCTTTGCCGTCAACTCCCTGGACTACCCCATCACCAAAGGTTCCAGCGGTCTCCTGATCTTCAATTCCAACTCTCCTTTTGCCCAATATCATGAACCGGATCCCTGCGTGCACTGCGCCCGCTGCGTGGATGCCTGCCCCATGAAGCTGGAACCCACAGAAATCGTCCAGGCTGTGAAGAAACAGAACTGGGATGATGCGGAACGGTTCTTCTGCCATGCCTGCATCGAATGCGGATCCTGTGCTTTCGTATGCCCTGCCCACATTCCTCTGGTGCAGTACATCCGGATGGGCAAGCAATTTATCAGAGGGAAAGGTGACGGCGGTCACAACCCCTTCTATAAATTCGACAAATAATTTCGCGAAAGGACTGGATATTGATTATGGAACCTATTAAAGAACCGAAACCGCTGGTTCTCGTTTCCTCGTCTCCCCACATGCACTGTGGGCTCACCATCAGCAAGTCCATGCGGGAAGTCATCCTGGCACTGGTACCGGCTGTCTTGGCTTCTGTCTATTATTTCCGCGTGGATGCGGTCCGGGTGATCGTATGCTGCGTGCTTTCTGCCATTATTTTTGAAAAACTGGCCAACAAGGTCATGGGCGTGAAGAAGGACACCATCAAAGACGGCTCTGCTGCTCTGACCGGTCTCCTGCTGGCCCTGTGCCTGCCCGCTTCCCTGCCCAGCTACATGGCTGTCCTGGGGGGCATGTTCGCTGTTGTGATCGGCAAAGCCATTTTCGGCGGCTTGGGCAAGAACATCTTCAACCCGGCCCATATCGGCCGTGCCATCCTGCTGGCTTCTTTCCCCCAGCAGATGACCACCTGGGTCATCCCCGCCACCAAAGCGGCTGCCGTAACAGCTACCACCGCCGGGGCTGACGCCACCACTGCCGCCACTCCGCTGGCCGTAATGCGGATGACGGAAAAAGTATGGCAGGCCGGCGGTGCCGCCGCCTCCCAGCTGCCTTCCCTGTCCGACCTGTTCATCGGCAACGTGGGCGGCTCCCTGGGTGAAACCTGCGTCCCTGCACTGGTCCTGGGCGGCCTGTACCTGATCTACAAAAAGCTCATCGACTGGCGGATCCCTGCCTTCTATCTGGGCACGGTGGTTGTGATCACCGGGATCTATGGGGCTGTGATGGGTTATCCCTCCACTTTCCCTCTGTACCATCTGTTCGCCGGCGGCCTGATGATTGGTGCCTTCTTCATGGCCACTGACTGGGTCACCTCCCCCATCACCAAAAAAGGCAAGATCATCTATGCCATCGGTCTGGGTGTCCTGACTTCCCTGATCCGTCTGCGGGGCAGCTACACGGAAGGCGTGTGCTATTCCATCCTGATGATGAACATGGTCACTCCCATGATTGACCGGTTCGTTCGGAACGTATCCTTCGGAGGAGGTCAGAAAAAATGAGCAACCTCTTTGTGAAATATACCGGCATCCTGGCGATCATCTGCGGCGTTAGCGTAGGTCTTGTGGCCGCCGCCCATGAAGGGACCAAGGATACCATTGCCAAGAAACATGAAGCCGATACCCGGGCCGCCTACAAGGTGGTGCTGCCGGATCTGGGCAATCTGAAAAAGCTGCCGGCTCCCGGCGGTCTGATCACTGATGTACAGCAGTCCTCCAAGAACGGCAAGCCCAACGGCTACATCTACACCGTGACCCCCAGCGGGTACGGCGGAAAAGTGACCCTGATGGTGGGCATCTCCAAAGATGGGGACAAAATCACCGGGATCAAAGTCATGAACCACAGTGAAACCCCTGGCCTGGGTGCCAAGAGCACGGAACCGGAATGGCAGGCCCAGTTCAAAGGCAAACCTCTGAAGGATGCCCTGGCCGTCACCAAACAGGAAGCTTCCAAACCCAATGAAATCAAGGCCATCACTGCGGCAACCATCACTTCCAGAGCTGTAGTCACCGGCGTCAATGCCGCCCGGGAAGACTACATGAAGAATCATGCCAACGGAAAGGACTGATCGAGATGCTGCATGAATTGACCAAAGGTATCATCAAGGAAAACCCACTGTTCGTCCAGCTGCTGGGTGTATGTCCGTCGCTGGCCACCAGTACTTCCATGACCAACGCCATCGGTATGGGCTGTGCCTTTACCTTCGTGCTGGTTTTCACCAACATGATCATCGCTGCCATCCGGAAACTGATTCCGGACCAGATCCATATTCCCTGCTACATCGTGGTTATCGCTTCCGTGGTAACTGTGCTGGAAATGCTGATGAACGCTTTCGTACCGGCGCTGTACGCAGCCCTGGGCGTATTCGTTCCTCTGATCGTGGTTAACTGTATCGTTCTGGGCCGTGCAGAAGCCTTCGCCTGCGACCACGGCGTGATCGAATCCGCCCTGGACGCCATCGGCATGGGCATCGGCTTCACCTTCGCTCTGAGCTGCATCGCCTTCTTCCGGGAACTGATCGGTTCCGGCAAACTGCTGGACCACGCCGTTCTCCCTGCTGCTTATCAGCCGGTACTGATCTTCATCCTGCCGGCCGGAGCCTTCCTGACCATGGGCTTTGTATTCGCCACAGTCAATTACTTCAAAGAAAGAGGTGCTCACAATGCATAGTACTTTCGGCATTCTCTTCAGCTCCATTTTCGTTTCCAACATTATTTTGTCCCGGTTCCTGGGAATGTGCTCCTTCCTGGGGGTTTCCAAGAACTTCAAGAACTCCGTGGGCATGAGCGCCGCCGTATCCTTCGTTATGCTGCTGTCCACCATGCTGTCCTACGCCTGCTATCATCTGCTCCTGGTGCCCTACCACCTGGAATACCTGAAGACCCTGGTCTTCATCCTGGCCATCGCCACCCTGGTACAGCTGGTTGAAATGTTCATGAAAAAGGCCATGCCCTCCCTGCACAAGGCCATGGGTATCTACCTGCCTCTGATCACCACCAACTGCGCCATCCTGGGGATTGCGCTGATCAACGTGGAAAGCAACTACAGCTTCCTGGATTCCTGTGTGAACTCCATCGGTACGTCCATCGGTTACACCATGGCCATCCTGCTGTTCTCCTGCATCCGTGAACGTCTGGACGAAAAGGCCCTGCCCAAATGCCTCCAGAACCTTCCCATTGCCTTGATCACCGCCAGCTGCATGTCCATTTCCATGATGGGGATGAGCGGCATCCATTGAGTTAGGAGCTGAAAATTATGATTACAACTGCTGTGATTCTGGTCGCAGTGCTGGGCGGCGTATTCGGCCTGGTACTGGCTACGGCCAGCAAGAAATTTGCCGTTGAAGAAGATCCCCGGATCGGGGAGATCACCAACCTGCTGCCCGGCGCCAACTGCGGCGGGTGCGGGTTTGCCGGCTGCGGGGCCATGGCTGACGCCATTGTTTCCGGTCAGGAAAAAGACGCCACCAAATGCGTGGTCTGCAGCGCGGAAAACAAAAAAGCCATTGCCGCCATCATGGGGGTGGAATCCAACGATGACGAAAACGCCGTCCGCAGCATCCCCCGTCTCCACTGCAACGGCTGCACCGCCAACCGGACCCCTGTGGCCAACCGGGAAGGCATCAAGAACTGCTATGTGAAGGCTGCCAACGCCGGCGGCCCCGGCCAGTGCAACTTCGGCTGCTTCGGGGACGGTGCCTGTGTGGACGCCTGCAACTTCGGCGCCCTGAAAATCGGGAAAAACGGCCTGCCTGAATTCGACTACAACAAATGCGTCAGCTGCGGTGCCTGCTCCAAGGCCTGCCCTCAGCTGCTGATCGAAATGATCCCGGCCAACGAAAAAGTCCTGGTACAGTGCAACAACCGGGAAAAAGGCAAAGCCGCCATGACCGACTGCAAGGTGTCCTGCATCAGCTGCGGCATGTGCGTACGGAACTGCCCACAGAAATGCATTACCCTGGAAGATACGCCCAACGGCAGCATCCCGGTCATTGACTACACCAAGTGCGATGGCTGCGGCATCTGCGTACAGAAATGTCCGCGGAAGTGCCTGGTTGACATCGTACCGGTAGAAGGCGATCCGGAGGCCCCCAAGAAGGCCGAACCCACCGGCTGTGCCTGCTGCGCCATGGCCGCTCAGTGCCCTTCCGCCCAGGCCCAAAAGCAGGAATAATGCAGGGAGCCTTCATGAAAAAACTGTTAGCATCGCTTCTGGTTTTCAGCAGCCTGACTTGTGCAGGCTGCTTTTTTCAAACCGAAAAACAGGAAGACACCCGGTTCATGATGGACACCATCGTCACCATCACCACCACCGGGAACAACACCGACGGTCTGAAGGCAGCCACCAATGACGCCTTCCAGCTGTTCCAGACCATTGCCAACCAGACGGACCCCTATACGAAACAGGGGCCGGAAGACCTGTACGCCGTGAACCAGAGTGCCGGCCAGGGCCCCCACAAGGCCTCCCCCTATCTCATGGACATCCTGAGCCAGGTCCAGCCCATGGGGAACCGGGATCTGGATCTGACCCTGGGTCCGGTGATCCAGGTGTGGAATGCCCACAAGGAAACCAAGACCGTCCCCAGTGAGGGAGAAATCGCCCAGGCTCTGGCCAAAACCGGCCCTGAGAAGTATACTGTAGACACAGCCGCCAATACGGTGACCCTGGCTCCCGGCACCCAGCTGGATCTGGGAGCGGTGGCCAAAGGCTACGCAGTGGAACAGGCCGCGGACCTGTTGAGCCGGGACAAAAGGGTGAAGACCGCTCTCATCAACGCCGGCGGCAACATCAAGGTGCTGGGCACCAAGGAAGACGGCAGCCCCTGGAAGATCGGGGTCCAGGATCCCCGGAATCCCCAAAAGATCATCGGGACCCTGGCGGTGAAGGATGGCACTGCCATTGCCACCAGCGGGGACTACCAGCGGTATTATGAGGTGGACGGAAAACGGTACCACCATATCCTGGATCCCCGGACCGGCTGGCCTGCCTGGCATGCCCGGTCCGTTACCGTGGTCACCCGGTCGGCCTTCTGGGCGGACTACTATTCCACCCTGCTGTTCGTACTGCCGGAAGACCAGGCCATGGCCCTGGTGGAGAACAATCCCAATCTGGAAATGCTCTATGTGGACCTGGACGGGAACACCTACCTGTCTTCCGGTCTGAAAGACATCTATACCCCGGAAAAGTGAGGAGACCCTATGCGCAAGAATGATTTTTGGCTGATCCTGGTGCTGGCGGTGCTGGCCCTGGGAAGCTGGTTCCTGTTCCATTCCCGGACCGCCGACCGGGACAAGGTCCTGGTGGTCCGGAAGGACCAGCAGGTGATCCAGCGGATCGAACTGAAAAAAGTCACCTCGGAAACCAAACTGATCATTCCGGTGGACCATGGGGAACTGGTGGTGGCCTATGACCGGGAAGGGGGCCAGGTGGTGTCCTCTCCCTGCCCGGACCAGGTCTGCGTCCGCCAGGGCAAGATCACCCGGTCCGGCCAGACCATCGCCTGCGTACCGGAAAAAGTCCTGCTGACCCTGACCACTGCTGCAAAGGAAAATGATCATGATGCCATCCTCCGATAAACTGTCCATCCACGAAATCACCCAGCTGGGAGTACTGCTGGCCGCGGCCATCGCCCTCCGTCTGGCGGAAACCAGCCTGGCCTGGCTGCTGCCCCTCCCCGGGGCCCATCTGGGCCTGGCCAATACGGTGACCATCATCGTGCTGTACCTGTACGGACCGGGGAAGACCGCCCTGTTCCTGACCTGCCGGATCCTCCTTACCGGTCTTTTGTTCACCGGCCTTCTGACCCCCGGGTTCCTGATCGGCCTGGGAGGTGCCGCCCTGAGCTTTGGAGGCATGGCCCTAGCCCGGAAGCACCAGTGGTTCTCCACAGTGGGAGTGGGACTCCTGGGAGCCTTCCTCCACAACTGCGGCCAGATTCTGGTGGCCGTGGCCATTATGCGGACTCCGGCCCTGTTCTCCTACCTGCCGGTGCTGATTGCCATCGGCATCCCCACCGGCCTGTTCACCGGCTTTTTGGCCGGGTTCTTCCTGGAGAGGATGAAGGAGAAGGGGTCTGCTGCCTGAGCAGCAGGCCGTTGACCATTGACCACTGACAACCATACAACAAGGAGCATTCAAATCCATGGAACCTGCCACTACCTTTGAGGAACTGAAAAAACAGCTGGAGGACTGTGCCTCCTGCCCCCTCCGCCGGGACTGCCAGGCCCCGGTGGGCTGGTTCGGCAGCCTGGAAAGCCCTCTCATGATCGTGGGCGAAGGCCCGGGCGGAGTGGAGGATGACTACGGCTGTCCTCTCATCGGCCCCAGCGGCCAGCTGCTGGACAAGGCCCTCTGGTCCGTCCGGATCACCCGGGACCGGGTCTACACCACCAACGTGATCAAATGCCGGCCCAAAGGGAACCGGACCCCCACCGTGGAAGAAGGAGCCTTCTGCGCCCGGATCTGGCTGGAACAGGAGATCCGGCTCCTCCGGCCCAAAGTGATCCTGGCCCTGGGCAGTGTGGCTCTCCGGTACTTCAAGGGACCGGAAGCCCGGATCACCCGGGAACGGGGCCAGTGGTTCACCACAGGGGAAGGGCTCCCCTGCCTGGCCACCTTCCATCCCTCCTACCTGCTCCGGCTCACCGGTCAGGCCCAGATCGCCGCCAAATGGGACGTGTTCCACGACCTGGAAGCGGTGAAGGCCAAGGTGGAGGAACAGTGCCCCGGCTACGGCTGGAGTTCCGGTACCCCGGTGCATCTGTTTGAATTGTTTCGGAAAAGAGGCTGAAAAGGCTGCCGCAATGCGGCAGCCTTTTCTGTGCTAAAATAAAGGAAAGAGAGGTGTTTCCTATGACAATCCTTGCTTCTTTTGCGGTCCCCCATCCCCCCATCATCCTGCCGGAAGTGGGCCGGGGGGAGGAGAGAAAAATCGCCGCCACCACCGCTGCCTATGAGGCAGTCATGAAACAGGCGGCGGAGCTCCATCCGGATACCCTGATCATCACCAGTCCCCATGCGGAAATGTACCTGGACTACTTCCACATGGCCCCGGGCCGGAAGGCCCAGGGGAACTTCGCCCAGTTCCGGGCCCCCCAGGTGGAGATTTCCGCAGCCTATGACCAGGAGCTGGCATCCCTGATTGCCGACGAAGCGGAAAAAGCCGGGATCCCGGCGGGTTTTGAAGGGGAACGGAATCCGGACCTGGACCACGGCACTATGATTCCCCTGTATTTCTACCGGAAATACGGCTCCCTGGACCAGGTGAAAGTGGTCCGGATCGGCCTGTCCGGCTTCGGCCCTGATGTCCATTACCTTTTCGGCCGGTGCATCCGGGACGCGGCGGACAAGCTGGGCCGCCGGGCGGTGTTCATCGCCAGCGGGGACCTGTCCCACAAACTGAAGGAGGACGGTCCCTACGGCTATGTGCCGGAAGGTCCCGTCTTCGACCGGCAGTGCACGGAAGCCCTGGGCCAGGGGGACTTTTTCCGGCTCCTGACCCTGGACCACTCCCTGTGCACCCGGGCGGCGGAATGCGGCCTCCGCTCCTTCTGGATCATGGCTGGTGCCTGGGACGGCCGGGACGTGGCCTCCCGTCTCCTGTCCTATGAAGGACCCTTCGGGGTGGGCTACGGAGTGGCTTCCTTCCTGCCCCAGGGACCGGATCCAGCCCGGCAGTTCCTTCCTCCGCTACTCCAGGCGGAGAAGCAGCAGCGGGAGGACCGGATCGCCCGGGAAGATCCCTATGTGAAGCTGGCCCGGCTGTCCGTGGAAACCTGGGTGAAACACCGGGAAATGGCCTCCCTGCCGGCCCATCTCCCCCCGGAGATGCTCCAGACCCGGGCAGGTGCCTTTGTCTCTCTCCATCTCCATGACCAGCTCCGGGGCTGCATCGGTACCTTTCTGCCCACCCAGGCCAATGTGGCGGAAGAAATCCTCCGGAACGGGATCTCCGCCGCCTCCCGGGATCCCCGGTTCCCGCCGGTACGGTCGGAAGAACTGCCCTTCCTGGAATACAATGTGGATGTGCTCAGCACCCCGGAACCGGTTTCCGGACCTGAAGGGCTGGATCCCCGGAAGTACGGCGTCATTGTAAAAAGTGCCCGGGACGAACGGAGAGGCCTTCTGCTGCCGGATCTGGACGGAGTGGATACAACGGAGGAACAGATTGCCATCGCCCGTCAGAAAGGAAATATAGCGGCCACAGAGCCTGTCCAGCTGTACCGGTTCCAGGTGGTGAGACACAGATGACGGAAACAGACGCCCTGCTCACCTGCCCTCTCTGTCCCCATCACTGCCGGCTGGCCCCGGGGCAGACCGGCTTCTGCCGGGCCCGCTCCAACCGGGACGGACGCATCCTGCCGGACAATTACGGCTTCCTCACTTCCCTGGCCCTGGACCCCATCGAGAAAAAGCCCCTCCGCCGGTTCCATCCCGGCAGCCAGATCCTGTCCCTGGGCAGCTGGGGCTGCAGTCTCCGGTGTCCCTTCTGTCAGAACGCCTCCATTGCCCAGGCCGGACCGGAAACCGCCCGGCTCCGTCTGGATCCGGAGCAGCTGCTGGCCCTGGCCCTGGAATACCGGGAAAAAGCCGGCAGCATCGGGGTGGCCTTTACCTACAACGAGCCCCTGGTGGGCTATGAATATGTCCGGGACTGTGCCCGTCTGCTGAAAGAGCACGGCCTTGCCACGGTCCTGGTGACCAACGGATTCCTGTGCCGGGAGCCCTGGGAAGCCCTGCTTCCCCTGGTGGACGCCGCCAACATCGACCTGAAAGGGTTCACCCCGGAGTTCTACCAGTGGCTCCAGGGGGATCTGGAAACAGTGAAGACCAATATCCGGCTGGCAGTGGAAGCCGGCTGCCATGTGGAAGTGACCACCCTGGTGATCCCGGGGAAAAATGACGGAGAGGAAGACATGGAAAAGGAGGCCCGATGGCTGGCCTCCCTCTCCCCGGATCTCCCCCTCCACATTTCCCGGTACTTCCCCCGCTGGCACCTGGACCTGCCCCCCACCCCGGTGGAAACGGTGTACCATCTGGCCGCTCTGGCCAGGAAATGGCTGAAGTACGTATATGAGGGGAATTGCTGACCGTTGACAAAAAAAAGTGGTGCCTGCGTGTATTTTTTGCACAGGCACCACTTTTTTATCTCCACCACCCTGCCTTCTGCTGGATGGGATTCAGTTTATGGACCTGTCCGTGCAGGACCTGTCCGCTTTGGGCATCCACCAGGAACTGGTAGCCCATGCCGTCTTTTTCACACCGGGCCAGATACACCCCCGGGAAAGCATTGGCCGCCTTGGCCATTTCCGGACGGGGCATCCCCGGCTGCCGGGAAGTGGCTCCGGTCCGGCTGTCCTTCCGGTGTTCCTTCTTTTCTCCCGGTTTCCGGTCATCCAGGGTAATGCTCTGGAAGGTGATGGAGGAAGGATCCGTTCCCAGGGTGCTGGCAATGTTTTCCTTCACCGCATCAGTGGATACCAGGGTAATATTCTGCTGGGCCGCCATGTTCTGGAGCATCCGGGTCTTGGCCTGGGCTTCCTGGAGCTTGGCTTCCGCCTTGGCCTTGTGCATGGCGAACTTGCCTCCCCCGGCCACAATGGCCAGGGCCACAAAGCACCCGGCGCCTTTCTTCAGCCGCTGAGGGGTGATCTGTTTCCGGCCCCATTGTGCTGCTTCAACCAAACGTGCTTTGCATTGTTCCATTTTTTCCTTTTCCATAACAAACCCTCCTCAGATGGATGCTGTATTTTCCTTTTGATGGTTACAGTATAGGGGAGGAAGATGAAAAAGGAATGAAAAGCCAGAAGGTGCTTCCCTTTCCCACCTGGCTTTCGGCGCCGGCTTTGCCTTTCATCAGTTTGGCGGCGGCGGCCACGAAGGAAAGCCCCAATCCCAGGCCTGTGTTCTGTTTCTTGTTTCGGGAAGGATCCGCCTGGTACAGCCGGTTCCAGATCTTATCCAGTTCCTCCCGGGGCAGGCCGTTCCCGTCATCGGTAATGGAAAGCCGGACGCCTCCCTCGGCTTCTTCCAGACCCACCTGGATCCGGGTCCGGGTGAACTTCAGGGCATTGTCCAGATAGTTGCTGAGGATCCGGTTCAGCAGCGGTTCATCCCCCAGCACCTGGAGATCCGGAGCAATCCGGGCCTCCCACTGGAATTTCCCCGCCTGGGGCAGCTTCTGATAATCCTCCAGGGTCTCCCGGACCAGCCGGCTCAGGTCCACCGGCACCAGTTCCAGATTCTTCCGGTTCCCCAGCCGGGACAGTTCCAGCAGCTGGTTGATCAGCTGGCTCATCCGCCGGGACTGCTGGAAAATATGCTGGAATTCCTCCCGTGCTTCTTCCAGATTGTCCGTATAGTCCTTGCCGAATTCGCTTTCCGCCATGATCACCGCCGTGGGAGTCCGCAGTTCGTGGGACACATCGGAAGTGAACCGTTTCTCCCGTTCCAGGAGTTCTTCGATCTGTCCCAGCATCCAGTTGAAGGTCCGGCCCATCTGGTGGATCTCATCCCGGCTGTCGTCCAGGGGGATCCGCTGGGACAGGTCTCCGGTTTCCCCAATGGCCCGGGCCGCCTCGCTGATGGCCCTGACCGGAGCAAAGCTCCGTTTGATGATCTTGTAGCCCCCCAGGGTCACCAGGATCAGGAACAGGGGCAGGGCAATCAGCGCCCCCAGCAGCATGGCCTGATGGTACCGGGCATACACCGTATCCGCCAGATAGCCCCGGATGAACCGGCCCGGCCCGTGGTATGTCCCTTTCCGGAATTCCTCCCGATCCGGCCGCAGGGGCAGATCCAGATAATGATAGGGCACCCCATTGATCACCACCGGCTGAGGTCCCCGGCCAAACACGGGCTCCTTCGAATGAGGCGCGTTTTCCGGTTCCGTCCCCTGAAGCAGATTTCCCCGATCGTCCCGTAAGGCCAGATACACATTGTCATCATAGGCCCGGAATTTGCCCCCTTTTTCCATATACCGGTCCCCGGCTTTTTCCACCGCTTTGGTCAGGGTCCGGGTGGCGGTCCGTTTTTCATAATCCGCCCCCATTTTCAGGATCACCCCGGTGAAAAGCAGCAGGATGATGGACAGGAACAGGGTGTACCACAAAGTGACCCGGAGGGAAACCGGGAGACTCTTCAGCTGCTTCCACCTTTTTTGCAGCCAGTGACAGACGGCTGTTTTATACTTTAAGGACATAGCCGGTGCCTCTTACGGTGTGGAGCAGTTTGGGTTCGAAATCTTTGTCGATTTTTTTCCGCAGGGTCTTGATGTACACATCCACCATATTGGAATACCCTTCATAGGAAAAATCCCAGGCGTGTTCCAGGATCTGTTCCCGGGACAGGACCGTCCCCTGGTTCCGCAGGAGATAATCCAGCACGGAGAACTCCTTGGGAGTCAGAGAAATCTCCTGGCCTCCCCGGGTCACCTGATGGGTCCGGGTATCCAGGGTGAGATCCGCCAGGATCAGCTGGGTCCGGGCTGTCTGCTGGGCATTGCTCCGCCGGAGCAGGCTCCGGATCCGGGCCAGCAGCTCATCGAATTCAAAAGGCTTCACCAGGTAGTCATCTCCCCCGGCATCCAGGCCGGTGACCTTGTCCTGGGTGCTGTCCAGGGCCGTCAGGAACAGGACGGGCACCCGGCTGCCCTTTTCCCGGATCTTCTTCACCAGGGTCAGCCCGTCCATTTCCGGCATCATGATATCCACGATCAAAAGATCGTATTCCGCGGCGTCCAGATACTCCAGGGCTTCCTTCCCGTTGAAGGCGCAGTCCACGGAGTAGGCTTCGATCTTCAGCCGTTTGGCGATGATTTTATTCAGCGTGGGTTCATCTTCCACCACAAGGATTTTCATGCAGCATCCCTCCCATACTTATACATTGTACAGGATAACAGAGAAAAATGAAAAGCCAGTGAAAGGTGAATCTGCAGAAGAACTCTTATTGATTATGGTTAGTGTAAACTAAAATATTTTCTCCAGGTTGTAAGCCGCATCTTTCCTTGCTTTTTAACAGAAATAGAGTACGATATCCACAAGGGAGAGACAGCAGCAGAAAAAACTTTAAAAGTTTTTTCAAAAAAAGCTTGCATCCCTAGTGGATGTATGCTAAAATAGCTCCTGTAAGTAAAGACTAACCGCATTGTCTTTATTTTTTTCAAGGCTAATGGTTAGGATTTCCTAACCATTAGCCACTCCCCTTGCTTATTGTCTTTGAGGACCTTCCTACCGATGGTCTTCAGCTCATTGTCATAAAGGAAACACCGGGTTGTGTGCCCCGGTGCCTCCACTCCCTCTCTGGGAGGGACCGCCACTCCTCAGGCCCTCCCCAACCGACCCTTTTTTATTGTCAACCTTCAAACAAAAACAGCGGCAGAGAAGCGCAGCTCTGCCGCTGTTTTTGTTGGGGCTGTTGCATGCGCAACAGCCCCTTAGTCGGAAGTCAGGAGTCTGAAGTCGGAAGCCTCAGGACAGGATCCGCCTGGCTGGACGGATCCTTTTGATTATGTAAAACCAGAATCGAATTCAATCTGAGCGACCATTTCGTCTAAAGGTTCTACATATTCAAAAATTTGCCTGCAAATTTAACATTCGGCTTCAGACTTCAGACTCCAGACTTGAGCCGCTATGCGGCTCTACAGCTAAGGGGTTGTTGCACGGAACGTGCGACACCCCCTTTTTTTTACATCTGGAACACACCCATGATTCCGGCAGCAAATACGGTGATGATGCTGAGGATCCACAGATAGGGAGCGGAGAATTTCAGCTGTTCCTTCAGGGATACCCCGGCCATGCCGATCAGCAGCCAGGTGGTGGCATTGTGAGGAGTCACCATGATGCAGAAGTCTTTCCCGATCAGCATGCTCATGGCAATGTCGTGAGCGGCCACCCCGAACTTCTCCGCCACCCCGATGCACAGGGGCATGAACCCGAAGAAGAAAGAGTCGGTGCCCAGCATCATGCCAAAAGGTACGGACAGACAGCCCATGACGGTGGCCAGTTTGGGCCCCAGGGCATCCGGCATAATGTAAATCAGGATATTGGCCATGCTCTTCATCATCCCGGTGCCGTTCAGGATCCCCAGGAAAATCCCGGTGGTCAAAAGGATCATGGGAGTCAAAAGAGCCGCGGAAGCATGGCGTTTCACCGCATTGGCCTGCTCCTTGGCGGACCGGAAGTTGATGATCAGGGCAGCAGCCAGACCGATCATGAAGGCCCCGTACAGAGGAATCTTGGTAAAGCACATGAGCAGGATGACCACCAGAGTCACCAGCCAGTTGATCCATACCAGTTTGGGCCGTTTCAGGCTGGGATCTGCAGGAGCATCGTTTCCGGCCATGCTCAGGTCTTCACTGAGTTCCGCAGCCTTCCCGGTGGGGTTCAGGCCTGCGCCCCGTTTCTTTTCCAGGAGGCCCAGGTAAATGCAGAAGGCCAGCACAATGATCAGGCCCACACCCTGGAGAGGCAGCAGTTCATGCCACAGGATGCTGGCATCGGTTTTCAGGATAATGGCAGTACGGGCCACAGGGCCGCCCCAGGGGGTCAGGTTCATGATACTGATGGCGGCGGAAATGATGCAGCACAGCACCACAGGACGGATGTGGAGCTTTTTGTACAGGGGCAGCATGGCAGGGACGGTGATCAGACAGGTCCCGGCGGTAGTGCCGTCCAGATGGGCGATGGTAGCGATGATCCCGGTGGCAATGGTGACCAGGACGATGTTGTTCCCGGCTTTCTTGGCCAGGAAGTTCATGAGAGGATCGAACATGCCCACATCATTCATCAAAGCAAAATAGACAATGGAAAACAGGAACAGGATGGCAGTGGACATGGTGGTGCCCACGCCTTTTTTGATGAAGGCGAATACTTCTGCAGGGGCAAAACCGCAGAGCAGGGCAATGATAATGGGGAATGCCACAAAAATGGGAATGGCATTCATTTTGGAGGAGATCAGACAGTATACCACCAGTCCGATCAGGATGAAACCAGCAATACCTAACAACATGTTTTTCTCCTTTCTGCCAGGAAAGCCGGGAAGAGAACGGCGCGGTCCCTTTCTCTTCCGTCTTTCCAAAGGCGGCAGATCTTATTTTTTGCTGCCTGCGTAGTAGTTGATCAGACAGCCTGCAGCCAGGATGTCTTTCTGGGAGGGTTCCACACTGCCCAGGTGCAGGGTGATCTCCCCGGTCTTCTTTCCGTCCCGGATCAGGAAGCCCTTGTATTCATCCTTGTCACTCAGGAGGATTTCCCGAACATTGGGGACATAGACCAGATCCCCCACCGCCAGTTTCCGGGAATCCTCATAAGAGGTCAGGAAGGGGAGCATCCCCCAGTTCATCACATTGCTGCGGTATCGTTTGGTAGCATATTCCAGGGCAATGTTGGCTGCCCCGCCCAGTACCCGCTGGCAGGAAGCCGCCTGTTCCCGGGCGGACCCGTCACCCGGTTTGTTGGCATAGACCACCGAACCTACAGAAGTATCTTTCTCCATCTGGTCCACAGATTCCTGCAAACACAGAGCATTTTTTACAGAACTGTACAGATTGTTCAGTTCTTCACAATTTTCCCCGTCCTGCCGGGCTTTTTCCAGGGTCCGGACCGCTTTGGCCCGTCCCACATATTCCGGCACCTTCCGGCTCAGGGCAAATTCGCTGAGGGCATAGGGATCGCTCCGGTAGGAAGAGGTTTCCCCGGAGGGGATCAGTTCGTCCGTGGTGGTCACCGGATCATCGATCCAGGCAGCCACTTTCAGCAGCAGGTTCTTATTGAGCTTTTCAATGGAGGGCCAGGGTTTGATGGAAGGTCCGTACACCAGCTCTTCCTTTTTGTCCGGCTGGCCGATGCCGTCGAACACCTTGTGGTCATAGGGCAGGCTGTCGTAATGGTAAGCCGGCACGCTGTCGTCGTAGTCCACCTCCGTGGCGGGGGTCAGGGCCCCATGGTTGGCAGCGGTGGCCGCCACGCTCCGGGCATCCATCAGGGCTACGGAAGCGATCTGGCCCTTGCCGGGTTTGCTCCCTTCCCGGTTGGGGAAGTTCCGGGTGGTGTGCCGGACGCTGAATCCCTTGTTGTTGGGAGTATCCCCGGCGCCAAAGCAGGGACCGCAGAAAGCGGACCGGACCACGGCACCGGCGTCCATCAGGTCTGCCAGGGCTCCGTTGCGCATCAGTTCCATGTAAATGGGGTGGCTGGAGGGATAGACGCTGAAAGCGAACCGTTCGCTGCCGATGCTCTTCCCTTTCAGGATATGGGCGGCCGCCACCAGGTTTTCGTACAGCCCGCCGGAGCAGCCGGCAATCAGACCCTGGTCGCAGTGCATCTTCCCGTCATAGTATTTGTCCGCCAGACCCAGGGACAGTTCCTTGTTGTCCAGCATGTTCACTGCCTGTTCTTCGATTTCCGCCAGCAGGTCTTTGCCCCCTTCGTTCAGTTCCTTGATGGTATACACATGGCTGGGATGGAAGGGCATGGCAATCATGGATTCCACCTTGTCCAGATCTACCACCACGGCTCCGTCGTAGCAGGCCAGATCTCCCGGTTTCATTTCCTTGTAGGCTTCCGGACGGTGGTGGAGTTCCAGGTAGTCCTTTACGGTGGTGTCCGTGGACCAGATGGTGGTCAGGCAGGTGGTTTCCGTGGTCATCACGTCGATGCCGTTCCGGAAGTCCATGGACAGGCCGGCGATCCCCGGTCCCATGAATTCCATCACCTTGTTCTTCACGAAACCGTTTTTGAAAACGGCTTTTTCAATAGCCAGAGCCACATCCTGGGGCCCTACCCCATGGCGGGGTTTCCCTTTCAGATAAATGGCGATCACCTGGGGCCGCTGGACATCGTAAGTATGGCCCAGGAGCTGTTTCACCAGTTCCGGACCTCCTTCCCCGATGGCCATGGTGCCGAAGGCCCCGTACCGGGTGTGGCTGTCGGACCCCAGGATCATCTTCCCGCCGCCGGCCATCCGTTCCCGCATGTATTCATGGATGACGGCCATATGGGGCGGTACGTAAAGGCCCCCGAACCGCTTCACGGCAGACAGGCCGAAAACATGGTCGTCCTCGTTGATGGTGCCCCCTACGGCGGCCAGGCTGTTGTGGCAGTTGGTCAGGATGTAGGGGATGGGGAAATGGTCCAGGCCGCTGGCAATGGCCGTTTGGATGATCCCCACATAGGTGATGTCATGGCTGGTGAGAGCATCGAACTTCAGATGGAGGTCTTCCATCCCGCTGCCCTGCTGGTGGGCTTCCATCACCTGATAGGCCAGGGTCTTCTTCACCCCTTCCGCCCGGTCGGCTTTAACTCCCTGGGCAGCCAGTTCCTGCTCCGTCAGCAGGTTTCCGTCTCTGTAATATACATTCTCATGGATCAGTTCAACCATTTTTTGCTCCTCCAAGCTCTCCGATTCAATTGTGCACAGCCTTATCATAGAATTCTCTGTGAAATAACACAAATACGTGTTTATTTGTATCAACCATCAAATTATTCTATGGCTAATTTAAAACCACCCGCAGGCAGTTTCAGGGTTTTCCACAATTGGGAGAACCGGGACAGATTCTTCCCATGGGACCGAGACTCATGGTTCGAGCCTCGAGACCCCAAAAAGGGACTGCTGCTCATGCAACAGTCCCTTTTGGGTTTGCTGGTTTCCAAGAGGCGACGCTCTCTTCCGAGATCTGCCCGCTGTCCCCTCTTTCCCTTTCAGTGTACCTGTTCCCGACCTAAAAAACAAATAGGATTTTATTCGGTTTTGCGATAAAATATATTTATTCTTTTAAGCTCTGAAGGAGGCCCCCTTATGGACAACAAAGACATCCTGTTGCTGAAGACCCTCTACGAAGAAAAGAACATCACCCACACCGCCAAGCGGCTGTTCCTGTCCCAGCCGGCCCTTACCGACCGGCTGAAACGGCTGGAGGCGGAATTCGGCTGTACCCTGTTCCTCCGCCAGCCCCGGGGGATCCAGTTCACTTCGGAAGGAGAACTGCTGTACCGGTTCTTCCTGAAAACTGAAGCCTCCTACCTGAAGATCCGGGACACCCTGTCCGACGCCAAGGTCCACCCGGCCGGCACCCTGTCCATTGCCTGTTCCAACGTGTTCGCCAAATACCATATGCCCCGGATCCTGACCCAGTTCCGGCAGACCTACCCCCGGATCGAAATCCACATGAAAAGCGGGTTCAGCCATGACCGGTACCGGGACTTCCTGGAAGGGAAATACCATGTGTGCATTGTCCGGGGCGGCCACAACTGGAACGAAGAAAAACGGCTCCTGTGGCAGGATCCTCTCTGTGCCTTCAGCCGGGACCCTCTGAACATGGATCTGCTGCCCAGCTATCCCTACATCCATTACATCACCGACCCCATGCTCCAGAACGTGCTGGACGAATGGTGGTACGCCCACTACCGGAAGCCCCCCTTCACCATCATCGAAACCGATGCCATGGACACCTGCCTGAAAATGGTCCAGGAAGGACTGGGATTCACCCTGCTCTCCCGGAGCTGCGGCCAGGACACTCCCCAGGTCCACCCCACCGTGCTCACCACTGTGGAAGGCCAGCCCCTGATGCGGGAAACCTGGATGTACTACCGGAAAAACTACCACCTTCTGGCCAGCGTCCGGGCCTTTGTGGATTTCATGAAGGAGAAGTATTAAAAAGGGCGGCATAGGCGCCGCCCCGGTCAGCGGTCAACGGCCGATGGAAGGAACCCGGACACGGGTTCCTTTGCAAGAGGACGCAGCCTGCGGCTGCTAACCCACCACCAGCCTACTGGCTGGTCCCCCGCCCTTGCAAAGGGCGGATAGTGGCTTTTCCAATTTGGAAGAAGAAGCCGAAAACACCCCCGCCCTTGCAAAGGGCGGATAATGAGTACCAGGGCATATGCCATGGCACTCACATAATGCAATGGGCCGAAGGCCCGAGCAGATATCCGCCCGTTTCAAGGGCGGGGGACCGTTGCGCTTGCGCAATGGTGGTGGGTTAGCATCCAACGGATGCGTTTCCAATCAAAAGCAGTTCCCTTTTGGGGAAAAAATTACGTACTTCCCAGCGAAATTTTTACTGTCTGCAATAAGCGTTGGGGAAATAAAAAGGGGCTGTTGCACGTTGCGTGCAACAACCCCTTGAGTCGCGGGCTTGTTGGTGCTGGCCGAAGGACCCGTTTTGCTGATTCCAGCAGATTTTGCCTTGTCATCCTATAGAAAAAGGTCAAACGGCTTGGACGTCCAGGCTCGCGACCCGTGACCCACGGCCCGCGACCGGGGGTGTGGATACATTCACACCCCCTTACATATGCCCCATCTGGTGCATCTGATGCATCGGGGCGGGCATGGGCTGCCAGCCGGTGATGGTGGGATCCACCATGCCGAACACCATGGCCACGTGGCTCACCACCAGGAACCCGATCAGAAGGCCGAAATGGCGCAGGGTCCTCTGCTGGTCCGTCAGGTTCTTTCCGGTGACCCCCAGTTCCATAAGAGCAATGGCCCCCAGGGGAACGATTCCCAGCAGATAGGCCCCGATGGCCAACTGGTCCGCCCATCCCTTCCAATGGATCCCGGGCACCACGTTCACCAGGAGATACAGCACCACCAGGGCAAAATACACCCCGGCGGCGATTCCCAGCCGGTGGTTCCAGGCCTTCCAGCCTGCCGCTTTGCCCTTGTAATAGGTGGTGTAAAATTCCGTGGCCACCAGGGATTCCGCCAGCACCACCGGGATCACCATAAACAGGATCAGGTTCCAGGGCTGGTTGGCCGCCAGCAGATCCATATAATTCGTCATAACCATTGCACATCGCTCCTTTTCAGCAGTTCCTTAAAATCATAGTTGTATTATAGGGATAGAATGTGCAGATGGTGGGAAGAGAATATGAAGAAAATATGAAGGGGTTGTTGCCTGGGCAACAGCCCGGTCAACGGTCAGCTGTCAACGTTCAACGGCCGCTGACCATGGACCGCCAACAGGCCGGCAGCCTATGCAGCCGGCCCTACAATTCCACCACAAACTCCGCCCCGCCCTCTTTCCGGTTCCGGGCAGTGATGGTCCCGCCCTGGGCTTCCACGAAGCTTTTGGCCAGAGAGAGCCCGATACCGCTGCCTCCGGAGGCCCGGTTCCGGGATTTGTCTCCCCGGTAGAACTGTTCAAAGATATGGTCCAGGTCTTCTGGCGCGATACCCGGCCCCTCATCAGCAATGGTCAGACGCACCCGCTTCCCAGCCGCTTCCGTCTGCAGCAGGATGGCCGTCCCAGGATGGGTATACCGGATGGCATTGGTGATCAAATTGTAGAGGATCTGGTTCACCCTATCCGGATCCAGCTGCCGCACCGGAAGAGAAGGTGCCATATTTTTGACGAAATGGAGCCTCTTTTCTTCCAGCAGCGGTTCCAGCATGTCCGCCGCCCGTTCTACTTTTTCATCCAGATCCACCGGCTGGAGATGGAGTTCCAGACGATGAACCTGGGCCAGGGACAGATCCCGGAGATCTCCCACCAGCCGGGTCAGCCGCATAACCTCTTCCTGCATGGAGAACAGCTTGTCCGGAGCCGGTTCCTCCACTCCGTCCAGCATGCTTTCCAGGTGGCCCTGGAGCACCGCCAGCGGGGTTTTCAGTTCATGGGCGATGTTGGCCAGAAGCTCCTGCCGGTTGCTTTCATTGGCAGCCAGCTCGGCGGACATCTGGTTGAACACTTCCGCCAGCTGGCCCACTTCATCCTGGGTATCCACCGGGACTTCCTGTTTCAGGTCCCCCTGACGGATCTTTTCCGCCGCCTGGGACAGCTGCCGGAGAGGCCGGGTGATGTTCCCGGACAGGAAATAGCTGACCACCAGCCCCACTCCTGCAAACAGGAAGCCAACCCACCACAGGGACTGGTGATAGGATTCCACAAAGGTCCGTTCCGCCGCCCCCAGCATCATCCGGTGGTGCATGCCTCCCATGCCCATGCCGCCCCCCATCATCCCACGGCCCATGCCCCGGCCATAGCCGCCGGCTCCCTGCTGGCCCGCCAGGGCGGAAGGATCCTGGAGATACTGGAAAAAGTGGGTTTCCATCTGTTGGCTGCAGATGGAAATCACAATCAGGGCACAGACCAGGATCAGCAGGAAAGTGCTCACCATCATTTTGTTCCGTACACTGTGAAAGCGCATGGCCTCAGCCTCCGAATTTGTAGCCGATCCCGTACACCGTCAGGATGTACCGGGGATTTTTGGAATCCGGTTCGATTTTCCGCCGCAGGTTCCGGATGTGGGCATCAATGGTCCGTTCATAGCCGTCAAAGGCAAATCCATGGCTGTTTTCCATTAATTGCAGCCGGTTGTAAACATGTCCAGGACTTTTCATAAGGACTTCCAGCAGGCTGAACTCAATGGGAGTCAGTTCGATGGATTTCCAGGTGCCGTCCCCTTCCTGGCGCAGCAGCAGATGCCGGTCCAGATCCAGCTCCAGATTCCCGGCCCGGATCACTGTTTCCGGTTTTTCCTGCTTCTGCTGGCCATAGGCTCCGTAGGTCCGCCGGAGCAGGGCCCGGACCCGGGCCACCAGTTCCCGCATGCTGAAGGGTTTGGTCACATAGTCATCCGCCCCCAGTTCCAGTCCCATGAGCCGGTCGAATTCCGCATCCCGGGCCGTGAGCATGATAATGGGCACAGTGCTTTTCTGCCGGATGGTCCGGCACACGTCCCGGCCGTCAATTTTGGGCAGCATCAGGTCCAGCACCAGCAGCTGGGGCTGTTCCTGTTCAAAGACCCGGAGGGCCTCCTCCCCGTCCCGGGCGGAAAACACCGTAAATTGTTCTTTTTGGAAATAGTTCACCAGAAGATCCAGCAGCTTGGGATCATCGTCCACCAGCAGTACAGAGTAGTTGTCCATAAGCGCCTCCTTGTTGGAGACATTATATAAAAAGGAGGTGTTGCTGTGCAACACCTCCTTTTTTCAGCTCTGCTGCCCCTGGCCGTTGTCTTCCCAGCAGGGGGGCCGGTCCTGGTTCCAGCAGCCGCCCCGGCGGCCGGCTCTCCGATGATGTCCGTTCTGCTGATAGTAAGGGCATCCAACCTGGTTGTCCAACGTTTGTACAACCGGCTGATTTTCCGTTACCGCTTCCGCTGCATGAACCGGAGATACCGCCAGCAAACGGGGTCCGGCAATGCTTCCTGCTGCAAAGAATGCTGCTGCCACTGCCAGAGTCTTGAATTTGGTTGTCATGATGGATCATCCTTTCTTTCTCATCCAGGAGGGTGGGTTCCTTTTTCCTTTGTCTTTATTATACCCGTTCCCTGTGCAGGAGTTGTTGGGGAAATATGAAGAAAATGTGAAGAGGGAGGCACGGAATGTGCCCCCTCTGTCAGCGGCCCCCTACTTCAGGCTCTCGTAAATCCGTGCCAGATTCTCTTCCATCTGGACCAGATAGTCCCCTTCCCCTTCTCCCCCTTCCAGGGTGTGGATGGGCACCACTTTGGCACCCACTTCCCGGGCCAGGGATTCACTGGTCTTGGGGCTTACCGCCGCTTCGGTGAAAATGGTCCGGACCTGATGGTCCCTGCAGTATTCCACCAGGCTGGCCAGCTGCCGGGCATTGGGTTCTCCGGAGGCAAAGACGCCTTCCACGCTGTTCTGTTCCAGGCCGAAATCCCGGCACAAATAGGCAAAGGCTGCATGACCGGTGACGAATTCCTTCCGGAGGAGATCCTGGAATTTCCCTTTGTAGGCAGCTTCCAGCTGCCGGAGACGGCCGATGAACTTTTCTCCGTTGGCCTGGTAATAGCCGGCGTTGGCCGGATCCGCCTGGGAAAGTCCCCGGACAATGGCTGCCGCTTCCACCTGGGCACAGGCAGGGCTCAGCCAGGCATGGGGATCATACTGGCCGTGTTCCCTGGCTTCCTCGGCATCCTCATTGGCAATGGGAGTCACTTCCCGGGCCGCTACCACCTGGACCAGGTTCCGGTTTTCCGCGGCCTTCACCATTTCCTCCGCCCAAGGCTCCATACCCAGTCCCTGGACCACCAGGACCCGGGCCCGGCTCAGCTCCTTCATGCTTTTGGTGGTGGGCTGGAATTCATGGGGCTCCGTCCCTTCCGGGATCAGGGTGGTCACCGCCACCTTGTCCCCTCCGATGGCTTCCGTCATTTCCTTCATGGCATAGAAACTGGCCACCACCGGCAGTTTCCCCTCTTTCGTCTTTTCCGGGGCCGTCTTTCCCCCGCATCCCGCCAGCAGCACCAAAGCCCCCGCCAGCAGCAGCAATAAAATCCGTTTCATCGCTTGTTTCCTTTCCTTTTGCATATCCCTGTAATGGCTAAAGCAAAATCGTGGGGAAATGCAAACCATTTGCATTTTCGCGAAAGATATCATATCATATAGAGTATCGTCCGTCAATAAACGCAAATGATTTGCATTTGCGCCATTATACTGGAAAGAGGTCGTACCATGCTTCAAATATCCCATCTGTCCTTTGCTTATGAGCAGGGACCCTATCTGCTCCATGACCTGTCCATGGAAATCTATGACGGGGACTATGTGGCCATTGTAGGAGAAAACGGCAGCGGCAAAAGCACCCTGGTAAAGCTGATCCTGGGGCTCCTGTCTCCCAGCAGCGGCACCATCTCCTGCACCTTCCGCCGGCCCGCCTATGTGCCCCAGCCTACGGACATGATCAACAAGCAGTTTCCCATTACTGTCCGGGAAGTCCTGGACTATACCCGGAAAGTCCTCCAGATCAAAGACCGGAATGCGGTGGACCGGGCCCTGGACCGGATGCACATCTCTTCTCTCCAGGATCATCTCATCGGTGCCCTCTCCGGCGGTCAGTACCAGAAGGTGATGATTGCCAAAGCCCTGCTAGGAAAACCGGATCTGATGATTTTCGATGAACCTTCCACCGGCATGGACCTGAAAAGCCAGGATGACCTGTATCCCCTGATCCATCATCTCAACGAAGAACGGGGGATCACGGTGATCACTGTGGAGCACAACCTGCGGTATGCCGCCCACAACGCCTCCAGCTTCTTCCATGTGGTCCGGGGCCAGGGGCATTTCTGCACCCCCCAGGAATACATCCGGGAATACCTGGCGGAAAACGGAGGTGACTGCGCCCATGTTTGATTACGCCTTTATGCGGAACGCCCTGGCGGTGTCCCTGCTGATTTCTCTCATCTGTCCCCTGATCGGCACCTTCCTGGTGCTCCGCCGGTACTCCATGATCGGAGACGCCCTGAGCCATGCGTCCCTGGCAGGGGTGGCCACCGGTCTCCTGTTCCATGCCAACCCCATTATCAGCGCCTTCTGTGTCACTTCCTTCTTCGGCCTGCTGATCGAAGTGCTCCGGGAAAAATTCCGCCGGTATGCAGAACTGACCCTGGTGATCGTCCTGTCCCTGTCCGTGGGCATCGCCATTACCATCATCAGCTCCGGCCTGGTCCACGCCAATGTGGATTCCTTCCTGTTCGGCAGCATCCTCACCGTAAGCCAGGGAGAAGTGACCACCGTGGCCATCCTGACCGTAGTATCCCTTTTGGCCATTGTCAGCCTGTTTCCCCAGCTGGTGCTCCTTTCCTTTGATGAGGACGGCGCCCGGATCCTGGGCGTGAAGGCCCGGGCCATCAACTATGTGTTTTCCCTTCTGGTGGCTGCCACCATTTCCGTGTCCATCCGGATCGTGGGGATCCTGGTAATCAGCTCCCTGGTCGCCCTGCCGGTGGCCACCGCTCTCCAGCTCCGTCAGGGATTCAAGAGAACCATGGCCCTGGCGGTACTCTTCAGCTTCCTGGACGTTATGGCCGGTCTCTTTGCCTCCTATTACATCGGAGCCGCCCCAGGGGGAATCACGGCCATTGTGTCCGTCCTGATCCTTCTGCTGGTCCTCTGTTTCCAGACCCGGCGCCAGAAACGGCAGGTGCGCCATGGATAAGAACGGATCTCCCCTGGACGCCCGGCAGCTGATCCGCCGGGCCGGCCTGAAATGCACCCAGGCCCGGTGCCAGGTGCTGGAACTGCTCCTGGAACAGCGGGAAGTCCTCAGTGCCGACGATATTTATGAAAAACTCCTCCAGGCCGGAGCCAGCCTGAATTTTTCCACCGTGTACCGGATCCTGGAAAGCTTCACGGAAAAGAAGCTGACGGAAAAGGTCCTGCTGCCCCAAAGCCGGAAATACGGGTTCCTGCTGTACACCCTCAGCCACACCCATCACCTGATCTGCCTGGGCTGCCACAAAGTGGTGAACATCGACGGCTGCCCCCTCCACGGCTTCGAAGAAGAACTGGCCCAAAAGACCCGGTTCGAAATCGTGGGCCATTATCTGGAGCTGTACGGATATTGTGAAGAGTGCAGGAAAAAGGGGCGCTGCTGAGCAGCGCCCCTTAAAGCCGTTCTGCCCCTTCAAGCGGCAGAACGGCTTTTTATCAATCCCCACACCGGAAGCAGAATCAGATACACTCCCAGGACCACGGAGCTGTGAGGGGCTCCGGTGGTGTCCAGGATGGTGGCGCAGGCAATGGACCAGGGAATCAGAGGAGAAATCACCACCGCCGTGTTCTCCAGGTCCAGGGCCAGCTGTTCCCGGTCCTTCACAAAGGGACTGCACAGCTGGTGGGTGAGCACGATGCTCAGGGTCTGGTTGCAGGACACCATGCCGGTAAACAGGGCGGCCAGGATAATGGCCGGATAGGTCCCCGCCTTCTCCTTCAGCTGCTGGAACAGTCCCTCGATGCCTTTCAACAGCCCGGTGCCCTTGAAGATGCCTCCGAAAGAAGCGGACAGACACACAATGGAGGCCACCCGGACCATGGAGGTGATGCCCCCGCCGCTGAGCATCCCTGCGTATTCCGGGTCTGACAGATGATAGCCGGTGGCCAGGATCCGGACCAGATGGGCCCAGGGCCAGCCCTGGACAAAATGGCACAGGAGCAGGGCAAGGAAGATGCTTACGGCCATGTTCTTCTTCACGGACACCCGGAAGAAGCTCAACACCAGGATGCTCACCGCCGGCAGTACCAGCCAGGGAGTGAAATGGTAAATGTCATACAGACCGCTGACCATGGCGCCCACCTGGCCCATACCCGGCAGCCACAGGCCCAGCCCCAGGTAGAACAGGCTGGCCAGCCCGAAGGGGACCAGGGCGAACCGGGCCATGTTCCCGATGTTTTTGTAGATATCCGTTCCTGTAAGCACGCTGACCAGAAGGGCACTGGTGGAAACCGGAGACATCCGGTCTCCGAAATAGGTGCCGGACAAAATGGCCCCCCCGCTGTAAAAGGGAGAGATCCCCAGGGTCTCCCCGATGGACAGGGTGATCACCCCCATGGTGGCTGCCGTGCCAAAGGACGTCCCCAACAGGAAGGATACGGCGCAGTTCAGCCAGAAGGTAAGCAGCAGGAACACGGAAGGCCGGATGAACCGGACCGCCAGGGCAATGATGTAGCCGATGGTGCCGGAAGCCCGCCAGGCCGCCGTCAGCATGCCAATGAGGATGAACACCAGGAAAATGGTCTTCACTGACAGAACTCCCTCCCAGGCCATTTTCAGCACGGCCCCGAAAGAGTGCCCCCGGTACAGTCCATAACCGAAAAACAGCAGGAACCCTACAAACAGCGCCCCCAAAAGGGGCAGTCCTGTAAAAATAAACAAAAAAAGCACGAGGCAGAAAGCCCCCAGGATAAGATTTTCCATAACTTGTGATAACTCCGTAAAAACTGTCAATGGTCAGCGGTCAATGGTCAATGACCATTGACAAAGGGTGTTGCCCAAAGGCAACACCCTCATTATATCACGTAATCGGTGCCGGATTGAAGATGCACAGATCGTTGTGGAAGCCGTACTGATCGCTGTAGGGCTTCTTCTTTCCGCTGGCCACATCCAGGATGAACCGGAAGATCTCCGTGCCCACTTCCGGGATGGTGGCTTCCCCGGTGGCCACCCCACCGGCGGAAATATCGATCATGTCGAACCAGTTGTCCTTCATTTCGTTCCGGCTGCACACCTTGATCACCGGGGCAATGGCCAGGCCGTAGGGGGTGCCCCGTCCGGTCATGAACACCTGGAGCCCGATCCCCGAAGCCAGCTGGCTGGGGCCGCACACAATGTCGCTGGCAGGAGTGGCTGCATAGATCAGCCCGTGTTTGGTGGGTTTTTCCGCCGGGGACAGCACTTCCACAATGGGACTGGTGCCGCTTTTGGCAATGGACCCCATGGCCTTTTCCACAATATTGGCCAGGCCGCCCTTTTTGTTCCCCGGAGTGGGGTTGGCATCCCGGTCCACACCCCCATCAGCCAAGTAGTCGTCGTACCATTTCATTTCCGCCGCCAGTTTGTCCCGGACTTCCCGGTTCACGCACCGGGCCGCCAGCATGGGCACCCCGTCCCGGACTTCCGTCACTTCACTGAACATCACCGTGGCGCCGCCTTTTACCAGCATGTCCGCCGCGTAACCGGCACTGGGATTGGCGGTGAGCCCGGAAAAGGCATCGGAGCCGCCGCACTGGAGCCCCACCACCAGTTCACTGAGAGGCAGTTCTTCCCGCCGGCGCTGGTCTAGTCTTTGGAGCTTCTTTTCCGCCATGTCCAGGATGGCCTGCATCATGGCGTCATGGCCGTGGCAGTCCTGGAGGGTCAGGCAGTTGTCCGGATTGATTTCTTCCGGTTCCAGCAGCCGGTCATAGGTGAGCTTTTCACAACCCAGGCCGATGAGCATGATTTCCCCGCCGAAATTGGGGTGCCGGATCAGGTTCCGGACCGCCCGGATGGGGATCTTGGCCATGGGAGCGTTGATGGCCACCCCGCAGCCATAGGGATGGTTCACCGCCACCACATCATCCACATGGGGATACTTGGGCAGCAGTTCCCGGCGGATCCGGTCCACTGCCACATTCACCACCCCGGCGGCACACTGGACGGTGGTCACCACCCCCAGCAGGTTCCGGGTGCCTGCCGGACCCTTTTTGTTCCGGTAGCCCCACCAGGTGGTCTGGACCGGATCCGGCAGTTCTTCCGGCGGAACGATGTGGGTGGCATAGGGCAGATCATGGAGGGCTGGGCTTTCCGGCAGGTCCAGCATGTGTTCGTTGATCCAGCTGCCCTTGGGGATGGCGTCCTTGGCATAGCCCAGGACCACCCCGTAGCGGATGATCTCTCCCCCTTTGGGAATATCCTCCAGGGCGATTTTGTGGGCCTGAGGAATGGGCTGGAGGGAAACCACTCCCGGCAGTACTTCCGTGCCCACCGGCAGGTCGTGGACGGCAATGGCCACATTGTCCTTGTCCTTAACCTTGATTACAAGAGGTGCAGTCATAGGATTTCTTCCTTTCTCAGATTTTTGTCAGCAGGGTCCCTGCTGCATCGAATTCCAGGGCTTCCGGTTCATCCAGGGCTTCCAGATGAGGGTACTGCCCGGCCTTTACGGCTTCATAATAGCTTTCGCTGAGCATCACGGTGCCGATGTGGGAGGTGTTGGGGATCCGGACCACCCGGACTTTGGCCGGGTCCCGGTCCACCCCGTTGGTGGTGCGGATGCACAGCTGGATGGCTTCCTTGTCCGTGGGCACCACAAAGGGAATCATCCCGGATTTGAACACCGTGTTGGTGACGATGTTGGGATACATGGCATCCATGTCGATCTTGTTGAACAGCCGGGCGGTGATGCAGTTGGCCAGGCCGATGCCCAGGGCGTTCCCGTGGGAGGCTTCCGACAGGTCCAGGAAGCAGGTCCGCTGGACCTTCAGGCCTCCGTGGGCGTATTCGGTGGAGAAGGTCCCGGCAATGTTGGGGTCCACCCCGGTGCCGGAATAGTTCTTCCCGATTTCATCCACCACCAGCACATCCGCTTCCTTCACCAGCAGGGAGGGCATGTTGGCAAAGGCGAATTTCAGCCATTCCGCCTCTTCCTCGATCATGTGCGGGGTATCGATGGCCACGATTTTGCAGGTTTCGTCGTAGGCGTTCTCAATGGAGGGGATGGCAAACAGGATGGGGGCTTTTTCCAGGAACACTTTGGCCATGGAAGGGATGTGTTCCGCGATCTTTCCCATACCGTCGGCGTGGACGTTTTCCGCCCCTTTCTGTTTCCCCAGGCCCACCGCCATCATTTTGCAGGGACCGCTTTCCACCTTCCCCCGGAAAGCATTGTGGGGCTTCAGCCGGCAGGAGAGGATGATCCCGTCCGCCTCATAGGCGTTCTTGTCCATGTACACCGGCCGGCCGGAACCGCTCATGCCCAGGTACACCGTTTCCATGCTGCTGCGGATCTCACAGCCCATGGCTTCTTCGGTGATCCCGTAGCCGGCCAGGATTTCCAGCTGGCCTTCCGCCGTGGCCCCGCCATGGCTCCCCATGGCCGGGACGATGAAGGGACGGGTGCCCCGTTCTTTGCAGAATTCCACAATGGACCGGGTGATCAGGGCCACATTGGCAATGCCCCGGCTTCCGGCAGTAATGGCCACGGACATCCCCGGTTTCAGCTTGCTCACAAAAGGTTCCCGGCTCATTTCACTCCGGACCGCCCCGGGGATCTCCTCCGGGGTCAGCACCGGCCGGGGAAAGGTCTGCCGGGCCCGGAACATCCGGGGCAGGGGTACATTTTCCAGCAGCTGGGAAACGACCCCGCCTCTGGTGGTGATTTTCATAACATCCAACCTCCTTCAGCCTCAGGCAAAGCCCGAAGCCCATCCGCACAGATTTTTCTGATACCTTTATTGTACGGTCCGGGGAAGTATAAATCAAATTCATTGTTTTTAGATGATTCATTAAATATATTAAGAGGCTGCCGCAAAGCGGCAGCCTCTGTCTGAAGTCAGGAGTCTGAAGTCGGAAGCCTCAGGATAGGACCTGGCTTGGTAGGCCAGGTCCTTCTTATTGTGTAAAGCCGTAGGGGGCACAAACCGGTTGGCCCGCAGAATACACAGTCAATCGATGATTTGGCGGGCTGTCGGTTGTGCGGCCACGACGAGTCCGATTTACACATTCAAAAATTTGCCTGCAAATTTATCATTGGGCTCCAGACTTCAGACTCCTGACTCCTGATTGACAGGTCGCCGGACGGCGGCCTTAACAAAACGTCTTGTCCGCATACTCCTGGAGTTCTGCCCGGAAATCCGGATGGGCTATGGCAATCATGGCCTGGGCCCGTTCTTTCAGGGAGAGGCCGGTGAGATGAGCCACCCCGAATTCCGTGGCCACGTTCTGGATCAGGGCCCGGCAGCCGGCAATGGAGCTTCCGGCGGCAATGGCCGGGACGATGTTGGAATGACGGACCCCTTTCTTGTCCACCCGGGAGGATTCGATGCAGATGTAGCCGGCGCCCCCATGGGACAGGAAGGCCCCTTCCAGGAAGTCCAGCTGGCCTCCTACCCCGGACAGCTGCCGGGTGCCGATGGATTCCGCATTTTCCTGACCCATAAGATCCAGCTGGACCCCGCCGTTGATGCTGATGTAATTGGAGATCTTCTCCATCACCCGGGGATTGTGGATGTAGTCCACTTCCGCCGGATAGAACAGCTCCGGTTTTTCCTGGAGCCAGTCATACAGTTCCTGGGAGCCGCTGGCCAGGTTCCAGGAGGCCAGGCCGGTCTTTTCCTCTTTCCGGGCGTTGGTCAGCTTCCCGGCCTTGTACAGGGCCAGGAAGGCGTCGCTGATGGTGCCGGTGTGGCACCCCAGGTCTTCCCGGTCGGACTGGGCCAGGATCTGGGCAATGGTAAAGGGAATGGTCCCCACCCCCAGGCTCAGGGTGGCCCCGTTGGGGATCTCCGCCACCACGTTCCGGGCAATCTGGAGATCCGCTTTCGAAGGAGTCCGGTAGCCGGAAGTGCACAGAGGGGCATGTTCCCCTTCCACAATGATGTCCGCGTCATCCAGGGACACCCGGTGGGACCCGTCCACCCCCTGGAGGGTGGGCATGTGTTCATTGATTTCAAAGATTACGGTCCGGGCCTTCTTCATGATGGTCTTCCAGCAGTAACTGGCCAGACCCAGGCCGCAGTACCCGTTGGCATCGGGACGGGACACGGGCACTACCGCCACGTCCACTTTCAGATAGTCCCGGTACATTTCCGGCAGCAGCCGTAGCAGCATGGGGACGAAATGGAGCCGCCGGGCGGTGAACATCTTCCGTTCATAGGCTCCCAGATGCCAGCTGTAGTACTGGAAATGCTTCATTTCCGGGTCGCAGTCGATGGTGTGGATAATGGGACGGTACACCAGCCCGCCCCGGATCTTCACATCCGTCAGTTCGTCCTTCCGGGCAGCCAGGGCTTCGTCCATCAGTTCCGGGAACCCGTTCCCGAAGCCGAAGTCCACCCAGTCCCCGCTTTTTACCGCCTTGGCCGCTTCCGCCGCCGTCATCACCTTGTTCCCATATTTTTCCAGCATAGTCTTCCTCCCAGCTCTTCGCTCTTCACTCTTCACTCTTCACTCTCCACTCATAATGATACCACGAAACGCCGGAGTCCCCGTTGGCAAAGGGGCTCCGGCGTCATTCATCAGAGGGGTTGGTTTCTTACCATTAAGGGATGGTCGTTCACGCTTTTTATTTGGTGAGATGGAAGGAAAAGCCTCCGATATCCCCGTCCAGATAGACGAAGATGACCTTTCCGTCAGCATCCCGGCGGATGGTTTCCTCCTTGAAGGAAATCCCTTTCCTGGCCAGGTCCGTCATGGCCAGTTCCACATCGGGAGTCTGGAGGGCGATGTGCCCGCATTTCCCCCGGGTGCTGTCCTTCATCACTTCGAACATGCCGTCAACGAAGATGTGCGTGTCATTTTCGTTGCCCGGCTCCAGGTCAAACAGGCTGCATAAGAGGGATACCAGCTGTTTGGCCTCTTTTTCGTTTTCACAGTTGATGCCCACATGCTTCAGCTTGTAGGTGATTTTCTCTGCCATGGATTCTGCCTCCTGTAAAGTGGGAGACGCTGTTATGGGAACGCCCCCCGTTTTCTTTCTATTTTACCTGAAGGACAGCCCCTTTGTCAGCAGAAGATACCAAAGCTGCATATTTTTTCAGCATGGGGGAAGTGGCCTTCACCACCGGTTTGAAATGTTTCTTCCGTTCCGCCAGTTCTTCGTCGGATACATCCATGGTCAGGCTCCGGTTGGGGATGTCGATATGGATCACATCCCCGTCCTGGATCAGGCCAATGGGGCCGCCGGCAGCAGCTTCCGGAGAAACGTGGCCGATACATGGCCCCCGGGTGGATCCGGAGAAGCGCCCGTCGGTGACCAGAGCGGTGCTTTCGTCCATGCCCCGGCCCACCAGGAGGGCGGTGACCAGGAACATTTCCCGCATGCCCGGACCGCCTTTGGGCCCTTCATACCGGAGGACGATCACCGTACCCGGTTTGATTTCCCCGGCTTCGATGGCTTTCATGGAATCTTCCATGCTGTCGAACACCCGGGCAGTCCCGGTGAATACATGCATGTTGGGTTTCACCCCGCTGGCCTTCACCACGGCTCCGTCAGGAGCCAGGTTCCCCCGCAGGATGGCAATGCCCCCTTCTTTGTTCTTGGGCTTGCTCCGGGGAAAGATCACGTCATTTTCCACCAGAGGCTGGGCGGCGATGTTTTCCTTCAGGGTGTGGCCGGTGACAGTGATATGGTCATCCAGCTTGTCTTCGATGGCCTTCAGTACGGCCGGCACCCCGCCGTTGGCATGGAGCACGTCCACTGCATACTGGCCGGAAGGCCGCAGGTTGCACAGATAGGGGACTTCCCGGCTGATCCGGTCGAAATCTTCCAGGGTCAGGTCCACATGGGCTTCGTGGGCAATGGCCATCAGGTGGAGCACCGAGTTGGTGGAAGCTCCCATGGCCATAACGGCCTTCACCGCATCCAAAAGGGCGGTACGGGTCAGGATATCCTGGGTGGTGATGCCTTCCTTCACCATGGCCACGATCCGTTTGCCGCTGGCCCGGGCCAGTCTCCGTTTTTCGGAAGAAACCGCCGGAGAGGTGCCCATCCGGGGCAGGGTCAGCCCCAGCACTTCCGCCAGGCAGCTCATGGTGTTGGCGGTGCCCATCATGGAGCAGGAGCCCACAGTAGGCAGGGAAGCCATTTCCATCTTCCGCAGTTCTTCATAGCTCATTTTGCCCACCTGATACTGGCCCACGAATTCCCGCAGGTTGCTCAGGCAGATGTTGGTGTACCCGTCGCAGTTGCCGGCCAGCATGGGGCCGCCGGTAACGATGATGGCGGGGATCTTCATCCGGGCTGCAGCCAGGATCATCCCGGGGACGATTTTGTCGCAGGAGGCCAGCATTACTACCGCATCCAGCTGGTTCCCTTCCACCACAGCCTCTACAGAGTCTGCGATGATTTCCCGGCTGGGCAGGGAATAGCGCATGCCGCTGTGGCCCTGGCACAGACCGTCGCACAAGGCGATGGTGTCAAATTCCCGGGGGATGCCGCCGGCTTCCAGGATACCGTCGCTTACATCCCGTGCCAGCTCCCGCAGGTGGATATGGCCGGGCACCAGTTCACTGAAGGAATTGGCGATCCCGATGATGGGTTTCCGGAAGTCATCTTCTTCCAGTCCCATGCTGTACAGAAGGGCCCGGTTGCCGCTCCGGCCCACTCCGTTGACCATGATTCCGCTGCGGTTGTCCTTGTATTTCAGTTCATTTCCGCTCATGGATTCTACCTCAATTCGTTGGTTGGTACGTTCTTATTCCAGGGTCAGCCCTTTTTCAAAAGCTTTCCGGTTGCTGTCGATGACTTTCTGCTTGCCGGCGAACCGTTTAGCAATGCCCTGTTCCACGCTTTCCGGCTTCAAAAGGCCGGTCTTTTTCATCATGGCCCCCAGGGCGATGAAGTTGGCACTCTGGATGCTGCCCAGTTCCACCGCCAGTTTCCGGAAGGGATAGCCGATGGCAGTGCCTTTGGCCCCTTCCTTGGGGGTCACTTCGTCAGAATCATAGAACACCAGGGTATCAGCGGTGAATTTGTCCACATACCGGTCATAGGCCACCTGGGCCAGGCACAGGATCAGATCCGGCACCGCCACGTTGGGATAGCCCACCAGTCCGTCGCTTAAGACCACGTCGGTTTTGGTGAAGGTCCCCCGGGCTTCCGCCCCGTAGGAGGCACTCATGGTGGCGTTGATGTTCTCTTCATTCAGGGAGGCAAGGCCCATGACTTCCCCAACGGAAACTACGCCCTGGCCGCCGACCCCAGACAATACGATTTCTTTTTTCATGGTTATCCCTCAATTCTGTTGGCATCGATGATCTTTTTGTAACTGGTGTAGTAGTCTTCCCGAGGTGCGTTCTTCATGCACCCTACCACAATCTTGCCCTTGAGCTCTTCTTCGCTCATTTTGGCTGCCTGGGCCACAGTTACGCTCTGTTCGTTCATCAGCTGCATCATGTGGGCAGCTGCTCCCAGTTTGTTGAATTTCCCGTAGTGGGTGGGACAGGCGCTCATCACTTCGATCAGGGAGAACCCTTTCACCTGCATCCCTTCCTTGATCAGCTTCCGGAGCATCACCGGGTTGTAGGCCGTGGCCCGGCCCACATAGGAGGCACCGGCAGCAATGGCCAGCTTGCATACATCGAAGTTCTGTTCAATGTGGCCGTAAGGAGAGGTCTGGGTAATGCTGTGGGTGGGGGTGGTGCCGGAGTACTGGCCCCCGGTCTGGCCATAGTTGTAGTTGTTGGAGATGATGGCCGTCACGTTGATGTTCCGGCGGGCCGCATGGATCAGGTGGTTGCCCCCGATGGTGGTGCCGTCCCCATCCCCCATGGTTACCAGCACGTGGAGGTCCGGATTCCCCAGGGCCACACCGGTGGCGGCGGCCAGAGCCCGGCCGTGGGTCACGTGCATGCAGTTGATGTCCAGATAGTCATCCACCCGGCCGAAGCAGCCGATGCCGCTGACCAGAGCCATGTCATGCTTGTCCACTTCCAGTTCCGCCATCACGGCGGCAATGGACTGGAGCACGATCCCGTGGCTGCACCCGGCGCACCAGGTTTGAGGCAGTTTGTCAAACAGCATATAGTCCTTGTAAGATTTCATTATTTTTCACTCTCCTCATAAACATCCACGATCTGCTGGGGGGTAATCAGGATCCCGTCGGTCCGGTTGGCCTGGAGCACTTTGCAGTCATAGTCGTTGTATTTCCGGACTTCCCCGGCCAGTTGCCCCAGGTTCAGTTCCGGCACGATCACGGTTTTGGCCTGCTGGAGAGCAGCCCGGATTTCTTTTTCCGGCATGGGCCATACGGTGACCAGCTGCAGGAGACCGGCTTTCACGCCTTTTTTCCGCAGGATTTCAATGGCGCTGAGGGAGCTGCGGACGGAGCAGCCGAAGGAGATCAGGACCACATCCGCATCGTCCATCTGGTATTTCCGGGTGATGGTGATGTCGTCCACATGTTTTTCGATCTTGTCCACCAGGTAATGGGTCACCCGGTCGATGTTTTCCGGAGAGGGGCAGAATTCCCCTTTTTCGTCATGGGTGGAGCCGGTGGTCCGCATGAGCAGGTCCCGATCCCCTACAGCCACCATGGGAGCCACTTCCGTGCCGCTGTAGTCATAGGGACGGAATTCAGACTGTTTCTTGGTGGCAGGAGCCTTCCGGTTGATGATTTCGTCCGGTTCCGGTTCCCGGATGGTCAGGGTTTCCCGCAGGTGTCCCACCACTTCGTCCGCCAGGAAGATTACCGGAGTCCGGTATTTTTCCGCCAGGTTGAAAGCAGTGATGGACAAGTCATAGCAGTCCTGTACGGAAGAGGGGCTGAGGGCGATGATGCTGTGGTCCCCGTGGGTGCCGTATTTGGCCTGCATCAGGTCTCCCTGGGCCGGTTTGGTGGCAGCCCCGGTGGAGGGGCCGCTGCGCTGCACATTGTAGAGGACGCAGGGCAGTTCGGACATGATCCCCAGACCCAGGTTTTCCTGCATCAGGGAGAAGCCCGGGCCGCTGGTGGCGGTGAAGGCCTTTTTCCCGGCCAGGGAAGCTCCCAGGAGGGCCGCCATGGAGCTCAGTTCATCTTCCATCTGAATGTAGATCCCGCCATGACGGGGCAGTTCCTTGGCAGCGGCTTTGGCCACTTCGGAACTGGGGGAAATGGGATAGCCCGCGAAGAAACGGGCGCCGGCGGCAATGGCCCCAGCGGTCATTGCTTCATTGCCTTCCATGAATTTCTTTTCTACCTTAGCCATTATTTGACCTCCACTTCAATTGCAAAATCAGGGCAGCGCAGTTCGCACAGCTTGCAGCCGATGCAGGCATCCAGGTGAGCCACCTTGGGATAGCTGCCGTAGCTTTGTTCCAGCACCTGTTTGGGGCACAGGGCAGAGCAGATGCCGCACTGCTTGCACAGTTTGTCATTGATGTTGATGGTGATTTCTTTGCTCATTGTCGATCCTCCCATATACGGGCTGCAGCCTTCCTGCAGTCTCACTCAGTCTTTTTTCGGATGGTTGATGATAAATTTGGGTTCCCGGCCGTTCAGCAGGTCGTCAATGGCCTGGGCGCAGTTCATGGCCACCGCATCCACCGCCTCTTCCGTCAGAGCCGCCGTGTGGGGGCATCCGATGTAGTTGGGCAGGCTGAACAGGGGCATGTCCGGAGCAGGTGGTTCCGTTTCGAACACATCCGCTCCCGCCGCTGCGATCCGGCCTTCCTTCAGGGCCTTGTACACGGCTTTTTCATCCCAGATGGCGCCCCGGGATACGTTCAGCAGCACCGCCGTGGGCTTCATGTGGGAAATGGCTTCCTCATCGATGATGTGAAAGGTCCCTTTGTTGAGAGGCAGGTGGGGAGAAACCACATCCGCCTGTTCCATCAGTTCATCCAGGGTATCCACGAATTCCACCCAGTCCGGGAACTGGCTCCGGTCCACGAACTTGTCGTACACCAGAGTCCGCATCTGGAATCCGAAATGGGCGATCTTCACGGCTTCCAGGCCGATGGGCCCAATGCCGATGCTGCCGAAGGTCTTGTACCGGGCTTCGTGGGTCTCGATGGCATCCCGGCTCTTCCAGTTGCCCTTCCGGATTTCCGTATTGAACTGGGGGATCTGCCGGAAGCAGGCCAGCATCAGAGAAATGGCATGTTCCGCCACCGAATAGGTGTTGCAGCCCCGGGCCAGGGTCACCGTGACATTTTTGGCGTCACAAGCCTCCAGATCGATGTTTTCGTAACCAATGCCGTACCGGGCGATGATCTTCAGGTTCTTCCCGGCATCCACCACAGTCTTGGTGTATTTTTCCGTCCGGGCGATGACCCCATCCACATCGGCAATGGCTTTGGCCAGGGTGGCTTCGTCCGTTGCTTCCGGGCTTACCAGTTCATACCCTTTTTTGGTCAGGAACTCACGGGCCACCGGTTTCAGGGCCTTGGGCACCAGGATTTTATACATGCTTACCCCTCCTATACATTCTTGCAAGGTCATGAGATTTCAACAGGGAAGATTCCTCTGGGAAAACCAGGGAAGGATCTCTGGCTTTCCCAGAGGAGCTGCCTTTGGCAGCTCCGGTTGAGCAGTCTGGAGTCAGAAGTCGGAAGACCCTGGAAAGGAACTGTCTGCCAGTTCCTTCTGAGGATAAAAACCTTCCAGTCTTTCCAGCTTCAGAAAAATTTGCCTGCAAATTTTATCCAGCGGCTCCAGACTCCAGACTTAACCGCTTATCAAATGAAATACTGGGCCACCAGCAGTTCCAGGAGACCGACGCCGGCCATGATCATGGACACAGCGGTTTTGCACTGGAGCTGTTCTTTCAGGTCGCTGACACCGAACATGCCGTTCCAGACCCAGAACCCGGAGTCGGTGAAGTACCCGAAGGAAATGGCACCCACGCAGCAGGACAGAGCCATGAGCAGCGGGCTGATGGTCAGCTGGCTCATCAAAGGCATGGTGAGGGATGCGGAAGTTACGATGGCCACCGTAGCGGACCCCAGGCAGATCCGCATGAGAGCGGCGATGCAGAAGGGAATCAGCACCGCAGGCACCGGCCAGGTCACAACCATCTGGCCCAGCACATTGCCGATGCCGGAAGCCCGTACCACATACCCCAGGGAACCGCCCACACCGGTGATCAGCATGATGATGCCGGTGTCTTTGATGCCGTCATCCATCATCTTCAGCACTTCTTTGGTATCCCGGTTGGGCACCAGGCCATAAATGGCGATCAGGGTCCCGATCATCAGGGCCACAATGGGGCTGCCAAAGAGAGCCACAAAGTAGTAGTACCCGGCACTCTTGTCCGCTCCCATCAGATCCAGCACCGTCTTGGTCAGGATCATGATCAGAGGAACCACAATGGGCGCCGCGGAAATGGCCAGCCCGGGCAGATCCGTCCGGTTCAGGAACTGATCCAGCAGTTCCGTGGAAGCCAGTTTCACCTGTTCGCCCTGCTGAGGACGAACGTATTCATCATCTGTATTGACCACCTGGTAAATCTTCTTGCCGATCCATTTGCAGTAGGGGACGATCACCAGCAGCATGGGGATACTGAGGATGGCACCCCCGGCGATCATCTGCCCCACATCGATGCCCAGCATCCCGGCTGCGGTCAGAGGGCCGGGGGTAGGAGGCACCAGCACGTGAGTCAGCTGGAGCCCGCAGGCCAGGGACAGCCCCAGGCCGATGACGGATTTGCCGGTTACCTTGGAGATGGCTTTGCACAGGGGGCAGAGCATCACCACAGCGGAGTCAGCGAACACCGGGATGGAAACCACCCAGCCGGTGACCCCCAGGGCCCATTCTTCATTGCCCTTCCCCACCAGTTTGATGAAGCTGATGGCCAGTTTTTCCGCAGCCCCGGATTTTTCCAGGATGGCCCCCATCATGACCCCCAGGCCGATGATGATGCCGGTGCTGGACAGGGTGTTGCCGAAGCCGGTGCTGATGGCGTTGATCACGCCCACAGTGGTTTTGCCCGCCACCTTCACGGTAAGGATGGGCATGCCTCCGATGATCCCGGTGATCAAGGCGGCGATCAGCATGGCGATGAAGCTGTGGACTTTTGTTTTAGCGACTAAGATTATCATGACCAGGATGCCCAGGCCCAAGCCCAGGACCATCCGTGTGGATTCTGCCATTTTCTATTCCTCCGATTCGTGAACCCTGTCCTTACCGTACCAGGCAGGGAGATTTTGCATCGAATTTCCAGCCGGGGATCAGGTACTGCATGGTGATGGCATCGTTCCGGACACCCAGGCAGTGTTTCTTGTACAGCTCGTGAGCCTTCATCACCTGTTCCCGGTCCACTTCCACACCCAGACCCGGTTTGTCCGGCACTTTAATGCCGCCGTCCACGATCTGCATGGGTTCCTTGGTCAGCCGTTCCCGGCCTTCCTGCCAGATCCAGTGCGTATCCAGGGCATTGTAGAAGCCCGGCACCGCAGCCCCCACCTGGACGCACATGGCCAGGGAGATGTCAAAGTGGTTGTTGGAATGGCTGCCCCAGGTGTAGCCGAATTCATGGCACATCTGAGCCACCCGTACGGACCCATTCATGGTCCAGAAATGGGGATCAGCCAGGATAATGTCCACTGCCTGGCTTTCCAGGGAGTGACCCACCTGCCGCCAGTCGGTGGCAATCATGTTGGTGGCGGTGGGGAAGCCGGTGCGCCGGCGGAATTCGCTCATGATTTCACGGCCGGAATACACCCCTTCAGCCCCGCAGGGATCTTCACAGTAGGTGAGGATGCCGTGCATGTCGGACACATACTTCACAGCATCTTCCAGCAGCCAGGCTCCGTTGGGATCCAGGTCCATCCGGGCATCCGGGAAGGCTTTCTTCATGGCCTTGATGACTTTCATTTCTTCGTCACCGGGCAGCACGCCGCCTTTCAGCTTGAAGTCCTTGAACCCGTATTTTTCCTTGGCAGCCCGGCACAGAGCCACTACGCTGTCCGCATCCAGGGCTTCTTCGTTCCGCAGCCGGTACCATTCACAGTCGGAATCTTCTTCATGGTCGTAGGGCAGATCCGTTTTGTTCCGGTCCCCTACAAAGAACAGGTACCCCAGGAACCGGACGAAATCCCGCTGCTGCCCGTTGCCCAGCAGCCGGCATACCGGCATGTCCAGGAATTTCCCCAACAGGTCCAGGCAGGGGGCTTCGATGGCGGTCATTACATGGACCCCGGTCCGCAGATCGAAGGTCTGGTTCCCACGGACATCTTCTTCGCCGTTCTTGTCCAGATGGGCTTTCACCGCCAGCAGGGTGTTCCGGTAATCAGAAATTTTGGTCCCCACCACAATGTCCTTCACCTCTTCCAGGGCATTGGTGATCTTGGGGCCTCCGGGGACTTCCCCTACACCGGTGTTTCCTTCAGAATCCGTCAGGATTACAATGTTCCGGGTAAAATAAGGGGCGTGCCCGCCGCTCAGGTTCAGCAGCATGCTGTCCCTGCCGGCAACCGGGTAAACTTCCATTTTGGTAATTACGGGTGTCATTGATTTGCTCCTCCTTGATCATAACCAACAGTATCCAACAATGTCACAGGCCCTTGACGATCCAATCCGACAGCTTCCCTGAAATTGCGCGTTTTCAGTCTATTGTGAATAGCGTCCGGATTCAATGTTTGACTTTATTGTAATTTTCATGCTACTATAAATCAAATTGTTTATTTTTAGTTCTAAAATAAGTTTTTCTAAGTGAGGTGTGCCCGATGGATCTGAAACAGATCGAATACATCGTGAAGATTGCGGAAACCGGCAGCATCACCAAAGCCGCCGAGCAGCTGTTCATTACCCAGTCCGCCCTGAACCAGCAGCTGCTGAAGCTGGAACAGCAGCTGGGGATCAAACTGTTCGTCCGGCACAAACATGACCTGACCCCCACCAGTGCCGGCCAGGTGTATCTGGAATATGGCCGGAACATGCTCCGGGAAAAACGGGAAGCCTACAACATCATCCACGACATGGCCCAGAGCAGCCTGGGAGATCTCCGGCTGACCTTTTCCCGGGAACGGGGCATCGACATGCTGGTAGCCACCTATCCCCAGTTCCACCGACGGTTCCCGGGGATCACCCTCCGGCCCCATGAAATGTTCGTGGTGGACCAGCTGAACTGGCTCAGCCGGGGAGATACGGACCTGGGGGTGGTGACGGTAACGGAGAAACAGAAGACCCCGGACCTGGAATTCGAGCTGATCCGCCGGGAACCCATGCTCCTGGCCATTCCCCGGGAAAGTCCCCGGGCAGTGGACCCGGCCCGTCCCGGCACTCCTTTGGAAGACCTGCCCTATCTGCCGGTGGACCAGTGCAAGGACAGTCCCTTCGTACTCATGTTCCCCAAATCCACCATGCGCCAGATCATCGACCGGGTGCTGAAGGAAGCGGACTACCATCCCTATGTGCTGTTCGAAAGCGCCAGCATCCGGGCCCTTCTCACCATGGTGAAGAACAACATGGCCTGTACCATCGTCTCCGCCGGCTACTACAAATACCAGGACAAGATCGCCTACTACCGGATCCCCGGAGACCCTTACTGGGAAATGTGCATTACCTATAAAAAAGGAGCCTACCTGAACAAGGCCATGCTCTACTACAAAGACCTGATCCACGAATATTTCCAGGTAAAGGCCCCGTTGATCACAAAGAAATAAGGGGGATGTTGCACGTAAAAAATATGCGTGCCACATCCCCGTCAATGGTCAATTGACAAAAAAGCAGTGGCACGCGTGTGTTTTTTACGTGTGCCACTGCTTTTTCATTCCCCTTTACTCTTCGTAAACCGGTTCGCCGCTGCGGTGATGCAGAAAGCGCAGAAGGCGGACAGAAACATGCAGAAGGCGAAGCCCAGCACGTTGTTGGACAGGGTGGGGGCCACGATGCTGGGCACATAGGCGGTACCCCGGACATTGAAGTACCCTACGGCCACTCCCCCTACCCCGGCAGACAGGATGGCTCCGGCCATCACCACTTTATTGGAAAACATAAAGGGATAGGCCGCTTCCACAAAGGTCCCGAAGGCCATGTTGATGAACAGCCCGGGAATGGCCAGGGCCCGGTCGTCCTGCCGCCGGGGCGCCAGGATGTTGGCGGCCATGATCCCGGCGGACACCATTACCAGGCCCACCATGTCGATGGCTCCCAAAAAGGAGTTCCCGGTCTTTTCCATTTCCAGCAGGATAATGGGCAGGATGGCCGCATGGTACATGCCCCCCATAATGGCCGGCCAGATCAGGAGTCCCGCCAGGCCTCCGCAGAGCACCGGATGGATGGAGAAAGCCCAGTCGATCACGTAGCGGATCCCGTTGCCCACCGCTTCCGCCAGCGGCGCAATGAACAGGTAGATCAGGAGCCCGGCGGCCAGGCCTGCAACGCCCCCAGCCACAATATTGGCAGTGGTGGCAGGGAAGTTCAGCTTCAGGCATTTCAGCAGCAGGAACTGGACCAGGATCCCGGCGATGATCCCGCCGATGATGCCCCCGATGAGCCCGCCCTTTACGGACAGGATCCCGGTGACCACCCCGGCCACAATGGCCACATCCCCCATGCCGGATACCTGTTTGGCGGCCACCGTGGCCACGATCACCGGCAGGGCGTCGATCATGATGTTGAAGATCTTTTCAAAGTATTCCAGTCCCGGCACCTTGCTGAGAATCAGGGTGAGAGCCATGGCAATGAATCCGGGGAGGGACGCCATCAGGATCCCCCGGACGCTGATCCGGGACAGGAGGCTCCCCTGTTCCCCTACGTCCCCGGCGGTGACCCCGCCGTTCATGGCCGGCCGGTAGCTGAGCTTCCAGAATTTGGCCAGGGCGAACACATTGGCAATGGCCCGGGTCCGGTTGGTGGTGCCGGTGGTACCGGAAACCGCCACCACATTGAGACCCATGGACTGGGCCAGAGCCATGGAAGTGCCCCCGGTACCGGTGGCTGCCAGCTTTTTGTCCGCCGCCGCTTTCAGGGCCGCCCGGTTGGCGCCTTTGGGGTCGCAGCTGGCCAGGATCAGCCCGTCCACCTTGTCTTCATCGATGAGCCCGGCGATCCGTTCGTCTTCCAGCACTGCTTCCCGGTTCACTTCTTCCAGGGTCCCCCGGAACACCACCTTCGGTTCTTCCCCGTTCCAGGTCCACAGTGCCGCTTTGGTGTCCGGTTTGGCCGTATCCATGGAGGCTTCCGCCCCGATGAACTGGATGGCGGTCAGTTCCATCCCCGCCCCTTTGATCTGCCGGACCATTTCTCCCAAAAGAGAAGCCGGATCTTTCCCGCCCAGGTTGTACAGGTTTCCCCCGCTGCTCCCCAGTATCGCCACTTTTTTCGTCATCCTCAGGACCCCCTCAGAAACCGAAACGGTCCGCCTTCCTCAGCCGGACCGTTCAGTTGTGTTTTGCTTTACTCCGCTAGTGTACTAAAATACAGGAAGTATGTCAAGATTTTCTCCCCCACACCTCCGGATTGGCCACGCCCTTCCATTCCCTGCCCTGACATACGGCGTAACAGCCTTCCACGGCGGCGCAGGCCATCCGGGCCCAGGAATCGGGGGTCAGGGCGGCGCTGTGGGGGGTGCAGAGGATCCGGGGCGCCGTGAACACCGGGTTGTCCAGGTCCGCCGGTTCTGTTCCGTACACATCCACGCCGGCCCCGGCAATGACACCCTGGTTCACCGCATCCGCCAGAGCCTGTTCATCCACCACCGCTCCCCGGGCCGTATTGATGAGGAAGGCGGTGGGCTTCATCATGGCCAGTTCCCGGGCTCCGATGAAATGCCGGGTCTCTTCCAGCAGGGGTACATGGAGGGACACGAAATCGCTTTCCCGGAGCACTTCCTCCAGGGTGTCCCCATACCGGCAGCCCGCTTCCTCCACCCGGGCCCGGTTCCGGGAATGGCTCCAGCCCAGGCAGTCCATGCCCAGGGCCCGGCACAGATGGGCCAACAGGCTGCCGATGCCGCCTACCCCCACGATGCCCACGGTTTTCCCGGCCAGTTCCATCTGTTTTCCCTGGGCCCGGATCCCCCAGTTCCCTTTCCGGTTCTCGGCGTCCATCTCCTTCAGATCCTTGGCACAGGCAAAGATCAGGGCCAGGGCATGTTCCGCCACGCTCCGGGCATTGGCCCCGGGAGCCAGCACCACCGGAATCCCCCGCTTGGTGCAGTAGTCCACCGGCACATTTTCAAAGCCCATCCCCGGGCGTCCCAGCACCTTCAGGTTGGGGCACCGGCGGAGCACGGATTCCGGACATTTTTCCAGCCGGACAATAAGAGCATCAGCACTTTCCAAAAGGTCATCGGGATATTCTTCCCAGTTTAAGCCGGGACCCACTTCCCACTGGATCCCCAGTTTTTCCATCATTTCCATCCCCGCCGGGGCCAGGGGCAGGCTCAGTACGAATTTCATGGACAGGTCTCCTTCCTTGCGCAACAAATTCCGTTTGTAAATTCACAGATTTTCTTTTAAGCGTAAACAAACTATAGCAAAATATGGATAGATGTGCAAGAAAATCATTGACAGGGACCCTGCCAGGTGTTAAAATTTCATCCATATTTTCCAGTTTGGCGTTCCAAACTGATAACCTTATCCGGGGCGGGAAACTCCTTCACCGCCCTCATTTTATTTTCGGGGGGTATGTTTTTATGACCATGTGGACTGCACTGCTGATTGTCCTGGCCGTTTTTGCTTTCGGGGATCTGATTTCCCAGCTGACCCGGGCCCGGCTTTCTTCTCTTTTCGTCATTATGATGACCTTTCTGGTCCTGTTCATTTTCAAGATCATTCCGGCAGACATCATCAAACAGGCCGGTCTCACCACCCTGGGGCCCATTTCCATGGTGATGCTGCTGCTGAACATGGGCACCACCATTGACCTGGCCATGCTGAAGCGGGAATGGCGGTCCGTGGCCGCCAGCTGCATCGCCATGGCCATTGCCATTGCCTCCTGCCTGGTGCTGATTCCCTTCATCGGCCGGGCCAACGCCTTGGCTGCGGCACCGGTGATCAACGGAGGCATCATCGCCACCACCACCATGGTCAAAGCCGCCACAGACCAGGGACTGGCCATGACCGCCGCCCTGGCCGCCTTCCTCTATGCCACCCAGAAATTCGTGGGCACCCTGCCCGCCTCCTACTTCGGTCTGAAAGCCGCCCGCCGGTATGTGGAAGAATACCGGCAGCAGAAGGCAGCGGATCCGGACAGCGTCCTGACCCGGGAAGAGATTCCCCAGGACAGCCCCCGGCAGAGCTGGGCGGAACGGAACACCCGCCGGTTCACCATCTACATCAGCCTGTGCATCGGGGCCGCCAGTGCCTGGCTGGGCACCATCGGCGGCAAACTGACCCACAACTGGGTGGGGATGTTCCTGTGGTGCATGATCATCGGCCTGGTGCTCCGGAACCTGGGGCTGGTGCCTGCCAACCTGATCAAGAAAAACGCCAACGCCAGCGGCTTCTTCATTTTCGGGGCCCTTACCGCCATCGTCCCCTCTCTGGCCAAAGTGGATTTCAGCATGCTGGGCCAGCTGGGGATCACCGTGGTGGCCGTGTTCGCCGTAACCGTAGCCGGCATCGTCCTGGCCTTTAAGATCCTGCCTCTGTGGAAGATCGTGGGAGACAAGGACCTGTGCATCGGCATCGCCATGTGCCAGATGATCGGTTATCCCGGCACCCAGCTGATCAGTGAGGAAATCGCCAAAACCGTGGGAAAGACTCCGGAAGAAATCGACTACCTGGAAAAACGCATTGGCACTGCCTATGTGATTTCCGGCTTCACTTCCGTAACGGTGCTTTCCATTGTAGTGGCCACCATTATGGCCAAGATCCTGTAAAAAAGAAGGGAGAAACCTATGGATATTGTTGAAGAGTTCAAAGAGCTGGTACAGATTGATTCCGCTTCCGGCAAGGAACGGGCCATTGCGGACACCCTTGCCGGAAAACTCCGTGCCCTGGGCTTTACGGTAACGGAAGACCGGGCAGGGGATACCTTTGGAGGGAATACCGGGAACCTGGCGGCCTTCCGGGAAGGGGACCGGCCCGGTTCCATCCTGTTCTGCAGCCATATGGACCGGGTGGCCAACGGCTTCCACATCCGCCCTCAGGAAAAAGACGGATACCTGGTGTCCGACGGCACCACCATCCTGGCCGCCGATGATGTAAGCGGCCTTTGCGCCATCCTGGACGGGGTCCGCCGGGCCCTGGCTTCCCGCAAGCCTCTGCCCCGTCTGGAAATCGCCTTTACCGTGGGGGAAGAAGCCAACCTGTGGGGCGGCCGGGCCCTGGACCTGTCCCAGTTCCAGAGTCCTTTCTGTTATGTAATGGACAGCCCGGGCACCCTGGGCCGGCTGATCAACGGAGCCCCCGGTCTGGCCAAGCTCCAGGCGGAAGTCCGGGGCAAAGCCGCCCATGCCGGCAACGAACCGGAAAAGGGCATCAACGCCGCCCACATCCTGTGCCACCTGCTGGATACCCTGAAGGACGGCCGGCTGGATGCAGAGACGGTTTCCAACTTCCCCCTGCTGGACACCGGGAACACCGCCACCAACATTGTCTGCGACCGGGCCTGGGTGAAAGGAGAAAGCCGCAGCCGGGACCGGAAGAAGCTGGAAGACTACATGGCCTATTTCCGCCGGCACTGTGAGGAAAGCGTCCAGGGCACCGGAGCCCAGGTCACTTCCAGTGCGGAGATTTCCTTCGCCCCCTTCCGGCTGGAGGAAAAGGAGCCGGTAGTGGCTCTGGCCTGCCGGGCCCTGAAGGCCATGGGCATCCAGCCCCGGATCGAACAGGGAGGCGGAGGCATGGACGCCAACATTTTCAACGCCAAAGGCCTCCCTTCCCTGGGCATAGCTACCGGCTACACCAAGAACCATACCAAAGAAGAGAACCTGGACCTGGAAAGCTTCACCCGGAGCGGAGAACTGGTGGAGAAGCTGATAGAGATGGTGGAATAAAAAAAGGGGCTGTTGCGCATGCAACAGCCCCTTTGGTCAGCAGTCCTTATTTTCTATTCTTCCAATACATCCAGAAATACAGCACCTCCAGCACACAGCAGGTGGTCCAGCCCACCGGGTAGCCGAAACCTACGGTGAGGGGAGTATTGCTGATGTACCGGGTCATGATGTACAGGTAGATCTGCCGGACCAGCACAAAGGACAGGAGCATGATCACCATGGGCCCCATGGAATCTCCCCGGCCCCGGAGGGCACCGGCCAGCACCTGGTTCACACAGTTGCACAGCAGGAAGAAGATGTTCACGTGGATGAATCCCACCCCGGACTGGATCACCGCTTCGTCCCCGGTGAACAGCCGCAGGGAGAAATCAGCAAAAATGAACAGCAGGGCGGCAATGGCCCCGGTAATGGCCAGGCTCAGAAGGATGGATGACACAGTCCCGTCGTTGGCCCGTTTTTCTTTTTTGGCCCCGATGTTCTGGGCCACGAAGGTGGTGGCTGCCATGGCCATGGACAGGATGGGCAGCATGACGAACTGGTCCAGCTTGTTGTAGCAGCCCCATCCGGCCATTACCGTGGCCCCGAAGAAGTTGATGTAGGACTGGACGAAAATGTTGGAAAAAGAAGTAATGATGCTCTGGACGGCGGTAGGCAGCCCCACCCGGAAAATCTGGCTCAGCAGGTTCCGGTCCAAGCACAGGTCCCCGAAGGAGAACCGGTACACATCCCGGGTCCGGAGCAGCACCCCCAGGGTGGCTCCGGCGGAAATGAACTGAGCGATGATGGTGGCATAGGCCACCCCGGCGATTCCCCAGTGGAACACCAGTACAAACAGCAGATCCAGGACAATGTTCAGGATGCTGGTAAGGATCAGGAAATACAGGGGCCGCTTGGTGTCCCCCACTGCCCGGAGCACCCCGCTGCCCATATTGTACACCAGAAGCCCGGTGACCCCGGCAAAATAGATCCGGAGATAGAGGGCCGCCTGGTCGAACACATCCGCCGGAGTCTTCATGAACTGGAGCATGAAATCCGTGCCGGCAAAGAAAAACACCGTGAACAGCACGCACAGGCAGAAGGTGGCCGCCATGGTGGTTTCCACCGCCCGGTGGAGCAGGCCGTGGTCCTTGGCTCCAAAGCATTTCCCGATGATCACCGTAGCCCCGATGGAGAATCCGTTGAAAAAGAAAACGGACATGTTGGTGATCATGGTGGTGGAACTCACCGCCGCCAGGGCCTGGGTCCCCACAAAATTCCCCACCACAATGGAATCCACCGTGTTGTACAACATCTGGAAAATATTCCCGATCATCAGAGGCAGGGCAAATTCCAGGATAAGCCGGGGAATGCTGCCGGAAGTCATGTCTTTGGTTGTGGTACGGACCATGGGGATCCCTGCCTTTCGTTGGTTTGATATAAGTAACTTTAATTATAACATAGAAAAAAGAGGGTGTGAAAAAATTCACACCCCCGGTCCCGGGCCCAAAAAAGGGGCTGTTGCCCATGCAACAGCCCCTTTTCTTATCAATCCAAAGCCGCGAAGGCCTGCTTCAGATCGTCGATGATGTCGTCGATATGTTCCGTGCCGATGGACAGCCGGATGGTGGCCGGGGTAATCCCGGAAGCTGCCAGTTCTTCTTCGTTCATCTGGGAATGGGTGGTGGAAGCCGGATGGATCACCAGACTCTTCACATCCGCCACATTGGCCAGGAGGGAGAAGATCTTCAGATGGTCGATGAACTTCTGGGCAGCAGCGGCGCCTCCTTTGATTTCAAAGGTAAAGATGGAAATCCCGCCGTTGGGGAAGTACTTCTTGTACAGTTCATGATCCGGATGGTTGGGCAGGGAAGGATGGTTCACCTTGGCCACATGGGGATCCTGGGCCAGGAAGTCCACCACTTTCAAGGCGTTTTCCACCTGACGTTCCACCCGCAGGGACAGGGTTTCGGTGCCCTGGAGCAGCAGGAACGCGTTGAAGGGAGAAATGGTGGCCCCGGTATCCCGGAGGATCAGGGTCCGGATATAGGTTACATAGGCGGCAGGGCCCACGTCTTTGGCAAAGCTAATCCCATGGTAGCTGGAGTTGGGGTCAACCAGCCAGGGGAACCGGCCGGAAGCCACCCAGTCGAACTTGCCGCTGTCCACGATGATGCCCCCCAGGGTGGTGCCATGGCCGCCGATGAATTTGGTAGCGGAATGGACTACCACATCAGCCCCGTGTTCAAAGGGCCGCAGCAGGTAAGGAGTGGCAAAAGTGCTGTCCACAACCAGAGGGATCTTGTGTTTGTGGGCAATGGCGGCCACGGCCTCGATGTCGATCAGGTTGGCATTGGGGTTGCCCACGGATTCAATGTAAATGGCCTGGGTGTTTTCCCGTACGGCCTCTTCGAAGACCTGGACCCCTTTGGTGGGATCCACGAAAGTGGTTTCAATGCCGAAATCAGGGAAGGTGTGTTCGAACAGGTTGTAGGTGCCGCCGTATACGGTGGTGGCGCAGACAATGTGCTGACCGGCATGGACCAGGGCCTGCATGGCGTAGGTCACGGCAGCGGCGCCGCTGGCCGTAGCCAGAGCCGCCACCCCGCCTTCCAGGGCGGCGATCCGTTTTTCAAAAACGTCTTCCGTAGGGTTGGTGAGACGGCCGTACACATTCCCGGCATCCTTCAGGGCGAACCGGTCAGCAGCATGCTGGCTGTTCCGGAACACATAGGACGTGGTCTGGTAAATGGGCACTGCCCGGGAATCAGTGGCGGGATCCGCCTGTTCCTGCCCCACATGGAGCTGCAGAGTTTCAAAATGGTATTTCTTTTCTTCGCTCATTGTCTTGGCCTCCCAAAATAATCTCCGCTTTAATTACTACCGCTTTAGTATGATTTACATTATAGGGACTCAAACCCTGGCTGTCAATAGAATTTGCAATCTTTTTTTCCATCAGTCATTCCGGGCCAATACACAGACCATGACGATGATGCACAGAGCCCCCAGCAGTTCCACCAGCCCCACCCGGTTCCCCATGACCGCCACGGAGAAAAAGTAGGCGGAGAGAGGTTCAAAAGCCGCCAGGGCCCCGGTTTCCGCCGGAGGGATGTATTTGGTGCTCTCCAGGTACACATAATAGGCCACCAGGGTCCCCAGCACGAACAGGATCCCAAAAGCCGCCGCCGTGTGGATGTCCAGGACGGCCCCCTCCAGAGTGGGATGGTGGAACAGTTTCAGGAGCAAGGCATTCCCCAGGCTGCTCCAGCCCAGGATCAGGAAGCAGCTGTACTTTTTCAGCAGTACCGCCGCATAGGCCGTATAGAAAGCCATACCGAAGGCCCCCAGGATCCCGTACACCAGCGCCTCCCGGGAGACCGCCAGGGACGCCCCCTGGCCCTTGGTGGCAATGAGGGCCGTCCCCAGAAGAGCCAGCACCACCGCCAGCACTTCCCGCCGAGTGGGCAGCCGCCGGTCCTTCACCAGGTACATGAGCAGCAGGATGGCGGGCATGGTGTACTGGAGCACCGTGGCTGTGGCCGCATTGCTGTAGTAGATGGCCTTGAAAAAGGTCACCTGCATGAGATACAGCCCCAGGACAATGAACTTCATCATCCATTTCCAGTCGTTTTTCAAGGGGGCCAGAAGATCCTGCTTCTGGAACAGGCAGATTCCCAGGAAGGAGATCCCGGTACAGATCATCCGCCAGAACAGGATGGTGGACCAGGTGAAATGCTGATCCACCATCAGGTATTCCACACTGTTGCTGCTGCTGCCCCACAGAGTGGCCCCCAGTAGGACCATCCCCACACCGATTTTCTTCTTCCGTTCCATCAGCCGTCTCCTTTCCGTCCTCCGGCCCCCTCCTTCAGACAATTCTATTCTACCTTTTTTCCCGTTCTCTGACCAGACGGGTTTCCCCCTGATTCCAGCCCTTCCGGATAATATCCTCCCCGAACCGCTGCTTCAGGGCATCCAGGGCCCGGTTCCGCTTTTCCTGCCGTGCATCTTCCACAGCCAGACTCTGGGATCCTCCAGGCACCAGGTGGCTGACGCTGACTCCCAAAAGCCGCACCGGCTGGGTCCAGGGCAGCTGCCGGGCCAGGAGACGGATCTGTTCCATCAGGGCCTCATCCTGGCAAACCGGTTCCTCCACCGTCCGGCTCCGGGTCAGCAGCTGGAAGCCGGCGGTCTTCACCTTCAGAGTTACCGTGCAGCCGGACAGGCCGGCGCACCGGAGCCGCCACCCCACCTGCTGGCACAGGTCCCACAGGGCTCCCAGACAGGTTTCCGGCCCCACCAGATCCACCGGGAAGGTGTTCTCCTTCCCCAGGGATTTCCGCTGTTCGTCCGGCACCACCGGACGGCTGTCCAGGCCCCGGGCCCGGTCCCGGATTTCCTCCGCGTTTTTCCCCAAAAGAGGCCGCAGGATCCGGGGATCGCAGCCCGCCAGCTGGCCAATGGTCCGGATGCCCATTTTTTCCAGGGCCCCCACGGATTTCTGCCCCAATCCAAAGATCCGTCCCACCGGCAGGGGCCCGATGAAGGCCGCCGCCTCTTCCGGCCGGATGATCACCAGCCCGTCCGGCTTCCGGAGATCGCTGGCCAGTTTGGCCAGGAATTTGTTGGGGGCCAGCCCCACGGAAGCGGTAAGGCCGGTTTTTTCCCGGATCACCTGTTTGATCCTGGGTCCCAGGGCATACACATCCCCGGCCAGGGCCTCCATACCCGTAAGGTCCAGGAAGGCTTCATCGATGGACAAGGGCTCCACCACCGGAGAAAATTCCCGGAAGATCCCCCGGATCTCCCGGGAGATTTCCGTATACCGGTCATACCGGCCCTGGACATAGATGGCCTGAGGACAGAGCCGCCGGGCCGTGGCCATGGGCATGGCGGAATGGACCCCGAATTTCCGGGCTTCATAGGAGCAGGTGGACACCACTCCCCGGCCGGAAAGCCCTCCCACAATCACCGGTTTTCCCCGGTATTCCGGATGATCCAGCTGCTCCACCGAAGCAAAGAACGCATCCATATCCACATGCATGATGTACCGCTGACGGACCATTTTGATGTCCTCCTTTTGGAAAAGGGCTGTTGCTTGTGCAACAGCCCTTTTTTAAGGTCTCGGGTCTCGAGTCGTGAGTCTCGAGACCCTGGATAGAACCTGTCCTTCAGCCAGGTTCTTCTTATTGTGTATAACCGTAGGGGGCGCAGGCCCGGCGCCCCGCAAAATGCGCAGATCATCGATGATTTGGCGGGCTGCCCGGCGTGCAGCCCCTACGGTACCGATTTACACGTTCAAAAATTTGCCTGCAAATTTCTCATTCGGCTCGGGACTCGAGACTCGAGACCAATCCGCTATGCGGCTCTTGAGACCGGAGTGTTACACGCAGCATGCAGCACCCCCGTCAATGGCCGAAGGATGCCAGCTCCGCTGGCTTAGAACAAAAACGGCGTCCAGTTGTCCAGGATCCCGTAGTGCTCGATGACAGCCTTCAGGCCGATCAGCAGCAGGACGAAGCCCCCTGCTTTTTCTGCCCGTTCCTTGCCCCACATGCCGATTACCGAACCGCAGGCGCAGCCCAGGAAGGACAGGCAGAAGGTGATGGTGCCGATTTCCAGCACCGCCGGCAGGATCCGGATATCCAGGAAGGCGAATCCCACGCCCACCCCCAGGGCATCCAGGCTGGTGGCCACCGCCAGAACCAGCATGGTCCGGAATCCGGTGATCTTTTCTTTTTCCTGGTCCTCCCCGGCCTCTTTGATCATGTTCCAGCCGATGTAGGCCAGGATCACAAAGATGATCCAGTGGGAATAGGCTTCCGCCACCCTGGCGAAATGGCTTCCCAGTTCGTAGCCGATAAACGGCATCAGGGCCTGGAACACTCCGAACCAGGCTCCGAAGATCAGGCCTCCCTTGAACCGTTCCCGGCCTTCCATTTTCAGCCCCCCGCAGACGGAAACCGCAAAGGCATCCATGGACAGGGACACCGCCAGCAGGAAGAGAGTCAGGGCACTCATTTCCGGATCCCCTGGAGGACGAAATAGGTCAGGAACTTCAATACCCGCAGTTCCTTTTCATTGTGCCGCTTGTCTTCGCTCATCTTTCCAAACACCGGCAGGGCCGTCTTCAGCATGGCCTTGGTGATCCCGTGCTGGCGTACCCCTCCCTGGAGGACGGATTTCCCGAATCCTTCCAGCACCTGAAGGGTCTGGCGTTTTTCCGCCCCGGTCAGCTTCCCGTTCCCCAGGATCTGCTTTTTGATGACTTCTTTCTGTTCTAGGAAGTCCTGTTTGTCCAGGAGTCCCGTTTCTTCTGCTGTCATATTTCTTTTTAACTCCCCTTGTTTCCGGGCCCTTTCCGCAGGCAGGGCCCCATTGATTGTATCTTGTTATTTTATCATTTTCCCCGGTCTGAAATCAACGGACAACCCGCAGAGGCTGGGAACCTCCCGTCAGGCACACCGGCCCGTCAGGACCGATCCGGTAGGTGTTTTCCGTGCCCACCATGCCCAGTCCCGGCAGGGCGATCTTGGGTTCCACTGCAAAGACCATGTTTTCCTCTACCCGGTCCTTCACCCCCCCGGCGATCACCGGGGTCTCATCCATGCACATACCGATGCTGTGGCCCAGGAACCGGCCTCCGTTCATGAACATCTTTTCATAATAAGGATCGAAGTCCCCCATCACCTGGTCGTAAATGTCCCCCAGCACCGCTCCCGGTTTCAAAAGAGCCAGGGTCTGCTGTTCCAGATCCAGACAGTAATTGTAGGCCCGGAGGATTTCCTCTTTGGCCGGATCCCGGTCCAGGTCCCCGAAATAGTACACCACCGTCTTGTCCGTATTGTACCCGTCCACCCCGCAGGGAATGTCCAGGTACACCAGCCGGCCCGGCTTCAACAGACGGAAGGCCGACCCGATGCTCTGGACCGCCACACAGGTGCCGCTGGTGCCCCCGGGGCCGTCAAAAGCGGTCCGCACCAGGGCGCTTTTCCCGAAGGAAGCCAGGCCGATGGCATCTTCCCCGGTAGGCCGGTTGGTCCGGGCCACCCCCTGGCTGCCTTTCAGCACCATCCGCAGGTATAGCTGGATGGCCAGTTCCGCTTCGCTGATCCCCACCTTCAGGAAAACCGGAGCCTCGTGCATCAGCACGTCCGCATGGACCCGGCCGCTGCGGCTCAAAAGAGCCAGTTCATAGCCGCTTTTCACGCTCCGGAGGCCGCTGAGCACCGGATCCAGGTTTTTCCGGACTTCAAAAGGGAAATATTTCCGGAAGAACCGGAGCCATTCCAGGGAGGTGTGCTTTTCATCCAGGTACACTTCCCGGGGCAGGGCGTCCCCGTAGTACTCCGCCGGCTGCCGGTAGCTGTGCATCCGCCGGATCCACCCTTCCGGCAGGAGACTTTCGTTGAGAGCCCGGGCCAGGCTCCGGCGCACCCACAAAATGGCGTCCTGGGGACGGACCAGGAAGGCACCCTCCTGCATGGTACCGGTAAAATAATACATGTCCAGCTTGTCGGTGATCACCGCCAACTGCCAGGCCGGATCCTGCCGGGACAGGGCCTCCCGAAGCCGGGCCAGCCGGTTTTCCAGTTCCTCCCGGGGTACCCGGCGCAGATCTTCGCTGATCAGGATATCATGTTCCAAAATGGTCATAGGATGTTTTCCTCCTGTTGTTTTACTGGGAATGTCCCCATCTTACCACGAAAAAGGAGCTGCTGCACGGAAAAGTACAGCAGCTCCTTCTGGGAGTTCCTCATGAGCTGATCCGGAGGGACGGACCAGGACGAAATCAGGCTCGTTGAATTCGTTGTCCTTATTATAGATCAGCATCTATTTTGTGTCAACCTTATAAATGTTCCGGTTTACCTTTCATCTTTTTTCAGAGTCCAGCGCTTTTCAGGCCAGTACCTGTTCCAGGATATCCATGGCCTGGGTCAATTCTCCCCGGGTAATGGTAAGGGGTGGGTTGAAATACAGCACATCCCCCAGGGGCCGCAGCACCAGTCCCCGTTCCAGGGCTTTCTGATAGAAATGATACCCCAGCCGTTTTTCCGCCGGGAAGGGGGCTTTGGTCTTTTTGTCCGCCACCACTTCCAGAGCGTGGATCAGGCCGATGTGGCGGATTTCTCCCACCAGGGGATGGTTCCCGAACCGGGCTTCCATTTCTCCAGTGAGCCACCGGGCGGTTTCCCGGGCCCGGGGCAGGATCTGTTCCTGTTCCAGCACATCCAGCACCCCGTGGGCCGCCGCACACCCCAGGGGATTCCCGGCATAGGTGTGGCTGTGGAGAAAGGCCTTGTGCTTGCCGTAATCATCGTAGAAGGCCTCATAGATCTCCCGGGTGGTCACCGTCAGGGACATGGGCAGATACCCTCCGGTCAATCCTTTGGACAGGCACAGCACATCCGGGGTGATCCCGGCCTGGCCGCAGGCGAACAGGGTACCGGTCCGGCCGAAGCCCGTAGCGATTTCGTCGGCGATCAGCTTCACCTCATAGGCATCGCACAGCGCCCGGAGCTTTTGGAGATAGAGAGCCGGGTACACCCGCATGCCGGCGCTGCCCTGGAGCAGGGGCTCCACAATCATAGCGGCAGTTTCCCGGCCGTGGAGGGCAAAGGCTTCTTCCGCTTTGGCGAAGCATTCACACTGGCAGTGGTCCCGGTCCTTTCCATAGGGGCAGCGGAAACAGTCCGGGGCTTCCACATGGATGTTGTCCATCATCATGGGCTTGTACAGTTTGGCGAACAGATCCATGCTCCCCACGGACAGAGCCCCGATGGTTTCTCCGTGGTACCCTTCCGTCAGGCACATGAACCGCTGTTTTTCCGGATGGCCGGTCTGGGCCCAGTACTGGAAACACAGCTTCAGAGCCGCTTCCACCGCCGCCGATCCGTTGTCGTGGAACTGGAACCGGCACAGCCCTTCCGGCACCAGGGTCTTCAGCCGTTCCGCCAGGGTAATGGCCGGGGCATGGGTGAAATTGGCAAAGATCACATGTTCCAGTTTGTCCAGCTGGTCTTTGATCCGTCCATTGAGCACCGGATTCCGGTGGCCCAGCAGATTGGCCCACCAGGAGCTGACAATGTCCAGATAGGCTTTGCCGTGGATGTCGTAGAGCCAGACTCCCTGGGCATGATCGATGACCATGGGAGGCAGGGTTTCGTAATCTTTCATTTGTGAACAGGGATGCCAGATCAGGTCCAGGTCTCGCTGTTCCATTGTTTTGTGTTCCATTTTCGTCTCCTTAGGTATAAGCTTCCAGCAGTCTGTCCAGAGGGCCTTCCAGTTCCCGTTCCCCTTCCTTTACACAGGCCAGCACCGGCAGGCCGGTAAGTTCCTCCACCATGATCCGGTTGTCTTCCTGCATCCGGTCTCCCGGTTTCCACCGGTTGAACAGGATTCCCCGGACAGGAATAGCCCGGTGCCGGAGATATTCCACCGTCAGCACCGTACTGTTGATGGTCCCCAGTCCCCCATCCGCCACCAGAAGGCAGCCCAGGTCCAGAGCCTGGATCATGTCCTCCAGCAGCAGGTAGTGATTCTTTTCCCAGCCCAGAGGACACAGGATGCCCCCGCTGCCTTCCATGGTAAGATACTGGTGCCGGTCTTTGGCCTTCCGGAAGGCCTGCCGGATCTTGTCCAGGTCCACCGGATGGTTGTTGATCCGGGCCGCCAGATGAGGGGACACCGCTTCCCGGTACACATAGGTCACCAGATCTTCCAGAGGGTCCGGGATCCCGGCGGTTTCCTTCACCCAGACAGCATCCCCGGGCACCAGTTTCCCGTTTCCGTCCGGTTCCGCCCCGCTGAGGGCGGCCTTGTAGTAGCTGCCGTCCAGCCCCGCTTCCCGGATCTTCTTCACCAGAAGCCCGGTCACATAGGTCTTCCCCACATCCGTACCCGTTCCCGTAATGAATATCGCTTTGCCCATTGCATTCCTCTCCTTACACCCAGATTCCCGCTTTCCGGCACCGGAGCCCTACAAAGGCCGCTCCCAGGCACAGGAGGAAATCCGGCACCACCTGGAGTACCCCGCAGTACCACAGGGCCGCCCAGAAGCCGATAGGGGCCTGGACCAGATAGTTGGAGGACAGCCAGAAATAGCTGATCCCCAGCACATAGACGATGACCATCCCCACCAGGTTGATCCCCAGGAGCCGGGACAGGGTCACCTCAGCAGTTCTCTGCCGGGCCAGCTTCCCGCAGACCCAGGCCTGGATGGTAAACCCCACCAGATACCCAAAGGTGGGCTGGAGCACATAGGAGGGCCCCCCTCCGGAAGCAAACACCGGGATCCCCACAAGGCCCATGACCACATAGGTCCCTACCGCCAGGGCCCCCAGCCGGGCTCCCAGCAGCAGTCCCGCCAGCAGGGTGAACATGAACTGCAGGGTGTACACATCGCTCCCCACCGGGATCCGGATCAGGGCCCCCACTGCCACCAGGGCAATGAACAGCCCGCACAACACCATTTCACGCAAACGCACAGCCTCACCTCCAGAATTTTCAGACTTCCTTACCATACAGGAAATAGTCTATTTCGTCAACCTAGTATTTTTGTATAGTTAACGTAAAAGGTAAGCTGCAATGCAGCTCACCTTTTTGTCAGCTGTCAACCGACAGCCCTTACACCTTCTCAAACCGGTACTTCTGCTTCACTTCCGGATACTTCTTATGATCCACTTCGCTGTAGAACATGGCAGAGGGGCGGACATAGAGTCCGAAATCTCCGTAGAGGGCCTGGTACACCATCAAAGGCTCCCGGGTTTCCGAATGGACCGCCGGGCCGATGATCTGGTACAGGTACCGGTTGGTCCGTTTCTCCTCCTCCGTCAGCCGTTCCCGCTTGAAATGCCGGACAATGTCACCTGGATGAAAAATACGGTTTTCCATTTTCATTCTCCTTGTAATTAAAATAAAGGAACCCGCAGCAGGCGGGTTTCTTTAATGATAAACGCATCCGTTGGATGCTAACCCACCACCAGCCTCACGGCTGGTCCCCCGCCCTTGAAAAGGGCGGATAAATGGCACATCGGGCTTACGCCCTTGTGCCGCAAGCAAGGGCCAGAGGCCCGAGCGTATATCCGCCCCTTTGCAAGGGCGGGGGACCGTTGCGCTTGCGCAATGGTGGTGGGTTAGCAGCGCCAGCTGCGTTTCCCTTCAAAGGCCGGCGGATGCCGGCCTTTCTTCGGCCGTTGACAGCTGACCGTTGACCGGCCTGCAGCCCTACTTCCTCTCCCCGCTGATCATGCCCCCCAGCACCAGACAGATTCCGGCCAGCTGGAGCTCCGTAATGGGCTCCTGGAGCACGAACACGGAAATACACACAGCCACCACCGGATCCACATAGCTGAGGATGGCGGTGGTCTGGGCCGGCACCTGGGTCAGGCTGCCGAAATAGATCCCGTAGGCCAGGCCGGTGTGGACGATCCCCAAGAGCAGGGTCAGCCCCCAGCCGGCGGCCGTCATGGTGTGGAAATCCAGCTGTCCGGTGACCAGGCAGTAGGCCAGCAGGAAAAAGGCCGCCGTCCCCAGCTGCACCGCCGTCTGTTCATAGGAATCCAGGCCCTGGATGGTCTTGCTCAGCACAATGATCCCGGCATAGAAAAGGGCACCGGCCAGAGCATACAGGACTCCGGCAATATCACCCATGTCCCCGTTGGAGCCCAGTACCCCGGATACCAGCAGCATGCCCCCGATGGTAATGGCCGCACACACCAGCTTCCGGCGGCTGATGGTCTCATGGAACACCAGAGGGGCTGCCGCCAGCATGAACACCGGAGCCATGTAGTAGCACAGGGTGGCAATGGCCACGGTGGTATGGTTGAAGGCCTCAAAAAAGAACACCCAGTCCAGCCCCAGGAGAAGGCCGCTGAGCAGCAGCTTCGGGGCCCGGGCCTTCAGCCGGTCCCGGTGGAAGGGGATATGGCCCCCCTGCATCAGCACCAGCAGAGTCAGACACCCCAGGGTGGCCCGGAGAAAGGCCAGAGGCACAGAGCCCAGAGGGATGAACCGGCGCACCAGACCGATGGTGCCGAAAATGGCCAAAGACAGGAGCATCTGCCCCCGGGGAGAGAGAAATGAAAAATTCATGGAATGGTTTCCGTCCTTTGCTTCAGTTTGGAAAAAAAGGGGGGCTGTTGCCGAAGCAACAGCCCCGACAACCTAAGTTGTACCACCTTTGTACAACCTGTTTTACCGATAGGCTTTCTGATAAATGGCCACACAGTCTTCCCGGGTCAGGGCCATCCGGTCGTTGGCAAACAGGCCTTTCATGGCGGTCATGGCATTTTCCGCCATTTTGGGAAATTCATCCGGAGCAATCCCGTAATCGCTCATTTTCAATCCGTCCACGCCGCAGGCTTTCTGGAGATCGGCCAGGGCCGCCAGGAAGTCCTCCGGCCCCCGGGCCTCCTTCCGGCCCAGGAACCGGGCCAGATCCGTCAGCCGGTCATCACACACATGGTGCTCTGCCATCCAGCCGAAATAGGCCAGGGAAACCATGATCAGCCCGGCACCATGGGGCAGGGCTTCATGGTAGGCACTCATGGCATGTTCCAGGGAATGTTCGCTGGTGCAGCCTCCCAGGACCATGGCATAGCCGGACAGGGTGTTGGCAAAGGCCATATGGGTCCGGGCTTCCAGGCTGCTGCCCTGGGCCACTGCCTGGGGCAGGAATGCCCCGATGTTCCGGATGGCAGTGGAAGCCACCATGTCGCTCATCAGGTTGGCCTTCCGGTTCACATAGGTTTCCAGGCTGTGGAACAGGGCATCGAACCCCTGGAACGCCGTAAGCCGGGGCGGCACCGTCACCATCAGTTCCGGATCCACAATGGCCAGGAAGGGATACAGATCCGGGAATTTCAGCCCGATCTTTTCATGGGTTTCCTGGTTGGTGATTACGCTGGTGGCATCCACTTCCGAACCGGTGCCTGCAGTGGTGGTAATGGCGATCACCGGCAGGGCCCGGCGGGCATGTTTCTGTCCTTTGCCGGTGCCGGATCCCACATAGTCCCATAAATTCCCCTCGTTCACCGCCATAAGGGCAATGGCCTTGGCGGCATCCATCACCGAGCCTCCACCCAGGGCCACGATCAGGTCCGCTCCCAGTTCCCGGGCAGCCCGGGCTCCCTGTCCCACACTTTCCAGGGTGGGATTGGCCTGGATCCTGTCGAACACCGCCGTGGCCACTCCGGCCGCCGCCAGCTCCTTTTCCGTCCGGTCCAGGTAGCCGTTGGCCCGGGTGGATTTCCCGCAGGAAATTACAATCAGGGCCTTTTTCCCCGGCAATTCCTGGCCATGGAGCTGGTTCAGCTGCCCGGCTCCAAACAGCACTTTCGTGGGTATGTCAATTTGAAATGGATTCATCCTAACGCCCCCTCAGCAGAATATACTTCGAGTATAGCAAAAAAGCCCTCCGGATGCCAGTCCCGTTCCCCCTTTTACCGGGCCGCCCGGCGCCCTGCCTGCCGGGCCCCCCAGGCGGTGATCCCTCCGCACACATTGCCGGCGGTGATCACCAGGAGCCGCACCAGGGTTTCCTGGTCCATCTGGCCCGCCATGAAATAGTAGAACATGTCCGCCACACTGTGTTCATAGCCACTCATGATGAACACAGTGATCCCCACGAAAATAGCCAGGTATTTCCCCAGCACATGGGGAAAGGTTTTGTACCCTTCCACCGCAATGAACACGAAGATATTGCAGAAGAACCCCAGCACGAACAGACTCAGGAAGGTATCCCCGTTTTTGGCCATCACCAGGGCCTGGGCCGCCTTCCGGGCCGCCGGCCCCATCCGGGTCAGAAACAACAGGTTGGCCGCCAGCCCGGCCCCCAGCCAGTTGCCGATCCAGATCACCGGGAACTGGAGCCAGCGCCACAAAGGCTGTTCCAGGGCATAGCACACCCGGCCGGTGAACAGGTGGAACTGCATTTCGCAGATAGTGCAAAGACCTATGCAGAACAGCACCGCTCCCACCAGCTTCTCCGTCTGGAGCAGGAACACCGCTCCCCCCAGCCCGATACAGAACCCTGCCGCAAGGGAAGAAGGCAGTATTTTCGTCAGCTTCATAAGATTCCTCCTTGAATTATTGGAATTCCATTCCATTGATGGGTTGTACCCGAAATATACCACACCCCCTATCGGGAAATCGTCAAAAAAAGACAGTGAAAATTTAAAATTATGTTATAATACAGCTGACATCACACCAGGAGGTTCCCATGGACACCAACAATCTTCGCTATTTTGCCGCCGTGGCCCAGTACGGGTCCATTACCCGGGCGGCCAAAGCCATGTACATATCCCAGCCCCAGCTCAGCCACATCATCAAGCAGCTGGAAAAAGAAATGGGTCTCACCCTGTTCCGGCGCACCAGCCAGGGCACCCGGCTGACCCTGGACGGCCAGCGGATCCTGGCCCATTCCAAGGTGATCCTCCGGGAAATGGACCAGCTCCAGCACCTTTCCTCCGCCCGGAAGCAGGACTGCGGCTGCCTGAACGTAAGCATGACCCGTTTTTCCCACACCGCCGAATGTTTCAACGAAATATGCCGGCGCTACCAGGATGCGGAAAGCTTTTCCAACCATCTTTGCGAAGCCGCCACCCTGGATGTGATCTCCCAAGTGAAGAACGGCTATTCCAACGTGGGAGTGATCCACATGGCCACCCGCCGGGATGATCTGGAGGCCTATTTTTCCCAGCAGGGGCTCCACTACATCCCCCTGGCCGCGTTCCGTCCCTATGTGTGCCTGTCCTCTGACCATGAGCTGGTCCGACGGTTCGGCCGGAAGGGCATCCACCTTCAGGATCTCCGGGATTACGGCTTCGTCCGGTACATCGGCCAATATGAGGATTTCATCTACCACCTCAGCACGGAAAAAGGCCCCATCGATCTGAACGATACCCGGAAAGTGATCTACGTCAACGACCGGCAGGAACAGATGGCCCTTCTCTCCCGGACCAATTTCTTCACGGTGGGGATCATGGAATTCCAGGGACAGGATTCCCTGTACAAGGTGGTCTCCGTGCCCCTCCTGGACTGCAGCGAACACCTCCGGTTCGGAGCGATTCTCCGGGAAGGAGCCATGCTGTCCCGGATGGAAAACGATTTCATCCAGCTGCTCCGGGAACGGTATGCCCGGCTCCAGGCGGAAAACATTCCATCGGCTTCGTAAATGGCCCCTATGTACATCATCTATTTCCCCGATACCTAAGCTTTCTCTTATAATGAATTTATAGAAAATCTTATAAATTCAGAACGGGAGGAACAACAAGATGATGGAATTTCTCGATGCCGTAGACAGTATCCTGTACTATCCGATCCTACTGGTGGTCATGGGGGCCGCCGGTCTCTACTTCAGTTTCCGTATGGGCTTCGTCCAGGTCCGCATGCTGCCGGAAGCCCTCCGGCTCCTGATGGTAAAGCCCAAGGACGGAGGCACGTCCCCCTTCCAGGCCCTGATGGTCTCCACCGCTTCCTGTGTGGGCACCGGGAACATCATCGGGGTTTCCACCGCCATCTGCCTGGGTGGCCCGGGAGCCATTTTCTGGATGACCGTCATGGCCATTATCGGAGCCGCTTCCTCCTTTACGGAATGCACCCTGGCCCAGGTGTTCAAACGGAAACGTCCGGACGGTTCCGCCTACGGAGGCCCTGCCTACTACATCGAAGATGCCCTCCACAACAAGGCCCTGGCCACGGCCTTTGCCGTATTCCTGCTGCTCACCTACTCCTGCGGCTTCAACCTGCTGTGCTCCTACAACACCCAGTCCACCTTCTCCGTGTACAGCTTCTATGATCCTGCGGTGACTCCGGCCATCATCGGGGCCATCCTGGCGGCTCTGGTGGGAGCCTGTGTCATGGGCGGTGCCAAAAGCATCGAAAAGGCTGCCGGCATCCTGGTGCCCTTCATGGGGGTTGCCTATGTAATCGTTTCCATTGTGGTACTGGTGATGAACTTCGGGGAACTGCCCCGGGTGCTGGAAACCATCATGGCTGACGCCTTCAACTTCAAGGCTATTTTCAGCGGCATCGGCGGTTCCTGCCTGGTCATGGGCATCAAACGGGGCCTGTATTCCAATGAAGCCGGTGTAGGATCCGCCCCCAACGCGGCAGCTGCAGCCTCCACCACCCATCCGGTGAAACAGGGCCTGGTCCAGATGCTGTCCGTCTACATCGATACGGTAATCCTGTGCAACGCCACCGCCCTTATGTGCCTGGTGTCTGAAGTGCCTGGGAACGCGGAAAACGCCGGAGCCGTCTGGGTCCAGACATCCCTCCACAAAGTCCTGGGGAACTTCGGTCCCTGGTTCATTACCGTAGCCATGCTGCTGTTCTCCTTCACCACCCTGATCGGGAACATCTACTACTGTGAAAACGGCCTGGCCTATCTGAACCACAAAAAAATGCCCGGTTCCGGGTTCATGAAAGCCTTTAAACTGTATGCCGTGCTCATCGTCTTTGTGGGCGCCATCATCCCCATGGCCGCTGCCTGGGATCTGGCGGACATTATGATGGGGGGCATGACCCTGATCAACCTGACTGCCTGCGTGCTCCTGGGGAGTGTGGTGGTCAAGGCCTATGAAGATTACAGAATGCAGAAAGCCGCCGGACTGGATCCTCACTTCAAGGGAACGGCCCTGGGGTTGAAACCGGAAGAACTGGACTTCTGGAAATAAACAAAACAAGAAAGGAAGAGTGCCATTATGGTCATGGACAAAGAAGAGATCCAGCGGATCCTGGAAAAAGCCTTGGAAGAAGGACGGAATGTGCTGTATGAAGGCAAAGTGGCCAGCTACATCCCGGAACTGGCCAAAGCCAACTCTGGGAACCTGGGAGTCTGCCTGATGCGGAAGGACGGGTCGGAATACTGTGCCGGGGATTATGACATCCCCTTCACCATGCAGAGCATTTCCAAAACCTTCTCCCTGATCCTGGCCCTCCAGACCGCCGGCTACGACAAGGTCTTCAGCAAAATCGGCATGGAGCCCACAGGCGACCGGTTCGACAGCATCCTCCAGCTGGAGCTGAAAGACTGGCATCCCTTCAACCCCATGATCAATGCCGGCGCCATCGTAACAGCCAGCTGCATCGAAGCTCCGGATCCCTTCCAGAGCTTCCTGGACCTGGTCCGGAAGCTGTGCGCCAATCCCAAAATCGGTCTGAACCAGTCCGTCTATCAGTCGGAAAAGAAAACCGGCACCCGGAACCGGTCCATTGCCTTCCTGCTGAAAAGCGACAATGTGCTGGACGGAGAACCGGAAGAAGTGCTGGATGTATACTTCCGCATGTGCTCGGTGATGGTCACCGCCCGGGACCTGGCCCATTACGGCATGATTCTGTCCAACCACGGGGTGGATCCCACCACCGGGGAACAGCTGGTGGATTCCACCATCGTCCGGATCGTCACCACCCTAATGATGCTCTGCGGCATGTACGATGAATCCGGAGAATACGCCGTGAAGGTCGGCATGCCCAGCAAAAGCGGCGTGGGCGGCGGCATCTGCGCCATCGCCCGGCACGGCATCGGCATCGGCACCTTCGGTCCCATGCTGAACAAAAAGGGCAACAGCGTGGGGGGCGAACGGATCCTCCGGGTCCTCTCCGACTCCCTGGGGCTGCATGTGTTTGATACAAAGGAATTCTAAAAAAAAGGGGCTGTTGCTTGCGCAACAGCCCCTTAGTCGGAAGTCAGGAGTCGGGAGTCGGAAGCCTCAGGATAGGATCCGCCTGGCTAGGCGGATCCTTTTGATTCTGTAGAACAAGAATCGAAATCAGTCTAAGAGATCATTTCGGCCAAAGGTTCTGCATGTTCAAAAATTTGCTTGCAAATTTCACCTTCGGCTCCAGACTTCAGACTCCAGACTTGAGCCGCTATGCGGCTCTACAGCTAAGGGGGTGTTGCACGCAGCGTGCAACACCCCCTTTCACTCAGATCGGCAATTTATGGATAATAATGGAGAAGATTACCATGAACAGGGTGGCCAGAGGCTGGGTAGCCCCGTAGGACACCGCCGGTTCATCGCATTCCAGGGCATCCACGGCAGCCCCCAGGCCGGGAGCGGAAGTCATGCCCCCGGTAATGGCCCCGCTGAGCAGGGTCCAGTTGATGTGGAAGGCATAGCGCCCCAGCAGGAACCCGAACAGCACGGACAGGATGGCCACCAGGGAGGAAATGATTACGATCATGTACCCGGCCCCGGTAATAGCATCAACGACCCGGAACCCGTAGTTCAGGCCGGTACCTGCCAGGAACACGGACAGGAAATAAGTCCGCATCTTCCCCAGCACCGTGGAGTTCATCCGGAAGTTCACAGGACCCACTTTCCCAATGGAGCCCAGCCCCAGGGAAACCAGGATGGCACCCCCGGTGGAACCCAGGGAGAACATCCCCAGCGGTCCCATGTAGATCTTGATGGAACCCAGCACATACCCCAGGAACGCCGCCAGGGAGAACCCGACGAAATCCATGGGCACTTCCGGCATGGTGGAAGCCGCCAGCTTTTCGTTGTTCTTGATATCAATGGCCTTTTGGGCGAAATATTTCTTTTTTTCTTCCTCAACATCAAACCCGAAGATCTTGGGAATTACGTTGATCCCCAGGATCAGGAACAGCACCCCGAAGGGATACCCGATGGAGTGGCCCACCCCTACGCCGGCCTTGGCTTCCGTCACGAAGACTTCCACATCTTCCGGGCTTAGGGATTGGGTGTTTTCCAGAGTCATGGTTTCCGGAACGGGAGTGCCCCGGAGTTTGGCATCCCGGTTTTTGGCCCCGTTCACAATGGCCAGGATCTTCTTCTGGGCCTTTTCAGGCTGGTTGGCAAAATCCTGGGCCAGCCGTCTGGATTCGCTGTCGGAAGATTCCGTAGCGGCAGCCAGACCGGCCGAACTGGTGAGGGCCCCGGTGTAGGTACCGGTGATCTGGTACGGACTCAGGTTGTCGAGGGTCTGAGAAAATCCATAGGAAGCTACGGCCCCTACAAAGGGAATGAAAATGGCCAGGGCCACAAACTGTTTCCCGAATTTGTTGATGGCGTATTTCATGTCTTTGGCGGCCAGCAGCCCGGTCCCTACAATGAAGATCAGCAGAGACAGGTTCATCAGGGAGCCGTCGATGACTTTCCCCTGCATCACCTTCAGAGCGGCAGCGTAGTACTTGCTGCCCTTTTCGAAAGTGGCGGCATACTGGGTCAGGAAATACCCGATGCCCAGGCCGATGAACAGGGTCCCGGTAATCCCGAATTTAAACTTCCGGAATTTCAGTTCCCCAAACAGGTTCCCCAGTGCCATGGTGGCAAACAAAAGAACCAAGGGATTGAAGATAAAGGCAATCAGATTGAATTGCATATGAAGTTGTCCCCCTCTAAAAAAGAATAAGAAAAAGAATAAAAATAAATATGCGTATATTGTACAGGAGATTGGTGAAATAGACAATAGTTCTGAAAAGTTATTTTTATTTTTTGTATATTAAGATATTTTATGGTCTGTGTCCAGTATTTTTAACTCGAATGTTGCTTTTGTAACATTTTCAGATCACGTTCTTCTAAATCTTTCTGAATTCTTTTAAAACTATCCATATTTCGTTACAATATATAATATATATGATTTCTGCATTTTTACTCAGAAAGGAAGCGATGTTCCATGTCCATCATTATGCTGAAAAATGTCCTGACTTTCAAGGCGGATGCCATTTTTACCGCCGCCCTGGCAGCCGTCATGCTGCTTTTGGGATACTGGGTGAAGGGGAAGAGTTCCGCCCTCCGGAAATACTGCATCCCGGCTCCTGTGGTGGGAGGATTCCTGTTCATGTTCATCACCTTCATCGGCCATCAGACCGGAGCCTACGGGTTCAAATTCGACACCTATTTCCAGGATCCCTTTATGCTGGCCTTCTTCACCACCGTGGGGCTGGGTGCCAGCATCACCCTGCTGAAAAAAGGCGGGGGCCTGCTGATCATCTACTGGCTGGTGTCCGGCATCGTCTCCATCTGTCAGAATGGCATCGGCATCGCCTTTTCCAAGATCTTCGGCATTGAAGCCCCCTATGCCCTGCTGGCCAGCGCCATTTCCATGATCGGGGGCCACGGCGCCGCAGCCGCCTATGGAAAGACCTTCGTGTCCATGGGCTATCCTGCCGGACTGGAAGTGGGCATGGCCGCCGCCACCTTCGGTCTCATCTCCGCGGTGCTGGTAGGGGGCCCGGTAGCCCGGATGCTCATTGAAAAGTACCATCTGGAACCGGATCCCACGGAAAACTTCGACACGGATGTGGAAAAAGTCAACGCCGCTTCCCAGGAAAAACTCAGCTCCCTGGACATTATCAAGAACGTCACCGCCATCCTGTGCTGCATGGCCATCGGCTCCATGATCTCCGGCTGGATCGGGAAACTGATCCACATGAGCTTCCCCACCTATGTAGGGGCCATGTTCACCGCCGTGATCCTCCGGAACCTGAATGAAAAATACTATTTCTATCAGTTCAATTTCTCCCTGGTGGACGGCATCGGAGATGTGATGCTGAACCTGTACCTGGCCATCGCCCTCATGACCCTGCGGCTGTGGGAACTGTCCGGGCTCCTGGGCGGCGTAGTGCTGGTTGTGGCGGCCCAGGTGGTGTTCATGGTCCTGGCCTGCCGGTTCGTGATCTTCAAGGTCCTGGGAGGCAATTATGACGCAGCCGTCATGTGCGCCGGGCTCTGCGGCCACGGGCTGGGAGCCACCCCCTCTGCCATCGTGAACATGACCGCCGTCAAAGACAAATACGGCATGAGCCGGAAAGCCTTCATGATTGTCCCCATTGTAGGGGCCTTCCTGGTGGACGTGATCTACCAGCCTCAGACCATAGCCTTCATCAAGTTCTTCGTAATGCCGAAGTAAGCAAAGAGGGTGCTGCAAAAAGCGTGCAGCACCCTCTTTGCTGTCAGCGGACAACGGCCGAAGGTAGAAACCCGCCGAATGGCGGGTTTCTTCGATTCCGGACGCAGCCGGTGCTGCTAACCCACCACCCATGCTGCGCATGGATACCCCCGCCCTTGAAAAGGGCGGATAGCAGGCACGCGGGCAATGCCCTTGTGCCTGAAGCCCCAGCGTATATCCGCCCTTTTCAAGGGCGGGGGACCGTTGCGCCTGCGCAATGGTGGTGGGTTAGCAGCCCACAGGCTGCGTTTCCCTTCAAAGAAACCTGTCCCTGGCGGGTTTCCTCCATCGCCCGCTGACCGTTGACAGCTGACTGCTGACACAAAAAAATTCCGCATCCATCAGATGCGGAATTTTCCTAACCGGCAGC
>ERZ791858.25-NODE-25-length-186732-cov-37.343792_pt1 | contig 186732 bp, 171 predicted proteins | sample MGYA00510284_ERZ791858 | MGnify/ENA primary metagenome ERZ791858 (study PRJEB30046, sample SAMN00792077) | human gut metagenome | study: EMG produced TPA metagenomics assembly of the A metagenome-wide association study of gut microbiota in type 2... | reverse complement strand
CTGGGCGTCCTCCTGGAACGGGCCGGTCAATGGCCGCTGACCAGCCGCTCCCAATGGGCCTATGACCAGGCCGAGGGCTATTACGACCGGGCCCGGCAGCTCCAGCAGCGGCAGCCTCCCGGTACGTATGACCGCCAGCACTATCTGCGCCCGTCTGTGGCCCTGCTGCGCCTGAGCCTGCGCCGCAGACAGGAGGAGCGGTTCTATGACTGGTGGGACCGCTGCGGCGGCCTGCGCCACTTTCACCGCGATGTACAGGCCCTGTTCCAGGTGCGCTGGCTCATCGTCAAGGAAGACTATGGACGGGCGGCCTTTACCCTCCGGAATCTGCATGGCCTGGCCGGCAGGCATAGCGCTTTTTCGCCGGCCCGGGCCCGGATCCTATCAGATATCGTCACGGCGGCCTGTCAGGGGCCGGGGGCGATGCTGAAGGGGACCTATGGCCCGTATGTCCGCCAGGCACTGTGGGACGCCCTTTTTCCTGCCAGGCCGCGACAAATGACGGACTCCGTGTTATAATGACAGGCATAGGCATATTTGCCGGGAAATGAGGAACTGCTATGGAAATCAAGATCATCCCGCTGGGGAGCGACGACAAGCCCCTGGATTCGTATGGCCAGGACGGGAAGTCTTTTGCCGAGACTTATGCGCCCATCGTTGAGCTGCTGCTGCGCGAAAGCCGCCTCCATGCCGTCGTCCATACCGTCCCGGGTGGACCGGCGATGGCCCAGGCCGTGTGCCGTCTCATCGAAGAGGCCCGGAAGCGGCAGGGGGACGGTGCTGAGGCCATGCCCTTCGACGTAACGCCCATCGTCGACGTGACGGCGCGCCTGCGCCGCGAAGACGGCTGCCCCTGGGACCGGGCCCAGACCCATCGGACCTTGCGCCGCTACCTCATCGAAGAGGTCTATGAAATGCTCGATGCCATCGACAGCCACGACGTAGCGGGCATCCGCGAGGAATTGGGGGACATCCTCTATCAGGTCGCCATCCACGCCCGCATCGCCCAGGAAAAAGGCCTTTTTTCGGCTCAAGATGTCGTAAAAGACGTCACAGATAAGATGATTCGGCGCCATCCCTACGTTTTTAGCCAAAAAAGCCTTGAAAACATAGGTACGAGTATGTTAAACTGGGATAGATTAAAGCAAGGCGAACAACGCCAGCAGCATGATCACCTGCTGGACGGCGTCGTTCCCGGACTGCCGTCGCTCCTGGCTGCAGATAAACTTCAGGAAAAAGCGGCCAAGACCGGTTTCGACTGGCCCGATGTCCAGGGCGTCTGGGATAAGTTCCATGAAGAATGGGAGGAATTCCGTCAGGCCCTTGGCGAAGGAGATTCCGTCCACGCCGAAGAAGAAGCTGGGGATGTCCTGTTTGTCTTTGCAAATTTATGCCGACACTATCATATAGAGCCGGAATGTGCGTTACATCGGGCTAACTGTAAATTCCGACGCCGCTTTGCTCACGTAGAGGACCGGGTCCGCCAGTCGGGCCGGCCGTGGGATGCTTTTTCGCTGGATGAGCTCGACTCGTTCTGGCAGGAAGCCAAACAGATAGAACGGCAGAAGGAAAATACAGACAGTTAGCGTTACGCAGATGTAACGATTTAAAGGAGGACCTAGTATCATGAACAAAACAGAATTAATCGCTGCAGTCGCACAGAAATCCGATTTGACCAAGAAAGACGCTGAAAAAGCTGTAAAAGCTGTATTCGAAGCTATCAGCGACAGCCTCACCCAGGGTGATAAAGTACAGATCATCGGCTTTGGCACTTTTGAAGTCCGTCAGCGTAAAGCCCGTGAAGGCCGCAACCCGCGCAACAACGAACCGATTCAGATCGAAGCATCCAAGACCCCGGCTTTCAAAGCTGGCAAACAGCTCAAAGATTTGGTCAACAACAAATAAGGTACGATTCCGAAGGGCCGCATGAAAAACGGCCCTTTTCTTTTCTTGCAAATTGTCGTACCATAGTAGTATGAGCTACTAGACTAATGCTGTTTATAAAAGAGGGTATCATGCATGACAAAGAAGAAAGTCCTGATCCTGTCCGCATCCATCGGTACGGGGCATACACAGGCAGCACGGGCGATAGAAGAATACGTCAAGACTATTCCTGAAGAATGTGAAGTGGAACACCTGGATTTCCTGTCCAACGACGTCCTGTCTATCGACAACATCGTCAAGGAAACGTACATCAAAATCCTCGATGTCTTTCCCATGCTGTACGATTTGATGTACTATTCGTCACAAGGGTATAAGAAGGGACTCGTCGTCAAGACGCTCTTTGCCTGGGGCCTCAAGCGGCGGATGCTCAGGGTATTGGCCGAAAAGAAGCCCGATGTCCTCGTCTTTACCCATCCCTTCCCGGCAGGGGCGGCAGCGCTCCTCAAGCGCCAGCACCGCCTCGATATCCCCCTGGTCGGCGTCATCACCGATTTTGCCATCCATCAGCTCTGGGTCTATCCTCAGATCGATGTCTACTGCGTCGCCGCGTCCCAGCTCAAGGACCTGCTCATTGAACAGGGCATCGATGCCGGCAAGATCGTCGTCTCCGGGATTCCCGTGCGCAAGGCCTTTGAACAGGAACGCTGGCATTGGGATGCCGCCCATAAGGCGGATAAGAACGTCCTCATCATGGGCGGCGGCCTGGGCATGGGTTCCATCAAACAGTCCCTGACGCTCCTCGACCGCCTCGACGCCGTCGACAGCTTCACTGTCGTCACCGGCTACAATGCCGATCTCTATGACGAACTGTCCAAGATGCGCAGCGAACTGCATCACGACGTCAACATCCTGGGCTATACCAACCGGATTCCCCAGCTCATGTGCCAGGCATCGCTGCTGGTCACCAAACCGGGCGCCCTGACCTGTACTGAAGCGGCCGCCGTCCAGGTACCGATGGTCCTGTACAGTCCCATCCCGGGCCAGGAAGAGGCCAACGCGACGTATATGCAGGCCAAAGGCTGTGCCCGCTGGGTCAAGAAGCAGGAAGACCTCGTTTCCGTCGTAGCGGACCTGTTGACACATCCCGATAAGCTGGCAGCCATGTCCGAAGCCAGCCTCGACTGCCACCGCGACGGTGCGCGGATCATCGGCAAGGAAATCGTCCGCCTTCTGCGGCCCCAGACAGCGGGAACGGCGGCGGACTTGATATATGAACACTGAGAAAAGGGTCTCCTCGGTTTCGCTCTGCGAAGCAAGAGGAGTTTTTTTCCAAAAGGAGTAATTTTTTCATGGAATTCCAACTTTTTCATACGACCCTGTCGGCGTCGCTGCTGATCTTCATCATGGCCGGCGGCTTCCTGGCCGGTTTCGTCGATTCCATCGCCGGCGGTGGCGGCCTCATCTCGCTGCCCGTCCTCTTGGCAGCCGGCCTGCCGCCGCACCTGGCCATTGGGACCAATAAATTTTCCGCGACCTTTGGCGCCGTCATGAGCGCCTGGCAGTTCTGGCGGGCCGGCAAGGTCGACATGAGCCTCTTGAAGCGGATCCTGCCGGGGACCTTCATTGGCGCCATCCTGGGCTGCCTGGTCATGCTGCACTTGAAGAGCGAATGGCTTCAGCCCATCATCATCATCGCCCTCATCGCGGCGGCGGTCTTCGTCTTCAGCCAGCGTCAGCTCGGCGCTGCCAGCACGTACAGCGGCAATACCCGGAAGAACGTCCTGGCCGCCCTGGTCATGGCCTCGGCCATCGGTTTCTATGACGGCTTCATCGGGCCGGGGACGGGGACTTTCCTCATCGTCGGCTTTGCGGCCTTGGGCTTCGACTTCGTCACGGCTGCCGGCAATGCCAAGATCCTCAACCTCATGAGCAATGTGACGTCCTTCGTCCTCCTCATCTGGTGGGGCCAGATCCTCTACGTCTACGGCATCGCCATGGCCCTGTGCATCTTTGCCGGTGCCTTCTTCGGTTCCCGCCTGGCTATCCGCCGGGGTACGGGCTTCGTCCGCCTGGTCATGCTGGCCGTCACAGTCGTCCTCATCGGCAAATTGGGCTTATCTTATTTCGGTATTATGTAGGAGGGACGCTATGGATACGGTACTCATCAGCGGCGGCACGTCGGGCATCGGCCTGGCGGCAGCGGCGGTCTTACTGGAAAGGGGCTGGAACGTCGCCATCAGCGGCCGCCATCGGGAAAAAGGGGAGGCCGCCCTGGCGGCGTTGTCTGCGCCGGACCGGACCTGGTATATCCAGGGCGACGTGGCCTGCGACGACGACTGCCGCCGGATGGTCGAAGAGACGGTTTCTCACTTCGGCGGCCTCGACGGTCTGGTCACGTCGGCCGGCGTCTATGAACAAGGCCTCTTGGAAAATGTCACGCCTGCCGACATGCAGCGCCTCTTTTCCATCAATGTCTTCGGGACGATCTCGCTCTGCCGCTATGCCCTGCCGCACTTGCGGCGCCGGCCGGGCAGCATCGTCACCGTCAGCAGCGACGCCGGTCTCCAGGGCAACATCGCCTGCGCTCTCTACGGGGCGACGAAAGGCGCCGTCGTGGCCTTCACCCAGTCCCTGGCCCTGGAAGCGGCACCGCACCAGATACGGGTCAACTGCGTCTGTCCCGGTGACGTGGAAACGCCTATGCTGGAGCAGCAGCTCCGGGACCATCCCGATACGACGCGGGATGCCATGAAAGAGCAGTATCCCTTGTACCGACTGGCCCGGCCCGATGAAGTGGCCAAGGCCATCGCCTTTCTCTTGAGCGATGACGCGTCGTTCATTACCGGCGTGGCACTTCCTGTCGATGGGGGTTTGACAAGCTGGTAGAAACATGGGAAAATATAAAGTATAAATTTTAATACGTTAAAGAATGGGGTGTTTGTTATGGCAGAAGAAGTATACAAAGAAGAAGCCAAGACTGTAGAAGAACTGCAGGCAGAAATCGCCGCATTGAAACAGGAACTGGCCGACATGAAGGCCCAGTCCCAGCCGGCCGACGATGCCGCAGCCAGTGTCGTCAAGGCCATGGAAGAGTCGACAGAAGACAAAGACGTGAAAGTCGAAATGTTGTGCCGCTGGGCTGCAGCCCGGGCCGGTGCCATCGTCATTGCGCCGCTCGTCGGGACCGTCGCCCTCATGGCCAACGAAGTCTATCTGGTCAGCCGCATTGCCAAGGTCTATGATGTCAAACTGAGCGAACGGGCCCTCATCGCCTTCCTCGGCGCCGTCGGCAGCCGCGTCGCCGGCAGCCTGCTGACGACGATCATTCCTTTCAGCGCCATCCAGGTACCTGTCGCCGTCGGCATCACTTACAGCCTGGGCCGCGTCACCCAGCGCTGGCTCAAGGACGGCATGCCTACCGACATGGGTCCCTACGTCGACATGATGGGCGAATGGAAGGATAAGGCTCGGGAACAAGTCGACAAACTCAAGGAAAATCCCTTGAAGAACGTCCCCCTCGGCGATGAAACCATCGACTTCATGAAGAAATGGGGCGGCATCGCCAAGGACCGCTTCCAGGACGTCAAGGAAAAAGGGGAAGAACTCTATCACACCGTCCGCCATCACGACGACCTGGTCGATGAAATCGTAGAAGAAAAGGCCGAAGAAACCAAGGCCGGTGAAGCCGAAAAGGCAGAAGGAACGGCAGAAACTGCCGAAACTGTGGAAACAGCCGAAACAGCCGAAGCCACGGCTGAAACGACGGCAGCTGCCGAACCGGAAACGGCAGCGGCTGCAGACGGCGATACGGCGTCTGTCGAAGACAAGGTGAAAGCCGCTGTAGAAGATGCCAAAATCCCTTTGGAAGATAAGAAGTAAGGTGAAGGCCCATGTGGAAGGTACTGCGCTTTTTTGCACGTTTTTATACACCTGGCAAATTCGTCACCTTTGTCCGCAAGACAGGGAGGAAGGTCCACTTTTTGCCGAAGCTCCTGACGATTTTTTACTGTATGCAGGATGAAGATACGCCGAAATTCATCAAATTGGCCCTCATGGGGGCCTTGGGGTATGTCATTCTGCCCTTTGATTTCGTGCCCGATGTCTTTGCCGGCTTCGGCTGGCTCGATGATGCCGCCGTCGTCGCTGCGGCCCTGCGCCTGGCCGGGACCTACGTCAAGCCGGAACACCGTGAAAAAGTACGTCATATGTTCCCGTTCTTCCGCGTCCGCGTGTGAAGGCGGGGAAAGCCGTCTGAAGGGATTTGTCATCATGCACGGTCCGTTTACTTATCGTTTGTAGTACGGAGTTTGTAGTTTGTAGAAGATGGCTTTAAATTTAAAAATATTTACTAAAAACTACAAACTGCAAACTTAATACTCAAAAAGCGGCTGTCTTTATGGGACAGCCTCTTTTTCCTTTGACAAACATAGTTCCTCATCGTAAAATAGTATGAGTGTGCATGATGTAAGATGCATATAGTTAGGAGTTAAGAACTTATGATTACTGTCGTTGAAAAAGTGCGGTTCTATGAAACCGACATGATGGGCATTGCCCACCATTCCAATCATATCCGCTGGTTCGAGTGCGGCCGCTGTGAATATCTGGCAGCTGCCGGCATCGATTTGTTCGCCCTGCTGGACCGGGGCATTTCCTATCCCATCAAGAGCGTGTCCTGCGAGTACATCAGTCCCATCAACTATGCCGATACCATCGACATCGAGACGCGGCTGGTCAAGCTGAGCCGGGCGCAGATGGTCTTTTCGTACCGCATCGTCAACCACGATGACCACCGCCTGCTGGCGACGGGGACGACGCAGAACGTCTTTGCCCATAAGGACAGCGGCAAAGTCGCCCGCCTCGATGAAGCCGATTATAAGAAATTACAGGCCATGTATGCCGAAGATAAAGCGGCTGCCCAGGCCGGGGGAGGGGTCCATGGAACGTAATCAACAGCCTATCGGCGTCTTTGATTCCGGCGTCGGCGGCCTGACCGTCGTCGCCAAGCTGCGGATGCTGCTGCCTCATGAAAACATCATCTACGTGGGCGATACCAAGCGCAATCCCTATGGGACGCGGACGCCGGAAGAAATCCTGACCTATACGCGGGATATCCTGCGCTTCATGACGGCCCAGGGCGTCAAGCTCGTCGCCATCGGCTGCAACACCGTGACGGCCGTCGCCTATGATACGGTCGTCCAGGAAGTACCGTATCCCCTCATCGGCATGAGCCGGGGCCTGCGGACAGCGCGGGAAATCAGCGCGACCAAGAAGATTGCCGTCTTTGCCACGCCGCTCACGATTGCCAACCACAGCCATCGCAAAGTCGCCGCCGCCATGGACCCGGACATCGAAATCGTCGAGCAGTCCTGCCCGGCCCTGGCCAATCTCATCGAACGGGGCGTCCTCGACGGCCCGGAAATCCGCGAGCCGCTGAAACGTTACACGGAACCGGTCCTTCATTCCGGTGCCGATACGGCCATCTTCGGCTGTACCCATTTTCCCTTCGTCCAGCCCTTGTTTGAAGAACTCTGCGGTGATTCCATCGCTTTTGTCGACCCGGCTCATGAAATGGCCCTGGAAACATTGGACGTCCTGAAAAAGGATGGCCTCCTCAATAAGCAGCCGGAACCGGGGACTCTCCGCCTGTGCTTTACGGCAGAGAGCGGCCGCGGCTCCCGCCTGGCCCAGCACCTCATCCCGGCCAATGAATTTACAGCTGAAGAAATTTCCCTCACTTAATGGTTATCAAAATATTATATAAAAGGAGTCTTGCGTCGTGTTTTTCTATGTCTTACTCAATGTTGTCATTGCCGTCATCGGCATTGTCGCTGTCTTGTACCTTTTATTCCGCCTCTTTGCCTGGCGGCAGGGCGATGCCCGCTTCGTCATCGAAGCCCGTCGCCGCAAACCGTTTGAACTGAAACAGATGACCCAGGATACGGCTGTCTTTGAAACGGAAGTCCCCCTCCACAACGCCGGCCGTCAGCTCGGTACGATTATGGACTTCTATCCCCGGACCCTGCTGCCCCGCGAACAGTACGACAAGGTCATCGTCCATTCCCAGCTGGCCAATAAAGCGGCTGAACGCGATGACAACTATTGGGAATCGGTCATCTTCAACCCTGGCGACAAGGGTATGATCCGCGTCACTATCGCCCTGGTCAGCAAAGACGGCAATATCCGCGAAGACCTGAAGACCTTCCCTGACATGCCCATCGATTTGGTATATCAGGTCGTTTCCCGCAGCGAATGGTACATCCATAAAGCCCGCATCACCCTGAAGGCTTCGGAAGTACAGCACGCATTGGAACAGAACTAGGAGGTTTTAACGAGATGGCAGAATTAGAATTAGTACCTGTAAAAACGAGAATCCTTACGGATAAAGATGATATTGTCGACGTCATTGAAGAATATGCAAAAGATATCGTCGGCCCGGACGATTTGGTCTGCTCGGCCGAAAGCGTCGTCGCCATTACCCAGCGCCGCTATACCCGTCCGGAAGAACTGACGCCGTCGTGGCAGGCCCGCCTCATGCGCCGCTTCGTCCCGGGCGAAGGCAGTATGGCCAGCCTCTATGGCATGCAGGCTGCGATGAACCTTGAAGGCGAATGGAAGATGATGTTCTGGTTCTTCATCGGCTTCTTGGCCAAGCTCGTCGGCAAGAACGGTGTATGGTATGCCAAATGCCGCCAGGCATCGCTCACGGACGATGTCACCGGCACCATGCCGCCTTTTGATAAATGCATCGTCTACGGCCCGGCCGAACCGGACAAAGTCGCTGAAAAGATCAAACAGCGCATGGGCTGCTACGGCGCCGTCGTCGCTGACGTCAACGACCTCAAGCGCTCGGCTGTCCTCGGCCACAGCAAAGGCCTGAACCCGAAGGAAATCGCCAAGATCCTCATCGACAACCCCTTCGGCAACGCTTCCCAGAAGACGCCGATCGTCGTCATCAAGAATTACGCTCAGTTCGTCAAGAACCGGAATAAGGACTAAGGAGACGGGCCTGTGGCAGAAAAAATCGTACTGGCAACGCACAATGCCGGAAAAATCCGGGAGTTCAAGAGCATCCTGGAACCTTTAGGCTATGAAGCTGTTTCCGTCCACGACGTCATCGCCGATATTACCGAGCCCGAAGAAACGGGGAAGACCTTTGCCGAAAATGCCTTGCTCAAGGCAACCTATTATATGAAGGCTACCGGTCTGCCCTGCCTGGCCGATGACTCAGGTATTGCCGCCGACGCCCTCGGCGGCCGTCCCGGCGTCTATTCGGCCCGCTATGCCGGCCCGGACTGTGATGATGAAGCCAATAACCAGAAGCTCATCGCCGACCTGGCTGTTTTTCCGCCGGAACAGCGCACGGTCCACTATATCTGCTCCCTCGTCCTCATTTGGCCCGACGGCCGGACCGTGACGGCTGAAGGGAGCTGTGACGGCGTCCTGCGCGACTTCTATGCCGGCGACAATGGCTTCGGTTATGATCCGCTCTTCTACGTCCCCGAAAAGGGAAAGACTATGGCCGAAATGACCATGGAAGAAAAGAACGCCATCAGCCACCGTGGCAAAGCCTTGAAGAAGCTCGTCGAGGCTTTGTCATGAGTACCGTCCGCGTCGGCCTGGTCAGTGACAGCCACGGCCGTTTCGAATGTCTGTCGCGCATGGCCGATGCCGCGCCCGACGTGGCGGCCTGGATCCATTGCGGCGACTACTGTGATGACGGTGAAGACCTGGCCATCTATACGGGCGTTCCCGTCTATGCCGTTTTAGGCAACAATGATTACATGACCCATACGAACGATCCGGAATGTCGCTGCGTCACCGTCGGCGGCATTCGCATCGTCGCCATCCACGGCTGTCAGTGGTATGGTGAAAGGCGCTGGCAGAAGCTCGTCGAGCTGGGCCGTCAGAACCAGGCGGACCTCGTCGCCTTTGGCCATACGCACCGCCGTTTCGTCAAGATGGACGGAGAGATGTGGGTCGTCAATCCCGGCAGTATCGGTCTGCCCCGGGATGGCCGGAAGGGGACGTATGCCATCGTATCCATCGATGACGGCGTCATTACCGACGTGGCCTTTCACGAAATCGAACGGTAATTCCAGCAGAAATGGATGATAAGATTCATGAAAACGAATAAACTCAAGCTCTACGGTTTCAACAACCTGACCAAGACCCTGAGCTTCAACATGTATGATATTTGTTATGCCGTCAGCGACGAGTCGCGCCGCCAGTACATCGAATATATCGATGAACAGTACAATGCCGACAGGCTGACAAAAATCCTGCGCAACGTGTCGGACATCATCGGTGCCCACGTCCTCAACGTCGCCAGCCAGGATTATGACCCCCAGGGGGCCAGTGTTACCATCCTCATTTCCGAAGAAGAAGTACACGATGCCGATGTGGTCTGTCATCTCGACAAGAGCCATCTGACCGTCCATACCTATCCCGAAAGCCATCCCCAGAAGGGTATCATGACCTTCCGGGCCGATATCGACGTGTCTACGTGCGGCCGCATTTCGCCGCTCAACGCCTTGAATTATCTCCTCGACAGCTTCGATTCGGACATCGTCACCCTCGATTACCGCGTTCGCGGCTTCACGCGCGATGTGAACGGAAAGAAACTGTTCATCGACCACCGCATCAATTCCATTCAGAATTATATAGCCCCGGCCACGCGCACCCGCTACGATATGATCGACGTCAATGTCTATCAGGAAAACATCTTCCATACCAAGATGGTCCTGCACGACTTCGACCTGGATAATTATCTCTTCAATATTACCAAGGATGACCTGACGCCGCGCCAGCAGCAGCAGATACGCCGCCAGGTACGCCAGGAAATGCTGGAAATCTACAACGGCCGCAATATGCCGTCCATGCGCTAAGGGGGCGAGAGTTTGGATACCAAGAAAACACTGTGCCGCATCGGTCGGAAAATGAAAGATGCCGGCCTGGTTGCAGCTTGTGATGGCAACATCAGTTTCCTCCGCGACGACGGTACCGTCGTCATCACGCCGTCAGGCGTGCCGAAGGGAGAACTGAAGCCGAAGCACCTGCTCGTCGTTGACCTCGACGGCCACGTCCTGGAAGGTACGGGGAAGGCCTCGTCGGAATCGGCCCTCCACTTGGAAATTTATCGGAAGCGGGAAGACGTCCGGGCCATCATTCACGCCCATCCCGTCACGGCGACGGCCCTGACCGTAGCCGGCATCCCTTTCCGGCCGGACATCGTCACCGAAGGGGCCCTGGTCCTGGGACCGGTGCCGACCGTAGCCTATGCGCCGCCGGGATCGGCGGAACTGGCCACGGCCTGTGCCGAAGCCGCAGAAGGAGCCGACGTCTTCCTCATGGAACGCCATGGCGCCGCCACGGTCGGCCAAGACCTGGAACAGGCCTTCTACCGCCTGGAAACACTGGAAACCGTAGCCAAGATGTACCGTGATTCCCTCATCTTCGCTGCCGCCAGCAGCCAACAAAAAAATAACCCTACTGCCAAAGCCCAGCCCTTGAGCTGGTATTTGAAGCAGTGAAAAAAAGGAGCTGTCCCATGAAGACAGCTCCTTTTTGGCAGTCAGCGGCTAGTTGTTAAAAGACGTCCCTCTTCACAGGATACGGCAAAACATGGTATCATTAAAAGGATTGTTTGTTTCAGTGAGAATTACGATAAGGAGGTATCATCATGAATCTGGATGGTATCACATTACATTGCATTACGAACGAACTGGCCGACATCCTCAAGGGCGGCCAGATTTCTAAAATCTATCAGCTCGACGCCCGGTCCCTCTATTTCCGCATCTTCAACGATACGGGCATCCATCACCTGGTCATCACCCTGGACGATTCGCCGCGCCTGTACGTCGCCGATACTATGCCGCCGACGCCGGATATCCCGACGGGCCTCTGCATGTTCCTGCGCAAGTATTATGAAAACGGCCGCATTGCATCCATCGCCCAGCTGCACCTGGACCGGCTCATCGAAATCGCCGTCGACGTCCTCGACATGTCAGGCCGCCTGGTGACGCGCAAGATCCACGTCGAACTCATGGGCAAATACAGCAACGTCATCTTTACCGAAGACGGCACTATCATCGAAGCTCTCATCAAGACGGGCAAGAACAAGCAGGCCCTGCGGACCATCGCTCCTAAGGAACCCTATGCCTTCCCGCCGAACTTCATGCGCATGGACCCCTTTGCTTTTTCGGCTCAGGAACTGACGGATATGATGGAAACGGGTACGGACGAACCGCTCAAGACGTGGATGCTCAAGCGCTTCAACGGCATGAGCACCATCGTCCTCAACGAACTGTCCCACGATTCGGGCATCGATGCAGGGCGTCCCGTAGGGGACTTGTCGCCGGCCGACCGCTTCGCCTGGTGCCGTACGGTCGAAGCCTTTGGCAAGCGCCTGGACGGCATTTCCGGCGCCTATGTCTATACGGTCAAGGGCAAGGAAGTCATCTTCCCGCTGGAACTCCACAGCCTGGCTCAATATCCGCGGCGCCATTTCAAGCTCATCGAAACGTACCTCAGCGAGTACCAGGCGACGCACCGCAGCCTTAACGGCGAACAGGAACAGCTGCAGAAGAAGGTCGGTAAGCTCATCGAAAAGCAGAAGCGCAAGATCAAGCGCATTGCCAGCGAAATGAAAGAAACGAAGAAGATGGATACGTACAAGCTCTACGGCGACCTGCTCATGATCTATGCCTACGAAAAGCACGATCATGAAAAAGAAGTGACCGTCCAGAACCTCTTGTCGCAAGACCAGGAAAAGGTGACCATCCCCTTGAACCCGGCCTATTCCATGACGGACAATGCCAACCGCTATTACAAGCGCTACACCAAGATGCGCAACCGCAAGCAGATGTCGGCCCAGCTCCACGAAGAGAACCAGAAGCACCTGGATTACCTCTATTCGCTGGAATATGCCCTGGAAAATACGAGTACGAAAGATGAAATCGCCGATATCAAGGCCGAAATGAAACAGATGAACCTCATCAGCGGCCACAACCGGGACAAGCTCAAAAAAGAATCGGCCCAGGATATCCTGACCCTCCAGGCCGACGGCCTGGACATCTGGGTCGGCCGCAACAACCGGCAGAACGACTTTTTGACCTTGAAGAAAGCCCATCCCTATGACCTCTGGTTCCACGTCAAGAACCAGCCCGGTTCCCACGTCATCCTGGCCTGCCATAACGTGACGCCGACGGATGCCCAGATCGAACGGGCTGCCCAACTGGCCGCCTACTACAGCAAGGCCCGGGAAAGCTCGAAAGTCGAAGTCGACTGCACCCTCGTGCGCCACGTCAAGAAACCGGCTCATGCCGTCCCAGGCTACGTCATCTTCACCGACCAGACGACGTACATGGTAGAACCGAAAAAATAATGATTTGTGGCTCGTGGTTCGTAGGGGCAGGCCGTAGGCTCTCCTCATAGGAGAGCTGTCAGCGAAGCTGACTGAGAGGTTGCCTTTTATCGTTTGCGGTTTGGTGTATGATGTTTGAGGCGATGGTTATTTGCTTAATTTGTGGTAAAATATTGCAAAAATTAAGCCGTTTAGGGTATAATGAGGTATTGAATAGACTAATAAGGGGGTTCGTAAATGCGAAGTATGACTGGTTTTGGCAGCGGTTCCGGCAACGACGGGAAACTGGCTGTCACTCTTGAAATGCGCGCTGTGAACCAACGTTTTTTGGAATTGAATATCCGCATGCCTCATGCTTATCTGGCCCTGGAAGACCGGCTGCGCAATGGCATCAAGGCCGTCCTCAAGCGGGGCAAAGTCGACGTCTTCGTCACTGTCCAGGACCTGGACCCGGCGGCATCGGATGTCCGCGTCGACCACGCTGCCTTAGGCGCCGTCAAGACGGCCTTGCAGGACGTGAACGACCGTTTCTTTGAAGGCAAGGCCGTGACTCTCGGCGATGTGACGTCCCTGACCAAGGACTGGTTCGTCCAGACGCCGCCGGCCATCGACGCCGATGCCAGCTGGCCGCCTTTTGAAGCCGCCCTGCAGGGGGCTTTGGACAGCATGGTCGCCATGCGCGAACGGGAAGGGGCCAATATCAGCCGGGATCTCCTCAGCCGGGCCGATAAGATGGCAGCCCTCGTCGAATCCATTGCCAGCCGCAAGGAAATCATCGTCCAGGCCTATGAAGAACGGCTGGAAAAGAAAATCCTGGCCCTCATGGATAAGGTCCAGGCCGCCGTTCCCGATGAAGACCGGCTCTTGCAGGAAGTGGCCATCTATTCGGATAAAGTCGATTTCACCGAAGAAGTCGTCCGCTTCCGCAGCCACTTGAACCAGCTGCACGCCATGCTGCAAAGTCCCGGCGAAGTAGGGCGCAAGCTCGATTTCCTCATCCAGGAAATGAACCGCGAGACCAACACCATCGGCTCCAAGGCCGGCGACCTGGCCGTGACCGAAGCGGTCCTGCAGCTCAAGAATGAAATCGAAAAGATACGCGAACAGGTGCAGAATATCGAATGATGAATTTCAACTTATTAAATATCGGCTTCGGCAATGTCGTCATGGGCGACAAAGTCGTGGCCATCATCAGTCCTGAGTCGGCGCCCATCAAGCGCCTCGTCCAGGATGCCCGTGATGGGAATACCCTCATCGATGCGACTTTTGGCCGCAAGACCCGGTCGGTCCTGGTCATGGACAACGGCTGGATCATCTTGTCGGCCTTGCAGCCCGAGACGATTTCTCACCGCATCGTTCCCGCCGGCAGCGATTCCTTCTGGGAAGACGCCGCTGACGACGGGGAAACAGAAAAGGAGTAGTAATGCTATGAATGATTCCGGATTGCTCATCGTCGTGTCCGGCCCGTCCGGAGCCGGCAAGGGGACTATCTGTTCTGCTCTGCGGGAACAGTTCCCCAATATCCAGTATTCCATTTCCATGACGACCCGTGACCCCCGGCCCGGGGAAGTAGACGGCGTCAATTATTATTTTGCCGATAACGCGCGGTTCGAGCAGCTCCTGGCAGAAGATGCCTTCCTGGAACACGCCAAGGTCTACGACCATTACTACGGCACGCCCAAGAAGTACGTCTACCAGATGTTGGAAGAAGGCAAGCATGTCATGCTGGAAATCGACATCCAGGGAGCCATGCAGGTCAAAGAACGGTATCCCCAGGGCGTCTTCATCTACATCGTACCGCCCAGCCGGGCTGTGTTGGAAAAACGCCTCCGCGGCCGCCAGACCGATTCGGACGACGTCATCGCCGGCCGCCTGGCCAAGGCCCGGGAAGAACTGGACTGGATCGACCGCTATGATTATGTCATCGTCAACGACGATTTGGATAAGGCCGTCGACGAAGCGGCTTCTATCTTGAAAGCCGAACAGTGTAAAGTGACGCGCAATGCCCATCGCATCGCCCATACGAAAGAATTGTACAAATAATAGGAGAGATGAACTATGTTAATTAAACCGACTCTTGAATCCCTGATGACTAAAGTGGACAGCAAATATACGCTGGTTACGCTGGCTGCCAAACGGGCCCGCCAGCTTACCGATGGCGACGAACCCCTCGTCGACGTCGATACGACGAAAGTAGTTTCCATTGCCATGGAAGAAATCGACCAGGGCAAGATCACGTATGAAGCACCGCGTGACGGTATTAAATAACACGGAGGTGTTTTCCATGAGCTTGGAAAAGAAAAAGATTGTCTTAGGGATCACTGGCGGCATTGCGGCCTTCAAGGCAGCTTCTATTGCCAGCCAGCTCCGCAAGCGGGGGGCCGAAGTCAAATGCATCATGACCGACCATGCGACGAAACTGATCACGCCCTTGACGATGCGGGAAATTTCCGGCAATCCCGTTGCCGTATCCATGTTCGACGATGTGCCTGAATTCAACGTAGAACACATCGCCCTGGCCCGCTGGGCCAACGTCTTCGTCATCGCACCGGCGACGGCCGACATCATTGGCAAAGTCGCCAACGGCATTGCCGACGACATGCTGTCGACGACGGTCATGGCTACGACAGCACCGGTCCTCATCGCACCGGCCATGAATACCAACATGTATCTCAACCCCATTACCCAGGACAATATGGCCAAACTGAAGAAATTCGGCTATCATTTCATCGCTCCCGACAGCGGTCATCTGGCCTGCGGCATCGACGGCGTCGGCCGCCTGCCCGAACCGGATACCATCGTCGACTACATCGAGCTCCTGGCCTGCCGCAATGACCTCCTGAAAGGGAAGAAGGTCATCGTCACGGCTGGCGGCACGCGGGAACCTATCGACCCGGTCCGCTTCATCGGCAATCATTCCAGCGGCCGCATGGGCTTTGCCATCGCCAAGGCTGCCGTCATGGCCGGTGCTGAAGTCACCCTCGTCGCCGGGACGACGGATAACCTCAAGACACCTGTCGGCCTGGCCCGCCGCATCGATGTCGGCAGTACGCGTGACATGAAAGCTGCCGTCGATTCCTATTATGACGACTGCGACCTGGTCATCAAAGCCGCAGCTGTCGCCGATTACCGTTCGGCCCATCCGGCGGAAAACAAGATCAAGAAAAACGACGATATCCTGACCATCGAAATGGCCAAGAACCCGGATATCCTCTATGGCCTGGGCCAGCGCAAGACCCATCAGACCCTGGTCGGCTTTGCTGCTGAAACGACGAACGTCATCGAATACGGTACGAAGAAGCTCAAGAAGAAGAACCTCGACATGCTCGTCGCCAACGACGTCAGTGCCGAAGGAGCCGGCTTCAAAGGGACGACCAACATCGCCACCCTGCTTTTCCCGGACGGCTCTATGGAAAAATTGGAAAAAATGGATAAAGACGAACTCGCTGCCATCATCGTAGCCCGCGCGGCTGCCATTATGGCGAAAAAGAATAGTTGATAGCAGGGAGTTTGCAGAAAAAGGACTGTCGCATGTGCGACAGTCCTTTTTAGCAGTCAGCAGCTAGCTGTTAGCAGTTAGCAAATGAATTTAACTTTAAAAGTGTCTTTACAAACTATGGGCCGATCACAAAAAAATACACGGCCCGTGGCCTTGTGCGTAGGGGACGCCTGGAAGGCGTCCCGCTGTGATATTCGATCATAGCCCATTCGGGCTTAATAGTATGTTTTTTTAATCACGAGCCACTAACCACTAACCCGCCCTACGATGGCTTTGGCGAAGCCGTTGAGGTTGGTCGGGCCGACGGAGAGGATGGGGCAGTTATTTTCTTTGGCTTCCGTAATGGCCCAGCGGACGAGGGGCGTCTTGCCGTCTTCCAGGTTGACGACTAAGAGGGACGCTTCTTTCAGCATCCGGTCATCGCCCGGCTGGCCGCTGATGAGGAGGACGGCACCGAAACGGCGCTGGATGCGGCGCTGCCAGTCGGGATCGCCGCCGGCCAGGGCTATCTGACGGCCCGTGAGGAAGCGGTCCAGCTGGCGCGTATAATCGCGCTGAGTCATGAAGGAGGGCAGGTCCAGGCCGCGGTCTTCCGGGTCCCGGACGGAACGCGATGCTTCCTGGGGCGTCACTTTCCGCGGTGCCTGGCCTTTGGCCAGATCCGGCCGTACCTGGCGCTTGTTGAGCTCCTTGCGCAGGGCCAGGAGTTCGGCAATCTGGCTGGATGCCGTTTTCTTTATCTTTTCGATATACTGTTCTTGCTTGCGGATGCGGTCTTCGTACTGTTTGCGGTCCTGTTCGCGGCCCGTCCGTTCCGCATCGAGTTCCTGGCGCAGCCGTTCCAGTTCAGAAAGGACGGCCGTGCGGTTCTTGGCTTCCAGGCGCAGGCGCAGGAGTTCTTCCCGGTCGGCGTCCATCTGGGCTTTTTCTTCCCGCAGCTGCTGATGTTCTTCTTTTTCTTTGCCCATCATCATGGCCGGCGTTTCCTGGCCGCCAGTGACGGCTTCGTCGGACCAGGGCTGGTCGCAGATGGCCATGAGATAGATGCCCAGGGCATGGGCTGCCGCGTGCTTGGCCATCTGCACGTCTTCAAAGACGTCGGTCAAGCCGAGAATCTGACTGTCCGTCTGGAGCATGAGCAGGTCGATGATGCCCATATAGGAAAAAGATTCCATAGTCTGCGCCATATCGTAGCGTTCGAGGTGGATCGTGCCGGCGTAGATTTCTTCCGGGTTCTGTTTGGACGTATAATACGTATTGATGAGCAGCCGGTCGGCCGTCCGTTCGTAGATGCGCAGTACCAAGGCGTCTTCCTGGTCTGTGCCGGTGTGGCGGCTGAAAGTCAGCCGTTCCTGGGAAAGAAGGGTCGTCACCAGGCTCGGGGTCTTGTACCATTTGCCGAATACTTCTACCCGCTTGGCCAGCCGCAGGTCGCCGGGCTTGCTGCAGGTTGCATAATCAAAATAAGGGTCGTTGAAGAATATATCTCTAGGCCGCAATTTGGTCATATCTAATCATCCTTTCTATCTTATCCATTATAACCCTGCCTATAGGGCAACGTCTAGTAGACAATGTTTTTTAGGCATAAAAAACACTTGCAAAATAGGCAGACTTGAATTATAATGGATAAGCAAACCAAATAAAGAACCATCAAGAGACGACGGAGGGACTGGCCCTGTGATGTCGCAGCAACCTTCAGCTATGAAAGGTGCTAATTCCAGCAGTGATATACTGGCAGATGGGGATTAGAAGCCCCTCTCATGAAGTCATGGATGAGGGGAATTTTTTTTAAGGAGGATCACTCATGGCAAAAAATCGTGAATTCTTTACATCCGAATCCGTCACCGAAGGCCATCCCGATAAAATGGCTGACCAGATTTCGGACAGCATTTTGGATGCCATTCTCGCAAAAGATAAAAACGCTCGCGTTGCCTGCGAAACCCTGGTAACGACTGGTATGGTACATGTCGTCGGTGAAATTTCTACGACGTGCTACGTCGATATCCCGCACATCGTCCGCGAAACGATTCGTGACATCGGCTATACCCGCGCTAAATATGGTTTTGACTGCGACACATGCGGCGTCCTCGTTTCCCTGGACGAACAGTCCCCGGACATCGCTATGGGCGTCGACGATGCCTTGGAAAAGAAAGAAGGCAATACGGATAAGTTCGATACCATCGGCGCTGGCGACCAGGGCATGATGTTCGGCTATGCTACCAACGAAACGGACGACTACATGCCGCTGCCTATTTCCCTGGCACACCGCCTGGCACGCCGCCTGGCCAAAGTCCGCAAAGACGGCACACTGCCGTATCTCCGTCCCGATGGCAAGACCCAGGTCACTGTCGAATATGAAGACGGCAAACCGGTCCGCATCGATACGATCGTCATTTCGGCACAGCACAGCCCCGAAGTCGGCCGCGAACAGATCGAAAGCGACCTCCTCGAATTCGTCATCAAACCGGAACTGCCGGAAGGCTTGTTCGACGACAAGACGAAACTCTTCATCAATCCGACTGGCCGTTTCGTCATCGGCGGTCCTCAGGGCGATTCGGGCCTCACAGGCCGTAAGATCATCGTCGATACCTATGGCGGCATGGCTCGTCATGGCGGCGGCGCCTTCTCCGGCAAGGACCCCACAAAAGTCGACCGCTCGGCCGCTTATGCAGCCCGTTACGTCGCCAAGAACGTCGTCGCTGCCGGCCTGGCCGATAAATGCGAAATCCAGCTGGCTTATGCCATCGGCGTAGCCCGCCCGGTTTCCATCCACGTCGAAACCTTCGGTACGGGCAAAGTCCCGAACGAAAAAATCGTCGAACTCATCGAAAAGAACTTCGACCTTCGTCCGGCTGGCATCATCGCCATGCTCGACTTGCAGCGCCCGATTTACAAACAGACCGCTGCCTATGGCCACTTCGGCCGCAACGACCTCGACCTGCCTTGGGAAAAGACAGACAAAGCCGAAACGCTCCGCAAAGAAGCCGGCTTATAAGAGGCGGTTCGATAAACTGAACATCCAGAAAAGAGGCTGTCCCATTAAGACAGCCTCTTTTTGGGTATTGAGTTTGCAGTTTGTAGTTTTTTAGTGCGACAGCCCCATACAAAGGAGGTGTCCTTTTGATTGCTGAAATCATCATCAATACGACGGCGAAACGGCTGCAGCAGACTTTTTCCTATACCGTTCCCGATGGTCTGGCCGTCCGCGTCGGCAGTCGCGTCCTCGTGCCCTTTGGTCATCGCCGGGAAGAGGGCATCGTCGTCGCCCTCCATGAACAGCTGGACGAACCGGCCGATTTCACGCTGAAGCCCGTCGAAGGCCTGCTTTCGACGCAGACCGGCTTCCAGGAAGAAATGATCCGCACGGCCCTCTGGATCCGCGACTACTATGTCTGCAACCTTTCCGAAGCCCTGCGCCTGTTCATGATCGACAAGAAGGGCCTGGTCCGTCAGGAACTCTTGTCCGTCGGCCCGGCTGCGCCCGTGAGTCCTGAAGGGCGGCAGCTCCAGGCCTATGTCGCCGACAAGGGGAGCCGTGAAAAGGGCAGCCTTGTCCGCCGCTTCGGCAGGGACCTCGTCGAAACGGCCCTGGCCCGTCAGGTCCTGACCAGCCGGACTTATTACAAGAACCAGATTGCCGACAAGATGGAAGACTGGCTTTCCTTCGTCCACGATGATGACGAAGACATCCTCCACGGCCGGCGGCGCCAGCAGGAACTGCTCAAGGCCTTGAAAGAGAAGGGGGAAGGGGCCGTTTCCTATTGGCAGGGCCAGGGCTACAGCCGCGACCTCATGCGCCGTCTCTGTGCGACAGGTCTGGCCCGCTGGAGCCAGCGGCCGGCCAGGACGACGAATATCCTGCCGACCCTTTCTGGCGATGCTCCCTTTACGCTGACACCGGAACAACGCCAGGCAGTTAAAGTTATCGGAAGCGATAAACAAGGAAAAACCTACGTCCTCCACGGTATCACCGGCAGTGGGAAAACCGAAGTCTACATGCAGCTGGCCAGCCAGGTCCTGAAAGAAGGCCGGCAAGTCGTCGTTTTAGTGCCGGAAATTGCCCTGACCGGGCAAATCGTCCGCCGTTTCCTGCGCCGTTTCGGCGACGATGTCGTCGTCATGCACAGCCAGCTTTCCCAGGGTGAGAAGCGTAACAACTGGCTGCGTATGCAGAACGGGACGAGCCATATCTGTATCGGTGCCCGGTCGGCTGTCTTTACGGCGGCCCAGTCCATCGGCCTGTTCATCGTCGACGAAGCCCATGACAGTTCGTATAAGCAGGACGAAGCGCCGCGCTATCATGCCGTCGCCGTCGCCCGCCAGCGGGCGGCGTACTACGGCTGCCCCGTAATTCTTGGCAGTGCCACGCCGGCGCTGGACGACTACTATAAGGCCCTGCAGGGCGATTATATCCTGGTCGAGCTGACAGAGCGCGTCGGCCAGCGGCCCCTGCCTTCGGTCCAGGTCGTCGACATGCGCGATGAATTGGCCCGCGGGAACTACCGCGTCGTTTCCGATTGCTTATTGAATCTCCTGGAAGAGACACTGGCAGCCCGGCAGCAGGCTATCATCCTTCTCAACCGCCGCGGCTTCTCGACATTCGTCATGTGCCGCAAGTGCGGCTACGTCGTCAAATGCGATACGTGCGACGTGGCCATGGTCTACCATCGTCAGGCCGCCCACCTGCGCTGCCATTACTGCGATGCCGAAAAGCCCGTGCCGACGGTCTGTCCGGCATGCGGCAGCAAATACATCAAATTCTTTGGCAGCGGCACGGAAAAAGTGGAACAGCAGCTCCACGAACTCCTGCCGTCGGCGCGCATTGTCCGCCTCGACCAGGATACGACCAGCCGCAAGCACAGCGGCGACCGTATCATCGAAGCCTTCCGCCGTCATGAATATGACATCCTCCTGGGGACACAGATGGTCGCCAAAGGCCACGATTTCCCCGGCGTCAGCGCCGTCGGCATCTTATCGGCCGACAGCCTGCTCAATATCCCGGCCTACTGGGCTGGGGAACGGACCTTCCAGCTCCTGACCCAGGCGGCTGGCAGGGCTGGCCGCGGTGATATCCCGGGGCGCGTCGTCATGCAGACCTACGCGCCGGACCATTACGTCATCCAGTGCGCTGCCCGCCAGGATTACCGGGCCTTTTATGACCAGGAAATCCAGTTCCGGAAAGAATTGGGCTATCCGCCTTTCCAGGAAATGGCCAAGATCTTAGTCCAGGACGAATCAGAAGAACAAGTCTGGCGCAAGGCCAACGACGTCGCAGCGGCCCTGAACAGCTGGAACGGGGACCATGGCGATGAAGTCGCCGTCATCGGCCCTTACGAAGACGTCATCAAGAAGATACGCAATAAATACCGCCTGGTCCTGTCCCTGACCGGAAAAGACCTGACAGCCATCAAAAAAGCCATGCAGTGCATCCCGGCCTGCTGGCAGACCGGCGTCCTCATCGACGTAGACCCCGTATAATCGTTGGGAATCGCACCTGCCTGTTCAGTCCGTCCGGGATGTGAGTACATTCCCACATCGGGCAGGAACGGGCGCCCCACGTGGCGCCCCTACAGAAATTTTATGGAATTTCCACAGCCATTATAGGGGCTCGCACGTGGCGACCCTTACAGTGTAAAATAAAAAATGAAAGAAGCATTCTGAGAAACTTCATGGCCATGGCGCCCTTCAGGATACGTCCGGAACCGCTCTCAGTGTTACTTCTTCCATTGCTGACGATGTAACATAACCTTATAAATGTTGTCAATTACGGCAGGAGAGAAATGAGCTATTTCAAGCAATTCTGATGAATCTATAGCATTTCTGGCGATTTCATACTATAATAGAAAAGAATAAGCATTTTTACTATTACAATGAGGTGAAAGTTACATGGCAGTACTTACTATTATTAAAGCCGGGGATCCCGTCTTGAAAGCGACGGCGAAACCCGTTACGAAAGTGAATAAACATATAAAGAAATTGCTCGACGACATGGCAGAAACGATGTATGCTGCTGAAGGCGTAGGCTTAGCTGCGCCGCAGGTCAATGAATCGCTGCAGCTCATCGTCCTCGACGACGGCAACGGCCTCATCGAGCTCATCAATCCGGAAATCCTGGAAAAATCGGACGAAACCAATGTCGATACCGAAGGCTGCCTGAGCATCCCGGGGTATTACGGCAAAGTGGAACGGGCTTCCAAAATCAAGGTCCGTTCGCTGACACGTCACGGCAAGACCGTCATCTATGAACCGGAAGGCTTCCTGGCCCGTATTTTCCAGCATGAAATCGACCATCTCTATGGCCATCTGTTCATCGAAAAGGCGACGGATTTACAGAAAGTAGGGGACTAATGGATAAGTTACGAATCGTATTCATGGGGACGCCGGACTTTTCCGTCCCGTCTCTGGAAAAATTGGCCCAGGCCGGCTATGATATCGCCGCCGTCTACAGCCAGCCCGATAAACAGCGGGGACGCGGCAAGAAGGTGACTTTCTCGCCGGTCAAGGAAAAAGCCCTGGAACTGGGCATCCCCGTCTTCCAGCCTGATTCCATGCGCAGTGACAACGTCATCGAACAGCTCCGCAGCCTGGCGCCGGACGTCATCATCGTCATCGCTTACGGTAAGATTTTGCCGAAAGCCGTCCTGGACATCCCGAAATACGGCTGCCTCAACGTCCACGGCTCGCTGCTGCCGAAGTATCGTGGCGCCGCCCCCATCCAGTACGCCATCAAAGACGGCGAAGCCGAAAGCGGCGTGACCATCATGCTCCTCGACGAAGGCATGGATACGGGGAAGATGCTGAAAAAAGCGGCCATTCCCCTGGATGCCAAGGAAACGACGGGGACCCTCTTCGATAAATTGTCCATCCTCGGGGCCCAGACCCTGCTCGACGTCCTGACCGACCTGGATGGTTATGAAAGCCGCGCCGTCGCCCAGGATGAAAGCCAGGCGACGTATACGGCCAAGATTACAAAGGAAGAAGCCCGCATCGACTGGTCTCAGGATGCGGCCGTATTGGAACGGCTCATCCGGACGCTGGATCCCCATCCCGGTGCCTATACCGTCTGCCACGATGGCAAGCGCCTGAAGATATGGGCAGCCGACGTCGTCGAAGGGACACAGGCTGCGCCTGGGACCGTGTTATCGGTGACTAAGAAACAATTCACCGTCCAGACCGGGAAAGGGGCTTTGCGCATTTGTGAAGTCCAGCCCGAAAGCCGCAAACGCATGGCTGCTGCCCAATATCTGCAAAGCGCAGCCTTGACGGCTGGTGAATTATTATAAATGACTCAGTGCAGAGAAGCGGGACAACTGCCGCAACGAAGACGGTTGCCCTGCTTTTGTGCTGTTCGCTACTGCTTTAAAAGAACAGGGAGGAATCCATGAACGTTCGTGAAATTGCCTTTCAGAGCCTGCTGACTATCTGCCGCGATGAAGGCTATAGCAATATCGTCGTCTCCAAGGCGATACAGACCCATCAATTTGCCGACAGGGACCGGCGCTTCTATACGGAGCTGGTTTACGGCACCTTGCGCTGTCTGAATTATCTGGATTGGATCATATCACAGATCAGTACGCGCAAACTGCAAAAACTCGACCCTGTCTGCCTGGCCATCATCCGCCTGGGCTTATATCAGATTTTCGGCATGACCAAAGTCCCCGAATCAGCGGCCTGCAATGAAGCCGTCAAGATGGCGACGAAATTCGGCAACCGGGGCATGGCCAAGTTCGTCAATGCCATGCTGCGCAACAGTATCCGCCGCCGCAGCCAGTTCGTCATCCCCGATAAGGGCGAAAACATCGTAGCCCATCTGGCCCTGACCTATCATCAGCAGGAATGGCTGGTCCGCCGCTGGATTGAAGCCTATGGCCCGGACGATACGGAACGGCTCTGCCAATATTTCGATACGATCCCACCGCTGTGCCTGCGCGTCAATACGGCCCAGACCAGCCGCGAAGAGCTGCTGGCCGATTTGGAAAAACAAGGCCTGCCGGCCCGCCCGGCTGCCATTTCACCAGACGGCATCTACCTCGACGGCAATCCCGGCATCCATGAACTGACATGCCTGCGCGATGGCCGGGCCATCATCCAGGACGAACCGTCCCAGCTGGTAGCCCATATCGTTGATCCCCAGCCGCACGAAGTCATCTTCGACGTCTGCGCTGCTCCCGGCGGCAAGACGACGCACCTGGCCACACTGGGCGGCCCGTCCTGTGTCGTCTACGGCGGCGATATCCATGAGCATAAACTGCGGCTCATCGAATATAATGCCCAGAAACTGGGCCTCAAGAATGTGCGGACCCTGCTCCAGAACGGCTGCACCATCGGCCAGAAATACGCCGGCAAAGCCGACCGGGTCCTGGTCGATGCCCCTTGTTCGGGCCTCGGCGTCCTGCGCCATAAGATCGACCTGCGCTGGCGCAAGAATCCCAGTGACCTGCGTACCCTGCCGGCCTTGCAGCGGCGCATCCTGGACAGTGCATCCCAATGCGTCCGTCCTGGCGGCATCCTGGTCTACAGTACCTGCACCATGAATGATGATGAAAACAGCCGCATCGTGGCTGCCTTTTTGAAGAATCATCCGGAATTCCACGTAGAAAACGCGACGCAGTGGCTTCCCGTTCCCGGCCATGAAGGGCCTTTCATCCAGCTCCTGCCCCAGCGCGACGGCCTGGATGGTTTCTTCATTGCCCGTATGAAAAAGGAGGGCTGACATGAGTAATGTATTTGATATGACCAAAAAGGAACTCCAGGCGTTCCTCGTCGCCCAGGGGGTGAAAAAGTTCCGGGCTGACCAGATTTTTCATTATATTTATAAGCAAAATATCTTTTCCTGGAATGATATGGTCCTGCTGCCCAAGAAAGACCGGGAACAGCTGAAGGAAGTGCTGCCAATCTATTTCCCGGAAGTCGTGTCCCGCCTGGACGCCCCGGACGGACAGACAGTGAAGCTCTTATTGCAGCTGGCTGATGGTGAGACCGTAGAAACGGTCCTCATGAAGCATGACTATGGCAATTCCATCTGTGTATCGTCCCAGGTCGGCTGTGCCGTCAACTGCGCCTTCTGTGCGTCCGCCAAGAACGGCTTCGTCCGCAACCTGTCGGCTGGCGAAATGGTCGCCCAGCTCCTGGCTTTCCGCAAATACGTCACGCCGGACCTCCATTCCATCGTCATCATGGGAACAGGGGAACCGCTCCTCAACTACGATAACGTCATCCGCTTCATGAAGCTCATCCACGAAAAGGATACGCTCTATCTGGGCTATCGCAACATGGCCTTGTCGACGTCGGGCATCGTCCCCAAGATGTACGACCTGGCCAAAGAGGGCATGCCCATCACCCTGGCCGTATCCCTCCACGCGCCGAACGATGCCTTGCGGCGCCGCATCATGCCGATTGCCGAGAAATATCCCCTCGACGAAGTCCTGAAGGCGGCCCACCACTATTTCGACGTCACTGGCCGAAAGGTCACCTTTGAATACATCCTCATCAAGGGCCTGACTTGTACTAACGCCTGTGCCAAGGAACTGGCCCGTCTCCTGGGCGGTCAGAACATCCTGGTCAATGCCATTCCCATCAACGACAACTACGACGTCGGCCTCTACCGGCCCGATGAAAAGACGATGAATGAATTCGTCACGTATTTGCAGCGCCACGGCGTTTCCGTCACTCTGCGGCGGGAAATGGGCAGTCAGATACAGGCCGCCTGCGGCCAGCTGCGCATAAAACGCGAAAAAATTTGACAGGTGACGGCGAATATGATATGAATTAATGTGTACCTATAACGAAACACCGTGAGAGGACGTGAGAATTTGGGCACATACGGTGAATCCAAAATCGGCCTGGTTCGGAAAGTGAATGAAGATTCCTTTTATATCAGCCACGAGAAAAACGTACTGGCCGTAGCCGACGGTATGGGCGGCTATGTAGGCGGTGAAATCGCCAGCAAGACGGCCGTAGAAGCGATAGCTTATTATTTTAAGAACTTTAGTTATGCAGCACCAGTACAGCTGGAGAAAGCCATTCAATATGCGAATTCCAGCATCCTCAGCAAGACCTTGATCGACCCTTCGCTCAAGGGCATGGGGACGACCGTGTCCATGGTGACCCTGGCTCGTCATATGGCCTTCTGGGGCCACGTCGGTGACAGCCGCATCTACTTATACCGCGACGGGGAATTCAAACAGATTTCCGTCGACCATACGATCGTCCAGGTCCTGCTCGAAAAGGGCAAGATAACTGAAGAAGAGGCGATGGATCATCCCCAGCGCCATGTGCTGACCAGAGCCGTCGGCGTCGATGAGAACTTGGTCGTCGACAGCGGAGCCTTTGAAGTACAGCCGAAAGATCGCATCCTGATTTGTTCCGACGGCTTGACATCGTTCATCCAGAAACAGGAACTCTACGATGCCATCGGCGATTACCGCCGGACAGAACGGGAAATCATCAATGATCTCTTTGCCCGCGTCTATGAAAACGGGGCGAAAGATAATATCACGGCAATTTTAACAACCATATAATCGGGAACGACTATGAAAGTGGTGGAATAGCTAAAAATGATTGGTCATATCTTAGATAACAGATACAAGATATTGGAAAAAGTAGGCACAGGCGGCATGGCCAGCGTGTACAAAGCACAGGATATCCTCCTGGACCGGATCGTCGCCGTAAAAATACTTCATTCAAAATACGGCAACGACCACGATTTTGTCGTCCGCTTCCGCCAGGAAGCCCAGGCGGCTGCCAAATTGTCACACCCCAATATTGTCAATATATACGACGTCGGCTACGATGAAAATGTCCATTACATCGTCATGGAATTCGTGCGCGGCGAAACGTTAAAAGAATACATCGAAAAACACGGCCACCTGCCGATCAACACGTCGATACAGATTGCCTTCGATATCGGCGAAGCCCTGGAAAATGCTCATGCCAACGGCATCGTCCACTGCGACATCAAGCCTCATAATATCCTGGTCACCGAGACAGGACGCATCAAAGTCGCCGATTTCGGCATCGCCCGGGCTGTGAATTCCGTCGAAAACAGCGACCGTACCGTCCTCGGTTCAGTCCATTATTTTTCACCGGAACAGGCCAGTGGCGGCCATATCGACGAACGGACGGATATTTATTCCCTAGGCGTCGTCATGTATGAAATGATGACTGGCGTCGTCCCTTTTCAGGGCGATACGGCCATCAGTATCGCCTTGAAGCACGTCCAGGACGATATTCCCTTGCCGACGAAGTACAACCGCCGTATCCCGCGGCTCGTCGAACAGGTCATCCTCAAGGCCATGGCCAAGAACCCGGACGACCGCTTCCAGTCCATCGGCGAGATGATGTCGGAACTGCGCTTGTCCCAGGGTTTCATCAATACCAACGGCGCCCGGCCGATCATCAGCAAGGGTCCGTATAACTTCGGCACGCAGAAATTACAGCCTATCAAGGAAAAGGACCTGCCCGAAGAAGAACCGAAAGAAAAGAAGAAGAACCCCTTCACGCGGTTCATGGATTCTATCAGCAATCATTCGCAGAAAACTATCATCATCGGTATGCTCGGCGTCTTCCTCGTCGCCTTTGTCTGGGCCTTCTTTTCCTTTGGGAATTTTTGGAGTACCGAAGACATTACCGTACCGGATGTAACGGGTAAACAGGTCGAAATCGCCAAGAAGATACTGAAAGATAAGAAACTCGACGTTTCCGTCAAGGAAGTGGAAAGCGACGAAGTGCCAGTCGGCGAAGTCATTTCCCAGACACCGTCTGGCGGGGCCGTCGTCAAGGCCAATCGGACCATTTACCTGACCGTCAGCAAGGGGAATAAGGGGGAAGAAGTCCTCATACCGGACCTGCGGAGCCTGACCCTCGATGAGGCCGAAAAGAAACTGAAGGAAATCGGCCTGTCTGTGGGCAAGGTGCGCTACAAAGAGAGCGCTCAGTATGCCGACGGGACCATCATCGACCAGGACCCGGAATCGCCGAAGAAAGTCGAAAAGGGGACGAAAGTCGACCTCGTCGTCTGCCGTAAGAGCGAAGCCGAAAAAGAAGCAGAAGCGGCCAAGAATGAAGCACCTAATACGAGCGGCATGAGCCTCGATGCGGCCGTGAAGGCCCTGGAAAGCGCCGGCTATTCCGTCGGCAGCGTGTCCAACCTCGATTCGTCGAAGGACAGCTCTCAGGCCGTCGTCACGGGCCAGACGTCGGAAGACGGCAAGGTCGTCAACTTGTCCGTCGAATATCCGTCGTCCCAGAGCAGCCAGAGCTCGCCGTCGAGCAGCTCCGGCGGATCCGATGGCAGTGCCAATAACCAGGAACCGGCCGGGACGCCTCATTACGGGACGGTCAATATCAGCGTACCGTCTGGCGCTTCCAGCCAGCATGTCCAGATCGTCGTATCCGACGACAATGGCTCGCGCGTCGTCTATGACCGCAGCCAGGCCGGCGGCGACAACATCTCTAAGAGCGTCAGCGGCACGGGCAAGACGAGAGTCAAAGTATACATCAACAATTCGTTAGTACAGGACCAGTATATCTAAGGGGAGGAACATGACAAAAGGACGCGTCATCAAGAACTATAACGGCTATTATTACGTCGATGTCGGCCGGGAAGGGCTCATCGAGTGCCGGCGCCGCGGCAAATTGCTGAAAGCGAAGATCCTCGTCGGCGACGAGCTGGAAATCACCGAGCTGGGCCAGGACAAGGGCGTCATCGAAGCCCTGTTGCCCCGGCGCAACCAGATACGCCGGCCGGCCGTGGCCAATATCGACCAGCTCCTGGTCATCATGGCGGCCAAGTCGCCGGACCCGAACCAGTTCCTCGTCGATAAGATGCTCATGACCTGTGAATACGGCGGCATCCATCCGACGCTGTGCTTCAATAAGTGCGACCTGGACCGGGAGACGGCCGAAGCCTACAAGGCCTTTTATGAACGCTGCGGCTATGACGTCTATCTCGTGTCGGCCAAGACCGGCGAAGGCCTCGATACCCTGCGGGATTTGCTGCCCCACCGCATGACGGCCTTTGCCGGCCCGTCGGGCGTCGGCAAGTCGAGCCTGCTGTCCCAGATTCTGGGCCGGGAAGACTTGTCCGTCGGCGCCGTCAGCGAAAAGATCAAGCGCGGCCGCCATACGACACGCCATTCGGAAATCATGCGCCTCGACAGCGATACGTATGTCGTCGATACGCCGGGATTCAGCTCTCTCGACTTCGAGCACCTCGACCCGAAGGAAGTCCTGCGCCTCTTCCCGGACATGCTGCCCTACAGCGGCGGCTGCAAGTTCTCGTCGTGTCTCCATCTGTCCGAACCGGAATGTACGGTCAAACAGGCCGTCGCTGACGGCCATATCCAGAAAGAACGGTATGACACATACTGTAAGATACTCACTTCCATTGCAGAAAGGAAACGATAGTCATGGTAACCATTTGCCCATCTATATTATCAGCGGACTTCTCCCGCCTGGCTGAAGACATTCAGGACGTCGAACGGAAGGGGGCAGATTGTATCCATCTCGACTTGATGGACGGCCATTTCGTGCCGAACCTGACCTTTGGCGTCCCCGTCGTCAAGGCTCTGCGCAGCTGCACCAAGCTGCCCTTCGATGCCCATCTCATGGTAGAACATCCGGAAACCTACATCGACGGCCTGGCCGCTGCCGGCGTCCAGTACGTCACGGTCCATCAGGAAGCCTGCACCCATCTCGACCGGGTCCTGCAGCAGATCCACGAAGCCGGCATGAAAGGCGGCGTCGCCCTCAATCCGGCGACCCCTGTATCGACTTTGTCCTGCCTGGCCGGGCAGCTGGACATGATCCTCATCATGAGCGTCAACCCCGGCTTCGGCGGCCAGAAGTTCATTCCCTATGCCGTCGATAAGATCCGCCAGGCCAAGGCGCTCCTGGAACAGGCCGGCAATACGACGGCTGTCATCGAAGTCGATGGCGGCGTCAATGCCAAGACCGTCCAGGCCGTCAAAGACGCCGGTGCGACCTTCCTCGTCGCCGGCAGTGCCATCTTCGGAGCTGACGACCGGGCCGCTGCCATCGCGTCCTTGCGATAAGGACTTGTATTTCTTCTTTTCATGTGCTAAAATCATACATGTAGTTCAAATGAATAAGGATAGTCTTTGAGGCAAGGTGAGAAAGCGGCGCTTTCAATTCCTGACCGGCGGTGACAGTCCGCTAACCCGCAAGGGTTGAACCGATGCAATTTCGGTACCGACAGTACAGTCTGGATGGGAAAAGACGACAGATTGTGTTTTTGTTGCGCTCAAAAGGCTATGGGAATCTTACGTCCATAGCCTTTTTTTATCTTGCGAATCTGAATAGAAGGGAAGGAATACATTGGAACCGGCAGAGTATATGAAAAAAGCCCTGGAATTGGCAAAGACCGCCCTGGGCTATACGACACCCAATCCTGCCGTCGGCTGCGTCATCGTCAAAGATGGCGAAATCGTCGGCACGGGATACCATCATAAGGCCGGCACGCCTCATGCCGAAGTATGGGCATTGCGTGAAGCTGGCGAACGGGCGAAGGGGGCTACGGTCTATGTGACCCTCGAACCTTGCGCCCATTACGGGAGAACGCCGCCGTGTGCCCGGACCCTCGTCGAAAAAGGCGTCGGCAAAGTCGTCATGGCCATGCTCGACCCCAACCCCTTAGTGGCTGGCAAAGGCGCGGCCATCCTGCGCAAAGCCGGCATCGCCGTCGAAGTCGGCCTCATGTCGAAGGAAGCGGCTCAGCTCAACGAAGTCTTCATCAAGAACATGATGGTCCAGAAACCGTTCATCGCCATCAAACTGGCCCAGAGCCTCGATGGCCGCACAGCTTCACGGACGGGGAAATCCCAGTGGATCACCAACGAATGGGCCCGCAGCTACGGTCACTATCTGCGCTCCATCTATGACGGCATCTTAGTCGGCATCAACACGGTCCTGACGGACAATCCCCTCTTGACCAGCCGCATCGAACGGCCCGGCCAGGATGCACCGCATCAGCCCGTGCGCATCGTACTGGATACGAAAGGGCGGACGCCTTTGAATTCGCTCGTCGTCACCGACAAGACGACGCAGACCATCATCGTCACGACGTCCCTGTGCCCGGTAGAGAAGATGAAAGCCCTGAAAGAGGCTGGCGTCCGCGTCATCCTGGCACCGCTCCAGGACGGCAAGACCATCTACCTGCCCGACGCCTTGCAGCTCCTGCACGACGAAGGGCTGACCAGCATCCTCGTCGAAGGCGGTAGTACCGTCCAGGGCAGTTTCTTCGATGCCCGCCTGGTCGATAAGATCTATGCCTTCATGGGGGACAAGGTCATCGGTGGGACCGGAGCCCTGCCGTCTGTCGGCGGCTGCGGCGTCGATGAACTCGATGAATGCCTGCCGCTGATCTACGATTCGGCAGAACTCCATGACAATAATGTATTGATTACGGCATATAATGCCAACAGGGAGGGCGCCTATGTTCACTGGCATCATTGAGGAACTGGGGACGATTGCCCATATGGACCGCCGCCCCGATTCCATCCGCCTGACCATTCAGGCGCACAAAGTATTAGAAGGCACGCAGCTCGGCGACAGCATTGCCGTCAACGGCGTCTGCCTGACCGTCACGGATATGACGGACTCGACCTTTTCGGCCGACGTCATGCATGAAACCATGCGCCGCTCATCGTTCAGCACTATCAAGAGCGGTTCCCAGGTCAACCTCGAACGGGCCATGCAGGTCGGCGGCCGCCTGGGCGGTCATATCGTCAGCGGCCATATCGACGGCATCGGCCACGTCGCCCGCATTGCCACCGATGGCATTGCCCGGGTCATCACCATTTCCATCCCCAAGGACATGGAGCCGTTCATCGTCGAAAAAGGCTCTATCACCATCGACGGCATCAGCCTGACTGTCGTATCCGTCGGTAGCAGCCAATTTTCCGTTTCCATCATCCCTCATACCATGGACAATACGACGCTCATGGATAAACATCCGGGCGCTATCGTCAATTTGGAAACGGATGTCATCGGGAAATATGTCCATAGCTTTACCGTCGGTCATCCGTCGTCGGCGTCTTCGGGCCTGACGATGGAAAAACTGCTGGAAAATGGATTTTAACATAATATTTCAGAATAGGAGTGTTTTACAATGGTACAAGTCAAAGAAGGTAAATTAATCGGTTCTGGTGCGAAATTCGGCATCGTCGTCGCACGTTTCAACGAATTCATCTGCAGCAAGCTCCTCGGCGGCGCTTATGACGCTCTCCGTCGTCATGGCGTCGATGACGCAGACATTACGACGGCCTGGGTCCCGGGCGCCTTTGAAATCCCCCTGATCGCCCAGAAAATGGCAGAATCGGGTAAATACGACGCCGTCATCTGCCTCGGTGCCGTCATCCGCGGCGCTACCAGCCACTATGACCTCGTCTGCGGTGAATCGGCCAAAGGCATCGCCCAGGCATCCCTCAAGACGGGCATCCCCATCATGTTCGGCGTCATCACGACAGAAAACATCGAACAGGCCATCGAACGGGCTGGCACAAAAGCCGGCAACAAAGGCTTCGACGTCGCTACCAGCGCCATCGAAATGGTCAACCTCATCAAAGAATTATAAACACAAGCGAAGTTATAAAAAGGGCTGTCTCTCCGGGCGGATGCTGGGAAAGGCAGCTCTTGCTTTATTGAACTGCGGCTGGCTGTACTTTGACCGGGCGATATGGTACAATGTTACATAGTTATGAATGCGTATCAGACATAAATATTGAGAGAGAAGGAGCGCTGCCCATGAGCTCTTTAGCTATATTGATTTTGACAAAAAATGAAGAAGACAACATCGTCGACGTCGTGGAAAATGCCAAGCAATGCACCCCTGAAGTCCTGGTCATCGATTCTGGGAGTACCGATAAAACTGTAGAACTGGCCCAAGCCCATGGGGCAAAAGTTTGCTTCCGTGCCTGGACTGACGATTTCGCAGCCCAGCGCAATTTCGCCTTGGAACAGACCACAGCGGACTGGGTGCTGTATCTCGATGCCGATGAACGGCTGAATGACGAACTCATCCACTCTGTTAAGGCTGTTGTGGATGAAGGGAAGCTGGACTGCCAGTTTTCTATGGAACGAAAATCCGTTGCTTTCGGGACAAAATTCAATCATGGTGTCTTGAAACCGGATCATGTAGCCCGCATGTTTCCCAGAACGACGGTTACGTGGGTCCACAAAGTCCATGAGCATCCGGAATGTGATTTGCCGCTCCGCTCTTTACCAGGCCACATTGAACATTATACTTATAAGAACTGGCATCATTGGGAAGGGAAACTCTGTCAGTATACGACTATCTGGGCTGAAGAAGCCTATAAGCGGGGGAAACGGATTTCCCTGGGCGGTATCTTCCTGCACAGTTTGGGCGGGTTCTTTAAGATGTTCGTGTCACGGGCCGGCTTTTTAGACGGATGGATGGGAACATATATGTGTTTCAACCACTTTTTTTATACCTTGTTGAAGTATTTGAAACTATATGAGTTACAGAGAGCGGAGAAAAAATAATGCGCGTAGCCATTTTAGAGACAGTGAAAACGCAGGCCGGATTTGAACAGGAATTCGATCGCCTGATCATTGATGAATTGAAGAAACAGGGACATGAACCTGTTTTATATTTGCCGGAACACAGCAGTCTTCCCGTTGATTTCGGTATCCCTATCGAGTATTTGAAAGGTGGGGAAATCGTCGATTATGAAGGGGCTGGGAAGGTGAAAAAAATCTGGCTGTCTATCCAGCGGGAACGGCGACGTGTCCGCTGGTTCGATGCAGCCTATGAGAAGGCCTGCCGTCATGAAGTCGATGCCATCCTTTTGACGACGGCGACGTACCGCTACTTACGGTCCCTGCATAAGAGCCGGTTAAGGGAGAGCCCCGTACCGGTCATCTTTATCTTTTTGGGTGTCAATCCGCAGGAAAAACCGAAATTCCTCAAGCAGGCCCGGCGGTGTCAGTCTTACCCTAATATCAAGCTGAAGATTACAACGTTGCGGAATGATTTTAAAGAAGATAACGTGCCTCATGTCGAATTGATCCACCCGCCAGTCCTCATTCCTCAGGGCGTTACTGTGCAGCCTAATTTGACGTATCGTGAACCCGTACGCATCGGCTTTTTCGGCCATTATCGGAAAGGGGAAAAGGATGTCGACGGCATCATCCAGGCTTTTGTCAGTTGCCAGTTGGCAGGCAGGGCAGAACTCGTCGTCCAAGCGGCGCCGACGGGACCGGATGATGCGGCCGATATGGAACGTATCATGAAGAAATATGAGCATGAAGACGCAGTCCGTTTCATCCAGGGCAAGGTTCAGGGACGTGCCTGGTATGACTTGCTGCAAAGTGTAGATGTCCTTTTCCTGCCGTATAGCAATGCGCGGTACCTATATAACTGGAGCGCCGTCTACTTTAATGCCCTGGCGCTCTATAAGCCAGTATTGGCGACGCCCGTACTGAACCCGGAAATCTTGGCTGAATACCAAGTCGGGCAGGAAGTCGATTTGACGGATCTCCGGCACCTGCATCAGCAGTTGGAGCAGTTCCTGAATTCCTATAAAGCTATGCTGCCGACGTATGAACGGGAACTTCGCCGGGTCAATGATGATTTCAGTACGGCCATGTTCTTGCAGGCTGTCTTGCAATGAGCATCTTGCCGGAAGGAGTGTTTTTTTGAAGACTTTATTACTGTTATATATGGGCGATGAAACCGTGACGGCCAGTGCCGGCACGGAACGAGTCTTGACGAATATGGCCAATGCCATGGTAGAGAAAGGTTATGATGTCATCGTGGCGACAAACGACAAGACCGATGCCGCACCTTATTTCCCTTTTGACTCTCGCGTGCATTGTCTGTATTTGGATGTCGATACGAAGAAAATTCCTTTTTCTGTAAAAGTGAAACGGGAAGTAAATCGCATTTTTCCCATTTTAGACAAGCCCGTCGAAGCCTACCGGGCTTCGGTATCTGTCCGTAAGCTGCGCGACCAGCTGAAGGGGGATTCCATCGATTGTATCATTGCCTATAATCATGAAGCCATCCAGGTCGCGGACCGTTTAGTCCACGGAACAGTTCCCATCATTGCTATGATGCATAATGCTATCCGTATCATCATGGGGAATTGCAACGGCCGGGCTTTAGCGGAAAAGGCCAAGGCTAATGTCATCCAGGTCCTCATGCCATCGTATGTAGCGGAAACCAGACAGTATCTCTCGCATACGCCGGTCGTGTGGATTCCTAACGTGGTCGAACCGGTCTGCCCGGAAAAACAGGCTCATCCCGGTGTCGTAAAAGATCGCTATCGCATCATCACCGTTGGCCGTATCGATGGGTTGCAGAAACAGACGCATATCCTCGTCGAAGCCTTTGCTTCCCTGGCCAGGCAGTATCCCCAGTGGGACGTCTGGATTTGGGGTGAAGTAAAGAAAAAGGATTATTATCAGCGCTTATGCCAGTTCATCGAGGCGCAGGGCCTGACTGGACGTATTCATCTGGCAGGAACGACGACGGCTGTCCAGGATGAGCTGCGCCAAGCCGATATCTTTGCTTTTCCTTCGGCTTTTGAGGGATTCCCCTTGGCGTTGACAGAAGCTATGGCGACGGGCCTTCCCAGCGTAGGCTTTCGTTCGGCTGATGCCGTCAATGAATTGATTGTTGATGGAAAAAATGGTATCTTATGTGAAGATGGTGTTCCGGCTTTTGCCCAAGGATTAGAACGACTCATGAAAGAACCGGCCCTGCGGTCGGCTATGGGGCGTCAGGCAGTGTCCGATATGGAACCGTACTATCCCGAAGCCGTATGGACTCAATGGCAAAGACTCATTGATGAACAGATTCAGCAGGCTTCGCGGCCTTAAGGGGGATTTATGGTGTTTACACATTTTTTTCTGTCCGTTCAGCAAGATATCAAGTTATGGATTTTCTTTCCGATTTTATGTGCCGTTTTCCGGGCTATTTTCATTGCAGTCCATAAGCCGTATCCCTCTCTGACAGGAAAGGGGAAGGCCTTGCGTGAATGTTTTCGTTTCGGTTTTTGGTGGGGCATGGATCTCAATGCCTATGTCTTCGTTATTTCTTTGGTTCTGGTGACACTGCCGGGCCTGTTCATACCCTGGTGGAGTCAGCACGGCGATGTTATCCGCACGCTGCTCGGCCTGGCTTATGCCTTTGTCCTCTATGTGGCTTTCGTAGGCAAGATGATTTTTTATTCTCAATTTCATGATATTTTCAATAATATTGTGTTTCTTGGCCAAAAAGCGGAGAAACATAATCTCATGGATGTCTTTTTCAATCAGTACCACGGTGCCCGGAAACTGGCTCTGATACTGCCTTACCTTGTTGTCGTCTTTGCTGCCTTGCAGGCCATACTGGCCATCCCGGCTGTATCTTATCCGGCCATTACGGGAATCGCTTATTATCTTGTCAATACGGCCATCGTCCTGGCCTTGATTGCAGCCTTCTATTTCTTCCGTTACGGCGGTACCTTCATGCATGACAATAAGCCAGAATGGGATACGATACCGGCTGTCGTCAAGGAAGACCCTTTCTTGTCGAAAGCGACTGTCGATGATTTAATCGCACTGAAAATGCTGCGACGCCATCCTATGAACGAGACGATGCAAAAGAGCCCGGAAGAAAACTTACGCCTTGTCAAACCCTTTGTCGAGGCCCGTGGCGGTTGTATCGATTCTTTTGACCAGGCAATGGAAGCTTTCCGCCATGAAGCGAAGGGTGCGAAAATCAAGCAGCCATCGCATATTTTCCTCATTGTTGGGGAAAGCTATTCTCAGCCTTATTTTGACCCGGCTTTTGCAGATCTCCACATTGCCGATGAAGGGAAGAAGCTCATGGCTGACGTCCATACGGCCTCTATCCATACGGCTTTATCAGCAGGCATCATTTCCCGGCCTTCTATCGTCAGTCTCATGCTGGGCATCTTTGATGCTGGCCTGGAACTGAATGAACGCGAAGCCTTTTGGCAGGGGACGATACCGACGTCTCTGCCCTTGCAGCTGCGCCGTCTGGGATATGAAACGAATTACTGGTATGGCGGCAGCCTGGCCAATGGCAACTTCGGTCATTTCGCTCCGGCTTGTGGCTTTGATCATGCCTATTCGGCTATTGACATTTGTGATCCAAAAGCGCCGCGCTCCTGGGTTGGCGTTTATGACCATATTTTCCTGAATAAGGCTGCTGAAATGATTTGCCAGCGAACCGATGACGTACCACAGTTCCATTTTATCTATACGACATCGAACCATGGCCCGTATAAGATGCCTTTGCATGACTTGGGTTTCGATGGCGATAAAATCATGAAAGTCGGTCAGGACGTGCTCGACGAAAAAATCATACCCAAAGTATTGGGAACGTTCTGGTATTCTGACCGGGCCATCAATCAATTCATCCAGGAGATGAAAAAGGCTTATCCCGACAGCCTGTTCATTGTGACTGGTGACCATGGTTTCCAGTGCTCGGAACTGCAGCATACGTCGTTCATGAAGCGGGAGTATACGTTCCGGGAACTTCATTCGCCAGTGCTCATGTTCCATCATCCGGAGTTGGATAAGGCCTCACTGGCCGGGAATATCATTGGTGGTCATATGAATATTTTGCCGACCCTTTTTGAACTCATTGCACCGGCTGGATTTACGTATTATTCATTATTTCATTCACTGACAGAACCTATATCTCAGTGCGTCACTCCCTATCATTGGGCAAACCTCCAGGCTATCGGCGCTTGTCACGAAGCCTATTATCAGCCGTTGACCGCACAGTCCGGGGCCGATGTCCTGCAGGGCGCTGCTCCATATGATGATATTTGTGACGCCGAAAAGAGCTTGACAGCCTATTTGCTGCAGCACCCCGAACTGCTGCAGCCTGTCGATGCGTTGCTGAGACGATGAATCCTGTGTAAGACAGATAGGAGACGTAATATGGACTATTGGCAAGAATTTCAACAAAAATGGCTTGGCTACGTGCCGCTGTTCCTCTTGACACTGGGCTGCGGCATTGAGTCAGGTGCTTTAATGACACTTTCCTTCCTTTGCCATTGTTTGATTTGTAAAAAAAAGGGCATTTCGCTGTGGGGGGATTGGTGGAAGCAGCCTTTAGTCCGTCAAACATTCCTCATCGTTACTTTTTCATTTGCTTGTGCAGCTGTGACCCTTCCGTTCAATAATGGTGACGGTGAATTGCTGGTAAAATATATTGGACGGATGATTCCCCTTGTTTTAGTACTTATCCTCGTTCGGCCAAGAAGACATGTTTTCCCTGTTGTCTGGGCAGGAATCCTTTTATCCATAATTTGGTATATTGGGGTCGTTTTTCGCTATCCTGTCTGGCGACATGGCCGATTATTTGGCCCTTTCAGCAGTCCGAACAGTTTAGCCTGTCTCTTGCTGCTATTTATTCCCGTAGCTTTGTTCGGTATTATCCGGTATCGTCAGTCCTGTCCTAAAGGTGTGATTGCTGCTGGCTTTTTGACGATAGCTGCATTGGCAATCTTGGTTTGCACTGGATCGCGCAATGCCTATATTTCATTGGCGGTTGTTTTTTTATTGCTTTTTTATTTTGTTTTCCGGCAAAGGGATAAGCGAGTTCTCCGAATCATGGTGGGTGCTTTTTTAGCAGCTTGCTTAGGGATAGGGATTTTGGCTCCAGGATTTCTTACTCACCGGTTCCAACAGAACATTCAGAATGACGGTCGTGTTTATTTAATGCAAACGGCTGTCCAACTTATCAAGGAAGAACCACTGGTGGGCATTGGATTGGGAAATTGGGGGAAAGTCTATCGAGAACGTTTTGAAGCCGATAACCCTAATCATGAAGTCAATATACAATCCCCGCATAATATTTATTTGCAAGTCTGGAATGAGACAGGCCTGATTGGGCTTATTGGCTTTTTGAGCCTTGCCGGATTTCAACTTGGGACTTTGATTAAGGCCCTGCGCCGTTTCTATTGTCAGCATCCCCATGGTTTCCCCTGGCTGGCTGGGCTGTTTCTGCCTATTTTGGCTATTTTTTTATTTGGCTTTATGGATTATGATTTTTTCAGCCGTCATATTATGCATTTATATTGGTTTTATTGGGGGCTTTGTCTTTATGCGATATCGTATTATGTAAAGGAGATTTGATTCATGGATTCCAGGTTGAGCATTATTATCCCCGTGTATAATAATGAAAGCTATTTACGGCCGACCTTACAAAGTGTACTGGCCCAGACCTATCCTGATTTTGAAGTTTTGGCTGTCGATGACGGTTCAACCGATGGCAGCCTGGCTATTTGTCAGGAATTTGCACAGAAAGACAGGCGTCTCCGGATTATCCATAAGGAAAACGGCGGCGTCAGTTCGGCCCGAAACCGCGGCATTGAAGAAGCGGTGGGAAAGTATATTGCGTTTGTAGATGGTGACGACTGCATCGATCCGGAGATGTATACGACGATGATCACTATCTTGCAGGATACCGGGGCAGATTTGGTCGATTGCCGTGTCATTAAGGAAAGCCAGTATATGCCACGGCCTTATGAAAAAGGCGACGTCGAGGTCAGTGACCATCCTTTGGAATATTTGTCAAAAAAGGGTTACTTCATCGACAGCTCTTTGAATAAAGTCTATCGGCGGGATTTCATCGGACGTACGCGCTTTGATGAAGGTATTTCCTATTCAGAAGATAAGCTCTTTGTAACAGAACTCATTTTCAAGGCCAAGAAAATGGCCCTCGTGTCCAATGTTTTTTATCATTACATTCAACATGGGGACAGCTTGTCCTGGCAGGATACGGCAGCTGTCTGGCAGGGAAATTTTCAGGTTCACCAGCAAATCTATCAGCGCATGCTTGATGCGCACATTACAGGGCCTGTCTTGAATAGTGCTTTCCGGGGATACGTTCGCTCGATTATCGCGTTATTGCGTTATGCGATTAAGTATCGACAAGAAGACGAATATAATCGCATCTTGAAACAGTATAAACCGGTTCTGAAGCAATTCCTGCGGACGACACCTATGTCTTTTGGTAAGAAATTAGAATACGTGACCTATACGACATCGTATGGACTGGCATCACTGGTTCATTATCATGCAAAGCGGAGGCGGTCCTGATGGCAGCGGTAAAATTAGGAAATTCTTTTTTAGATTCGCCGGCAATGGGACAAAAAGTTTTAGTCATCATTCCTCATGAGGATGATGAAATCAATGTAGCTGGCAGTGTTATGTACAGCTATGTCCAGAAAGGTGCCGATGTCTACTGTGCCTTTACGACGAATGGTGACTATTCTTTCTGGGCCCGCACGAGGATGCACGAAGCCTGGCGTTCTTTGCAGACGTTAGGTGTACAACATGTCGTTTTCCTTGGCTACGGCGATACGTCGAATCATTATCCCGGAGGACATTGGTTCTATTCTCCAGAAAAAGCCGTCACAGCGCCGTCTGGCCATCATGAAACGTATGGCTGTGACGATTTTCCGGATTATGCTTTTGCTAAACGAGGAATCCATCGGCCGTATTGCCGGAAATCCATGAAAACAGATTTAAAAGACCTTATAGAGGATATCCAAGCCGATATCATTTTTGCTGTTGATAACGATGTTCATGCTGACCATCGAGCGACGTCCCTCTTATTTGAAGAAGCGCTGGGGGAGCTGCTGTGTCGACCGGGGAATACTTATCATCCGATGGTATTCAAGGGCTTTGCCTACTGCACCTCCTTTGGGGCGCCTAAAGATTTTTATGCAGATAACATAAAATCTGTCCCTAAGCCGCCAGTTTGTGAAGATAACCTCATTGATATATCTTTATATGAATGGAACCGGCGCGTACGTTTTCCCGTTTTTCCAGCATGCCGGGGATTTTATTTACGCCGTAATGTCCTCTATCAGGCCTTATTCCAACATGCTTCACAGAGTGCGGCACTTCATGCCGTACGTATTGCCAATGGGGATGCCGTCTTCTGGCAGCGCCGGACTGACAATTTGGCTTTCCAGGCTATAATTATGGCATCGTCTGGAAAAGTAGAACGATTGCGTGATTTTAAACTTTTAGATGTTGATCAGATTGATGATAAGAAGATGGTATTTGCAGATTATTTATGGCAGCCTGACGATAGCGATCCTGATAAAATCGTAAGTTATCGCTGGCAGCAGCCGCAAAAGATAATATGTTTGCGACTGGCTGGAAATATAGAGTCTACCGGACGTATCGAGAAATTAGCCCTTACTTTTGATGATGGTACCCATATGATTTTGGGACCTTTGCCAGGATGCGGCCATATTGCTCAATATATTCTTCCAGAACCACATATCGTAACGTCGTGTTCATTGCAAATTTTAAAGGTTAATGGCAGTGGCTGGGGATTGAGCGAAGTTGGCTTTTTTGCTTCTTTAGAAACAAGGGGTGTGATAACTCCTTTTATTAAAATTATGATTGACGAGGATTTTGCCTATGATTATCGATTACCAGCACGGGTAAAGACCTGTCAGTTGAAGATATATCGTTATCAAGTGACTGCACCTGTCGTATATACAGTTGTTAAAGGGAATGGGGGCGAAGTTGGGCGCAATGGATTAGTGCGCTTTTCTTCCAACTCACGGCAGCTAGTTATTCGAGCTTCTTTGAAAGGGAATCCTAAGATTTACGATGAAATCCATCTTTATAGAGAATCGTCAATGATATTAGCAAAACGGAGCGTTGTTCAGTGGCTGGAAAATAAAATGCTTACTTTTTACCTGAAAAAGTATCGAAAGTATACACACATTCGCCATAAATATTTAAAACAGCTATAATTACGTGAGAAAAACTATGTATTGTCTTAAAGACTTAAGCATAGTTTTTTTCTTTTTTTTGTAGTATAATAACGAGTGTTGCAAATACTGAATAGGGTTGGGAAGAGATATATGGAAAGAAAGGGCTTATTATCAGTCATCGTCCCGGTATATAAGGTAGAACCTTACTTACGGCGGTGCATCGATTCGATTCGGAATCAAACGTATAAAAATTTACAAATCGTTTTAGTAGATGATGGTTCCCCTGATGGCTGTGGTGCCATCTGTGATGAATATACGAAGTTGGACGACCGGATCATCGCCATCCACCAGGAAAATGAAGGCTTGAGCGGTGCACGGAATAATGGACTTTTATTTGCTGAAGGAGAGTATATTGCTTTCGTGGATAGTGACGATTGGCTCCATCCCCAAATGTATGAGATTTTAATCCATTTAATAGAAGCCCATCGATTAGATATGGCTCGTTGCTCTGTCATTGGTTCTGACGGGCAATCAGAAGACCCTATCTTGCCGCGGGATAAGCATACTGCCAATCGATTGATTACTGGTGTAGATGTCTTTGAGTTATATTTTACCGAGTTTTTGTGTAAAGTTGTCTGGAATGCCGTGTACAGGCGGGATATCGTTATGGGAATCATATCACCGGAACGTTGTCATTCGCAGGATAATTATGTATCAGGCCGATACCTCTATCGCAGTAAGCGAATGATGATTACCGATAAATGCCTATATTATTATTATAAAAATCCAACTAGTACGACTCACGGCGGGCATAAACGTTTTCTCGATATCTGTATCTGCACGGAAAAGTTGCGCGATGATTTGATTCGTGAAGAGCATATGGACAATACAGTTTATATCGAACGGCTCAATAAGAAATTAGCCCGGGAATTTTTCCATTTCGTACGTGCCGATGATGACCGGTATCGGTTGCGATCCATGGCTCGGTCACAGAAGAAGTTCATTGACCAGCATCTGGATTTTTTCCGACGTATTCGCTTTGATTTTTTACTGCGGAAAAAGAAGATACAAATAGATTAATGGGGTGAAAGGAAACCATGGCAAACCAATTTACGACAGATTATTTTGAACATGCAAAATTATATACGGAAAAACACGCCTTTGAATGGTTGCCGGCTGATGACAAACGGCCGTCCATGCATATCGGTTTTAACATCAATGATCCCTTTTTCAAGCCTTTAGGCGCTGAAATCACGTCGATTCTGGAAACGAATAAAGATATAGCTTTTCATTTCCATGTTTTTGTCGACAGTTATAGTCCGGAAAATAAGGATAACTTGGAAAAAACGGCAAAAAAATATGGCTGTAATATTTATCTCTATGTCATGGATATGAGTATCTATCAGAATTTCCATATCAAAGTCGCTCGTTTTTCGCGGGTTACATATATCCGTATCGTCATGCCCTGGATTCTGCGTAACTATACAGATCATTATTTATATCTCGATTCCGATATGATTTGTGTCGGTAGCCTTAAACAGTTCTTGACGACCGATTTGGAAGGTAAAGCTATTGGTGCATTGACCTACCATACGCCGGACCGTGTTGCTTTTCTCAAAATGAAGCAAGATGTCTATTTCTCTGATGGACTTATGTGGATTGATGTCAATGAATGGATTCGGGAAAAAATCACGGAAAAAGTCTTCAGTTATCAAGGCGCCGATCCGCGGCGATTCAAAGGACAGACACAAGACTTGCTGAATCTCGTCGTCGATGGCAATATGAAACCAATCCCCAATTTGTTCCATCATAAAAATAAAGATTTCAGTATCCAAGGCATCTTGATTCATTATTCAGGCCGTGATAAGCCGTGGGAACTGGTCCTCGATTCGGATGATGAATTATGGCGCCATTATTTGGATATTTCTTTTTGGGAAAGTATGCCCAATCCTATGCCGCCTAAGAAGCCTTCGTATTATCACAGCTTTAAAAAATTAGCCGAAGTTTACGGAGAAAAAGGAGAAACGTGGAAGCGGATTCAATGCCTGTTCTGGTATAGTGTACTTAAAATCAGATATAAATTATAATCAACTAAAGGCCATCGCATGATGTTTTCAAGTAATAGGCGAGGCCTTTTTATTCTATTGAGGCTGAATAAAGGTTTTATATGATATAATAATATAAATATAAAAAGGAAAGTGGGAAGTTATATGAGAATCGCGGTTGCCGGCACAGGTTATGTCGGTTTGTCTGTAAGTATGTTGTTAGCTCAGCATAATAATGTCGTTGCTTTAGATATTATTCCAGAAAAAGTGGCTATGTTGAATGAAGGGAAATCGCCGATTGTCGATAGCGACATCTCGGCTTTTTTGCAGCGTAATGATTTACACTTTAAGGCGACCTTGGACCCCGTAGAGGCTTTTACGGATGCAGATTTCATTATTATTTCAACGCCGACCAATTATGATCCACAGAAGAATTTTTTTGATACGTCTTCTGTAGAAGCGGTCATTGAAGAGGTACTGGGTATCAATCCGGAAGCGGTCATGGTCATTAAATCGACAGTTCCTGTCGGCTACACTAAGCACATCAAAGAATGCTACCATACCGAAAATATTATGTTCTCGCCGGAATTTTTGCGGGAAGGCAGGGCTCTGTATGATAATCTCCATCCGTCGCGTATCGTCGTCGGTGAACGGTCGGAACGGGCCAAAGTCTTTGCCCATCTGCTGGCCGAAGGCGCAGTGAAGAAGGATATCCCCATGTTGTTTACTGGTTCCACGGAAGCTGAAGCCATTAAGCTCTTTGCCAATACATATCTGGCTTTGCGCGTAGCCTATTTCAATGAACTCGATTCGTATGCTGAAATGCGCGGCCTGAGTACGAAGGAAATCATCGAAGGCGTCTGCCTCGATCCCCGTATTGGTGATTTTTATAACAATCCTTCCTTTGGCTACGGCGGATACTGCCTGCCGAAGGATACGAAGCAGCTTTTGGCCAATTATCAGGATGTCCCGCAGAACCTCATTTCAGCCATTGTCGCTGCCAACAGGACGCGGAAGGACCATATTGCCGATATGATTATCGCCAAGAATCCCCGCATCGTCGGCGTCTATCGGCTGACGATGAAGAGCCATTCAGATAATTTCCGGGCCTCGGCCATCCAGGGCGTCATGAAGCGCATCAAGGCCAAAGGCATCGAAGTCGTCGTCTATGAGCCGACTTTGAAAGCGGATGACTTTTTCCATTCCCGCGTCATCCGTGACTTGAACGAGTTCAAGAAGATGAGCGATATTATTATTTCCAACCGCTGGGCAGAAGAACTCAGCGATGTTCAGGATAAAGTTTATACGCGGGATATTTTTGACCGCGACTGAGAGGGAGTCGATGATAATGGCAGATTTTAAACCTTTTGATAGTGCAAACAAAGTCTTGATTACCGGTGTCGCCGGTTTCATTGGATTCCATTTGGCCAAGCGCCTGCTGACCATGGGGGCCACCATCCTTGGCCTGGATAACCTTAACGATTATTATGATGTTTCCTTGAAAGAAAGCCGGTTGGCTATTCTACGCCAGTTCCCGACATTCACTTTCGTCAAAGGGGACTTGGCTGATGAGAAAGTCGTGAATGATGTTTTTACGTCATTCCAGCCGGATATTGTCGTAAACCTGGCAGCCCAGGCCGGAGTGCGTTACAGCATCGACCATCCCCGTTCCTATATCGATTCCAACATCATCGGTTTCTTTAATATCCTCGAAGCCTGCCGTCATCATAAGGTATCTCATTTGCTCTTTGCTTCCAGTTCTTCGGTCTATGGCAATCAGCAGAAGACGCCTTTTTCGACGACGGATAATGTCGACCATCCCATCAGTCTCTATGCAGCGACGAAGAAGTCCGACGAACTCATGGCTTACACATATAGCCATCTCTATGGCATCCCGGCGACGGGGCTGCGTTTCTTTACCGTCTATGGACCTTTTGGCCGTCCCGACATGGCCTATTTCAAATTTGCCAATAAGATTCGCAAGGGGGAAGCTATTCAGATTTATAATCACGGTAACATGTATCGGGACTTCACCTACGTTGACGATATTGTCACCGGCATTGAACACATGTTGTGCAATCCGCCGAGGAAGAATGAATTGGGCGATTTGTATAAAATCTATAACATTGGCAACCATAAACCGGAACAGCTTATGCATTTCATCGAAGTCCTGGAAAAGGCCCTGGGCAAAACGGCAGAAAAAGAATATTTGCCTATGCAGCCTGGTGATGTATACCAGACCTATGCTGACGTCAGCGAATTACAGCACGACTTCGATTTCAAGCCGGAGACGACGATTGAAGAAGGGTTGAGAAAATTTGCCCAATGGTATAAAGCTTATTACAAATAATGGAAGGTGGCAATATGTACTACAAAATGATGTATGAATCGCCGTTGGGTCCGATGATTTTGGCGGCTAGTGATACGGCGCTGGTCGGGGCCTGGTTTGAAGGGCAGAAGTATTGTTATGGTGCCTTGCAGGGGGAAGTCCTGCGTGAAGAGGATACGCCTATCCTGCGCAAGGCGGCGCACTGGCTGGATGATTATTTTGCCGGGCGGATGCCGGCTATCATGACGTTGCCCCTGGCACCGCAGGGCAGTGCGTTCCGCCGCCTCGTCTGGTATCTGCTCTGCCAGATTCCCTATGGCCAGACGACGACCTATGGCGACCTTGCCAACCAGGTTGAAGAGCGGACGGGAAAGAAGATGTCGGCTCAGGCCATCGGCGGCGCCGTAGGGCATAACCCCATTTCCATCATCATTCCCTGCCATCGCGTCTTAGGAGCCAATGGTAGGGCCACAGGCTATGCAGGCGGCATCGATAAAAAAATCGCCCTTCTGCATCTGGAAGGGGTGGCTGTCAAAGCCTAGCCTAGGATATTTATGATTCAACTAGCGAATAACGTATAAGAGAACAGCTTTTGTCATAAAACATAAAATGTTGTGACAAAGCTGTTTTTTTACTGTTTTAACTACTTTTCTTAGGAAAATTCTATAAATTCTATATAAAAATATAGTCATATAGCTATGGTTCGTATATAATAAGCGTAAACACAGGGTAAAACGCTGTGTCATTGCAATTCAGTCATTTACTATCAAATTATCTATCATCGAATGCTTATATCTTGTATACTGGATAAAGCTGATGAAATATGGGGAAACTAGGGAATTATTGTGGATGAAAAATAGCCAAAATAAGAGAATCTGTAAAGTGATGGCTTTCGCTGCATTAGGTGTAGCTCAGGCAGTCTGTATCAGCGCAGCTGAAACAGAACAGCTGCCGACGGATGCACAGCGGACGACTTTGCAGGAAATGACCCAGCGTAAACCGGACGCCGGGATGCTCCAGAACGAATGGCGTGATCGCCAGCGATTGGCAGCTTCACAGATTACCAATGGCAGCGGTTCCGTGCAGATTCCGGAAGGGCAGAAGTCGGCACTGAATATGGATACGACGACGAAAGTCCGGGTCAATGAATTCAAGATTACCGGTCAGGACGTCGTTGAAGACAAGAAATTGCAGGAACTCCTGGCCGATAAGAAGAGGAAAGACCTGACCTTTGCCGACTTGCAGCAAGGTACCGATACGCTGACTCAATACTTCCGCAGCATGCGGCGTTCCGCCACGACAGACTCATGATTGTATTACGACCATGTGCCGTCCGTTATAAATTCCAGCTGTGCACAGGATTCACGCGGCCTTTTTGGCCCGTCAGGTGCCGACCAGCGGAAGGCGCAAGACGGTTGCCAAAACGGACAGCAGAGGCTGGACGCCTTGTTCAGGACGTCCCCTACGAAGGCCCCACTTGGGGCCTTTTTTTTACGAGCTGAGGGTCACTCGAGGCGGCCTGCGAACTGCGGGGCCGTTAGGCCAATTCACAGAATAGTGGACAATGTGGCTATTTCCCTTTATAATATAAATACTTATAGCTATTCTATGAGGTTAGCTGAAAAGGGGGATTTCATCGATGAATTTTAGAAGTACACGATCTGACGAATGTGTTTCGCCGTCTTATGCGCTCCTGCATGGACTGGCTGCGGACGGAGGGCTCTATGTGCCGGAATCATTCCCGGAAAAGGTCCTGTCCTATAAAGAACTGGCTGGTAAGTCTTATCAGGAGATTGCTGAAGCCGTATTGTCCCATTTCTTTACGAATTTCACGGCAGAAGAACGGAAGCAGATGATCGCTTCGGCTTATAATGATACGACCTTCCGCGATGACCGCATCGTACCGCTCCATTCCATCGATACGGATTTGTCCATTGCCGAATTGTTCCACGGCCGGACGTTGGCCTTCAAGGACCTGGCATTGTCCTTGTTCCCGTATTTACTGACGGCTGCCAAGAAGCAGGAAAAAGAGGACCGGGATATCCTCATCCTGACGGCGACCAGCGGTGATACGGGCAAAGCCGCCCTGGAAGGCTTCAAGGACGTGGCCGGTACGAATATCATGGTCTTTTATCCCAGCGAAGGCGTCAGCCCCATGCAGAAGCAGCAGATGCAGAAGCAGGAAGGGAATAACGTCAAGGTATCGGCCATTTATGGCAATTTCGATGACGCCCAGAGCTTTTTGAAACGCGTCTTTACCAGCGCTGAAGTCAACGCCTATGCCAACGACAAAGGCGTCCTCTTCTCCAGCGCCAATTCCATCAATATCGGCCGCTTGTTTCCGCAGGTCGCCTATTACGTATCGACGTATGTCTCCCTCGTCGATAACGGCGCCATCAGCGAAGGCGAAACGTTCGATGTCATCGTCCCGACGGGGAACTTCGGCAATATCCTGGCTGGCTATTTTGCCAAGAAGATGGGCGTGCCTATCGGCAAGTTGATTTGCGCATCCAACCAGAACAAGGTCCTGGCCGACTTCTTTGAAACCGGCGTCTATGACATGAACCGCGACTTCTACACGACGTCGAGCCCGTCCATGGACATCCTCTTGTCGAGCAATTTTGAACGCTTCTTGTTCTACGTCGCCAAAGAAGATGCCGCCAAAGTGGCCCAGTGGGAAAAGGACCTCCTGGAAACGGGGAAGATGAGCGTATCGGCTGACGAATTGAAGACGCTGCGCCAGGAATTTGAAGGCGGCTGGATTGACGACGATGAAACGAAAGCCGTCATCAACCACGTCTACAATGATTTCGGCTATCTCCTCGACCCGCACACGGCCGTCGCTTACGGCGTCGGCATGAACCGCCATCGCCAGGGCCTCGACGAAGGCCGCCATACGGTCATCATGGCGACGGCACATCCCTATAAATTCCCGCCGGTTATCTGTGAAGCCCTGGCCCTGCGTCAGAGCGACGATCCCTTTGACATGCTAGCCGACATCAGCAGCGTCACGGGCATCGCCCTGCCCAAGCCTTTGGCTGACCTCAAGAATAAACCGGTCCGCTTCAGCGACTCCATCGACAAGGAAGACATGAAGAAAGCCGTCTTGTCCTTCGTCGACGCCATTGCGGCCAAGCACTAGGAAAGAGGTCTTGATTTGAGTAGAGGTGTCATTTACGCAATCTTATCGGCTTTGGCCTTCAGTATCCAGAATGTCATCGTAAAAGAATTATCCTATACGACGAGCACTGGGGAAATCGCGTTCTTCCGCGGTTTCCTCAGTGCCCTTCTGATATTAGGGCTCATGCGCATCCAACACGTACATCTGTCGAAGCGGGATATACCGACGCTGACCTTGCGCGGCGTCCTCGGCGGTATCGGCATGATCTGCATTTTCTATGCCCTGCGCGGGATGCCCTTGGCCGATGTATCCATCATTTCCCAGTTGTCGGCGTTCTTCGTCATGCTCTTCGCGGCGATTTTCCTCAAAGAAGTCCTGCCGCCTGGGTCGAAGCTGCCCCTCCTGGTCATCTTCATCGGCGGCTGCCTCGTCGTCCGACCCTGGAACTTTTCGTCATTCAACGTCTATTCCCTGTTCGCCCTGGGGCAGGCCATCTTTGCGGCCGGTGCCTATACGACAGTCAGCAAGCTCACCGGGTCCGGACGCCACCATCCTTATGAAGTGGTCCTGTACTTTTTGGTCTGTGCAGCTCTGTCGGGCATCGTCCTCATGGCCCTGACTGATGGCTTTGTCATGCCGGCTCACGGCGACTGGATCTATTACGGCGGCCTGGCCCTGTTCAGCGTCATCGCCCAGATTTGGATGACTAATGCCTATGCAACGGCCAATCCGGTTGTCGTCAGCTTTGTTTCTTATATAGGCGTCTTCTTCAACGCCCTTTGGGGCTTCGTCATCTTTGGCGAAATCCTCACCGGCTTGACCGTCGCCGGCGGTGTGCTCATTATCGGCGGTTCCATGTACCTGACCAAGCTCAAGCACGATAAGATTGCTGAAATGGCCAGGATGCAGGAACGGAAGCAGAAAGAGGCATAACATGACTACGAAACAGATTCATGAAACACACATTAAAATCGTCTTTTTTGCCATGCTGCTCATCATGCTGGCCGCTATCTATGTGGCCATCCCGGACTTTTACAGCACGGTCTGGCAGCTGTCGACGAGCGGCAATATGCAGGGAACTATCGACTACCTGCGCTCTTTCGGCGTCTGGGCCGTCCTGGTCAGCATGATCATCGACATCGTCATCAACATCGTCGGCTTTTTGCCGTCTATCTTCATTTCCACGGCCAATGGCGTCCTTTTTGGCGTTGCCGGTGGGACTGTCGTTTCCTGGGTAGCCGAAACAATCGGCGTCATCATCAGCTTTTTCTTCATGCGGACTTTGTTCCGCAACAAGGCCAAGAAGGTCATCAAAAAGAGCAAGATGCTGAGCAAGCTCGACCATTACAGTACCTGGCAGGCCATGACCCTGGCCAGGGCCGTGCCGTATTCGCCGAACGGCCTGGTCACGGCCCTGGGGGCGCTGAGCCGCATCAGTTATCGCGATTATATCCTGGGCTGTTTCATCGGCAAATTGCCGTCTGTCGCCTGTGAGGTCCTGGTCGGTCACGACCTGGTCATGATGGAAGAACATTCCCTGCGCCTGACCATCGTCCTCATCGTCATCGCCATCGTCTATGGCGGCCTGTGGTACTGGCATCGCCGTCAGCAGGCCAAGAAAGTCCTCCACAAGATTGCCGACGACCTCAAAGACGGCGAAGGCCGCAGTTAATTTCAGAAAGGATAAAGTATCATGGAAAAAGAATATAAATTAGCAGAACAATACCATTTGCAGGGCAATAACTGCATCGAATCGGTCCTCAAGACCTGTAACGACACGATGAACCTCCAGCTGCCGGACGTCGCTATCCGCATGGCTTCCGGCATGGGCGGCGGCATCGGCCGGTCGGGCTGTGTCTGTGGGGCCTTGAGCGGTGCCTGTCTGGTCATCGGCGCCCTCGTCGGCCGGCTCACACCCGATGAAAAGCCCTTGCCCGAAGTCTACAAATACACCAGCGAGTTCCATGACCGCTTCAAAGAACACTTCGGCGCTACCTGCTGCCGGGCCCTCAACACCCTCAGTTTCGGAACGCCGGAATACCGCAAGCACTGCATCAAGATTACGGCCACTGCCGCCGACATGGTCTCCGACTTCGTCGCCGAAAAAGGCTTGTTGAAGTGAGTTTAGTGGCTCGTAAAAGGGGCCGTCGCACGAAGGCTTCTACCATCATGCGCGGCCCCTTTTGCTTTATAGTTTGTAGCACAGAGTTTGTAGTTTGCAGAGAAAACCTTTAAATTTAAACCCATCCGCTAACAACTAACAACTAGCCACTAACAACTTTAAAGGGCTTGTCGTCGTGCGACAAGCCCTTTTTTGTCTGTAGGGGCTCGCACGTGGCGAACCCGTTTCAGGATATGTTCGATTTTCCCGACATGATAAAGCGTTGGAACCATTTTTCAGGAGCGGGCGCCCCACGTGGCGCCCCTACGCATTTTTGGCGAATCACTAGCCACTAGCTGCTAACTGTTAACTCCATCTCTTACAAGAAGATGTACTTCATGACGAAGATGACGGCCAGGCAGTACATGAGGAGGGAAATCTTTTCCCGTTTGCCTGTGAGCAGGTTGATGACGACATACGAGATGATGCCGAAGGAGATGCCTTCGGAGATGCTGTAGCAGAAGGGCATCGCGATGATGGTGATGTATGCCGGGATGGATTCACTGAAGTCGTCGAAGTCGATGCCGGCGACGGACGTCAGCATGAGGAAGCCGACGATGACCAGGGCCGGTGCCGTGGCAAAGGCCGGGATGGCCATGAAGAACGGCGACAGGAAGAGGGACAGGGCAAAGAGGACAGCGACGCAGACTGCCGTCAGGCCCGTGCGGCCGCCTTCGCTGACGCCGGTAGCGCTTTCGACGAAGGTCGTCGTCGTACTGGTGCCGATGACAGCGCCGACTGTCGTGGCGACAGCGTCGGCCAGGAGGGCGCCTTTGATGCGCGGCAGGCGGCCCCGTTCATCGAGCATATTGGCTTTGGACGAGACGCCGATGAGTGTGCCCAGGGTATCGAAAATATCGACGAAGAGGAAGGCGAACATGACGACTAGGAAGTCCAGGCTGAAGACGCGGCTGAAGTCGAGCTGGCCCAGGATAGGGCTCAGGCTGGCCGGGGCAAAGGCAGCGGCGCCGCCGGACAGGTCGGGGATAACGCTGAACATCTTCATTTCCGGATTGGGCACGTAGAGGCCGGTCAATTCGCAAAGAATGGCCAGGATCCAGGTAAAGAGGATGCCCCAGAGGATGTTGCCGCGGACTTTCTTGACCATCAGGACGGCTGTGAAGACGATGCCGATCATGGCCAGGAGAACCGTAATGCCGACAGTGTGGAAGGTACCCGTAGCGGCAGACTGTTTGAACGAGAACAGGGCAATCTTGGTTGCCGGGTTGGCGACGATGATCTGGGCGTTCAGCAGGCCGATGAGGGCGATGAACAGGCCGATGCCGGCAGAAACGGCTTTCTTCAAGGTCATGGGGATGGCGTTGAAGATAGCTTCGCGGACATTGGTCAAAGACAGGATGATGAAGATAACGCCTTCAAAGAAGACGGCGGCCAGGGCCATTTCCCAGGTGTAGCCCATCTGCAGGACGACCGTAAAGGCGAAAAAGGCGTTCAGGCCCATGCCCGGTGCCAGGGCGAAGGGATAGTTGGCGAAAAAGGCCATGCACAGCGTCCCGATAAGGGACGCCAGGGCGGTTGCCGTGAGGACGGCACCTTTGTCCATGCCGGCGGCGCTCATGATGGTCGGGTTGACGGCCAGGATGTAGGCCATGGTCATGAAGGTCGTGATACCAGCCAGGATTTCCGTGCGGACCGTCGTGCCATTTTCGCTCAAGTGGAAGAAACGGTCGAGGAAGGACGGTTGGTTTTCCATAATACATTCACACTCCTTTAGTAATAAAACAAGTTGACATCCATCCGGAAATACATGAAGCCAAATAGCAGACGACGGACATCAACTGATATCATTATTATAGGGGGTTCTGCCTTTTTGGGCAACTATTTTGTCAAAAAAAGGAAATTTATGATACAATGAGTCCGAAAGATAAAAATCTTACGCCTTTACCGATAGGAAGGAGTACATTATGACTATGACACGGAATCTTTTGAAACGGCGTATTGCCGTAGCCCGGGGCTTGGAACCGGGGGACGTCGTCCTTAAAAACTGCCAGATCGTCGACGTCTATACACAGACCATCCGGCCTGGGGATATCGTCATCGCCGACGGCATCATCGCCGGCGTCGGCGGCCCGTATGAAGGACAGGAAGTCATCGATGCCCATGGTGCCTATGCCGCACCGGGCCTCATTGAAAGCCATATCCATATCGAATCGTCCTATGTCAGCCCGGAAGAGTTCGGCCGCCTGGTCGTCCCCCTGGGAACGACGACGATCGTCGCCGACCCGCATGAAATCGTCAACGTCTGCGGCCTGGCCGGCCTTCACTACATGATGGAAGCCGCTGAAAAGACGGCCCTGGACGTCCGTTTCATGGTGCCGTCGTGTGTCCCGGCGACGCCTTTCGACCACAGCGGGGCCGTGCTGGAAGCCGACGACATGAAAGCGCCCCTGGCCGACGACCGCGTTCTCGGTGTCGGTGAATTCATGAACTGCCCGGGCATCCTGAACGGCGATGATGCCGTCCTGGACAAGCTCGTCGCCGCCTATGAGGCGAAAAAGCCCATCGACGGCCACAGCCCCGGCGTCACTGGCAAGGACCTGCAGGCCTATGCGTCGGCCCAGATCCGGACGGACCACGAATGTTTCACCTTGGACGACGTCGAAGCGCGCCTCCAGGCCGGCATGTACGTCATGCTGCGCAACGGTTCGGCCTGCCATGACCTGCCAAATCTGGTCCGGGCCGTGACGCCGGCCAATCTGCGCCGCTTCCTGCTCTGTTCGGATGACCTCCATCCCAAGACGATCTTTGAGAAAGGCCACCTCAACGAACACCTGCGCCTCTGCGTTGCCGCCGGCCTGTCGCCGCAGGCGGCTATCACCATGGCGACCCTCAACGCCGCCGACTGCTATCACTTCGACGACCGCGGCGCCTTGGCACCGGGCAAGCGGGCGGACATCGTCCTCTTTGAAGACCTGAAGGACTTCCACGTCCTGGCGACCTTCATTGGCGGTCAGAAAGCAGCGGAAAAGGGCCAGTATCTCCTGCCCTTTACGCGGGCTGATTACAGCGCCGTCGGCAGCTCCGTCTGCATCGCCGGTTTTTCCGAAGAGAAACTGGTCATGCACTTGACATCGGACCGGGTCCGGACTATCGACATCGTGCCCGGCGGCGTCGTCACGGAAAAAGGGGAAGCCCTTATCCATCGCGATGGCCGCGGCGATTTCGTCTACGACCCGCAGGCCGATATCGTCAAGGTCGCCGTCGTCGAACGCCATCACGGCACGGGCTGCGTCGGCCTGGGCCTGCTGCGCGGTTATGGACTTAAACGAGGCGCCGTCGCCGTATCCGTGGCTCACGATTCGCACAACATCATCGTCGCCGGCACGAACAATAGGGATATGGCCGCTGCCGTCGAGGCCCTGGAGGGCCAGAAGGGCGGTATGGCCATCGTCTTGGACGGAACGGTCCTGGCATCCATCCCGCTGCCCATTGCCGGCCTCATGAGCGACCAGCCGGCCGCCGCTGTCGATGCAGCTATGGACGAGCTCTACGCCAAGGCCCACCATATCCTGGGTGTCAGCGCTGACGTCGATGTCATCATGACGTTGTGCTTCATGAGCCTGCCCGTCATCCCTAAGCTGAAACTGCTGGACACGGGTCTCTTCGACGTCGAAGCCTTCGATTTCGTTCCCATTGAACTTTAAGGAGGTATGATTATGGATGCCAAGAAAGTTAAGTTAGTCGTCATCAAGTCTTATTGTGATCTTTATAAAGAAGGCGATGAAATCGTCTTCGATGGGCCTGTCATCGATAAAGCAAAGAGCGGCGCCCTCTGCATGACGGCCCTCCAGGCCCTTTATCCTTATGTCTTCGCCGGCCGCCAGGGTTCGCTCTGGCCGTCGGATATCCAGTGTCCCGACTGCGACGAAGGCGTCATCTTCCGGGTGGTGGAACAATGATGCATAACCCTAATAGGGCAGAACGAGAAGGTATTGGCAAATGGCTTGACGACCGTGATATAATGAAAGGTAGAATGATAGTCGTGTGAGTGGGGAGGAATGTGAAAGTTGATACTCAGCAAAGCCTGTAAGACAAAGATGGCTGCTCTTTTCATCGGCCTCATGGCCTTGATGCCGGTGCAGGCCATTACGCAGGAAGAAATGGTCTATGACCAGGTCAGCAAATATATCCGCGGCAGCGAGGCGGCGGCCATTGCCAAGGATATCTGTGATGCATCCTATACGTATGACGTCGACCCGATCCTCGTCGCCGCCGTCTTTACGACAGAAAGCCATTTCGATAATTCTGCCGTTTCCGGCGTCGGTGCCGTCGGCATTGCCCAGCTCATGCCGTCTACGGCGGCATCACTCAAGGTTAATCCCTACAACCGCAGGGAAAACATCTTTGGCGGCGTCAAGTACCTCGGCCAGATGGTCGAACGCTACCGCACATGGGACCAGCCCTTTGTCTATGCCGAAGCGGCGTATAATGCCGGTCCGGGTGCTGTCGATCGGGCCCGTGGCGTGCCGCATTATACGGAGACCATGAATTATGTCCAGACCGTCGAACAGACGCGGCGGGAAATCTGGCGCCTTGCCGGTCATGAAGCCATGGCCCTGAAGCCGTACAAGCGGTCGGCCATGACCGCGACGGAAAAGGAAGCGCCCATTTTTCCGAGCCTGAAAGAATGGCATGAACAGCACAGCCAGAAAGCGGCCGCTGTCCAGACTAAGACTACGGTCCGGCCCAAGACGGCCCGCGTAGCCAATTCGGTCCGCAGTCCGCAGCCCGTGTCGTATTGGACGACGTCGCGGCCCTGGGACACGCGGAGCAGTAAAAAATAATATCGAGGAAGGGACCTCGCATCAGCGATTATGCGATCTCCCTTTTTTTACGGCCTGGAGCCGTAAGGAATGAAAAAAGGAGTTGTGAAATGGAAAAAGAATTGATTCACCTGGAGCACGTATCCAAGACCTATGATGGGCACAAGGTATTAGATGGCCTTGATCTGACGATTTCTGAAAATGAATTCGTGACTCTCCTCGGCCCCAGCGGCTGCGGCAAGACGACGACGCTCCGCCTCATTGCCGGTTTTGAAACGCCTGATGAAGGGCGTATCCTCTTCGATGGGGCCGATATCACCCAGCTGCCGCCGAACCGGCGTCAGGTCAATACGGTGTTCCAGAATTATTCTCTTTTTTCCCATATGGACGTGGCCGAAAACATCGCCTTCGGGCCGAAGATTCACGGCAAGTCCCGCGATTATATCCGCGATAAGATCCGCTATGCCCTGAAACTGGTCAACCTAGACGGCTACGAACATGCCAACATCGTCGACTTGTCCGGCGGCCAGCAGCAGCGCGTGGCCATCGCCCGGGCCGTCGTCAATGAGCCGCGGGTCCTGCTCCTGGACGAACCCCTGAGTGCCCTGGACCGGAAATTGCGCCGCAGCATGCAGCTGGAACTCATCAAGATTAAAGAAGAACTGGGCATTACCTTCGTCTTCGTCACTCATGACCAGGAAGAAGCCCTGAGCATGTCCGACACGGTCGTCGTCATGAACCAGGGTTATATCCAGCAGATTGGCACGCCCGAAAGCATTTACAATGAACCGGAAAACGCCTTCGTCGCCGACTTCATCGGTGACAGCAACATCGTCGACGGCCTCATGGTACACGACAAACTCGTGCGCATCGCCGACTACGACTTCGACTGTGTCGACGTCGGCTTCGGGACCAACCGCCCTGTCGACGTCCAGATCCGGCCGGAAGATATGGAACTGCAGCCGCCTCGCGACGGCGGTTTCAACGGCGTCGTCACCAAGACGATTTTTGAAGGCATGACCTATAACCTCACCATCCAGGCGCGGGGGATCGAGTGGCTGGTCAAATCGACGAAGCACTATCAGCCCGGCGACGAAGTCAGCCTCTGGGTGGACCCCTTCAATATCCAGATCATGAATAAACCGGAATCGGAAGACGAAAGGGCGATGGAAAATGATTAATTCAGCAGCGATCCGCAACCTCTTTGCCGCGCCCTTCCTCATCTGGGCGGTCTTATTTATCTTCTGTCCCGTCGTGGCCATCGCCTGGTACGGCCTGACCGATGCCCACGGCGCCTTTACCCTGGCCAATATCAGCCTCATCGCCCACTGGGAGTACCTGAAGGCCCTGGAACTGTCCATCGTCCTGGCACTCATCAGCACGGTCATCTGCCTGGTCGTGGCTTATCCGCTCTGCCTTATCCTGACGGAAAAGAAGCGGGGGAAGGGCTCGCTCCTGTTCCTGCTCTTCGTCCTGCCCATGTGGATGAACTCCCTGTTGACGACCATGGCCTGGCAGACGATCCTGGAAAAGAACGGTATCCTCAACCAGTTCCTGCGCCTCTTGTCCCTGCCTGACGTGAGCCTCATCAACACGCCGGCGGCCATCGTCATCGGCATGATTTACAACTTCCTGCCCTATATGATCCTGCCCCTCTACGTCGCTCTGAGCAAGATCAACGGCAACGTCATCGCCGCGGCCCGCGACTTAGGGGCCAATTCCTGGCAGACCTTCACCAAGGTCATCCTGCCCTTGTCCCTGCCCGGCGCCATCAGCGGCATCACCATGGTCTTCATCCCGTCGCTGACGACGTTCTTCATCAGCGGCCTCTTAGGGGGCAATAAGATCCTGCTCATCGGCAACATCGTCGAACAGGAATTCACCATGGCCTATGACTGGCATCTGGGCAGCGGCCTGTCTCTGGTGCTCATGGTCTTCATCATCGTCAACATGGTCGTGACGGCTTATTTCGACCGCAGCGAAGGGCAGGTGAAGAAGTGATGGAAAAAGTGAAGAAACTCTACGTCGCCCTGGTCGTCCTCTTCCTCTACGCGCCCATCGGTGTCCTCGTGGCCCAGTCCTTCAACGCCAGCCGTTACCGCGGCCACTGGACGGGCTTTACCCTGCAATGGTACGGCGAGTTATTCCAGAATGAAGGCATCCTTGACGCCTTGCAAAATACCATTACCATCGGTCTCTCGTCAGCGGCCATCGCCACCGTCTTGGGCCTTCTCACCTGCATGGCCCTGCGCGGCATGGGCCGCAAACAGCGGTCGGTCTATCTCGGCGTGGCTAGTATGCCGCTGCTCAATGCGGATATCGTCACCGGGATTTCCCTGATGCTCCTCTTTTTAGGCATGGGCCTGCGCCTGGGCTACGGGTCGATCCTCATGGCCCACGTCGTCTTCAACCTGCCGTACGTCATCTTATGCATCATGCCCCAGTTCCTGTCGCTGGACCGCAGCTGTTATGATGCCGCCCGCGACCTGGGCGCGACGCCGTTCGTCGCATTCCGCCGCGTCGTCCTGCCGGAACTGCGGCCCAGTCTCCTGGCAGGCTTCATGCTGGCCTTCACCATGTCGGCCGACGACTTCATCATTACGCACTTCACCAAAGGGGCCGGCATCGATACGCTGCCGACGGAAATCTATGCCGAACTGAAATTGGGCATCCATCCGGAAATGTACGCCCTTTCGACACTCGTATTCGTCTTCGTCCTGGTCTTCGCCGTCCTGCTCATCGTCAACCGCCGGCGCCTGGCCCTGGGACGGAACTGGTAGGAAAGGGGAAACGCTATGAAATATATCCGCATGATCCTCCTCGGCCTCTGCTGTGTCCTGGCCCTGAGCGGCTGTGGCTTCTTTGACAGCGAAGAAGACGAGGACAACGTCGTCTATGTCTATAACTGGGGCGATTACGTCGACCCGGATACGCTCAAGCAGTTCGAAGAAGAAACGGGCATCCGCGTCGTCATGGACGAATTCGATACCAACGAGAGCATGTATCCCCTGGTCGCTGCCGGCGCCGAACACTATGACGTCATCTGCCCGTCGGACTACATGATCCAGAAGATGATCCACAATGATCTTTTGCAGCCTCTCGATTATTCCCAGCTGCCCAACGCCCGCCAGTACGTAGGCAAACAGTTCTGGACCCAGTCCGAGTCCTTTGACCCGGGCAACCGCTATGCCGTTCCCTATTGCTGGGGCACCGTCGGCATCGTCTACAACCGGACCATGGTCGATGAACCTGTCGACAGCTGGTCCATCCTTTGGAATGAGAAATATAAGAATGAAATCATCATGCAGGACTCGCCGCGCGATTCCTTCATGGTCGCCTTGAAGCGCCTGGGCTATTCCCTGAACACGACGGATCCTCAGCAGATCAAAGAAGCGCGGGATATGCTCATCGCCCAGAAACCCCTGGTCCAGGCCTATGGCATCGATGACGTCAAGGACAAGCTCGTCTCCGGCGAAGCGGCCATGGGCGTCGTCTTTTCCGGTGAAGCCCTGCGCATGATCCTGGAAAACAGGGATCTGGAATACGTCATCCCAAAAGAAGGGACCAACCTCTGGATCGACTCGTGGGTCATTCCCAAGAATGCCGAACACGTCGAAAATGCCCATAAATTCATCGACTTCATGAGCCGTCCCGACATCGCCCTGAAGAACTTCGAGTACCTGACCTATTCGACGCCGAATACGGCCGTCCCGGCCATGGAAGAAGACGAAGACTATAAAGATAACCCCGTCGTCTTCCCGCCGGAAGAAGCCTATGCCGGTCAGGAAACGTACAAATACCTGGGCGAAGAAGGGGACAAGCGCTATAACGACGAATGGATCCAGGTCAAGGTCTGGTGATTTTTTAAAGACAAAAAAGCTGCCGCATTTGCGACAGCTTTTTTTGATGAAGAAAAATATGGCCTGCGATCCACTATTTAAAAGCTTTTCCTGTGAGCATTTCATAGGCTTCTTTGTATTTGGCAATGGTCTTGTCGATGACGTCCTGGGGCAGGAGGTAGTCGCTGTCCGGGTTGGCTTTGAGCCAGTCACGGACGAACTGTTTGTCATACGACGGCTGGCTCTGGCCGGCTTTGTAGCCTTCGAGGGGCCAGAAGCGGGAGCTGTCCGGCGTGAGCATTTCGTCGCCCAAGACGATATTGCCTTTGTCATCGAGACCGAATTCAAACTTCGTATCGGCAATGATGATGCCTTTGGAGAGGGCGTATTCAGCACATTTTTTATACAGGGCCAAGGTGTAATCGCGGATTTTTTCAGCGTATTCCTTGCCTTTTCCCGGGAAGGTCTTGTCGATGAAAGCAGCGCCTTCTTCGAGAGAGACGTTTTCATCATGGTCGCCGAGTTCGGCTTTCGTGCTCGGTGTGAAAATCGGTTCCGGGAGTTTTTCTGATTCTTTGAGGCCTGCCGGCAGTTTGATGCCGCAAACGGTGCCATTCTTCTGATAGCTTTCCCAGCCGCTGCCAGTGATGTAGCCACGGACGATACATTCCATGGGGATCATAGTCAGTTTCTGGCATTTCATGCTGTTGCCGATGAACTGTTCCTGCTGGAAGAATTCCGGCATGTCAGCGTTGTCGACGGAAATCATGTGGTTCGGGATGATATCCGACGTCATATCGAACCAAAACTTGGACATCTGCGTGAGGATGGCGCCCTTTTTGGTGATCTTGTTCTTGAGGATGTGGTCGAAAGCGGAGATGCGGTCCGTTGCGACCATGATAATGCTGTCACCTGCGTCATAGACTTCGCGTACTTTACCGGATTTAAAAGGGGTGTATTCTTTCATCTTGTCTGGCCTCCATGATTCAGAACTTATTTTATTATGGTAGAACAGTATTATCATAGCATATTTTGGGGAAAGAAGAAAGGGGGTGTCGCATGTGCGACATCCCCTTTTAAGCAGTTAGCAGCTAGCGGTTAGCAGTTAGCCGTTCGTGGTTCGTTGGGTCAACCCCTAACCCTAGTCCCTAACCCCTAACCCCTAATCCCTAGCCCCTTAAAATAGGTTCGTTGAGACGGGTCCATACGATACGGTCGCGGTCCGGCTTACTGCAGATAATAAGTCAGGCTGACGCTTTGGCTGAGGGTGTTGGTACCGGCTTCAACCGGTGTCGAGTCGGCTTCCATCTTGTTGACGGCCCGCAGGCTCATGGCAGCGCCGTAGACGCGGCTGTACGACGGGCTCGTACCGGAAATGTTGATTTCCTTGACGGCACCGAGCTGGCTGCCAGCGGCTTCAGCTGCGGCCTGGGCAGCGCGCTGACCGTTGTGGACGGCTTCTTTGATCAGGTTTTCCTTGATCTGGTCGGCGTGTTCATTGGTGAAACGGACGTTGTTGATCTGGTTGGCACCGAGGCTGCCGGCCTTGTTGATGACCTGCGATACCATAGTGAGGTCGGTCAGTTTGACTTCCAGGCTGTTGGTCACCGTATACGACGTGACTTTCTGGCCCTTCATGTCATAGTTCGGTGACATATAGAAGCCCGTGGTCTTCATGTTTTCCGCTGGGATACCCATGGCCTTCAAGGCATTCGTGACTTGGTTCATGGCCAGATTATTCTTGGTCCGGGCCTGCTGGGCATCGGCGTCGGTACTGGTCGTGCCGATAGTGACATAAGCCGTATCCGGGGCGACTTCCTGCTGGGCATAGCCCGTGACGGTAACGACAGACGGTTCCGGACCAGCTGCCAGGGCCTGGGGCGCAGCCAGGACCAGAGACGATGCCAGCATAGCGGCGACGACAAGGCCTTTCAAAGGTTTATATTTCATAAGTTAAGACCTCCTTTTTAAGATATCCCTATTATACCACGGCAGGGGGATGTACGTCTATGTGGGACAAAATGGCGGAATTGTCTATGATAAATGTTACGAAAGTGTTGCATTTTTTTTCGCGGCGTACTATAATAGCCACAGATACATAGAAAAAGCTAGGGGAGCCTTCGGGCTGAGAAAAGTGACGGATTACACTTGACCCTTTACCTGATGCGGGTAATGCCGCCGTAGGGAAGCTTTACGGGATTATAAAGCTCACCTGCGGAGGACCGCCAGGCGAGCTTTTTTTATTGCATTAAGGATTATTTTTATATAGGAAGGATGTTTGTAATGGATTACACAACACAGATGGATGCTGCCCGCAAAGGCATCGTCACGCCGCAGATGAAGATTGTCGCTGAAAAGGAACACATGCCCGTTGAAAAACTCATGGCCCTCGTCGCCAGCGGGAAAGTCGCCATTCCGGCCAACAAAGTCCATACCAGCCTGTCGCCGGAAGCTGTCGGCCAGGACTGCCGCACGAAAATCAACGTCAACCTCGGCGTTTCTCCGGAACACAACAACCATGAAGAAGAACTGCAGAAAGTCCAGAATGCCATCGACATGAAAGCAGAAGCTATCATGGACTTGTCCAATTTCGGCAAGACCCGTGACTTCCGCCGCAAACTGGTCAAGATGTCTACGGCCATGATCGGCACGGTCCCCATGTACGATGCGGTCGGCATGCTGGAAAAAGACCTGAAAGACATTACCGTCGATGAATTCTTCTCCGTCGTCGAACAGCACGCAGAAGACGGCGTCGACTTCATGACCATCCATTGCGGCATGAACCGCAAGACGGCACAGCGCATCAAAGACAACCCGCGCCTGACTAACGTCGTTTCCCGTGGCGGCTCGCTGCTCTTCGCCTGGATGGAAATGAACAACCAGGAAAACCCGTTCTACGAATATTATGACCGTCTCCTCGACATCTGTGAAAAATACGACGTCACCCTCAGCCTCGGCGATGCCTGCCGTCCGGGCTGTACCCATGACGCTACCGACGCCGCTCAGATCGAAGAACTCATTACCTTGGGCGAATTGACCAAACGCGCCTGGGCCCACAACGTCCAGGTCATGATCGAAGGCCCGGGCCATATGGTCCTCAACGAAATCGCAGCCAACATGAAAATCGAAAAACGCCTGTGCCATGGCGCTCCGTTCTACGTCCTCGGACCCTTGGTCACGGACATCGCACCGGGCTATGACCACATCACCAGCGCCATCGGTGGTGCCATCGCCGCTTCCTGCGGTGCCGACTTCCTCTGCTATGTCACACCGGCTGAACACCTGCGCCTGCCGACCGTCGACGACGTCAAGGAAGGCATCATCGCTGCCCGCATCGCAGCCCACGCTGCCGACTTGGTCAAAGGCATCCCGGGCGCTCAGGAATGGGATGACGCCATGAGCAAAGCCCGCGTCGACGTCGACTTCGACAAGATGATTTCCCTGTCCATCGACCCGGAAAAGGCCCGCAGCTATTACGAATCGAGTAAACCGGAATGTGAAGGCACCTGCACCATGTGTGGCAAGATGTGCCCGGCCCGTACGATGAAACGCATCCTCGCCGGCGAAGACGTCTCCATCCGCTAGGCTCCAACCTAAATTTACCTCATAGATACTGAAAAAGGCCCGTCGCCAGATGACGGGCCTTTTTCAGGTGCAGACCGCCGTTCGCAGGCGGCAGGTTGCAAAAAATACACGACCTGCGGCCGACCAGTAGGGGCTTCCACGTGGGAAGCCCGCTAGAGAGAGTTGACCACAGCACATACGAGTATAACGGCAGGATTTTACGAATTACGAACGACGGCCTTTCCTCGGATTCAGATGCGGCGTTCCGCCGCGACCGACTCATGATTGTATTATGACCATGTGCTGTTCGTCATAAATTCCGGTTGTGTACAGAATTCGCGCGGCCTTTTTGGCCCGTCAGGTGCCGACCAGCGGAAGGCGCAAGACGGTTGCCAAAAAGGACAGCAGAGGCTGGACGGCTTTTAGCCGTCCCCTACAGTATCGCATACAGGCGATGGTACAGAACGCGGTTGCAGGCCGCAAAAAAATACACGGCCAGCGGCCTTGTGCGTAGGGGCCAGCCTTTAACCTCTCAGACTGCCTTTGGCGGCCCGCTGCGAGATTTGACTACAACCCATTCATGTATGATGGCAGGTTTTTACGAGCCACGAGCATCTGTCATGGCATCGGCTATTCACACAAGTCGCGGCGGTACGCCCTTCGGGACGTCGCATACAGGCGATAAAATTTTATGTGGCTGTATGCCGCATTTGTAGGGGCTGTCCCAGTGGGCAGCCCGCCAGAGAGATTTCATCACAGCCCACCCGGGTATAACGGCAGGCTTTTTACGAGCCACGAACCACGAGCCACGAACCACGGCCTTTTCCACGAGCCGAGGGTCACTCGAGGCGATGTTGTTACGCTGAATCTGTTGCCGCGCAACGGCATCTGAGCCCGAGGCGGCCTGCGAACGGCGGCCTGCGGGGCCGTCAGGCCCTAACCGCGATGAACGACGAACGACCTACGATGAACGGTTTTATGCCCGGTCGTCAGGCCTCAGGATTTGTCAAAGCATCGATGAACTGGCGGGCTATGCTGGACAGGTAGCGGTGTTTGGGTGTGATGACGGCCAGTTGGGTGCGCAGGCGCGGTTCGTCGATGGCTTTGGTCTGGAGCTGGGGCAGGCGGGCCGGTGAGATGGCCGATGCCGGGACGACGGCGTAGCCCAGGCCGGTTTCGGCCCAGAGCAGGGTCGTCCGGGCGTCGTCGTTGCGGCAGAGGAGGTTCGGTGTGAGGTTGTGGGCTTCGCAGACGTCGTGGAAGAGCTGGTCGAAGCGGCGGTAGAGGATGAGCGGCAGGTCTTGCAGTTGTTCTATGGTCAGGGTCGGCTGGCCCGGGCTGGGGTCGGCCAGGGTATCGGCATAGGCCAGGACCATCGGCTCTTCGGGCAGCAAGGTGCAGTCGAAGGCGTCCTGCTTGAAGGGCGTGCGGACGATGCCGATTTCGATGAGGCCTTTGCCCAGCATGTCCAGGACGCGGAAGGTGTTGCCGTCATAGATTTCAAAGCGGATGCCCCGGTGACTGTCGTGGAATTGGCGGAGCGCCGGCCGGAGGATGACGCTGCCCGACGAGGACACGGTCCCGATGGACAGGGTGCCGCGCAGGCCGTTCTTGAAGTCGGCGATTTCCCGGCGCGTCGAGTCGGTGAGAGTGATGATCTGGCGGGCCCGGCGGTAGAGGATTTCGCCGGCATCGGTCAAGGTCACGCTGCGCGGTTCCCGCTGCAGGAGCTGTACGCCCAGTTCTTCTTCCAGGGCTTTCATCTGCTGGCTCAACGGCGGCTGGGCCATGTGCAGGCGACGGGCAGCCGCCGTAATCTGGCCTTCTTCGGCGATGACCATGAAGTACGTGAGTTGACGGATATCCATATCGATGCCTCCTTGACATATGATTTACGTATATTATATCAATAATACAAATATTTTCAATATAGTAAAAGCCGTGTTATACTAAGACCATAGAAAGACCATAGAAACGATGAATCGTCAAGAAAGGATGATAGATGATGAACGATATTGTGACCCCGAAACGGGATGCCCATTTCTTTTGGACCCTGTTCAAATCGACTTTTTTAATCAGCGCCTTCACCGTCGGCGGCGGCTTCGTCATTATTCCTCTGTTGAAAGGGAAATACGTCGATGAATACCACTGGATCAGCGATAAGGATACCCTCGATATGGTGGCCATCGCCCAGTCCATGCCCGGTGTCATCGCCGTCAACAGTGCCGTCATCCTGGGCTACCGCATGGCCGGGGTCCTGGGGACGCTGGTCGCTCTGGTGGCGACAGTGCTGCCCTGCCTGATTACGCTGACCATCATTTCTTACTGCTATGATTTCTTCATCCAGAATCTCTATATTAAGATGATCCTCCGCGGTATGCAGTGCGGGGCGACGGCCCTCATCGTCAATGTCGGCATCGACCTCCTCATCAAGCAGGGGAAGAAGAAGCTCCTCCTGCCGATTGCCATCATTGTGGCGACGTTCATTGCCAACTTGTTCTTTGATGTCAATATCATGGCGCTCATCGTCATCGACGGCATCATCGGCTTTGCTTTCATGCGCGACAAGAAGTACGACTAAGGGGAGGGACTTATCATGATATATCTGTTACTTTTTTGGGAATTCTGTAAAGTCGGAGCTTTCTGTGTCGGCGGCGGCTATGCGTCCATGCCGCTGATCCAGGCCAGTGTCGTCGATACCTTTCATTGGCTCTCAATGAGCGAATTTGTCGATATATTCACCATTTCTCAGATGACTCCGGGGCCGATCGGCATCAATGCCGCGACCTTCGTCGGCACCAAAATCGCCGGATTAGGCGGAGCTGTGGCTGCCACCCTGGGCTTCGTCACGCCGTCGTTTTTCTTGGGGATTATTTTAGCACGCGTCTTCCTCAAGTACGGTGACATCGGTCCTATCCGGGGCATCCTCAACGGCCTGCGCCCGGCTGTCGTCGCCCTCATCTGCGTCGCCAGCCTGAGCTTCATCCTCCTGGCCTTGTGGAATACGGAAACCTTGCCCGATGACTGGTCGGCTTTCAGTCTCGGCGGCCTGGCTATCCTCATCCTGGCCATTGCAGCGACGCGGCGCAAAATCGGCGTCATCAAGGTCCTCATCGGCTCCGGCGTCTTAGGCCTGGCTTTAGGCATTGCCGGCCTCATCTAACTTCGATATATTGGGAGTCCAGGCTCTGGAGGAAGCGGCTCGGCGCATAGCGCTGATTGCCGATTCCCTGGTGCCAGCTCAGATACAGCCTCTTTTTGGCCCGCGTAATGGCGACATAAAAGAGGCGTTTTTCTTCTTCAATATTGCCTTTCTTTACGGACCAGAAGGTCGGGAAGACCCGGTCTTCCAGGCTGGCCAGGAAGACGTAGTCGAATTCCAGTCCCTTGGCCTGATGGATGGTGATAATCGGGATTTTCGGATCCCTGGCCAGCATGCTGTCCAGCTCGCTGTTGGACAGGGCTGTCAGCTTGAGGAATTCCGCCAGGGCGTCGCGGGGGTCCTGGGCCGGGTCGTCCGTTTCCTTGGCGATGCGGTAGAGTTTGCGGACGTTTTCCAGGCGGTCGATGTGATGGGCCGCATCGCTGGCATCATGATGGCTCTCGTACCAGGCCTTGACATCGCCTTCGTTCATGACGGCGGCGATGATGGCTATGGGCCGGTCCTGGTAAGATTGGCGGCGGAAACGGGCCATGTCGCGGCTGAAGGGCGCGAAGAGGGGCAGGTACATAGACAGGGAAGCGCGGCGGGCTGCCGTGGCCGGTGCTATCTTTTCTTTTACGGCGTAGCACAGGAGACCGGCCGTGGCCAGGATGTCATCGAAGGCGTCGTGCGACGGCTGATGGTCGATGGGGAAGGTTTCGCTCAGCGTAGCCAGTTTATGGTTGATAAGATTGGGATAGAAGCGGCGGTATATGTCCAGCGTGTCGTAATAGGGGAAGTCACCGCTTTCGGCCATGCCCAGGCGCTGGAGCTCGCTGTGCAGGATGGACAGGTCATACGTGACGTTGTGGCCGACGATGACGGCATCTCTGGCAAAGTCCAGAAAGGCAGACAGGGCTTCTTTCGGATCCCGGCCTTCGGCGGCTAACTGGTCGTCGCTGATGTGATGGACGTAGAATGAGGTCCCGACAGAACGGCTGGCGCGGACGTAGGTATTGAACGTGTCTGTGACCTGGCCCTGGGCGTCAAGGCGGACGGCGGCAATCTGGATGATTTCGTCTGTCGTCGTGTCGGTCCCCGTGCTTTCAACGTCGAAGACGACGATGCGTCCATCTGCCAGGGCCGTCAGCAAGAGGCCGTAAGGGTCGCCAGTTTCCTGGGAAATGGGGTCGATGAAGTCGCAGAGCCGGAGGCCCAGGCGGCGGTAGGACTCGCTTTCGATGGTTTCGATGGTCCGCCGGCCGATGCGGGGGACGAAGCGCAGGAGGATGCGTTTCAGGCTGAGGTTGTCGTGCTTGTTGAGGAGCAGCCGCAGGTAGGCCAGGACGTCTTTACATTCCTGGCGCTTGAACAGGTGGAACTGGTCGATGCAGGTGACGGGCAGACGGGATGCTGGCGGATAGTGGAGATTATGGGCCGTAATACCTGTCCACAGCTGCTGGGCCTGGCGGTTGCCGCGGACGAGGATGCAGGCTTTGAGGCGCTCTTCAGGCGGCAGCTGGTTCAGTTCCTGGAAAATCCAGCGGCTTTCGTCGAGAAAGGTATCGGCCTGGTGGACGACGATGGGTTCGCCTGGGACGGCGGCTGCGGCCTGGCCCGGCTGGGGGTAGATGTGGTGGACCGTCACCTGGCCGAAGAGGTGATTCAGGCAGCTTTCGGCGGCCTTCAGGAGGAGCTGCGTAGCCCGGTAGTTGGTCGTAAAGGTGATTTCCCGGGGATGGTAGGTCTTGCGGAATTGTTCCAGAATATATTCCGGATAAGAACCGCGCCATTCGTAAATGGTCTGGAAGTAATCGCCGCAGAGGAGAATGTTGCGGCCCGGGAAGAGGCGGCTGATGACGGCGTATTCGACTTCGCTCGTGTCCTGCATTTCGTCGACGGCGATGAAGCGGAAGCGGTCCCGCCAGCGCTGGCAGCAGGCGTCGTCGCTGAGGAAATCGTAGGCGCCGGTGATGAGGTCCGTGAAGTCGACAGCGTGGTTGTCGTCCAGGACGGCATCGTATTGCTGGACCAGGGCGTCGCCGTGGTCGCTGAGCCAGGCCTGGAGGGCTTCTTTGGGTGCCGTGAAATCGTGGAGGTCCGGGATGACGCGCTGTTTCTTCCTGAATTCGATGAAGTTCTGCAGGGCCTGGGTATCATTGCCCGGGGCTGACGCCGCCGCAGGCAGGCTGTCGATGATTTGCCGGCAGTCTTCGTCGTCGTAGAGCAGAAAGTCGTTGTAACGGTCGCTCTGGCGCTTCGTTTCTTCTTTGATGAGGCTGTAACAGAAACTGTGGATCGTCTTGACGACGACAGCCAGGCCCTTTTCGCGGGCCGTGGCGATGATGCGGTTCTTCAGTTCTTTGCAGGCCCGGTTGGTGAAGGTCAGGCAGAGTATCTGCGAGCCTTCGGCGGCGCCTGTTTCCAGGATGTGGGCGACCCGGCAGGCCAGGACGCGGGTCTTGCCCGTGCCGGCTGGCGCGTTGAGCAGGATCGGCTGCGACAGGTCGCTGACGACTTGCTGCTGCTGGTCATTTAATTCCATAATCTATCCCTCCGTGTCGGTCATTTTCCTCCATTGTAACATAGTCGGCGCTATCCGTGTATAAACTGCGATAGAACGGGCGATTTTCATTGACAGTCCCGGAGGTTTTTGATAGAATCAAGGTGTGTTTGATAATCTTTCAATCAATAAGGAGATGCACTATGACAAGACGTTTATGGACAGGTTCTTTGCCGTTTGTAAACAGTCTCCGTGTGTCTAACTGAAAAAAGCCCAAAGGTGACGTGTGTCACTTTTGGGTTTTGTTTTTCCTAAGGAGGGGTCTCTGTTGAAGGTCGGTTTGATCATGGGAAGCGATTCTGATTTTCCCGTTATGAAAAAAGCGATTGCTATTTTTAAAGAGTTTGGTGTTGAATATGAAGTCTTGTTAGCGTCGGCCCACCGCACGCCGGCAGCTGTCCGAGAATTCGTTTCGACAGCCGAAGAACGGGGCATCAGTGCCTTTGTCGTCGGTGCCGGTATGGCAGCTCATCTGCCCGGTGTCGTCGCCAGCTATACGACGCTGCCTGTCATCGGCGTCCCCTTGGAAAGCGGCAGCCTCCAGGGCATGGATGCGCTGCTGGCCATCGTACAGATGCCGTCGGGCATCCCCGTTGCGACCGTCGCCATCAACGGTGCCAAGAACGGAGCGCTCCTGGCCGTACAGATCGGCGCTGCCAGCGATGCGGCCTTAGCCAAGAAATACAAAGCCTATCGCGAAAACATGGCTAACGAAGTCATGGAAAAGAACCAGAAGTTGCAAGAAACCATAAAGTCCCTCTAAGGGCAATACAGACTATTTTTCGTTATAACAGGAGGTTTAATTCATGTTTTACGATCCGATTTGGGATAAGCAGCATGAAGAATGTGGTGTCTTAGGTATTTACGATAAACACCTCGATATTCCCCGCTATATTTACTGGGGGTTGTTCGCATTACAGCATCGTGGCCAGGAAAGCGGCGGCATCGCCCTGACTGACGGCCAGGATATCCATACGTTCCGCGGCATGGGCCTCATCAGCACGGTCTTCGCCAACGGCGTACCTGAAGAAGAAGGCGGCCCCGTCGGCATCGGCCACGTCCGCTATTCGACGACAGGTTCCAATAATCCCCGCAATATCCAGCCCCTGGCCGTATACACGCCTATGGGACAGCTGGCACTGGCTCATAACGGCAACCTGACCAACACCCGGACCCTGCGGGAAGAACTGGACCGCGGCGGCGCGACCTTCCAGACGACCATGGACAGTGAAATCATCGTCAACCTCATCAGCCGCAGCCAGAAAGACACCATCGAAGAACGCATCATGGAAAGCATGAACCGCATCCAGGGGGCGTACTCACTGGTACTCATGACGAAAGATACGCTCTATGGCGTTCGCGACCCCTATGGCTTCCGCCCGCTGTGCATCGGCCGTACCGATGAAGGCGGCTGGGTCCTGGCTTCGGAAACGTGTGCCCTCGACGCCATCGGCGCCAAGTTCGTCCGCGACGTACAGCCCGGCGAATTCGTCCAGATCAATGAAAAGGGCGTCAAATCGACGATCTTTGCCAAGGCACCGCGCAAGCAGGTCTGTTCCTTTGAATACATTTATTTCGCCCGTCCGGACAGCGTCATCGACGGCCAGGACGTCTACCAGGCCCGCCTGAACATGGGCCGGGAAATGTGGAACGAAACGCAGTATGATGCGGACATCGTCATTTCCGTCCCGGACAGCGGCAACACGGCAGCTATCGGCTACGCCCAGGCTTCGGGCATCCCCTTCAAGCACGGCCTCATCAAGAACCGTTACATGGGCCGTACCTTTATCAAGCCGAACCAGAAACAGCGCGAACTGGCTGTCCGCATGAAGCTGAATGTCGTCAAGTCCGTCGTCAAGGGCAAGCGCATCGTCATGGTCGACGATTCCATCGTCCGCGGCACGACGAGCGGCATCATCTGCAAGCTCCTGCGCGAAGCCGGCGCCAAGGAAGTCTACATGTGCGTATCGGCACCGCCTATCAAGTATCCCTGCTTCTACGGCATCGACACGTCGGTCCGCAAGGAACTCATCGCTTCGACGTTCAGTGTCGAACAGATCCAGAAATACATCGGCGTGGACAAACTCCATTTCATTTCCATCGACGGTCTCAACCGGGCTGTCGAACATATCCCCAAGGAAGATATGTGCTTAGCTTGCTTCAATAACGACTATCCTACGGACACTCCGCAGGCCAATGAGGAAGGAGAAAAATATGCTCTCGAACACAAATAAAGGATTGACTTATGCTGATGCCGGCGTCGACATCGATGCTGGCAACAAAGCCGTAGAATTGATGAAAGATTCGGTCAAAGCCACGTACCGTCCGGAAGTCCTCGGCGACCTCGGCGGCTTTGGCGGCCTCTTTTCCCTGATGAACAGCGACATCAAGAAACCGATCCTGGTCAGCGGTACCGACGGCGTCGGCACGAAGCTGCGCCTGGCCATCATGATGGGCAAACACGATACCGTCGGTCAGGACTGTGTCGCCATGTCCATCAATGACGTCCTCGTCCAGGGTGCTGAACCGCTCTTCTTCCTGGACTACATCGCTGTTGGCAAGCTCGACCCGGTCCAGGTTGCGACCATCGTCAAAGGCGTTGCCCATGCCTGCCAGGAATCGGGCTGCGCTCTCCTCGGCGGCGAAACGGCTGAAATGGCCGGCTTCTATGCCAAAGACGACTATGACCTGGCTGGCTTCGGCGTCGGCATCGTCGACCGCGACAAGGTCATTACCGGCGAAAACATCAAGGCCGGCGACGTCCTCATCGGCCTGCCTTCGACAGGGGTCCACTCCAACGGCTTCTCCCTGGTCCGCAAGATCGTCCTGGAACGGCAGAACATGAAGCTCGACCAGTACGTCGATGAACTGGGAATGACCATCGGTGAATGCCTGCTCACGCCGACCCGCCTCTATCCACGTCCGTGCCTGCCGATCATCAAGAACTTCACCGTCAAGGGCATGGTCCACATCACTGGCGGCGGTTTCTATGAAAACATCCCCCGCGTCCTGCCGAAAGGCGTCGGCGTCGATATCGACGTCACGGCGTGGCCGCAGCTGCCGATTTTCGGACTCCTCCAGAAATGGGGCAACGTCGATGCCAAAGAAATGTACCGTACCTTCAACATGGGCATCGGCATGATCATGATTGTCGATGAAAAAGACGCTGATGCCGTTCTCAAGAACCTGGCCGACCGCGATGAAAAGGCCTATGTCATCGGCAAAGTCGTCGATTCCGACGTACCCGTAACCTTGCGGGGAGGCGTATTCCATGACTAAGAAGAAGATGGTCATTTTCGCATCAGGCCGCGGCTCCAATGCCATCGCCCTCCACGATGCCGTCGAAGCGGGCACGATCAATGCGGAAATCAAGGCCCTGGTCTGCGATATCCCGGGCGCACCGGTCATGGACCGCGCTAAGGAATGGGGCGTACCGGTCATTTTGGCCGACCGCAAATCCTTCGACTCGAAAGCGGCCTTTGAAAAATATATCCTCGACGCCATTGAACCGTATCAGGCCGACATCATCTGCCTGGCCGGCTTCATGCGCCTCTTGAGCGGTGACTTCATTTCCCATTATGAACACAAGATGCTCAATATCCATCCGGCCCTGCTGCCGTCGTTCCGCGGCCTCCACGCCCAGCGCCAGGCCGTCGAAGCCGGTGTCAAGATCGCTGGCTGCACGGTCCATTTCGTCGTTCCCGACATGGATGCCGGCCCGATCATCTTGCAGTCAGCCGTACCGGTCTACGAAGACGATACGGAAGACACGCTGGCAGCCCGGATCCTCACCAAGGAACATCCGACTTATGTCAGAGCGGCAGCGCTCTTTTGCGATGATAAATTGACTATCGACGGCAATGTCGTCAAAGGGACTCAGGAATAGGAGGAATTTTTCATGAAAGTAAAACGCGCACTCATTAGTGTATCTGATAAAACGGGCGTCGTCGAACTGGGCAAAGCCCTGGCTGACCTCGGCATTGAAATCATCTCCACGGGCGGCACCATGCGGACCCTGAAAGAAGCGGGCGTACCGGTCATCGCCGTTCAGGACGTCACGGGCTTCCCGGAAATGATGGACGGCCGCGTCAAGACGCTGAATCCGAAAATCCACGGGGCTATTCTGGCCGTCCGCGACAATCCGGAACACGTCAAAGCCATGAAAGAACACGGCATCAAACCAATCGACCTGGTCGTCGTCAACCTCTATCCGTTCCAGCAGACCATTGCCAAACCGGATGTCACCTTGGCCGAAGCCATCGAAAACATCGATATCGGCGGTCCCTGCATGGTCCGCGCTTCGGCAAAGAATAACAAATACGTCGCCATCGTCACCAACCCGTCCAAATACGGCGAAATCATTTCCATCCTCCAGAAGGACGGCGAATTCTCCGACCAGTACCGCCTGGAACTGGCTCAGGAAGCCTTCCATCACACGGCTGTCTATGATACGGCCATTGCCGCATATCTGGCAGAACAGGTTCAGAAGGGGGCCGCAAGATAATGAAAGTAGCAGTCATCGGCGGCGGCGGCCGCGAACATACTTTGGCCTGGAAATTGGCTCAGAGCCCGAGCGTCGATAAGCTCTATGCCATTCCCGGCAGCGCCGCTATGAGTGAAGTCGCCCAGTGCGTCGACATCGCCCTGTCCGATTTGGACGCCATCACGGACTATGCCAAAAACGAAGGCATCGACATGCTCGTCGTCGGCCCGGAAGTCCCCTTGACCGAAGGCATTGCCGACCTGGCCCAATCCAAGGGCCTGGCTGTCTTTGGCCCGAACAAGGCCGCAGCCCAGATGGAAGGGTCCAAAGTCTTTGCCAAGAACCTCATGAAGAAATACCACGTCCCGACGGCAGCTTACGCCTCCTTTACCGATGGCGATGCCGCCAAGGCCTATATTAAGGAACAGGGCGCACCGATCGTCGTCAAGGCCGACGGCCTGGCTGCCGGCAAGGGCGTCGTCGTCGCCCAGACGGAAGCAGAAGCCATCGAAGCCGTCAACGCCATGATGGAAGACCACATCTTCGGTGCTTCCGGCGGCCGCATCGTCATTGAAGAATGTATGGTCGGCGAAGAAGCGAGCCTCCTGGCTTTCGTCGATGGCAAGACCATCGTACCCATGATTTCGGCTCAGGACCACAAGCGTATCTTCGATAACGATGAAGGCCCCAATACGGGCGGCATGGGGGCTTATGCGCCGGCACCGGTTGTCACGCCGGAAATCCGCAAGGAAGTCGAAGAAAAGATTTTGAAACCCGTCGTCGATGGCCTCAAACAGGAAGGCATCACCTACCAGGGCTGCCTCTATGCCGGCCTGATGATCACGGCAGACGGCCCGAAAGTCGTCGAATTCAACTGCCGCTTCGGCGATCCCGAAACACAGGCTGTCTTGCCGCTCCTCGACGGCGACCTGGCTCAGATCATGTATGCCTGCGCCAAGGGCACGCTGACGGCTGACATGGTCCACTGGAAAGACGCCGCTGCCTGCTGCGTCATCATGGCCTCTGCCGGCTATCCCGCTTCGTCCCATAAGGGCGATGTCATCAGCGGTCTCGATGCTGTCGATAAAGAAGACGTCATGGTCTTTCATTCCGGCACGGCCAAGAAAGACGGCCAGTACGTCACCAACGGCGGCCGCGTCCTCGGCGTTACGGCCGTAGCAGGGAATCTCAAGAGCGCCATCGAAAAGGCCTATGCCAACGTCAAACGCATCCACTTCGACGGCCAGCAAGTCCGCAGCGACATCGGCGCCAAAGGATTGAAACACTTGAAATAAAGTTTAGAGTTTGTAGTATGGAGTTTGTAGATGAGGGCTTTGAAATTAAAAAAGACTTCACTAAAAACTACAAACTGCAAATTTAAAACTCAAAAGGGGTTGTCGCACGTGCGATAGCCCCTTTTGACTACCACACGAAAGGAAGGTCGTTATGACACAGTTTATTACGCCTGTGGAAGCGGCGCGTCTCGTCGGCGATGATATGACCCTGGCTGTCAGCGGTCATGCCGGCTTCGGGACGCCGGACGGGCTGTTCAAGGCCCTTCACGACCGTTATGGTGACGAAGGCCATCCCCGTAATGTGACCTTGGTCAAGATTGCCGGGACCGGCGACGGTGGCCAGCGCGGCGGCGACCGCCTGGCCGCTGACGGCCTCATCGGGACGATCATTACCAGCCATTTCGGCATGGAAAAGAAGCTGGCCGATAAAGTGGCAGCCAACCAATGCCTGGCCTATGTCGTTCCGGCTGGGACGATACTGGCCCTGTATCGGGCCATTGCCGCCGGTCACAAGGGCGTCTGGACCGATATCGGCCTGCACACGTTGGCTGATCCGCGCCTGGACGGCAGCAAGGCCAACGAAAAGACCGTCCGCGAAGGCAAGAATATCGTCCGCCTGGTCTCGTTCGACGGCGACGACTACTTATATTATCCAACTTTTCCCATCCAGGTCTGCTTCATCCGCGGCTCCCTGGCCGATGAGGACGGCAACATTTCTCTCCAGCGCGAAGCCATGATTGGTGAACAGCTGGAAGTGGCCGAAGCGACGCATAATTCTGGCGGCATCGTCGTCGTCCAGGTCGAAGACGTCGTGCCCCGGGGCAGCCTCGATTCGCGGCTCGTGAAGATCCACCATTTCCTCGTCGATTACGTCGTCGTGCCGCGGCCGAAGTACCACGTCCAGAGCTTTTCGACCCACGGCTACCGGCCGGAACTGAGCGGCGAAGGGCGCAAGTCCATCCAGTCCCTGCCGCCGCATCCTCTGGACAACCGCAAAATCTGTGCCCGCCGGGCGGCGATGGAACTGAAAAAAGGCGACGTCATGAACCTGGGTATCGGCATCCCGGAAATCATCGGCTCTGTCGCCGCTGAAGAGGGCTTCGGGCCGAGCCTGACCCTGGCGGCCGATTCGGGTATCATCGGCGGCATCCCCTTGTCGGGCCTCGATATGGGGGCCGCTGTCAATGCCGAAGCGGAACTGAAGATGGCCGACATGTTCGATATCTGCCACGGCGGCGGCCTCGACCTCTGTGCCCTGGGCCTGGCGGAAATCGACGCCATGGGCAATGTCAATGTTTCGAAATTCCACGGCCGCGTCACCGGGCCCGGGGGCTTCATCGACTTGGCCCAGCACACGAAGAAACTCATCCTCATGGGGACTTTTGCAGCCGGTGGCCTGCGAGAGCACTGTGAAGGCGGGCGGCTGGTCATCGACCGGGAAGGGAAGTACCAGAAATTCAAGACGGATATCGAACAGGTCACCTTTTCCGGGGACTACGCCGCAGCCCACGGCCAGCACGTCCTGGTCATCACCGAACGGGCCGTCTTCCGCCTGACGCCGCAGGGACTCATGCTGACAGAAATCGCCCCGGGCGTCGACCTGGAACGGGACATCCTGGGCCAGATGGAATTCCGCCCGCTCATCGCCGATGACCTGCAACTCATGGACGGCCGCATCTTCCAGCCCGACCCCATGGGCTTGTCGTAGGTCGTTCATCGTTCCTCGAATGGTCCCCTGTGGGGACCCAACGTAGGGGTGACCCAAAGGGCGCCCGCCTGAGTCCGCTATGTTTTATATAATCTGATTGGAGGTTCGTCATGGAATACCGTATAGAAAGAGATTCGATGGGAGAAATCAAAGTCCCGGCTGATAAACTCTGGGGTGCCCAGACACAGCGCAGTTTCGAGAATTTTAAGATCGGCACGGAAAAAATTCCGCCTGAAATGGTCACGGTCTTTGCCGATTTGAAGAAGGCTGCTGCCTTGACCAACAAGGAATTGGGCGTCGTCGACGGCGACCGGGCCGACGCCATCGTCCAGGCCTGCGATGACATCCTGGCCGGCAAGCTCGACGGCAATTTCCCCTTGGCCGTCTGGATGACCGGCAGCGGCACGCAGTTCAACATGAACGTCAACGAAGTCGTCGCCAACCGGGCCAAGCAGATTTTACAGGCCCAGGGCAAGGACCTGAACGTCCATCCCAATGACCACGTCAATCATTCCCAGAGCTCAAACGATACCTTCCCGACAGGCCTGCATATGGTCGGCGTCCTGCTTATCGAACAGAAACTGTTCCCCGCCATGGAAGCCCTCTATCAGGCGCTCCGGGCCAAACAGGAAGCTTTCAAGGACATCGTCAAGATCGGCCGGACCCACTTGCAGGATGCCACGCCGTTGACGCTGGGCCAGGAATTCAGCGGCTGGGCCCGCATGATTCAGCGCGACCGGGATATGCTGGTTCAGGGCGTCGATTTCCTCCGCGACCTGGCCATGGGCGGCACGGCCGTCGGCACGGGCATCAACTGCCCGAAAGGCTACGATGTGCGCTTTGCCGAAATCGTCAGCCAGCTGACGGGTACGACCTTCCATACGGCGCCGAACAAGTTCCAGTCCCTGACCAGTAAGGATGAACTCGTCGTCGTCCACGGCATGCTCAAGGCCCTGGCCTGTGACCTCATGAAAATCGCCAATGACGTCCGCTGGCTGTCGTCGGGACCGCGCTGCGGCATCGGCGAAATCCGTATTCCTGAAAATGAACCGGGCAGCTCCATCATGCCCAGTAAAGTCAACCCGACGCAGTGCGAAGCCGTCACTATGGTGGCCGTCCAGGTCATGGGCAACGACGCGACATTGGGCATCGCCGCCAGCCAGGGGAACTTCGAGCTCAATGTTTTCATGCCCGTCATCGCCTACAACCTGATTCAGTCTATCCGCCTGCTCACGGACTGCATGGATTCCTTCCGCAAGCACTGCGTCGTCGGCATCGAACCGAACCGCGAACGGATCACGACCAACCTCTACAACTCGCTCATCCTGGTCACGGGCCTGGTGCCCCTCGTCGGCTATGACAAGGCCTGCACCATTGCCAAACAGGCAGCCAAAGAAGGGCTGACCCTGAAAGAGTCAGCCCTGAAGACGGGATGGGTCACGGCAGAGCAGTTTGACAAAGCCATGGACCCGGCCAAATTGGCAGGTTTGAAATAGGACTTATTTATCCTTTTCGATGTTATCTTTCCAGGAGTCGTCGTCTTGCTGCTGGACAGCACTGCGCGTATAAGCGGCAATGGCGGCGAAGTTCTTCTGGACGCCTGTCGAGGTATTGCGGTACTTGACGGCATGGTCGGCATCGATACCCAGGTTCTGGGCTTCCGAAGCGGCGTCGATATTGGCGCCGAGGAAAATGAAGTCCCAGCCCTGGGCTTTTTTATCGGAAATCATTTTCTGGATCGTCGCCTTGGAATATTCCGTGCTGGCATTTTCCTGTCCGTCCGTGATGATGACGAAGATGACCTTGTGATCTTTGTCAGAAATACCCGGCGTGTCGGAAATCTTGGCAATCGTGTTGCCTACAGCATCGAGGAGGGCCGTCGAGCCGCCGACGCGGTAATCCTTGGTCGTCATGTCCGACAGGCTGTTGATGTTGCTGCGGTCCGTCAGGATGTCGACTTTATTGTTGAACAGGACCGTCGTGACCTTGGTGTCGACGTCGAGGTCTTTTTCCTTGGCAATCATGGCGTTGTAGCCGCCGATAGTATCGCTTTCCAGGCCATACATGGAGCCGCTCTTATCGAGGACTAGGACTAGGTCGAGATGTTTGATCGTCGACGGCAGGGACTGTGTTTCAGCCTGGCGGGCCTTGTCGGTCATGGACGTCGTGTCAGCCGCCATAGCTGCACCGCAGCAGAGCAGGGCGCTGAGAGTGAGTATGAGTAATTTTTTGAACATGGCAGATGCCTCCTTAAAAATGGACGAATGACGTTTCTTTTATTGTAACATAAAAGTTGTTACAAAGAATACGCAGTCTGTTCACAAATCTTTATGATTCCTTTAACATAGTTTCGCCAGAAGACTCCTTAATCAAAAAAAGTATTGCCATCCTGCCCTTTTTCCGTTATGATGAATAGGGACTCGCACGACAGTTTCTGCCATCATGCGAATCCCTATTTTTTTATAATTTATTTTTTACACCACAGATAGGAGTGGAAAACATGGGCATCATCAAGGAATTCAAAGAATTTGCCATGCGGGGGAACGTGCTGGACATGGCAGTCGGTGTCGTCGTCGGCGGAGCTTTTGGGAAAATCGTCACGTCACTGGTCAACAACATTATTATGCCTCCATTTGGGGTTCTCCTTGGCGGAATTGATTTTTCGGACTTCTTCATCCCTTTGAGCACAGAACACGTCGAGTCCCTGGCCGAAGCGAAAGCAGCCGGGATCCCTGTCATTGCTTACGGTTCCTTTCTTAACACGGTCATTGAGTTCCTGATCATCGCCTTTGCCATCTTCATGGTCCTCAAACAGCTGAACCGCTTCCTGCCCAAACCGGAACCGGCTCCGGAACCGCGGCTCTGCCCGTTCTGCCGCCAGCCCATCGCGGACGATGCAACCCGCTGCCCGCACTGCACCAGCGAATTGCCTGCCGCCGAAACGGCTCATTGATTGCAGACCGATGTTAGTTTGCAGTTTGTAGGGGCTCGCACGTGGCGAACCCGTCTCAGAATATGGAGGATTTTTCTAGCAAAGTGGTTGGTAAATCGTACATGTCCTGGAGTGGGCGCCCCTCGTAAGGGGCGCCCTGTTGACTTTTCTCCTTCTTGCGATATAATAAGGAATGTAGTTGGAATTAAAACTAATTAAAGGGGAATCGCCATGGACGAAGAAGCGTTGCATATTTTACTGTTGTTAGGGTTCCACCGGTCGAACCGGGAAATCGGCCGCCGCATCAAGCGGGAAGGGCTCATGCCCGGTCAGCCTAAGATTCTGGAATATCTGTGGTTCCATGACGGTGCCAGCCAAAAGGATATCAGCCGCGAGTGCATCATCGACAAGTCGACAGTGACCAGCCTGCTGAAACGCATGGAAAAGCTGGACCTCATCCGCAAGGAAACGCGGCCCGAAGACCAGCGGGGCGTGGCCATCTTCCTGACGGAAACGGGCTGGGAAAAGGCCAAGCGGATCCGCCAGGTCATTTATGGCATCGACGATGAAATGTGGCAGGGTATCGAGCCGGAAGCACGCCAGCAGTTCATGGCGACGTTTCATCGCATTATGGAGAATGAAAAGAAGTGGGGCGATTGAGTATGCGTCATATGCATCATTTGAAAATACGGGTCAGTGTATTTCTTTGCAGTATCTTGATGACGGCTTTCGGCATCGACTTGATTACTGTCGCCAGTCTGGGGACGTCGCCCATTTCCAGCGTGCCCCTCGTCGTCAGCCTCTATACGCCGTGGACCTTCGGCCAGCTGACCTTTGTCCTCAACATGGCCTTCATCGTCTTGCAGATTGCCCTGCTGCGCCGCCAGTTCCGGCCCGTAGAGCTGCTGCAGATTGCCATTAACTTCGTCTTCAGCGCAGTCATCGACTTTTTCATGCACGCCATGGCAGGATTACAGGGACTGAACTGGCCTTTTGCCGCAGTTCTCTTAGTGGCCGGCTGTGCGACCCTGGCCTTCGGCATCTGCATCGAAGTGGCGTCGCAGGTCCTGATGGTGCCTGGCGACGGGGCCGTCAAGGCCATTGCCCAGACGGGGAAATGGCGGATGGGCTCGACGAAAGTCGCCTTCGATTCGACCATGGTCACCATTGCCGTCATCTTGTCGACCCTTTACGGCGGCCTGTGGACCCTGACTGGCCTTGGCGTCGGCACGCTGGTGTCGGCCATGCTCGTCGGGCGCTTCGTCAATTTCTTCAATCGCCGCGTCTTTTTCATCGAACGCCTGGCCCGGCTGTCCTTGGATGATGAAACCAAGGCGGCCGGAGCCTTGTCCAAAGAAGTCCAGTCCTGATTCAGGGACTGGACTTTATTCTTTTTCGGGTATATAATTATAATTAATAAGCTAATCAATGTGTTCGGATACGGTTACGCTATAATAGCGCGTAACCTCTTGATTCACCTATGTAGTTAGCTAGCTAACTATAATAGAGGGGAAGGAATGATTACCATGAAGGGACAAACAGTGCATCTGCCAAAGCGGGCATGGCGCCTGGGCCTATTTTTCATCGGCATCCTCTTGGCAGGCGGTGTCCTGCTTATGTATATTCCGGCATGGGCATGCCCTATGAAAAGGTCGCCATGCTGATCGCCGTCGTCTGCGCCGTCCTGTTCACGGTCCTGCTTGGGAATAACTTCATCGAAGAAGCGCCGGTGGCCGTCATCGACCTGGATAATTCCAAGTACAGCCATGAACTCCTCCAGGAAATGGATGCGTCGCCTTATATCGACATCAACACGGTCTTTCACAGTGCTGTCAATCCCAAGGCCTTATTTTACCGCGACCGTTTTGCTGCCGTCGTCTATTTCCCCAAGGACTTGGAAAAGAACCGCTACAGTGATGCGGCAGGCCAGATTGGCGTCTTTTATGATAATACCAGCATCGCCCAGAATGCGGACATCATGGAAGCCCTCAATACTATCGTAGCCGAAGAGAACAACAAACTCAGTGCGCCTGATACGTCGCGGGCCGAACGGGGCATCACCCTGCGCGACCGGCTTCTCTTCAATCCCCAGGGGTCGGCGGCGAATAATGGCGAAGTCCAGGGCTTCCTCTTCTTCTTTTCGTCCATGTTCTTTACCTTTGCCACCATCGGCATGATTCCCCGCCTGCGCATGACGGGACAGCTGGTCCAGACCATGGAAGAGGGGACACCCTTTGCCATCCTGTCCCGCCTGGTCCCATACTGCGCCTGCTTGATGACGGCCCTGACCGTCGGCATGGTCATTCTCCACTATCTGAACGATATGGCCTTTGCCGGCAGTGTCTGGCTCTTTTTCCTGACCCAGTGCTTCTATATCCCAGCCGTCGGCGTCATGAGCCTGCTCTTTGGCTGGAACGCGGCCAATCCCGGCGTCGCCGCCAGCCGCATGATCTTATTCATCCCTATGGGCTTCATCCTCGGCGGGGCGACGAGCCCGCTCATGGAACAGAGCCTGTGGGTCCGCTATTTCGCTCATTTTTTCCCGCTGACCTGGGAATATGAATTTACCCGCGACATTACCCTGCGCGGCGCCGGTTTCTGGGATATCGCTCCGGAATTCGGCGGCTTTCTCATTTATTTCGCCTGCCTCATCATCGTCTTCTGCCTCGTCTTCTATGGGACCCGGCCGAAAGAACTGGCACGGCAGAAGGAGGAACATGCATGATGGAAGAATTTCAGCACATCCTGGTCCCTGTCGACGGTTCGGAACCGTCTGTCAGAGCCTTAGAAAAGGCCGTATACCTGGCCGAAAAATGCGGCAGTCAGGTGACGCTGCTGACCGTCGTCGATATGAATAAGGAAATCAACTCTTTTGAACAAGTCAGTACCGGCGGCTACGTCCCGGGAGAATTGAAGGAAAAAGGCTATCAAATCCTGCTCAAGCTGATGCCCAGCATCCCCAAAGAAATCCACGTCCAGGCCGTCGTCCAAATCGGCGACCCGGCCAAGAACATCGTCCAATACAGCGAAGACCACCCGACGGACCTGATCATCATTGGCAACCGCGGTCTGTCGGGCTTAAAGAAAATCCTCCTGGGCAGCGTCAGCAACTACGTCCTCCTGCGCAGCCAGGTCCCGATTTTAATCATGAAATAAAGGCGCAGGGCCTTATGCGTACCAAATCTTACCTGGATACCAGACTTGCCAGGATTCCTTGAAGAAGTAAGGATTTCAAAATAGCGGAGCTGTTACAGAAAGCAGAATTTGCTTCCTGTGACAGCTCCGTTCTATTTTATTAGCTTAAAAGTATCAAACGACCTATCCATTAGCGAAACGTCGATGTATAATTGAATTAGTATGTAACCTATCTGTGATTTTGCATCAAAATGGTATAAACAGCAAAAAAGATGGGGTAAAATCGATACGGCAGAACGGAGTCATTCAATGGAAATATTCAATAACACTACTAAGGTTGTAAAAGATGATCTTGTCAAGAAAATACAATCTGGAAGCAAGGTGTCTGTGGCAGCGGCATGTTTTTCTATTTATGCATATCAGGCACTTAAACATGAGCTGGAACATTGTGATGAATTCCGGTTCATTTTTACGTCTCCCACTTTCATTGCAGAAAAAACGCCCAAGGAAAGACGAGAATTCTATATTCCAAGACTGAATCGCGAAAAGGGGCTGTATGGGACGGAATTTGAAGTCCGCCTCCGGAATGAACTGAAACAGAAAGCGGTAGCCAAGGAATGTGCAGAATGGATGCGCAAGAAGGCGACATTCCGTTCCAATAAGACCTGGGAAGGCATGAATAATTTTCTTGTTGTAGAAAATCCGGAAGATACTTATACCTATATGCCTGTGAATTCTTTTACGACAGTAGACCTGGGTTGTGAGCGGGGCAATAATATCAGTAACATGGTGACACGCTTTGAGAACCCGGCAAGCAAGGAATTTTTGCATCTTTTTAATACCATCTGGGAGGATAAAGAGAAACTTACCGATGTAACAAGCGAAGTTATCGATATGATTTCGACAGTCTATCAGGAAAATGCGCCGGAGCTTATATATTTCATGACGTTGTATCATATTTTCAGCGAATTTCTTGATGATATTTCGGAAGATGTCCTTCCCAATGAAGCTACGGGATTCAAGAATAGTGTAATATGGAACAAGCTTTATCATTTCCAGAAGGATGCGGCCCTTGGCATTATTAATAAATTGGAACAATACAATGGCTGTATTCTGGCCGACAGCGTAGGGCTGGGAAAGACATTTACTGCACTGGCCGTAATTAAATATTACGAAGGCCGTAATAAAAATGTGCTTGTCCTCTGCCCCAAGAAACTTTCTGAAAACTGGATGACTTATCGCGGCAATCTGGTAAATAATCCATTGGCAGCAGACCGTTTCCGTTACGATGTGCTCTATCATACAGACCTTTCCCGTAATAGGGGGATGACTTCCATCGGGCTTCCCATCGACCGTATTAACTGGGGGAACTATGATTTAGTAGTCATTGATGAAAGCCACAACTTCCGGAATGGTAATGGTACCAATACGCATGGTGGTGAAAAAGAAAACCGCTACATGCGCCTTATGAACCGTATAATCAGGCCGGGAGTCCGTACCAAAGTGCTTATGCTTTCTGCTACACCTGTCAATAACCGGTTTTATGATTTGCGGAATCAGCTGGCCCTTGCCTACGAAGGCAACCCGGAAGAGCTCAATAAAAAGCTAAAGATAAAGTCAGATATCGATACGATTTTTCGCCAGGCTCAGCGCGTCTATAACGCATGGTGCAAGCTCCCGGAAAAGGAAAGAACTACGAAAAATTTACTTTCCCAACTGGATTTTGACTTCTTTGAAGTACTGGATTCTGTTACCATTGCCAGATCCCGCCACCACATACAGACCTATTATGATACAGCGGATATCGGGACATTTCCGACAAGAAATAAGCCTATTTCCTTGTATCCTAAATTGACAGACCGGAAAGGGGCTATTAATTATAAAGAAGTCTACGAATGTCTGTCTGAATTGAATCTTACCATTTATACGCCTACGCAGTTCATTTTGCCGAGCAAGCTGTCCAAGTACCTGTCGAAAGAGGAAACGGAGAACTTCCGAAAAGGTCGTGAAACAGGTATCCAGCGCCTCATGAGCATCAACCTCTTAAAGCGTATGGAAAGCTCTGTTCATTCTTTCCTGCTGACGGTACAAAGGGTATACCAGTATCTTTATGCAACGAACCAGATTATCGATACTTTCATAAAGAATGGGCAGGGAAATCTAAGCGAAATGGATGATTTGTCTGGAGCAGCTGCAGATTTTGATGAAGACGATCAGAATACAGATTTCTTTTCTGTAGGGAAAAAGATACAAATTGATTTACGCGATATGGATTATATTTCATGGCAGCGTGACATTAAAGCAGACTTGGAAACGCTTTCCCTGCTCATCGGCATGGTGAAAGATATTACTCCGGAATACGATTATAAACTGAATCAACTGATTCGAGTCATTCAGAAAAAGGAAGCGGCTCCCATTAACCCGGACAATCGAAAAATCCTTATTTTTACGGCTTTTGCCGACACGGCAGAATACCTTTACGAAAATATAGCGCCTAAAGCCAAAGAGATGGGCCTTCATACGGCGCTTGTTACGGGCAGCATTGAAGGCAGGACGACGATTCCCCATTTCAAGGCAGACATGAATCATGTATTGTCCTGCTTCTCTCCCATGCCAAAAGACAGGGATATCCTCTATCCAGCAGATAAGGATAAAAATATTGATATCCTGATTGGCACGGATTGCATTTCTGAAGGTCAGAATCTGCAAGATTGTGATTATTGCATCAATTATGACATTCATTGGAATCCCGTCCGTATCATTCAACGATTCGGACGAATCGACCGTATCGGCAGTCAGAACAAGGTCATTCAGCTGGTGAATTTCTGGCCCGATTTGACGCTGGACGAATATATCAACCTAAAGGCGAGAGTCGAAACGAGGATGCGGATTTCCGTCATGACTTCGACCGGTGACGATGACCTAATCAATCAGGATGAAAAAGGCGATTTGGCCTACCGTAAAGAGCAGTTGAAAAAATTGCAGGAAGAAGTTGTGGATTTGGAAGATATGACAAGCGGCGTCTCTATTACCGATTTAGGACTCAATGACTTCCGCATGGACCTGCTTGCTTATATGAAGGACCATCCAGATATAGAGCATATACCGCTTGGCATCCATGCCGTGGCAAAGGGCACTAAGCCGGGCGTGATATTCGTATTGAAGAATGTGAACCCGAAAATCAACATCAAGAATCAGAACCGGCTGCATCCGTTCTATATGGTATATGTTGGCAGTGATGGTGAAATCGTTACCAATCACTTGCAGCCAAAAGATACGCTGGACGAAATGCGGCATATAGCTAAAGGGAAGAAGGTTCCCATTCAGGAACTGTACCATATCTTTAATAAAGAGACGAAAGATGGCCGAAACATGGGAAATGTTTCCAAGCTCCTTGAAGCGGCTATCGAATCGATTATTGAAACGAAAGAGGAAGAAGATGTCGACAGCTTCTTTTCTTCGGGAGAGACTACGTTTCAGTCCATGGGATTCTCTGGGCTGGATGATTTTGAACTGATTTGTTTTATGGTGGTGAAATGAATGATTGACTTTCCGAAAAGCACGGTTGTTCGCCGGAGACTTCCGAAAGAAGCCTTTTATCAGCATTTATCACTTACGGCAACGCTGAAAGCACGGTTTGTGTCTGACGTAGAGCAGATTCAAGTCGAAAACAGTTTGACTCAGCGCAATCTGAATCTGGAAAATAAAAGTGATATAAAGGAAATTTTGCTTTTATCTCTGCATCTTAAAAATCAGGATTTTGATGGAAAAATCGTGGAAGCGATTGCCAGACAAAATCCTCATAAGCTCATTTTTTTGCTTATGTATGGAGAATGTTGCCAGCTGGCTGTGTATCACCGCAAACTCTATCGCACGGCCTGGATGAAGGGAAATGACCTTTCCCTGGTACTTCAAGGGAATACGTTGGAAGAGATATGGGATAATCTGGTACGGCAAATTGCCATTTCTTCAGAAGAGGTGCTGCAGAGGCAAGAACTACCCATAGATGAACAGTTAAAACGGCAGGATGAAATCAACCGGCTGAAGAAACTGATTCAAAAGGCAGAAGCCGCTGCCTGGAAAGAACAGCAGCCGAAAAAGCGGTTTGAACGATATACCCAGCTGCAAAACTATAAAAAACAATTGGAGGAAATCACTCATGGAAAAGCTTGAAATGCATACGGCTGATTTAGCAAAAGAAAATTATGAAAAACTGGCGGCCTTGTTTCCCAATGCGGTCACAGAAACCGTCGATGAAGAGGGACATGTGGTCCGTGCCATCGATAAAGATGTGCTCATGCAGGAAATCAATACGCAGGTCGTAGATGATGGACAGGAACGCTATCAGTTTACTTGGCCGGATAAGCGGAAAACCATCATGCTTGCAAATCAGCCCATTGCCAAAACACTGAGACTTGATCGGGAAAAATCGGTCAGTCGCGATGGTACACAGGGGGGGGGACATCGATAGCGAAAATATCTACATCGAAGGCGATAACCTTGACGCTCTGAAAATCCTGCGGGAAACATATCTTGGAAAAGTAAAGATGATTTATATTGATCCACCTTATAATACGGGAAATGATTTTATCTATGAGGATGATTTTTCACAGAATGTCTCAGATTTTTCTGATAATAGTGGACAGAAAGATGATGAGGGAAATCGTCTAGTGCAGAACTGCGAGAGTAATGGGCGATTTCATAGTGATTGGTTGAATATGATATATCCAAGGTTAAAATTAGCTAAAGATTTTTTAGCTGATGATGGAGTAATATTCATCAGTATTGATGACCACGAATCAAGTAATTTAAAGAAAATATGTGATGAGGTTTTTGGAGAAAGTAACTTTGTAGCAGATTTAACTGTTGTTAATAATTTGAAAGGACGAAATGACAAAAAATATATTGCAAGAGCTAATGAAAGACTTCTGATGTATATTAAATCGAAAGATTTTGAAGAACATGGCTTGCCTTTAGATGAGTCTGTTTTAAAGGAGTATTCTTCAGAAGATAAACATGGAAAGTATCGGCTTCTTGAATTACGGAAAAGAGGTGGTGATGACCTTAGAAAAGATAGGCCCAATATGTACTATCCATTCTATGTCCATGAAGCAACAGGTGAAGTTTCATTAAAGCAAGATACCTATTTTAATCAAGTTGCTCTTCCGGTAAAGTCAAATGGAGATGATGGTAGATGGAGATGGGGATTTGATACGGCAAAAGCAAAACTGTCAGATCTTTGTGGCAAAAGAGTAAAAAATAAGTTCAATATCTATGAAAAGGACTATCTTGAAAGTAATGATGGAGCGAGACGAGTGCGTCCAAAATCTGTACTTTCGGGAGCGGCATATTCGACAGATGTTTCTACTAAAGAATATAGAGCTATTATGGGGAAAGTTGACTTCAGTAATCCAAAGTCAATTACGCTGTTAGTGGACTTAATCATTTATGCTACTGCACCATATGAAAATGCTATTATTATGGATTTTTTTTCTGGCTCAGCAACAACGGCGCATGCTACTATTCGCAGTAACGTTGAAGAGAATGGAAATAGAAAATATATCATGATTCAAATTCCAGAAAAAATAAGTTCAACTGAAGCAGCCTTTCAAGAAGGATATAGAACTATATGTGATATCGGAGAAGAGAGAATCCGAAAATCTGCCAAGATTGAAATGAAAAAATCAAATACAAAAAATATCGACTATGGCTTCCGCTGTTTTAAAGTGGATTCTTCCAATATGAAAGATGTCTATTACACGCCAGCTGATATGAAACAGGATCAAATGGACCTTTTTGCCGACAATATCAAGGAAGACCGCACGCCAGAAGATTTGCTGATTCAGGTCATGCTTGACCTTGGTGTACTCCTTTCGTCGAAAATCGAGGAGGCAGAAATAGCTGGTAAAAAAGTCTTTTCTGTACAAGATGGTTATCTGATTGCCTGCTTTGATGAAAATGTTACCGAAGAAGTAGTAACGGCTATTGCCAAACAGCATCCGTATTATGCGGTATTCCGTGATAGTTCCATGGCAGATGACAGCGTAGCGGCTAACTTCGAACAGATATTTATGACTTATAGTCCGCAGACCGTAAGGAAGGTGCTCTGATGGAACAGATGAAATTCAAGTTTACCATACAAAACTATCAGACCGAGGCAGTGAACAGTGTCGTAAAGGTTTTTGCTGGGCAACCGTTTCAGGATAAAGTCAGCTATCGCCGTGATGCTGGGAATCATATGGCAGGGAATCTTTTTGCTTATGATGATGAATTCTATATGGGATTTTCTAATGCCCCTATAGCGCTTAATCAGAATCAGTTGTTGAAAAATATTCAAGATATTCAAAACAATAACAACATTAAAGAATCATCGGCTCTAGCTAAACATATGGGAGCTTGTTCTTTGGATGTAGAAATGGAAACAGGGACAGGGAAAACCTATGTCTACATCAAGACGATGTTTGAGTTAAATAAGCGATATGGCTGGAGTAAATTCATCGTCGTCGTGCCGTCCATTGCGATTCGTGAAGGCGTCCAGAAGAGTTTTCAAACCATGCAGGACCATTTCATGGAACAGTATGGTAAGAAAGCCCGCTTCTTTGTTTATACCTCTAAGAATTTGACCGCTATCGACAGTTTCAGTTCCAGTGCAGACCTCGCGGTCATGATTATCAATGTACAGGCTTTCAATGCGGGATTTAATAAAGAGAAAAATAAAGAAGGCAGAGGCGGCGATAAGGCGGCTCGAATTATTTTTTCAGCAAGAGATGATTTCGGCTCAAGAAAGCCTATTGATGTAATCGCAGCGAACCGGCCCATCGTGATTCTCGATGAACCCCAGAAGATGGGCGGAAAGAAGACGCAGGAAGCATTGAAGGAATTCCATCCGCTTTTTACGTTGAATTATTCTGCTACGCATAAAGAGCATCATGACCTTGTTTATGTCTTGGATGCACTGGATGCGTATCAGATGAAGCTGGTCAAAAAAATTGAAGTCAAAGGCTTTGACATCCATAACCTGCGTGGGACAGATGGTTATCTGTATCTTGAAAACATTATCATTTCACCGAAAAAGCCGCCCATGGCCCGACTGGAATTTGAAATCAAATATGATAAATCCATCAAGCGTGAAACCCGTATTGTCGGAGTCGATGATGATTTGTATGCTCTTTCCAAAGAGATGGAACAGTATCAAGGCTATCATATCAATGATATTGACCCGATTCGAGGCGTCGTGACCTTTACCACTGGCACGGAAATCCACACGGGTGAAGTCCTGGGCGATGTCAGTGAAAAGGACATTCGCCGGGTTCAGATTCGGGAAACTATCCGTTCTCATTTTGAGAAGGAAAAGGAATTGTATAACCGCGGTATCAAGACGCTGTCCCTGTTCTTTATCGATAAGGTAGAGAATTATCGGAAGTATGATGAAGAAGGCAATGAAGTTAACTCAGAATATGGGCAAATGTTTGAAGAGGAATATATTTCTATTTTGAATGAGTATTTGACACTCTTTAATACACCCTATAATCAGTATCTGAAGCGGATTGATGTCCATACAACCCATGCAGGATACTTCAGTATTGACAAGAAAGGGCATAAGGTAGATTCTAAAACAAAGCGCGGTTCAGATCTCAGTGATGACGAATCCGCTTATGAATTGATTCTAAAGGATAAGGAAAGACTGCTTTCTCTCGATAACCCAGTGCGGTTCATTTTCTCACATTCTGCGCTTCGTGAAGGCTGGGATAATCCCAATGTCTTCCAAATCTGCACCTTAAAACATGGTGGAGACAGTACGACGAATAAAAGGCAGGAAGTAGGCCGTGGTCTTCGCCTCTGCGTCAATCAGTCTGGTGACAGGATGGATGAACAAGTTCTTGGTTCAGATGTGCAGGAAATCAACAAACTGACCGTCATTGCCAGTGACGGGTATAAAGATTTTGTTTCTTCGCTTCAAAACGACATTAAAGATGACCTGTATGAACGTCCGACCAAAGCTACAGTGGAATATTTCCAAGACAAGCGGATTAAAATTGGCGACGATGTGGTGACTATTACTAGTGACCAGGCAAATGCGATTTATTTCTATCTTGTCAAGAACTCTTATATAGATGAAGATGGGCATGTAACAGATGCCTATCGTGCTGATGCAGAAAACAAGACCTTAGCTCCGCTTCCGGACAAGATAAAGAGTATGGCAGCGGGAGTGCATGCACTGGTCCAGAGTATTTTTGATGAACATGCACTGGATGATATGATTGATGACGGTCATCAGACGAAAATTCAGGAAAACGCGTTGAATGATAACTTCTATAAGAAAGAATTCCAGACTCTTTGGCACTACATCAACCATAAGTGGAGCTATACTGTACATTTTGATAGTCAGGAGCTGATTCAAAAAGCCATTCGCCATATTGATGAGAAGCTCTTTGTTTCTCAATTGCAGTATACCGTAACAAAAGGGAAGCAAGGCGACGATTGGTCAGCTGAGACTATAAAATCAGGGAATGGTTTTGTATCAGAAAAAAGCCATACATACGATTTGAAACGAGGCGAAACAAGCCAAGTCGAGTACGATCTTGTTGGCAAAATTGGTGCTGGGACACATTTGACTAGAAAAACGGTTGCTATGATTCTGAAAGGGATTTCTCCTGCGAAATTTGCAATGTACCGGCATAATCCGGAAGAATTCATTTCTAAGGTAACGAAACTTATCAATGAAGAAAAGGCCACCATGATCGTCGATGACATTACGTATAACAAGACAGATGGCACCTATGATTCTGAAATATTTACAGCTGAAAAAAATAAAGACTTTTCTAAGGCGTATCTTGCCAAGAAAAATGTGCAGGACTATGTATTTACCGATGGAACAGCAGAAAAATCTATAGAACGAAAATTTGCAGAAGACATGGATTTGGACGACAAAGTGGTTGTATATGCTAAATTGCCGCGCGGTTTCCAGATTCCGACTCCTGTTGGGAACTATGCACCGGACTGGGCAATAGCGTTCCAAAAGGGAACAGTGAAGCATATTTACTTTGTAGCTGAAACAAAAGGCTCTATGGAAAGCATGGATTTGCGTCCTATTGAACAGGCCAAGATTAAATGCGCTAAGACTTTGTTCAATGAAATTTCAACGGATGATGTAGTCTATGGTCAAGTAGATTCTTATCAGAATCTGCTAAGCATGATGAATGCTATCTGAGAGAAATAAGAGATTACAAAAAGCGCTGGACAATTATGGTGTTCAATCTTTAGGAAGCGGATACTTATGTATAAGCATATCATTTTAAAAAAGTTGATTTTGGCCAGGTAACATGGTATTGTATAATTAATAGCCTCCTATTATTACCGATTTCAGAAGGTGACGAAAATGCCTATAGATATACAGAAAATTAAAGATTCGGTTGACTCTGGTAAAATAAAATGGACAGAGCATGTTGCCAAGCGATTAATTAGTCGGCATATATCACCTAATGAAGTATTACAGGCTTTGTCCAACGGAAGGATTATTGAAGATTATCCATCAGATTATCCTTTTCCTAGATGTCTTGTTTTTGGGTGTACGGTTCAAAATAGAAAGCTGCATATTGTTTGTAGCATTGTGAATGACGATACCCTGACTATCATCACCGCATACGAGCCAGATCTCAATAAATGGAATGAAACATTTACGAAACGGAGGGATACATGATGACGAACTGCACATTTTGCAAAGGTGATTTACAAGATGCTTTGACTACTTTTACTATTGATCTTGACTCCTGTATTGTGATTATTCGCAATGTGCCGTCTCAAGTGTGCACTCAGTGCGGAGAAACATATTACTCGACAGAAGTCATGCAGCAATTATATAAAATTGCTGATTCCGTTCGTAATTCTATGACGGAAATTGCTGTTGTTAATTATCATTCAGCGGCTTGAACTAGGATAAGTAAGACAGGGACTGTGGCATGAAGTTTGTATCATGCACAGCCCCTTTTTTGTAAAATGGGTATGATGAATGGAGGAATATTATGCATGAAAATATTATTCTGAATAATGGTCTGACTATGCCGGCTGTTGGTTTTGGTACGTGGATGCTGAAAGGCGAAACGGGGAAGCAGGCTATCCGGGAGGCCTTATCCGTCGGCTACCGTCTCATCGATACGGCGCACATGTACGATAACGAAGCCATCGTCGGCCAGGCCGTGGCCGAAAGCGGCCTTCGCCGGGAGGATGTCTTCATTACGACGAAACTGTGCCAGACCCGGGCCGGTTATGAGCTGGCCTGGCAGGGCATCGAAGAATCGCTGGCCCGGTTGCAGACCGACTATATCGACTTGCTGCTCATCCATGAGCCTTACAACGAGGCTTTGGATATGTATCGGGCCTTGACCGAAGCTTACCGCCAGGGCGTGGTCCGGGCCATTGGCATTTCTAATTTCAATACCCGGGAATATCTTGATTTTATCGGAAGTTGTGATATTATCCCCATGGTCAACCAAGTCGAGTGCCACATCTATTACAGGCGAAAAGAGCTCCAGCAGGCACTTGTGGCACAGGGGACACAAATACAGGCATGGAGCCCTTTTACAGAAGGGAAAAAACCCATATTCCAGGAGCCCATTTTACAGGCTGTCGGCGAGAAATACGGCAAGACGGCTGCACAGATTGCCTTGCAGTACCTGGTTCAGCAGGGCATCGGCGTCATCCCGAAATCGTCCCATCGGGAGCGGATGGTGGAGAATCTCGATATTTTCGACGTCACCCTGACACCGGACGACATGGCCCGGATTCAGCAGTTAGAAACGGGGAAAACCCTGTTTGGCTGGTATGAAGACTGACCCGGCTCAGATATCAGATATCGAGGGCAGCCCAGTAACCCCAATAGACGGCGTTGGTGATGGTAGATACTTTGGCCGCATCGCCGATGACGCGGACGAAAGGCGCACTGTCCCGCAGGGCTTCTACGACGTCGGTACGGGACCGCTGGCCTAAGGCACAGATGACCGTATCGCCAGGGACGAGGACGCGCTGGCCCTGCGGGTCCTGGCAGAGGACGCCTTCTGGCGTGACTTCGAGGCCCTTATACTGCGTATGGACGTGGACGTGCTTTTCGATTTGAGCCAGTAGCAGGGGGCGGTGGCGGACATTGGCATCCGGTGCCAGGGCCGGGCGCATTTCGATGAGTTCCACTTCTTTGCCTTCCTGGCCGAGGTGGATGGCACATTCGCAGCCTGCCAGGCCGCCGCCGAAGACGATGACGTGATTCCCGACTTTGGCTTTTTCTTTATAGTATTGGTTCACGATGATGACGTTGTCGCCGTCCAAGCCTTTGATCGGCGGGACGAGGGGACGTGACCCGGCGGCGATGATCAGGGCCTGCGGCTTTTCTTTGGCAGCGTATGCCGGCGTTACTTCCGTATTCAGGCGGATTTCGACACCGGCCTGGCGGGCCAGGCGTTCATAAGTTTTTCCCAATTCATACATTTCCCGTTTGAAAGGGATGGCCTGTTCGCTTTTCAGGATGCCGCCGACTTCGCTTTCTTTTTCACAGAGGATGACATGATGACCGCGGCGGGCTGCCGTATAGGCTGCATACAATCCACCAGGGCCGGCGCCGGCGATGAGGACTTTCTTTTTGACCGGTGCCGGCTGGATTTCCGTCCCGTCCAGTTCCCGGCCGATGAGGGGATTGACAGTGCAGCGGCGCGTGGCAGTCGCCGCCCGTTCAGCCATACAGGTGAAACAGCGCAGGCAGTGGACGATGTCGGCGTCCCGGCCTTCCATGATTTTCTGCGGCGTTTCGGGATCGGCCAGCAGCTGCCGGGCCATGTAGACGATGTCGGCTTTCCCTGAAGCGATGATGTCTTCCATCATGGCCGGGTCGGTCAGGCCGCCGATAGTCGCTACGGGCTTGCTGACGTGCTTCTTGATTTCCGTAGCTAAATAGACGTTGCGCCCGTGGGCTTCAAACATCGAAGGGTGAGTGATGCCAAAGGTTTTCTGATACGTACCGGCCGATACATGGATGATATCGGCGTAGGCTTCGATGGCCTGGGCAATCTGGATGCCTTCTTCCAGATTGTAGCCGCCTTCAGTGAATTCGGCGCCGCTCATGCGGAATTCGATGGGGAACAAGGGGCCGACAGTGGCGCGGACCGATTGCAGGACTTCGATGGCGAAACGGACGCGGTTTTCCAGGGAGCCGCCGTATCGGTCGCTGCGATGGTTGAACAAGGGCGAGAGAAATTGGTTGATGAGCCAGCCGTGGCCGCCGTGGATCATGACCATTTCAAAACCGGCACGTTTGGCCAGGCCTGCAGCGTGACCATAGGCTTTCACGATATCGTCGATCAGTTCCTGGGTCAGGGCTTTGACCGGGACGCCATCGGGGCGCATCCCTTCACTGGGACCCCACTGGCAGAGCCCGTGCTGACGGCTTTTGTCGGTCATATAGGTCCCGGCGAATTGGCCCGAATGGGATAATTCCAGCGAGGGGATGGCGCCGTGGCGGCGGATGGCATCGGCCGTGTAGGTCGCTGCGGCCAGGGAATTGAGAATCGATTCGTCCAGATGGTAAGCGTGAGAGCCGTCGGTCTGGGGATGGACCATCAATTCGGAAACCGTGACGGCAGCGGCACCGCCTTTGGCGCGCAATTCGTAAAAGGCCGTCGATTTCGGGCCGATACAGCCGTCGTTGGTAATGTCCGTGCCACCCATGGGGGCCGAAAAGATACGGTTGCGGAAGGTCGTGCGGCCAATGGTGATGGGACTGGATACGTGCGGGAATTTTCGAGTCATGAGGAACCTCCTGTAATCAGCGTAATAGTGTCTCTGTATTTCTCCTCTACAGTATCATAAAAAAAGAGCTGCCGTCCATCAAAGGAACGACAGCAGGTGTCAACGATTTGTTGCTATAGTTGCAGATGCGAGGTCAGGGCCGCGATGATTTCCTGGAATAAGGAATCATCGCGCTTTTCTTTTTTGCAGACAAAGAAGATGCGCCACGGCGTCCCTTCCGTGATGGGGACGTAACGAAGCGGCGGCGGGGCGGCATGGATGTTCACGTCGATGCCGATGCCGACGCGTTCCTGACAGAAGTGATAGATGAGGCGGCTCTCCATGGTCTTGACGACGAACTGCGGCGTAAAGCCGAAATCGGCACAGCGCCTGACGATGCTATGGAATAAGGAGAAATGCTCGTTCAGGCCGACGAGGGGCTGCCCTTTCAGGTCTTCAATAGTGATGGACAGCCGATCATAAAAAGGATGGCCCTCATAGACGACGGCTTCGATGCCAGTGCGATAGATTTCCTGCTGGAAAAAGGCATCTGACCGGATCGGGCCGATACAGAAGCCGCAGGACAAGCTGTCTTCGGCAATGAGCTGGACAATCTTTTCATTGAAATCCTCGACCCATTCCAGGGACTTGTCCGGATGGCGGGCCATGACGCCTTTCAAGACATGGATGGAGAGAATATTCAGGACGCCGCAGGAGAAGCCGATATGCAGGCCTGCTTTTTTCCGCTTCAACGCCTGCATCCCCAGCTGCAGGTCCAGAAGCTGGCGGGTCAGTTCCTGCGTGTGTTCGTAAAAATACCGGCCTTCCGGCGTCGCTTCCATGCCCTTGCGGCTGCGGATAAAAAGGGCTGTCTGCATTTCTCCTTCTAAAGCACTGATGACCCGGCTCACGCCCTGCGGTGTCATGCACAGGTCCTTGGCCGCCTGGTGGATGCTCTTTTTTTCAAAGACCCGCTGAAAGCAGCGGATGGCATGGCTGTCCATGGGGCAGCTCCTTATTGGTGGTCATACCACTGGAACAAGGCCTGAGTCCCGCAGTTTTCCATGCCTTGGTCGGCCAGCTGGTCGTAGAGTTTTTTGGCTAAGCGAAGTCCTGGCAGGTCCAGTCCCATTTCTTCTGCCGATTCGATGGCGATACGCATGTCTTTGAGGAAGTGTTTGATGTAAAAACCTGGTTTCGTATCGCCTTGCAGCATGCGCGGTGCCAGATTTGCCAGGGACCAGGAGCCGGCGGCTCCGGCGGAAAGGGTGGCGATGACTTTTTCCGGGTCGAGGCCGCTTTTTTTCGCGTAGGCCATGGCTTCGCAGACACCCATCATGTTCGAGGCGATGGCGATTTGGTTGCTCATCTTGGCATACTGGCCGCTGCCGGCCGGGCCGAAATAGGTCAGGGTCTGGCCCATAGCCGAGAAAATAGGCTTCATGGCTTCAAAGGCCGCTTCTTCGCCGCCGGCCATGATGGCCAGTGTCCCTTGACGGGCACCGATGTCGCCACCGGAAACGGGCGCATCCAAGGCTTCGATGCCCTGTTTTTTGGCCTGGGTGTAGATGCGCTTGGCCAGGGAAGGGCTGGACGTGGTCATGTCGATGACGAAACCGCCCTGTTTGCCGCGAAAGATGCCGTGTTCACCGAAATAGACGGCTTCCACGTCTTGGGGATAACCGACCATGGTCATGACGACGTCCGATTGAGCGGCTAATTCTGCCTGCGAATCGAACCAGCGGCAGCCTTCCTGGATGAGCTTTTCGGCCTTGGCCTTCGTCCGCGTGTTGATGTTGACGGGATAGCCGGCTTTCTGTAAATTCCGGATCATGCCGCTGCCCATGACACCGGTCCCGATGAATCCGATACCTTGTATATTCATGATGATGCCTCCTCTGTGTTTTCTTCCATTATATCATGGTATAATGGAGAAAACGACTTTTCAATCAAAGGGGAGATGTTTATGTCACTGAATCGCTTGCGGGACTTGTTCCAGGCCGGGAAAGGGGCTATCGGGACCTTTGTCAGCCTGGGCAATGAGTCCCTCGTCGAATGTCTGGGCTATACGGGCCTGGATTTCGTCATCATCGACACGGAGCACGGGCCTTTCGACACGGAGACGATGATGAATCTCATTCGGGCGGCGGAACTCGTCGGCCTGGTTCCGGTCGTGCGCATTGCCAATGTGGACCACAAGGAGATACAGCGGGCCGCTGACTGCGGGGCCCAAGGGCTCATCGTGCCCTGCCTGCGCGACGTGGCGGACTTCCAGAAGACTGTCGCCCTGGCCAAGTATGCACCTGTCGGACAGCGGGGTTTCATCAAAGGACGGGGGACTGGCTTTGGCCAGCTGCCCTGGGCGGCGACGGATACGCTGGAAGCATACTATGCCAACAGCAATGACCGGCTCATGGTCATTCCCCAGTGTGAAACGAAAGAAGCCTTGGAGCATATCGAGGACATCGCCGCCATGGAAGGCATTGACGGCATCTTCATCGGCCCCTTTGACTTATCGACGTCCATGGGCCTGCCAGGTCAATTTACGCATCCCGATTTCCTGGCGGCGAAAGCGCGCATCCTCCAGGCCTGCCAGCAGGTGAAGAAGCCTTGCTATATCTTTACGACGAAGGCGGAAGAAGCGGCAGCCTGCCTGGACGACGGCTATGCCGGTGTTGCTCATGAACTTGATTTCGACATCCTCATCGAGGCCTATCGCCATGTCGTAACCGATATTCGTTCTTTTCAAGGAAAAAGATATTGACAAAGAACGAATTGCCTGTTATACTTAGCCTACAATCGAATCGCGAAGGGGAGTAACCTCTCGTCAGTTGTCATCAACATCGTGCCGTCATTGACCGGCTGGTGGCAGCGTTGCTATCGCAATGGGTGAGACTTTCGCATGATACCAGTTTTGCTGATACCATGCGGAAGTCTCTTTTGTTTTTCAAAGAAAGAGGTATATTATGGAAATCTTATCGATGCAATTTTTCATGGCTTTAGGCTCTATCATTTTACTGGATATCCTCCTCGGCGGCGATAATGCCGTCGTCATCGCCATGGCGGCCAATAAGCTGCCGGCCAATCTGCGCCGCAAAGCCATCCTCATCGGGACCGGCGGCGCTGTCGTCATCCGTCTGGTCATGACTCTCATCGCCGTCTGGCTGTTGACGATTCCCTTTTTACAGGCCTTAGGCGGCCTCATCCTGCTGCCCATTGCTGTGAAATTGCTCATTCCGGAAGAACACGATGAGAACGTGACGGCTTCAGACAGCCTCATGGGAGCCATCAAGACCATCATCATTGCCGACGCAGCCATGGGCGTCGACAACGTCCTGGCCATCGCCGGGGCTTCGCACGGCAGCTTTCTCCTCGTCGCCTGCGGCTTCCTCATCAGCATCCCCATCATCGTCGGCGGCAGTACGGTTATCGGCAAGCTCATGGACCGCTTCCCGGTCATCCTCTATGCCGGCGCCGGGTTGCTGGGCTGGACAGCCGGTTCCATGATTGGCCACGATAAAATCTTGGGGACCCTGATGCAGCAAATGGCCGGTGCCTGGGCACCCATGACCCTTCAGGCCGTACTAGCTGGCGGCGTCATCGCCATCGGCCTGTGGATGAGCCGGAAACGAGCTATGCAGTAATAAAAAGGCACTGTCGTATGAAGACAGTGCCTTTTTAGCAGTCAGCGGTTAATAGTTAGCGAATGGTTTTAAATTTAAAAGATTTCTCTGTAAACTACAAACTCTGTGCTTCAAACTATAAAGTAAAAGTGACTACACATGATGACATATGCTACAATGTAAATTGGCTGGCAGGGCTTTGCCTGCTGGCTAATTTATTTTGAAGGGGATAAGCATATGAGACAACGATTATTTCGTATCATTTTAAGCCTGGCCTTTTCCATGATGACTGTGGTGACAGGGATGGCCAGTGAACCGGGACAGGGAACGGAGACAGACAAAAAGGTGCTGACTGTAGGATTGTTCCGCTATGTTCCTGATATTAAGGCCTTTGAAACGGCTTTGACTGCGCAATGGAAGAATATTGAACCCGATGTGACATTGCGTTTCGTCGATTGGGATTGCTATTTTGAAGAACCGAAAAGTGATGTTTTTGTCTTCGATGGCCTTTATGCGCCGCAATATATAGAAAAAGGGCTGCTTTATCCCTTAGGAGAAACCATTCCAGCCCGCTCTGCCTATCCAGACTGGACGTTAGAACAGGGATACTCTCAGGGAACGTATTACGGCATCCCGCAGATGATCTGCATGGATACGCTGTTTTACCACAAAGAGGATCATGCCGTATCCCGTGTCCAGACGATGCAACAGCTTTATGAAGCCATCGGTCCACGGAAGACCCAGGCATTGCTTCCCGGGCGGGACGAAGGTGTCATCGCTGATTTCAGCTTAAATAATGAAATGAAGTACTATAATATTCTTCAGGACCATACAGGAAAGGTCGTTCCGGTACAGGCCATGGGAGACGTTCAAGCGGATGCCATGCAGTATTTGAAAGAATTGTACGCGATGACGGGCACCGCGACGGGCCGTTATGACGATGGCAATGAATTTACGCGGGCTGAATGGTTTGCTCAGGGCCATGGCCGGGCGTTGTATGCCTATCCGGAAGCGATGAGTGCCATTGTCCGCTTAGGGCAGGGTAATTATACAGAAGTGAAGGCCATTTCCAGCTGTGAACATCCCGATGTAGCGACGGCCTATGTCGATTACGTCAGCATCTCTTCCCAGATTCCAGTGAATAAGGTGGAACCGGCTAAAAAATTAGTGGCCTTATTGACTTCTAAGCCTTTCATGATGGCCGCCCTGAAACCGGCTTCGAAAGAAGGCGTACCGCAGTATCTCTTAGCGGCTCGTCAGGACGTCATGCAGGAATTGGCTGCGTCGGACCCGAATTATCAGAAGTTGTACCGGCATTTATATCGTGCTAAATCGTGGCATGTCATGACGGGAACAAAAGATTTTGCCGCATGGGAGGCTAAAGTCGGGCCCGTTATCGAAAAAGGGTTGAAAAATCAGTAAAGTTTGGTAATCAAGGTATGGCTCATACCGATGCAGAAATTTTCCATATCATGGAGAATCCGTCTCAGATTTGAAAGAACTGCACGAAGGTATAGCCTAAATGGAGACCGTACAGCATGAGGACCGTGCCGCAGAGGACGTTGATGGCGCGCAGGATGCGGGGCGTAATGGCGTGGCGGAAGGCGGCGACGCAGCCCGTGAGCGAGAGGAACCACAGGCCCGATGCCAAGAGGACGCCGGTCAGGAAGGTCGTGGCTTCGGCGGCAGGCAGGGTGATGCGGAAGGCGCCGAGGAGCATCGTGCCGTCTAAAATGGCCTGAGGATTCATCCAGGTGACGATACAGGCTTTGGAGACGGTCTGGCCCAGAGAGGCCGGCTGACCTTTAAGGGCCAGCGCATCCGGGACCTGGCGGATCATGCCATAGGCCATGTAGAGGATGAGCAGCGTACCTGCGCCCAGGATGACCGCTTTGAGCCAGGGAAGATGATCCAGCAGGCTGCCGATGCCGTAAAAACAGCTCAGCGACAGACTGATGTCGAAGAACAAGACGATGAGTGCTGTCACGACGGCGCGGCGCAGGGAATGGGATAACGCCGAATGGATGACGAAGAGATTCTGCATGCCAATGGGAGCGACGTAAGCCAGTCCCATGGTCAGTCCTTGGAAAAAGAACATAAAAAAGCCTCCTTCTTTTCCAACCAAAGAAAGTTGGTTCGTGTGGTATAATCACAGTATAACAGAGCTATGCCGGATTCCAACCCGCCAAAGCGATGTGAATTATACCAACCAAAAAGGAGACGATGTGATGAAGCGGCATATTCCCGTACAAATCGAATGGCATCCCGACCCGGCGCAGGCCGTGCCCGTATACCGGCAAATCCTCGAATGGATGTATGGAAAAATGGAAAGCGGTGAATGGCCGGCCGGAACGCGCCTGCCGTCTCAGCGCGAGATGGCCCGGCATTTCCAGGTGAACCGGAGTACTCTGAACCAGGCTCTGAAGCCGCTATTGGAAGCGGGCGTACTCCAGGGCCGGGGCAGTCAGGGGACGGTCGTAGCCAGTACGGCCTGGTCCCTGCGCCTGCCGGTTCAGCCGGATTGGAACCGTTACATGACGGCTGGCTATTTCCGGGCCAATCAGGAAGTCGTCCAGGCCATCAATACCCTGGAGTTCGATGACCGCCTGGTCCGTCTCGGTACGGGCGAACTGGACCCCAGGCTGTTCCCGCAGGATGCCTTCCGCCAGACGATGCGGGACGTGGCCGACACTATTACGTCTTTGGGCTATGTCGAGCCGTTGGGGATGCCCACCCTGCGTCAGGCCCTGGCAGACTATGCCCGGAAGCGGGGGCTGATCGTGGCGCCGTCGTCCATCTTGATTACGTCTGGCGCCCTGCAGGGACTCCAGCTCATATCGGCTGGCCTTCTTCGCGGCGGGGCGACAGTTTACGTCGAGGACCCGACATATGTCAAGTCGCTCCAGGTCTTTCAGTCTGCCCATCTCCGCCTCTGCGGCCTGCCCATGGATGACCAGGGCCTGTCGCTGGAAGCCCTGGAAAAACACTTGCGCCAGTCTTCGGATAGAGGAAACAGCGTCCTCTATACTATCCCGACGAACCATAATCCGACAGGCCGGACCCTAAGCCGTCGGCGCCGCATCCAGCTTCTGGAATTATGCAACCGCTATGATCTGCCCATCATTGAAGATGGGGCGTATGAAGAACTGACCTTTGACGGAACGCCGCCGCCATCTCTGAAAAGCCTGGACCCTGGCGGCCGGGTCCTCTATCTGGGAAGTGTTTCCAAATCTTTGGCGCCAGGGCTGCGCATCGGCTGGATGATTGCGCCGGAACCGGTCGTACAGCGCCTGGGCGACGTCAAGATGCAGATCGACTATGGCGCCAGCTCCCTGTCTCAACAGGTATTGGCCCGGTTCTTGACCAGCGGCCGTTATGAACAGTATCTGGATGGACTGCGCTGTGAATTGCAGCGGCGCTGCCAGGCAGCCTGTCAGTCCTTGTCCGAAGTCTTTGCGGACATGGCAGACTGGCAGGTGCCGCAGGGCGGTTTCTATATTTGGCTTACCTTCCGCAGCAGACTTCCCATGGAACTGCTCTTCCGCAAAGCCGTATCGGCTGGCGTCCTCATCAATCCCGGCGATATCTATTCCAGCCGCCACACCCAGTCTCTGCGCCTGTCCTATGCCTATACGACGCCGGAAGAATTCCGCCAGGCTGTCAGTCAGCTGGCTGTGGTTGTCCGTTCGCTGGAAGGATGAAAGATACCGTGAAGCCTTCAGCCTTGCAGTTTCAGCAAAAAATTCGTATACTGGATTAGTGGCTAGTGGCTAGTGGCTAGTGGCTAGTGGCTAGTGGCTAACTAATTGATGAAAAAGGGGGATTATATATATGAAATTATTGGAACATGCCGTCATCACCGGGATGCCCGTGCGCAATCGCATCCTCCGCAGTGCGACGTGGGAAGCCTTGGCCGATGCCAAGGGATATATGTCGGAAAAACAGTATCGCATCTATGACCAGCTGGCCAAGAACGAAGTGGGTCTGATCTGTACGGGCTATGCCCGCGTCGATGGGGAAGACCGGCCCAATGCCGGCATGATGGGCATTTATGACGATGCCTTTATCCCGCAGTATCAGGAGTTAACCCGGCGCGTCCATGCCTATGGGGCGAAGATCATGATGCAGATCGCCTATGGCGGGACCAAGACGACCTTTGAGCGGGAAGGGCGGACTATCTTTTCGCCGTCAGCCGTGCCGGAACGAAAGACCGGGACTGTCGGTGTCGCCATGAGTCCGGCCGATATCCAGCACCTCATCGGCGAATATGCCCAGGCGGCCAAGCGCGTCCGCGACAGCGGATTCGATGCCGTCGAAATCCACGGCGGCCATTCGTACCTGCTCAATCAGTTCCTCAGTCCCTATTACAACCGGCGCAGCGATGCCTATGGCGGTTCGCCGGCCAATCGCTACCGTATCGTCGGCGATATCATCGCGGCTATCCGTCAAGCAGCGGGTCCGCATTTCCCCATCTGGATCAAGATTACCTGTTCCGATTTCTTTGAAGGCGGCCTGACCTTTGAAGATTCGCTGGATATCTGCCGGCGGTTGCAGCAGTCTGGCATCGACGTCATCGAAGTGAGCGGCAATATCCACGGCAAGGCCCAGCAGGAAATCGGCCTGGAATGGGATGGCCACGTCATCCGCGACGGCGGATATTTCCTCGATTATGCTAAAGACATAGCCGACGCCGTACGCGTCCCTGTCTATGTAACGGGCGGCTTCAAGGACCCGCGGCAGATGGAAACGGCCTTGAAGACATCAAAACTGGCCGGTATCGGCCTGAGCCGGCCCTTATTATCGGAACCGGGTTTGGTCCGCCGCTGGAACCAGGGCGATTTGCGGCCGGCCCGCTGTGTCCACTGCTCGAAATGCCGGACGCCGGAAGGCAACTACTGTACGGTCTTTGCCGCCATCGATGCCAAGAAAGGGGCGAAATAAATGAAATTCTTCATTGCTTCAGATATCCACGGCTCGGCTTATTACTGCCGCCGTATGCTCGACGCCTGGAAGCGGGAAGGGGCTGACCGCCTGGTCCTGCTCGGCGATATCCTCTATCACGGACCGCGCAACGACCTGCCCAAGGACTATGCGCCGAAGGAAGTCTTTGCCATGCTCAACGCAGTCAAAGAGGCCATCCTCTGTGTCCGCGGGAACTGTGATGCCGACGTGGACCAGATGGTCCTGAAATTCCCCATCATGGCCACCTATGCCATCCTGACCCAGGGCAGCCGCCTCGTCTATGCGACCCATGGCGACCTCTACAATCTGGAATCCCTGCCGCCCATACAGCCTGGCGACATCCTGCTCCACGGCCATACGCACGTCCCGGTCTGGCAGCCCTTCGGCCAGGATAACTATTACTTGAATCCCGGCTCGACGTCGCTTCCTAAGGAAAACAGCCCGCACAGCTATCTCCTCTGGGACGGGGACACCTTCACCTGGAAGGACATGGACGGCCAGGTCTTTCACCAGCTCGTCTTACCACTTTAATTTTATCGGAAGCGAGGACTTACCATGAGAAACCTACAAAAAACACTACGCGCCGCTATCATACAAGCAGCTCCTGTATTCTTCGATAAACAGACGACGCTGCAGAAAGTCGTCCATCAAATCGAGGAGGCCGGCCGGAATGGGGCACAGCTCATCGTCTTTCCCGAATCGCTGGTCCCATGCTATCCCTATGGCCTGACCTTCGGTTTTACCGTCGGCAGCCGTTCCGAAGCCGAACGGGCCGACTGGAAGCGCTATTATGACCAGGCCATCGTCGTCCGTCAGGATTTGCAGGACGTAGCCGCTGCGGCCAAAGCCGCCGGGGCTTATGTCAGCCTGGGTATTACCGAACGGGATGAAACGACGTATTCCCTGTATTGCAGCAACGTCATCTTGGCACCGGACGGCACGCTGGCGGCTCATCATCGGAAAATAAAACCGACTGGGGCAGAACGCTGCTGGCGGCTCATCATCGGAAAATAAAACCGACTGGGGCAGAACGCTATATCTGGGCTGATTCTCATGACCCGTCGACGTATTTCCCCATGGTCCAGACGCCGTGGGGTCCCATGGGCTCGCTCATCTGCTGGGAAAATTATATGCCCCTGGCCCGGACAGCGCTCTACCAGAAAGGCATTAGCCTCTATTTGGCACCGAATACCAATGACAACCCGGAATGGCAGGATACGGTCAAGCACATCGCTATCGAAGGGCGCTGCTACGTCTTCAACGTCGACCAGTATTTCACTAAGGACATGTACCCAGCCGACCTGGTCGAAAGCGGGGCCGTCGCCAAACTGAACGACACGGCCTGCCGCGGCGGCAGCTGTATCATCGACCCGTGCGGCCACTACGTCACTGAACCCGTCTGGGACCGGGAAGCCATCATCTACGCCGACCTGGACATGGACCAAGTCGTCCTGCGTCACATGGAATTCGACGCCGCCGGCCACTACACCCGGCCGGATATACTGGAACTCATCGTACATGGATAAGGACCAACATATCCTGTCCTTGCGATAAGGGATGCATCATTTGAGGCAGAAGCGGGCGTTCCACGTGAGCGCCCCTACAGTACATGAAAAGAAGAGGCTATCGCATTATGCATGTTTTTGCTTATGCGATAGCCTCTTCTTTTATTAAAAAATGAACCCTTATGCAATCTTGTTGCCATTAGCTACGAGTTTGAAGCGCAATCCCAGGACTTCGGCAGCCCGCTTGCATATGAGCATGCGCTGGGAAAAGATTTCAAAATAATCGATCATGGAGCAAATCGATTCATCGAGCTCGATGTTCAAGGTAATGACTTTCTTGTGCGTGTCGACGTAGAGCTTTGACGACAGGGCGGCATAATTGACGCGGTCGTGCTTGTCGAAGGTTTCCGGCACGGTGTTGCGGACGCGGTCCCGGCGGACGTCGCTCTTGTCGGCCAGGATAAGGGCGGCAGACAGGGGGTCAAAGGCGATGCCGCTCCGTTCATCGTGCTGGCCGATGGCCGAGATGATGGCGGCAATATCTTCCGGTGGTGCGCCCCAGTCGCGCAGGAAATGGAACGCCATGAGAGCCCCCGTATGGGCATGGTCTACGCGGTTGATGCTGTTCCCCAAATCATGCATATAACCGGCAATGCGCACGAGTTCCACCATGTGGGCGTCATAGCCGAGCTTTCTTCAGGATTTTGCCGGCCGTGACAGCCACTTTAGCCGTATGCTTTTGCGAATGGTCCGTATACCCCAGGGCATCGAGGACCCGGTTTCCCTGTTCTAAATAAACATTCAGCTCTTTGGCATGGGCAATATTTTCATAAGTCAGTTTCTTCATGATATCATTCCTTTTCTGTGCTAGTCTTTTCAGTATAACAAAGGAATGTATAAACAGCGTAAATATTCCATAAAAATTGTGCTTTGCTTCTACCGAATACAACAGTTTGCTAATGTTGATTCTATCATCGGCTTGGAAATTTACATCTTGAAGTTCATATAAAAAAATGATAAACTTATTTTTATGAGATAGTTCGATGTATTCGGTTTTCCTCGCGAAAGCGGGGTGATCGGCATGAGTGTATACGAAGCATTATCATTAATGATAGCTTTTGCTACGCTTATTGTGCTGGTTATTTCAGCTAATAAGAAATAAATTTATGAACTGAAAAAAACCGCATACCTTGCGGTACACGGCCTTCTTCAAACACAAACATAGAGGAGAGCCGATGTGTCGCCATCGGACTATCTCTGTTTTTATTGTACCATATCGGCCAAATAAAGCAAATAGAAACTATGTTCGCTGAAGGGATAATCGTTTCGTCGAACATAGTTTCTTTATTTGCAAAAAATCCGCCTGATTTTCATAAATAGCCTTATGAGGCGTTTTTTATCATCTTATGAGTAATTACATAGGGAACTTGTTTTATTTCCTTTAAATCGGCAAATTCAGCAGGAACGTTTGTTGCATCTTGTCTTTTCTCATAGTACAATAGTAAACAAAGGAGGTGCCGCATATGTATTTACGAAAACGAGGCAAGAAATGGTATTATACGATTGAAGTCCCGACGGAAGATGGTCAGGGACGGCGGCGGGTGGAACGCGTCGGCGGTACTTCGTATGCCCAGGCGGCGAAAGCTTATCGCCAGGCCATGAAAGCCCTGGATGAAGACGGGGAGCTGCCGGAAAAGCCGGAAGTCAAAGTCATGGCTTTTTTGCGGGACTGGCTGGAAAAGGATGTGCGCATCAATTTAGGCCCTAATACGTATGATTCTTATTCCGGCATCATTAAATGGCATATTGGTGCCCGTTTTGGCAATTATGCCCTGAAAGCGCTGACGACGGCAGAAATTCAGGACTGGATCAACAGCTTGAAAGAGGACGGCTATTCCCGGTCAACGGTCAAATCTATTTTCACGGTCTTCAACGACGCCATGCGCTGGGCCGTTTCCAACCGCCAGTATATCGAAATCAATCCCATGGCCAATGTCAAGATGCCGAAATTCGATGTTCCCCGGAAAAAGCCGGTCATCTTTTCACATCAGCAGATACAGATTATTTTCCATGCCTTCCCGGTAGGGCATAAATATTATGCGCCGTGCATGATTGCCTATTGTACGGGCCTACGTGTCGGCGAATGCCTGGCCCTGCAATGGTCCCATATCGACATGGAGAACCGCACGCTTTCCGTGGTCAGTACTTTGTATGACAAAAAGGGTGTGCCCGTCTGCAAGGCGACGCCGAAGACGAAGTCGTCGGTCCGGACCATTCCTTTTAATGAAACCTTATACAAGGCCCTGCTCCGCCATAAGGCCCAGCAGGCCAAGAACCATCGTCTTTACGGCGACGACTATGTTGAAAGCGATTTCGTCTGTACCCGTGAAGACGGCCGTCCCATGAACAGTAATGACATGCGGTACTTCAATATGTGGTGCAAAAAGGAATTCGGTGGCGGCAGTTTCCATTCCTTCCGCCACACCCATGCGACGATGATGCTGGAAAACAATATCGAGCTCGACTACGTTTCCAAGCGGCTGGGCCATTCTACCATTGCCACGACGGCGAACATTTACGATACGATTACGGATAAACGCAATCGGGAAGCCATGAAGAAGCTCGATTCGATTTTGTGAAATCATGGCGGCAAACGCGGCGGCAGGATGCCGTAAATATAGCATAAAACCTTAACTTTCCGATAAGTAACACTTATCGGAATAACATAACAAAATTCAAAAATAAAAAGAAGGAAGAACCCCTTATATCATGTCTCCTCAAATCACTACCTACAGCGGAAAGTTTTTCGATATCACCCATCCCGACCCGGCAAGCATCTGCATCGAAGATATTGCCCACGCCTTGTCCCTCATCTGTCGGGGCAACGGCCATGTGACGACTTTTTATTCCGTCGGCCAGCATTGCCTGCAGTGCGCCAAAGAAGCACAGGCCCGTCAGCTACCGTCCCGTCTGGTCCTGGCCGCCTTACTGCACGATGCGACGGAGTGTTATATGTCCGACGTGCCCCGGCCGATGAAGCAGCTCATGCCGATATACCGGCAGACGGAAGCCAAATTGCTGGCTATCATTTATGAGAAATTCTTAGGCCAGCCCTTGACGGAAGGGGAAACACGCCTCCTCAAAGGGATTGACGATGATTTCCTCTGGTATGACCTGACCTATCTCTTGCACGACCAGCCTCAGGACGAGCCGCCGCAGGTCCATTGTATCCCCGATTATCGGCCGCGTCCCTTTGCTGACGTCGAAGCCGAATACTTGCAGTGCTATCGTTCTTGTCAGGAGGGAGTCTTATGGAAATAGCCATCGTCACCGGCGCTTCGTCCGGGCTGGGCCGGGAATATGCGAAATTGCTGGACCAAGAAGGATTGGATGAAATCTGGCTCGTCGCCCGGCGCCGGCCCCAGTTGGAAACCCTGGCTGGAGAACTGACGACGAAAAGCCGTATCTACGCCCTGGACCTGACGGACAGGGCCTCTTTTCTGACGCTGCAGCAAGCCTTAGCGGCCTGTCAGGTCACGGTCCGTTATTTGATCCACGCCGCCGGCTTTGGCAAGATGGGGCCTGTGGCGGCCGTTCCGGCAGGCGTCCTGGAAAACATGATCGACCTCAACGACCGGGCCGCTGTCAGCCTGGTTCAGGCTGTACTGCCTTATTGTCATGCCGGCAGTCATCTGGTCCAGATTTGTTCCTGCGCAGCCTTCCTGCCCATTCCGGAACTGGCTGTCTACGCGGCGACGAAAGCCTTTCTCCTACGCTACAGCCGGGCACTGGCCGTGGAACTGGCACCGCAGGGTATCCTCGTATCTGCCGTTTGTCCGTATTGGGTGAAAGATACGGAATTCATCGCGACGGCCAGCCAGACCGATGAAGGCCGGCGGTTCCGCCATTTTCCCCTGGCCGGGACGAAGGAAGCCGTTGCCCGCCGCTCCTTCCAGGCCGTGAAAAAAGGCCGAGTCGTCATCACGCCGGATGTCGTCTCGACCTTGCTCCGTTTTCTGTCGGGGTGGATTCCCCAATCGATTCTCTTGTACGGCAGCCGCTGGTTCCGCTGATTTTATAAGCCGATGGCTTTCAGTGCCTGGTCCAGGTCACCGATGATGTCGTCCGGGTCTTCCAGGCCGATGCTGAAACGGATGAAGCCCTTGCGGAATTTTTCCGGGTAGAGATTGATGCGTTCATCGTAGCTGGGCTGCGGGAAAATCAGGCTTTCGTCATGGCCGAGGGATACGGCGAAGGTGACGACTTTCAAAGCTGCGCAGAAGCGTTCGACGGCCTTGTCGTCGGCTGCGATGCCAAAGGAAATGACGCCGCCAAAGCCGTGCTTCATCTGTTTCTTGGCCAATTCATGACCGGGATGGCTGGCCAGGCCGGGATAGGAAACGAAGGTGACGTTTTGCCGCTGTTCCAGCCATTCGGCGATTTTCTGCGTCGATGCGTTGATGCGTTCCATCCGCAAGGGGAAGGTCACGGCACCGCGGAAAATCTGCCAGGCATTGAAGGGGCTGATGACAGAGCCGACGTTGACCTGGGCTTCATAGCGGATCCGGTCCATCGCTGCCAAATCATTGGAAATGATGGCCCCCGCCCTGGGCATCGCCATGGCCGTTGATATATTTCGTCAGCGATTCGACGACGAAATCGGCTCCCAGGTCCAGTGGTCGCTGGTTGAGAGGCGACGCAAAGGTATTGTCGACGGACAAGACAGCCCCGTTTTCATGAGCGATTTTGGCGATGGCTTCGATATCTGAAATACCATCAGTCGGATTGTCCGGCGTTTCAATATGGACCAGGCGCGTCCCCGGCGTAATCGCTTTCTTGACGGCTTCCAGGTCAGTCATATCGACCATGACCGTTTCGACGCCGAATTTCTGGTTGAATAATTCGTGGAACAGGCGATAGACTGCCATATAACTGACTTTCGGATAGACGACGCGGTCGCCCGTCTTGAGCAGGGTCCAGAACAGGGCGTGAAGGGCGGCGACGCCGCTTCCCAGGACGATGGCGTCATCGGCACCATGAAGGGCCGCTACTTTTTCTTCCAGCCAATGTTGATTCGGGTTGCCGTTACGGGCATACATCAGCAAATCCGTCGATGAATAGTTGACCTTCGACAGAGCATCGGGCAGCTTGTAGCTGTTGGCCATGTGCAATGGCCGGCGGACAGCGCCCGTTTCTGCGTCATAGCCGACACCAGTGTGTACAGCCTGTGTCGAAATGTCATGCCCCTTGAACTTATTTTCTTTCTTAGCCATAAAAAATCCCCCTTTATGGTGTAAATAAATACTATACAAGTATATTATCAAAAAAAGTAAAAGCCTTTTGTTCTCCAATTTATATTGACTTTTTGACTTTTTCTAAAATAAGCGTATAATAGAACTATACAAAGAAATAGAAACAGCGCCGTTTCAATTGTTTAATTTTGTAGGAGATGATTGGTATGAGCAAGTTAACCCATCGTATCGAAAAGAAGGCTGTCGAAATCCTGGTCGACCGCATCATGGCCGAACGGAATCCGGCAGACCGTCAAAAAACATTGAAACGCTTATCTTATGTCATGCAGCATCTGTTTGGCGACCTCTTTGAAAAGGAATCCTTTGACGATGCACGCAGGCTCATCGATGAAGGGGGCAAATGGTTCCGCTTCCTCAATACGGCTCTGGATACCTTGAACCCGCATGTCGTCAAGACGGCCGTCATGGACCTGGGCTTTGAAGCTGGATTTTACGGCCTGCGTACGCGCGACGCCGCCAAGGCGAAATATCACTGCAATATTCCCTGGGCCATCCTCTTCGACCCGACCAGCGCCTGCAACCTGCATTGCATCGGCTGCTGGGCTGCTGAATACGGTCATACGCTGAACTTGTCGTTCGACGTCATGGATAAAATCGTCCGCGAAGGCAAGGCCCTGGGTTGTCATTTCTACCTACTCACGGGCGGCGAACCGCTCATGCGCAAGAAAGATATCTTGCGTCTGTGCCGGAAACACCCGGACTGTGAATTCCACGCTTTTACCAACGGTACGCTCATTGATGATGCTTTTTGCGACGAAGTCACGGACGTAGGCAATCTCAGCTTCTCCCTCAGTATCGAAGGATTCCGTGAAGTCAATGACAGCCGCCGCGGCGAAGGCGATTTCGACAAGGTCATGCACGCCATGGACCTCCTGCGCAAGCACGGCATCGTCTTTGGGACGTCCATCTGTTATACCCGGAAAAACATCGACACCGTCACGTCTGACGAATTCCTGGACCTGCTCATCAAGAAGGGCGTCTGGTTTACGTGGTACTTCCATTATATGCCCGTCGGCAACGACGCCTCGCTGGAGCTGCTGCCGACAGAAGAACAGCGGGCCTATATGGTACGCCGGGTCCGCGAAATCCGCAGCGTCAAGGGTGGCAAGCCGATTTTCGCCATCGATTTCCAGAACGATGGCCAGTTCATCGACGGCTGTGTCGCTGGCGGCCGCAATTACTGCCATATCAACCCCAATGGCGACGTCGAACCGTGCGTCTTCATCCATTATTCCAGCGCCAATATCAACAATCAGAGCCTGCTCTCATGCTTGCAGCAGCCGCTCTTCAAAGAATATGCCAAAGGCCAGCCCTTCAACCACAACCATCTGCGCCCGTGTCCGATGCTGGAAAATCCGCAGTATTTAGCCGCCATGGTCAAACGCAGTGGTGCCAAATCGACGGACCTGCAGTCGCCGGAATCGGCAGAACACTTATGTAATAAATGCAAGGCTTATGCCGTACAGTGGAAACCGACAGCCGACAAGTTGTGGGCTGAAATCGAAGCTAATAAAGAAAAAGAAGCCGCGGAAAAGAAGGTCCACAGCCCTCAGTCCGCTGCTCATTAGGAGGAGTCCCATGAATATCCAGATTTTCGGCACGAAAAAGTGCTTTGATACCAAGAAAGCCATCCGCTATTTCAAAGAACGGAACATCAAGGCCCAGTTCATCGACTTGAAAGAAAAAGGCCTGAGTAAAGGCGAATACACTAAGGTCAAGCAGGCCGTCGGCGGCCTCGATGCCATGCTCAATCCGAAATGCAAGGATCAGGATACACTGGCCCGCATCCAATATGCCGTCGATGACGAAAAAGATGCTAATGTGCTGGCGAACCAGCAAGTCTTAAAGACGCCCATCGTTCGCAATGGCGCCAAGGCGACCGTCGGCTACGTGCCAGAAGTCTGGAAAACGTGGGAATAGTTTTTAGTTTGACAGAAATTAAACGTTTGGGTATACTCATAGTTACTTAAACGTTTAATTTTTTTTATGGTGAACGAGGTGTAGAAAATGAAATATACTGTAAAAAGAACCGCTGTATTAGCCTGTGCGGCCTTGATGATCGGCAGCGTTTCCCTGGCTGCCAGCACGCCGAAGGTCCAGGCCATGGGGCTGCCCAATCCCATCGTAACTTATGATACTTATGAAAGTGTCGTCAAAGATGCCGGCTTTACGCCCTTATATTTGACCCGCGATGCCGGCTTCAGCTGTTACTATCTTTCTTTGATCGGCAAAAACACGGCAGATATCGGCTTCCAGCGCTTAGGCCAGCCGGAAACGACGGTCCGCGTCCGCACGATGCCGCAGAAAGCCGATAAATCCATAAAAGATATTTCCGGCATCTATAGCGTAACCTGGAAAGACCAGGTCATCGACGGCGTCACCGTCAGCATAGCAAAAATCAGTGACACGTCCTATGCGGCTCATTGGAAAGTCGGGAACTATCAGTTCTCCGCTCAGGCAACGGGCATGAGCGCCCCGGAATTCAAGGCCCTCCTGGAAAACAGCCTCGTCGACGACTCGGCTCATTATTTTGTAAAATAAAAAACATAGTTTATAGTTCGAAGTTTGTAGTTTGCAGACGATGGCTTTATATTTAATCATTCACTAAAAACTACAAACTTAATACTCAAAAAAGCGGCTGTCGCATTATGCATTTCTTGCTTAATGCGACAGCCGCTTTTTTGCGAACCACGAACCACTAATCACTAATCACTACTTACTCCGTGCGGCTGAAGGGACGATGCCGATGGCGCAGAGAATCGTAAAGACGATGAAGGCCTGCTGGATGTGCTGGGCCAGCCAATCCGAGGCAGCTGAGGCCCCGCTTTGCGACAGGATCAGGGTGATGATAGCCACGCTGAGGACCTGACCGATGAGGCGGACCGTACTGACGACAGATGAGGCAACGCCGTAATATTTTGGCGTCACAGACCCCATGATAGCATTGTTATTCGGTGCCGTGAACAGGGCAAAGCCGATGCCGATGATGACCAGGGCCAAGGCGATGAGCCAGAAAAAAGGGTAAGAGACATCCACCGCTAAGAGACAGAGGCCCAAGGTAATCAAAATCATGCCGGAAGAAGCCAGGACGGCTGGATTGATACGGTCCGACAGGGCCCCGGTGACAGGGGACAAGAGGGCCATCAGTACGGGCTGAATCAGTAAGATTAGCCCCGTATCGCGGGCATTGAGGCCGGTAATGCGCTGCAAGTAAATGGACAAGAGGAAACTGATGCCGAAGGTCGCGCAGTAATTGAGCATGGCCGCCAGACTGGAACAAGAGAAGACGCGGTTGCCTGCAAAAATACGGACTGGCAGGACCGGGCTTTTCCGGTGCCATTCACCGTATAAGAAAGCCAGGAACAAGAGGAGGCCGGCAGCTAAGAGGTATTTGGCGTATGCCAGAATCATTACTTCCGATAAGCCAACCATAATGGCAATCATGGCCAGGGCATATAACAGACTGCCAGGCAAATCGAGACTGCCTTTCGCGTTGACGATCCATTCTTCCTTCGTCATGCTGCGAGCTGCAATCAGCCAGGCCAGGGCACAGATGAAGGCGATGAAATAAAAAATCGTCTTCCAGCCTAAGTAATAAGAAAAGAAGCCGCCCAGGACAGGCCCAAAGGACAGGCCGCAATATACGGCGGCAATCGTAAAGCCCATGGCCCGGCCGCGGCGCTGTGGCGGCGTGACCAGGGATACGATGGCCATGCTGGTCGCGAAAATACTGGCACTGCCCAGCCCCTGCAGGATACGCAGCAAGAACAGACCGTACAAGGAGTTCACAAAATAAACGGCCAGCGAAGAGACACAGAACAAGGAGACGCCGAATAAAAAGATATGACGCTTGCCAATCCGGTCGGCAATCTTGCTGATTGGCATGATGGTCACGGTCGAAGAAATCAAGAACAACTCAATGACCCAACTGAGCTGAGCATCAGTCGCACCATAAGCCGTACCGATGCCAGGCAGGGCTGTCGTCAGGGCGCTGCTGGTAAAAGGATTGATGAAAGACACCATCATGACGACGGCTAAAATCGTATTTTCATAAGATAAAAATCGCTGCATCGCGAATAACCCTCCGTAAAAATAAATTGATAGATAAATGTAATTATACTGCCATAAAAAATCATTCGCAAGAAATAATTTTTTGAACTATTTTTACGAGAAAAGGCTGATTTTGCAAAAAAGTTGATTAGCTCAACTATTAAAACACTACTGTATAGAAAAAAGGCCCATATCCATAGATAATATAACACATCAGCCTGTACTAAATCATGCGATAATACGACAATATCGCGGACTATATAGCGATTCGCACAATTCAGGCGTCGACTCCGTTTAGTGTACCCAAAAATACCACGAAGCCTATATCCGATTCCAACCAGCCTGCATAAGCCTAACAATATATATATCTGCAAACAGATACAGATATATATTATAAAACACAGAAAAACTTTTCATCAAAAAAATAATAGCATATCAGCAGGGAGAATCACAAATAGCCAAGATAAAATAAATGAATTCAATCAATGACTGCGAAGAACTCGATACAGCGGTTTTGCAGTCATTTTGAGCATGGGGTAGAAATAGCCCCTCGATTACTTCCGATAATGTTAAATTATCGTAAGTAATTTTAAATGAGAATTTAGGCACATATTGTAACGCTTTCTATCCCGCATAACCAAGCCATTTATCCAACAAGTAACACCATCTTCACTTTTTCTCAATAACTGTCAAATTTCCTCGTTTTTCATATCAAAGTCGGCAAAATATCGGCAAAAAAGTCGGCAAAAAAACTTGCTGAAAACCTAGTAAAAAAGCCGTTAAAAAGCCACTCAAAAATTCACAAAAAAGCCCTAGAAAAAGCAATTTTTGGAGGCATAAAAATTCAAGTACTGATGTCGCTTGGCCTTGTTTTGCTCATTTCCTTAGAATCTCTTTCTTGACCTTTCGATCCATGGTGACTATAATGAGCATGTGTTTTATGAGCTTTTGGCTGCTCATAAAACACTTTCATTGTCCAATCACTTCATCAGTTACTTCCATCATTAACCAGAATGGCCAGCTGTATTTGCAGTTGGCCATTCTGGTTTTATTTGCTTCCATGTTTTTACAGACTCCAGCCACGGTACATTTCTTCTTTATTATCAATGCATTTTTTTACACCATGCCTCTATCCTTCAGGCATGAAAATCTGCTATACTTTTTATGTTGCTCCCTCCAATCTGGCAACAGAAAGGAGGTGTTTCTACTTTGGAGATACTCACTAACTTTTTCCTCTCCGTTATGGCAGGTGTAATTAGCTACTACATCTGCAAATGACTGAACGGCAGATGACGAGCAACCAGCCTAAGAGGCAGCTCTCTATAAAAAGCAAAACCCCCACGGTGTCCAGACCGTGGGGGTTTATTGTTCCTACTTGGAACTCACTAACTTTTTCAGCTACGTTAAGTATAACATGTCTGCAAATCCGATTCAAGCTTTATATAGCATATTCGCTTATTTTTTATGCCACCGAAATTAGGTGAGAAATTTCAAATTTACACAACATAATCAAACAACTTAATTTCTGTAATCTTTCCGTTATGAGTTGCAAATACCAGCCATTTTCCTTCTTCATGATAAGAAATATACCCGCGGTCATTTTTCCAGGGTTCTCCGTAGGCTTGTTCAATAGCGTCAGCATCCATGCCTACTGTTAGTCCAGCCGGTGTAGTCAAGCCGTTATTGTCCGTTGAAAAGATACCAGTCACGACATTGGTATTGGCATCAAAAAAGATGTAAAACGATGACCCGTAGGCATAGCTATAACTGTATCCGCCCTCAGCATTAGGTACTTTATCCGAAATGTGTGTCGGTTCTCCGTAAATAGATTGTACGTAGTCCGCCGATAAACCAATGGTGATACCACCAATCGCAAATTCTGAATCAGGAATGGCAGCAAAGACGCAAGAGGCCGTCGTTGTAAGACAGCCTCTTGTTCTATTAAGCGGTACATTCCCTATTTCGGTGTAACGGCTACGACGCGGACAGGCAGTCCGGTCGCGCCTTCGATATTGGGCCAGGCTGCCAGGAGGATGGCGCCGGCAGGCGCTACTCTGTCGAGGTTATCCAAGAGCTCGATTTGGACGTGGCCCTGGCTGAGGACGTAGCGTTCGCAGATGAGGTCCCCTGCTTCAGCCGCAACGGCAGAGGCATCGGTATCAAAGGTTTCGTGGCCGTTGGCTGCGGCGTGGCGGACTTCATAGATGTATTTCAAGGCTTCCAAAGACCAGCCTGGCGCATTTTCATTGCCCTCTTCATCGAAACCGCAGAGCTTGTCGTTGTCCGGCCAGTTCTTGGCCCAATCTGTCCGCAGGGCGACAAAGGCGCCTTCCGGGATGTCGCCATAAGCGGCTTCATAGGCTTTGATGTCGTCGACGGTGACGGCGTAATGGACGTCTTTGGCTACTTTTCCGCTGATGTCAATGACGACTAAGGGATAAGCCATGTGCTGGACGCCGAAGCCATCTGACAGTGCTGTCCCTTTGGCAAAATGGCCTGGGAAATCAATATGCGTGCCGAATTGGCCGGGGAATTTAAATGTCTGGATCAAACATTCCAGCATGGGATTGCCCCAATCGAAAACGGTTTTCCCGATTTCTACGGAGCCTTCAGGCATGCCTGACCAATACGGGCTGTCGTTGTTCAGTCGATGGCTGAGTTCTACCCATTCGTAATCGGATTTCAGTTGTTGTAAGAGATTCCATAATGCATGTGCTGCCATAAGGACACTTCCTTTCTTGATTCAAAGATTCCATGTTTCTAATACGGACATCATGGCCCTTTTTTCAGCCGTCGCATCTTCTAAATGGAAAACAGCGAAACGGTTGCCACTTTCGGGAGTATAAATTTTCTTCATGACAGGATATCCCGGTTGGGCCAGTGCTTCTTGTGCCAGTTCATCCCCTTGTTCAAAAACGGCTTTGCCATAATAACGGAAAAAGAGTTTTCCTTTTCCCATAAGTCCACAGATTTCTACATAAGGATTTTCTTGCATTTGACGATAGACTTCTTTCATAGCGCCGACGCCAAAATAGTTCACCCCATCTTTCAGCATGTGGAAACTAATAGGGCGCGATTTGGGGCGGCCAGCTTCTATGGTATTCAAAAAGAAAGCACCACTCTCATCAACACAAGCGTTTAACCAATCGTTAATTTTTTTTGCAATGATTTGTTTTTCGGGCATATCATTTTGTGGGATTATGTGGGATAATATTGATTTCTTGTATTCCGATAACTTACGATGCCATAAGTCTGCATCGGCTTGTGTAATGGGACGGATGACCCGGCAGGGATTCCCGGCTGCGACGACATGGCTGGGAATATCATGGGTTACGACGGAACCGGAACCGATGACGACGTCATCGCCAATAGTGACACCGGGATTGATGACGACATTACCGCCAATCCAGACGTCTGAACCGATAGTGACCGGTTTGGCGTATTCCAGGTTGGTATTGCGGACTTCGGCGTCGATAGGATGACCCGCCGTATAGATACTGACGTGAGGTGCCAAAAAGACGTTGTCGCCAAAGGTGACGTAGTTTTCGTCCAAGATGGTCAGCCCCGTATTGGCGAAGAAATGACGGCCAAAGCGGATGCGGTCGCCATGGTCGAAGTAGACCGGTGCCAACAGCACCATGTCATCTGGCGCCTGGGCAAAACAGCGTTTCAGTTCTTCAAAAGCCTGACGGTCGTTCAAATCGTCAGAAGCATTGAATTTCCGCTGCGCCGCATGAACCCGCTGGAAGCTGTCATCGTGGACATTGAACGGGTCGTACAGCTCCTGGCCAATCATGCGGTCCCACTCTTTCTGATTCAATAGTATCCTACTCCCTTCTCTTATATGCGATGCTATCCTTGAATCCGATACCATAGCTGCATTTCAAAATCGTTGGGAATCCCCGGTTCTGACATGAGCTGGCCGAAGCCTACGACGATGCGCGTCATGGTTTGGCGAAAAGCTTTTTCTAAAGGCATTTGCTTCACTTTATGGAGATACCACGATTCATGAATGGAAAGACACATCCCCGATTTCAGCAACAACAGACGGGCATCATGGGCCGCCTGTTCTTTCTCCGGATCTCCCTGCGTATCCGCCTTTGCCGCTTCCAAGAGCTCCCGTTGTTCGTCTGGCGAAAGGTGGCTGCGGAACATATGCTGAGCCAGGCGCCGGAACCATGCATAGTCTTCTCCGGCATCGGCCAACAACCGCGTCATGAGCTGCTCCGAAGCCCTATCTTCTAAAAAAGCCTGCACACAGGCCAATTCCTGATTTTCCAAAGACAATCGTATCACCTCACCGATTACGCATCACGCTTTACAAATAGCCGATAGATAGCTTTTATAAAAACATTCTACATGAAAGTAGGAAATTCCTGCTTTCCCCTGCCCTTCTTCTGGATATACTTCAGCATAAGCTTTCTATGTAAATAAAAGTCCATCAACCAGGCCCTGGCTGATTTGAAAGCTGACGGGACGTATACCAGGCTCTATCAAAAATGGTTCGGCGTCGATCCGACAGCGGAAGAATTGCAATAAATGCCCGTCAAGCCATCCCTTTTTTAGAACGCCTGCGTCTCCGGGGCAATCTGCTCGACGGAGTCCCTCTGGATAACGGCGGTACGCTGCGTATCGAAATCAACTGCGTCCATGAAGCCCTTCCCGATTCCCTGCCAGACGATCAGGCCGACAATCGTATCCTCAAGGTCTGCCGTCATCTGCAGCAGTGCCAGCCCATCCTGGTCACGAAAGACCTGGTCCTGCGATTGAACGGTCGCTGCTGGCCCTCGATGCGATTCAGCGCCTATAGACTCATTTCTTCAGATATTGACTAGAAATGGCAGGATTCCACGAGCAGAGTCCCGCCGTTTTTTCAAAGCGCCATTTCTGTCGGACGTCGGGATATTTGTCATGATCCACTTCGCTGAGGAACATGTCTAGAGGCCGGATGAAGTCGCGGTATTCGCCATATAAGGTCTTATAGACGACGTAAGTCTCGCCCGTTTCGGCGTCGTCGGCTAAATCGAGGATGCGGTACATATGGTTCTTGAAATGGCGCCACGTTTCGCCGGGCCTGGGCAGGTCGCGGCCGAGGACAAAGGCCGTCAGAGCCGCAAAGGACGGCAGGAAGGGTACGGCGTCGGCCCAATCCTCGTCGACGAAGCCTTCGTCGCTCATCTGCTGGATCAAGGCCTTCATAGGCTGGTAATAGCCGTCGAAGTCGAGGAAGGCAAAGCGCCCTTCCATCTGATGCAGTTTCACCTGGCTCATGACCTGGCTGATTTCTTCCAGCGTCCCGATACCGCCGGGAAAGGCCAGGAAGATATCGCCTAAATCCATCATCTGCTGCTTGCGTGACGTCATATCCGGCGTCACGATCAGTTTCGTCAAGCCTTCATGCTGTAATTCCTCATCCATGAAGAACTGCGGTTCCACGCCGATGACTTGGCCTCCGGCCTGCAAGGCACCGTCAGCCAGTTTCCCCATGAGCCCGGTCCGGCTGCCGCCGTAAACGAGGGTGTGCCCGTGGCAGGCAATCCAGGCCCCTAACGCATAAGCATAATCAGCATAACAAGACCGGTTCCCACAGCGGGAGCCGAGATAAACGGTAATATTCATAGATAGATTCCCTTCTTTCCCCAATATTTATACTACATAAGTATAGCGTGAAATTCGCATAAATGCTATATATTCATTAGATTCGCTTCAACAAGTTGATATCTTATAACAAGCATGATAAACATACCCACCAAGGGATGTTTATCCATTTTACCTATCCGAATGCGATAGGTGGCGGGAAATATCCTTTTATTTTTTGTGGTACCACCTTGAAAAATTTTTTTCTTATTCAAAAAATTTTCACAATATGTTGACACCGTCATACTCCTCCCCTTATTCCATTTTTCACATCTTGTGATATAATTATGGATAGAATAAGGTTCCCGCATGGCCGGAATGCCGTCGCTATTTATTAGCGGCTTGCGCCGGATATACAGGGAACCTTTTTATATTCCCCTTCACTTATAACAAGGGTATGTCAAGAATTTTGTGTAATTTTTTTAGAAATCTTTGTCGTATTTTTCCATCAGAGGGCCAAGCCGTTCATCAATGAGCAGCTGGTTTCGGATTACCGCCCAATTGGCTAGGCGATGTGAATCCCATTTCTTGTAGAGTTCCAAGATTCGAAGGTAGAAGATTTTAAAAACAGCGTCTTCATTATGCATTTATGCTTTCAATAGCGTTAGTCGTGTACATTATCTTGCGTACGGCACTGCCGTAATTAAAAAGCTGCTCGACATGTTGGAAGTTGTTCTCCCAGACGGCGCCGGGATATCCCTGCCTGTAAGTAGCGATTGGGTTATTGGGAGCGTTCATATTTTATAAGCCTACTATAGAAAAATGCATCGGCAAAATAATTGCCTCAATGCAATTGCTAGAACGCACGTATAAGAAGGAAAATCAAAGGCCTAGAAGGTATGACGGACAATTTGGATTCATCGTATTGATTAATAACCAAATTGTTGTTATTAATTCTTTGAAAAAAGAATAACACCCCCTAGAGGCATTACAATTGGCACTTCAACGATACATGATATGATTAATAAATACGGCTTAAATATAACGCGTATTCGACACAAGGACCAAAAACATATTTATATATATTCCCAGGATGGTGCTGATTTAAGCTTTTTTTATTAATAATACCGGTACTGTATAGCTATTGAGGCAAACATCCCATTAGATTAAAGACAAAGACGATGGTGCATTGGGTACACCTGTTCCTTTATTGAATTTGCATATGTAGAAAACGGTAATAATAACACGATACTTTATCGCCTCACCCTACTATCTCGTGACGATATTTTATGAGGTTGATGAAAAGCATCATCATTATTTTTTCTAGTCTTTTCTAAAACAAAAATGTCAATACTATTTTAAATAATAATTTCCATTTTAGAAAAATACATTGTTTTCTGTTTTAGAAACATTTACAATGGGCGATATAAAGAAAGTTTCTAAAAAAGAAAAATATAAAGAGGTGATATTTATGGATGTTGGGAAAAGAATCGCAAAGTTGCGGGAAGCAATGGGAATGAACCAGCTGGAATTTGCCAACAAGGTTCATATTAACAATAGCGTCATGAATCGAATTGAAAAAGGTATTCGCCCAATAAGAGACGATGAATTACTTGCTATATCAAAATGCCTAAATGTATCTGTTGATTACTTGCTCGGAAATTCCACCTCCAAAGAGATTCCAACTTCCAATCTTTTGCCTCTTACCTCTAAGGATGAACGTGACATAGCTCGCGATCTTGAAAATATGATAGAGTCCCTGGATGATTCTGCTGCTATGGGGAATACTGAGGATGATGAAGATAGAGAGCTATTACGCGTTTCGCTGGAAACAGCGATGAAAATAGCCAAACGAACGGCAAAGAAAAAGTTCACACCAAAAAAGTATATGAAATAGTTTATCTTTGTCCGTTACAGCGCTTTGTTTGTACGCACAAGCTTGGACACTCTATTTGCCATGCAAATTTAAATACTCAAAAATATGCTGGCATCGACAAATTACATTGAACGAGAAGCTAGAACATTTGCCGTTGAGTTATTGTTGCCAGATGATTTCAGTCTGGAATACCCCGATTACTCGCTTGAAAGTCTCGAAAAAATGGTCGGCATACCTGCTAATTTGCGTCTGCTAAAAAGAGTTCGATAGATAAAAGCAAACTATTCCTTGCGAAATAAAAAGAAGGTGTTGAACTATGTTCATCCCTATATGGGTTATATTTTGTTTTTTCCTTATTGTAATTTACATGATGCACCAACGAGGCAAAGAAATAGATCGTCTAAATAATACCCTTTTTAATAAAAAAAGCGAATTATCAAAACAAGAACGTCGAATTTCCGAAAAGGCCGCTAATTTAGAGTCTTATGTAAATAAAAAAATAAATTCCTTGGTTGTGGAAAGAACAGAAATTGCAAATGAAAGGAAAAAATGGGAACAAGAAAAAGGTCTAATTATAAATTTTGAAAATTCATCGATATCTAAATTCCCGTTCATCGCAGGTGTATTAGCTGATTATAGGACAGCTAGAGATAGTTCTTTAGTATGGCAATTGGAACATAAAAAGCGCCCTGCATTAAAAGCGGCTGAAGCCGTACAAAAGGTTAAAAGAGAAAAAAGAGAAATATTACAAGAGGCTTATGCCTACAAGTGGGAGTTGTCTTATCTAAAGAGTCTCTTGCCATGGCTTGATGAACTTTCTGATGACATAATCATTTCTTCCGACCAATCTTATAACCAAGTTGATTCAAAAGTGGACGATGAAGCAATTAGGTGGTTGTCCCCAGAAGAATATAACAAATTACCAGATGTAGAAAAATATCAAAGAGCCTTAGATCGATATATGAAACGCCCAAAGAAAAGTAGTTGGGAAGCCGGTCAAGAATATGAACGGTATATCGGCTATCTCTACGAAAGTGAGGGATTTCACGTTACCTATTTTGGAGCAAGTAAAGGATTGCATGATTTGGGCAGGGATTTGATTTGCAAAAAAGAAGGCTCTATTCATATCGTGCAATGCAAACGTTGGTCCACTAAAAAACAAATCCATGAAAAGCATATAAATCAACTCTTTGGTACTACAGTCATGTACTATCTTTCGGAAATATCAGAAACACATACTGCTGATGGTTTTTATCAAGCTCTTACCGATAAGAAGATTGTACCGGTCTTTGCCTCAACAACTGGCTATTCAGAAACAGCCCTGCAATTTGCAAAATCGTTAGGGGTAATATGCAAGACAAAAGCAATGGGGGCATATCCAGTAATAAAATGCAATATAAATCAATCAACACACGAACATATTTACCATCTTCCGTTCGACCAACAATACGACCACTGTATTATTTCTAAAGAACAGGGAGAATTTTATGCACTGACTGTTCAAGAAGCTGAAGATGCTGGATTTAGGCGGGCTAAACGCTGGCATGGAAATCATTAAACACACACAAAAGAAACCATCATTTCCACCTCTCTTGGTTTTACCAACGAAACGAGAAAGAAGGCCGCTCAAAACGTCGATACCATCTTTACGAAATGATTTTTGACGACCCTATTCGAGCAGCTATAAAGTGCATTACTAAGCCATTATTTCTTTATACGATTATAGCATAAACTATATTATATCATATATTTAGGGGGATTTTTCGTTATGATTTTCGTTGCCATGATTCTGTTAGGTTCCGTCATCGGCTTTGTCGGGGCGGGCGGAGCCGGCGTCACGATTACGCTGCTGACGGTCGGTTTCGGTGTTCCCGTCCATACGGCCCTGGCCGTTGCCCTGGCGGCCATGACTTTTACCATGATTTCCGGGACGGTCAGTCATTACCGGGAACATGAAGTCGATGTGAAGCCTGGGGCCATCATCGGCGGCAGCGGTATGATAGGTTCGATTGCCGGCGCCAATGTATCCAACATCATGCCGTCGGAACTGCTGGCGACGATGACGTCGCTCATGCTCATCGCTTCCGGCCTGATTCTCTATGTCCGCCTCTACCAAGACGCCTGGCTGACTCATCATTTTCCCGTACGAACGACAGCCCTAACGGGCAAGAAACTCTATATATACGGCATCTTCACGGGCCTCATTACCGGTTTTCTGTCCGGCGCCTTCGGCATCGGTGCCGCGGCCTTCATCCAGCTGGCCCTGATGGTCGTCTTCGGCATTTCCCTGCTCCACGCTATCGGGACCTGCATGATGATCGTCCTGCCTATTTCGGCTGCCGGCGGCTTGAGCTACTTGTTCAATGGCCGCCTGGACCTGTGGATTTTCGTCCAGACCCTGCTGGGCCTGAGCATCGGCGCCTATATAGGTGCAAAGTTCACGCACTTAGCCCCTAAGCCCCTGCTCAAGGCAGCTATCGTCGCCATGCCGACCCTTGGCGGCATCATCATGGTCCTCTTCGGCCGCTAAGCCTGCTGATGGCGGTGCCAGCAGTAGCAGATCAGGACCGTCAGGACGACCCAGAACATCAGCCGCCCGCTGTGCTGGCTGAGGTGGATGAGGTCATGGCCTAAAAGGACTTCGATGACGACCCGCGGGACCTTACCGACAGCCGTCGCCAGGAAATGGTCTTTCTGGCTGAGGTGGCTGACGGCGGCGATAGCCGTAAAGGGGACGTTGGGGATATACGGAATGGACCGGGCCATGGCCAGCGTTGAGAAGCGGCTGTACTTGTCGAGCTGATTCCGCAAGTGATGACGGGAAATGACGTGGATGGCCTGGCGGCGCAGGACAGTCCGCAAGATGAGGAAGCTCATTTCCGTCCCCAGGACTTCGCCGACCCAGGAAATAATAAGGCCCGGCACGAGGCCGAAGATGGCTCCGTTGACAGTCAGAAAGGGAATCGACGGCAAGCCGGTCATGTCGGTGACAGTGATCATGAAGATACTGATGAGAGCGGCATAGATACCAAAAGAAGAAATATACTCGATGAGGCCGTCGACATCACCGGCCAGGCTCAGGCGGAACAGTTCCTGATATAAGTCAGGGATGACCCATTGGACGCTCCAAAAAGCCAGGAATAAGCCCAGACAGACTGCGCCTTTCATCACTTTGTCCCATAAAGGACCATTGCGAATAGCCATAGATATCCCCTTCTCTCACCCTTGATAATTCTATTGTATACCTAAAAAGGGCAGATTCACAAGTGTTTGTTGTAAACTGCCCAAAGGAGGTTTAAATATGACAAAAATACCGGATGCACCGAATTTTTTTATCGGCCGCAGTGAAGCCATTGCCCAGAATGATAAATTATCCAGCAAGGCCCGGCAGAGCCTGTATACGGCCCGGGCTGCCAATACGGTCGATGCCTACCGGTCGGACTGGAATGACTTCTGCGACTGGTGCAGCTATCACCAGCTGTCGTCGTTCCCGGCCGAACCGGAAACCATCGTCAATTACATCAACGACCTGGCCGATAACGCCAAGGCCAATACCATCGCCCGGCGCATCAGTGCCCTGACCGAGAATTTCGACGCCGCCGGTCTCAAAGAGAATCCCTGCCGCTACCCCATCGTCAAGAACGCCCTGCGGGGCATCAAACGCATGAAAGGAACCATCCAGCACGGCAAGGCGCCGATTCTTTTCGACGACATCAAGGAAATGCTGACCTATCTCGAAGGCGACGAAATCCAGCAGGTCCGCGACAAGGCCATCCTGCTGGTCGGCTTCTACGGAGCCCTGCGCCGGTCGGAACTGGCCGGCATCGACGTAGAAGACCTGAAATTCACCCGCCTGGGCCTGCTCATTACCCTGCGCAAATCGAAGACGGACCAGTTCGACCAAGGCCAGATGATTGCCATCCCCATGGTCAAAGACAAGGACCTCTGTGCCGTCACGGCTTTGCAGAAATGGCTCGATGTCAGCGGTATCACGACAGGGCCGGTCTTTCGGGGATTGACGAAAGGGCATCATGTTCGTAAAACTCGGATTTCCGATAAATCTATCGCCCTCATCGTCAAGCACTATGCCGGGCTCATGGGCATGAACCCCGACGATTACGGCGCCCACAGCCTGCGCCACGGCTTTGCCACGTCGGCGGCCCAGCATCACGTCGAAGAACGGCAGATCATGCGTCAGACCCGGCATAAGTCCCAGGCCATCGTGCGCCGCTACATCGACGAAGCCGACCGCCTCATCGACAGCCCGATTTTAAAGATTACCGAAGATTCTCACTAATCCACCAGCTGCCGGGCCAGCGCCGTCCGCACCTGTTCGGCCCTGCCCGGTGCCACGGGCAGGCGCAGGACCTGGCCCGGACGGATATCGCTGGTGCCGGTCAGGCCGTTTTCTTTCAAAATCGAATCCATGACCTGGCGCACGTCCGTATCATCACCGGCTGCGACAGAGGCCAGCTGCCAGACGGTCTGCCCCGGTTCGACGGTGACGGAAACGAATTCCTGCGAAGGCTGGTAACTCCAGCCGATCTGCGTACACATAAAGAGGGCCAATATGGCCAAGACGACATATTTCATGGCAATCACTCCTGACTTTGAAACGAACGTTCTTGGAACGAATTTTCTTAGAACAACCGTTCGTTGATGGTTTTATTATATCGTCGAACGATTGTTCTTGTCAAGATATTTTGAACAAACGTTTGATTTTTTTTATGAATTTCGGTATAATGAAGGTAGCTTATACTGGAATTGCTATAACTTTCCAAGACTGGAGTGATATATATGATTAATAATGAAAAAATGCTGACGACTCGTCAGAAACAAATCTTAGAATACATCCGCACTTGCGTCCATAAATTCGGCTATCCCCCATCGGTGCGGGAAATCTGCAAGGAAGTCGGCCTGAGCTCGACGTCGACAGTCCACGGTTATCTCCACCGCCTGGAAGATCTGGGCTATATCCGCCGCGACCCGGCCAAGAACCGGACCATCGAACTCCTCGACGAAGGCTCGTGGCGGTCCAAGAAGATCGTTCCCCTGCCCCTGGTCGGCCAGGTCCGGGCCGGCGCCCCTATCTTTGCCGAAGAATGCGTGGAAGACGTCTACCCCTTCCCGGCCGACTTCATCGGCAATGACGACTGCTTCATGCTCGTCGTCCAGGGGGACAGCATGAAGAACGCCGGTATCCTCGAAGGCGACCAGCTCATCGTCCGCCGCCAGGAAACGGCAGAAAACGGCGAAATCGTCGTCGCCCTCATCGGCGAGGAAGCGACGGTCAAGCGCTACTTCCACGAAGCCGACACGATCCGCCTGCAGCCGGAAAATGACGAATACGAACCGATTTATACCCGGGATTGCCAAATCTTAGGCAAAGTCATCGGCCTATACCGTCGGTATTAAGGAGGCCTTCTCATGTCTGATTTCTCGGTGGTCCTGCCCAATGACCTTCCCTTATTTTCCGGCATCAGCCAGGAAAAAAGGAAGGCTATGCTCGCCTGCCTGGGCGCACGGGTCCGGACGGTCCGCAAAGGAGAATTCCTCGTCCTGGCCCAAGATGAAGTGAACTACATCGGCATCGTCCTCAGCGGCGAGATCCATATGATCCACGAAGACCGCTGGGGTGACAAAGCCGTCCTGGCCATTATCCGCAGCGGCGGTCTCTTTGGCGAAACCTTCGTCTGCGGTACCGTGCTCCAATCCATCGTAACCTTCCAGGCCGTCAAGAACACGCAGTTCCTGGTCCTCCCCTTCCAGAAGGTCCTGCATATCTGTACCAATGCCTGCCCGTTCCATTTTCAGCTCATTGAAAACATGCTACGCCTCATGGCTGACAAGAACGCCCAACTGCTGACCAAGCTGGAAGTCGTTTCCAAGAAAAAGCTGCGCAAGAAACTATTGACCTACTTCTCATTCCAGTCTGAACAGGCCGGCAGCCAGACCTTCACTATCCCCCTGACCCGGACCCAGCTGGCTGACTATCTCTGTGCCGACCGCACGGCTGTCGCCAGGGAACTGGCTCACATGAAAGACGAAGGCCTCATCGAAATAGACCAGCAGCGGGTGACGCTGTATTGAAAAAAGGCGCTGTCACATGAAGACAGCGCCTTTTTTAGTGGTTAGCAGTTAGTGGCTAGGGGTTAGCAGATGGCTTTAAATTTACAGGTTTTCTTTGCAAACTACAAGCTCTGTGCTACAAACTATAAGGCAAAGGGACCTCGCATGATGGCAAAAACCATCGTGTGAGGTCCCTTTTCTGTAGGGGCTCGCACGTGGCGAGCCCGCTCCGAGATATGTCCTATCATCCCTGACGGGCGCCCCACGTGGCGACTCCTACAATTCACGGACTACTATAAAGAAAGAGCAACCTCTCAGTCAGCTTCGCTGACAGCTCTCCTATAAGGAGAGCCACGAGCACGAGCCAAGAGCCACTAATCACTAGCCACGAACACGAACCACTAATCACCAATCTTCTTCGCTGCGATGCCGTAGGGAATGGACAGGAAGAGGACGGCACCGACGATGTTGCCCAAGGTGACCATGAACAGGTTATAGAGGTAACCGCCGACGCTGACGGCCGTACCGGCGGGATTCAGCAGGCCCAGGGTCAGGACGGTCATGTTGGCTACGCTGTGTTCAAAGCCACAGGTAAAGAAGGCGTAGAGGCACCAGAAGACCATGATCAGTTTGCCGCTGTCCGATTTGCAGCGGAAGCCGCACCAGACGGCCAGGCAGACCAGGACGTTACAGAGGATACCTCTGAGGAAGAGGACCAGCGGCGGCAGGCTCATCTTCATGGCAGCGGCATTGGCCAAAGCCTGGCCGACGCCGCCAGCCGTGCCGGCAGCACCATAGAAGAGCAGGGACAGGACGATGGCGCCGAACCAGTTGCCCAGGTAACAGACGACCCACAGGCGGATGACGTCCGTCAAGGTGACCGTCTTCGACCGCCAGCCATTGTAGAGGACAAAGGCGTTACCCGTGAACAGTTCCGCCCCGGCGATGATGACCAGACTCAGGGCGATGCCGAAGGACAGGCCCATGGCGATCTTAGTCATGGGAATGGCTCCCAAGGTCCCGCTGACCGTAAAGGACAGGAGGATGCCAAAGCCGATATAGGCACCGGCTAAGGCCGACAACAGGAAGTATCCCAAGGGATTCTTCTTCAAGAGGCCTACTTTCGCAGCTGCCCCGGCCGCGGTCGCAGCGTATTCGTCGTTGTACATAGACTCCTCCTTATTTCAGCGGCAACGGTTTCTGGAATACATCCAGATCGGCCGGATTTACGTCTTTGCCGACGTAGAACGGTTCCGATTTCAAGCCGACATAGCGGATACCGGACCAGTTGAGAGGACGGTAGATTTCCGCCTTCTTCGGCAGATGGACGTCCTGGAGGATGAACTTGATGAATTCTTCCGGACCCGTACGGTCTACCATGTAGCCGATATGTTCCTTGCCACCCGGAGCGGTCGGGTCGATATATTTCTTGGCAAACGCATAGACGTTGGAGATAATCTTCACGACGCTGTCTTCATCGGCCCATTTGATGAAATCGACGCCCATGCGCGGGTTCTTTTTGCCTGTACGGCCCAAAAGGGTGATACGGAAATACTGTTCCTTGCTGCGCGTCCAGGCACGGTTCGGGCAGGCCCAGACACAGACGCCGCAGCCGATGCATTTTTCGACATTGCGGACAGGACGGAAATTCTTCATCTGCAAGGCTTCGACAGAGAGCTGTTTGCACTTGCGGACGCACATGCCGCAGCTGACACAGCGGCTGGCATCGAACTGAGGTTCCGTCATGCCCATGACGCCGAAGTCATGCATGCGGATTTTGTCGCAGTCGTTGGGACAGCCTGTAAGGGCGACTTTGACGTGCAGGTCGTTCGGGAAAATAGCCTTTTCGATCCGTTTCGCCAGGGCCGTCGTATCGTAGTTGCCAAAGGGGCAGACGCGGTTGCCGACGCAGGCCATGACATTTCGGGTACCGGACGCTTCAAAGCCAGCGCCTCGTTCGCTCTGATTGATGTCGAGTTCATCGATGATCGGTTGGAGAGCCTTCTTTACTTCTTCAACTTTTTCAAAGGGAATCCCCATGATTTCAAAGCCCTGACGGATGGTCAGATGGATTTCGCCATTGCCGTACGTTTCGGCAATATGCTGGACCTGGCCCAGGACCTTGGCATTCAGGGAACCGCCGGGTACACGTACACGGGCTGAAGCCATATTACGATTTTTTGTTACCCGGAAAGCGTATTTCTTTAACTTACCGCAATTCATATCCATAATGTATCAGCCTCCTAGTCGATCAATGTACGAAGTTCGGTGTATTTGAATACCGGCCCGTCCTGGCAGACGTAGACTTTGCCAATGCGGCAGTGACCACATTTGCCGAGACCGCAGCACATTTTGCGCGATTCAGAGAGCCAGATTTTTTCTTCATCGAAACCGAGTTTAATCAATTCCTGGATGGAGAACTTGATCATCATCGGCGGACCGACGACGACGGCGATGGCGTTGTCGAAGTCCTTGAGGGGCAGTTCCGGGATATACTGGGTGACCAAGCCGACATGGCCGTCGTAATCCCCTTCTTCCGGAGCCTTGTCGACAGTGCAGATGAAGTTCATGCCGTCGTCAATCCAGCGCTTGAGGTCTGCTTTGAAGAGGATGTCTGCCGGCGATTTGAAACCGGAGATGACAGTCAGGCTCTTGCATTCGTCCATGTGGTCGGCGAAGTAGTCGATGACGCCGTGGACCGGAGACAAGCCGGAGCCGCCTGTGACCAGGACGATTTCCTTGCCTTTGAACATATTGACGTCGAAGCCGTTGCCATAAGGCCCGCGCATGAAGAAGTGGCCGCCGACATAGTTTTCAAAGATTTCATCGGTCAGGCTGCCGACTTTACGGATGGTGAAATCCAGGGAATGGTCGGTAATGCCGCTGACGGAAATGGGCGCTTCACCGTATTTCGGGATAGAGATTTCAAAGAACTGGCCCGGTTTGACCGGATGTTCTTTGCCGCGGTCATAGGACATACGGAAGGTATATTCCACATCAGCATGTTTAATGACTTCTAAGATTTCCGAACGGAACGGTAAATATTCGTTATTCATTCTCTGTGACCTCCTTCATGCCTTCCGGCAGTTTGACATTGATGCAATGGCTGAGCGAAATGTATTCCGGACAGATGGCATCGCAGCGGCCGCAGCCTACGCACATCTGGAAACCGGAACGCTGTTTAAATTCCAGCGTCTTATGGAGCACTTTGAAGCGCATCCGTTCGCCCGCCTTCTTGCGGAAGCAAAGGCCACCGGCAACCAGGGTATAGTCGTCGAACATACAGGACGTCTGTACACGGCGGCGTTCACCGGCTTTATGGTCTTCCGTGAAGAACACATCCTGCATGGACCAGCAGGTACAGGTCGGACAGGCCAGGGTGCAGCGGCCGCATTTGATGCAGCGCTTGTCGTATTCATCCCATACGTGGGATTTGGCGATAGCCGACGAGAGGTTTTCCGGAATGTGTACCTGGAGCTTGTTTTCCGTCACATGGTCCGGGACGACGTCGACTTCCGGTGCCTTGGCTTCGCTGACAGCTTTCCCAAGGACGTCATCTTTGACATCGAGGAAATACTGGCCATCTTTGACGTTCAAGGCGACATCGTAGTTATCGCTGGTATTGGTGCCCATGGAAACGCAGAAGCAGTTGTCGAATTCCTGGCTGCAGCCCATGAGGACGAATTTGACGCGGTCGCGGACGCGTTTGTAATAATAGTCTTCCGGACCGTTCTGGAGGTACATGTAGTCGAAGCGCTTGATGGCGTGCAAGTCGCAGCTGCGTAGCAAAATGATGGCACCCTTTTCCGGTGCTTCGGCTTCGGTGACAGTATTTTCATTGAAATAGAACAACGTCTGGCAGACGGGCAATAAAACGTCTTTCGCCGAATAGTCAGAGCGTTTGTCCCAAACGATTTCTTCCGGCTTAGTGATTTTGCCATAGCGTACGATATCCTGCATCGAAGACCGTCCTGTACCTGCAAACAGTTTCGGAGCGTAAATGTCATACGTATCCGACCATTTGGCAAAGACCGTGCTCAATGCATCTGCATTTAATTGATAGCCCATGCTGTTACCCTCTTTCTAAAGAAATATAAATGATAAATATGTCTGATAAACAAATACTTTTTTTCACATAGACTGTGGCGACTCATTAAGCCGCCCCGTTAGCCTTATGATAACAAGAGGGAAAGAAAAAAACCGTTGCCGTAGCAACAGTTTTTTCAATTTTTTTCTAAATACTATGCTTTTTTATCATCTAAAATCGTTATCGTTGAGGAATTTAAATACATCATACTTTTTCCCATAATCTTTTCAGGTCCTATGACTCATCATAACACTGTAACTTATTACAGGTAGTCCATGCTGTCTTTGCATACAGAAAAAGAGGCTGTCGCCTGAAGACAGCCTCTTTTTGAGTGTTAATAATCATTCAAAATCGTTGTGGAATTTAATCTTGCGATACGTTTCAAAAGTCATCCACTTGTCGAAGAGTTCGGCATCGGAGTTTTCCCCGGTCTTGGCGCAGTCCGCCTTGAAGGCAGCGAATTCCTGCGGCGAATGGACGTTGATGGCAAAGCCGCGGCCGTTGACTAAAGGCTGTTCTGTATAGGCATAGCCATCGAGGGCCAGGATGTTGGCGACTTTGGCGTCGCGGATTTCGACGGCAACCTTGTCGCGGAGGATGAGGATGTCGAAGTTATCCGGATAGGCATAGGTTTCGCCTTTCGTCGGGATCGTATCGCCGATGTGGTACTGGTGGAAGGCCGGTTTGGCCTTGGTGATATTGAGGCTCTGCATGCCGTAGAAGAAGTCTTCAAAGACGTCGCCGCGAGCCTTCAGGGAGCCGTTGACGAAGGTGTGGTCGGCGTTGGTGTCGTTAACGTCGATGACGACGCCGCAGGCCGAGGTCATATTGGTGACGCGGTCGATGAGGATGAGTTCGCCCAGGACCTTGTGATGGCTGAAGGTATCGACGACAATCGGTTCCTGCAGGAAGAGCGTGCAGACGGCGATTTCGTTCTTCGTAAGGCTCGAAGCGCGTTTCTTTTCGCCTGTATTGACGTCGATGGTGTAGTCGATATCGGTGAGGACGCCGACGATTTCCTTGGTCCCCAATTTGACGACGTATTCCTTGCCGACAGCCAGGTCCTGGTCATCCATCCAGAGCATAGTCGCCGTAATGCGCTGACTCAGGGCGACGTCCGTCCCCTTGGTGAAGACGCAGCCCCGGGATACGTCGACTTCGCGGTCGAGCTGGACGTTGACCGGCTGGCCTTTGACGGCCGAATCGACAGTATCGAAGCCGATGAGGATGGATTTGACCTTAGCTTCTTCCTTGCTGGGCAGAGTCGTAATCGTATCGCCGACGGCCAAGGCGCCGCTTTCGATCTGGCCCTGGAAGCCGCGGAAAGTGTGGTTCGGGCGGCAGACGCGCTGAATGGGCAGGTAAAAGCCTTCTTCTTTGTCTTCTTCGACGTTGACCGTTTCCAGATAGTCGAGGATGGTCGGCCCCTGGTACCAGGGCATATTGGCCGACGACTTGGTGACGTTGTCCCCTTCCGTCGCCGAGACGGGGATGAGGATGACGTTGGCCAGTTCCAATTCGTCGCGGAGCTTGGCAATCTGGGCCTTGATTTCTTCAAAGCGTTCCTGGCTGTAGCCGGCCAGGTCCATCTTGTTGATGGCGAAGATGAAGTAGCGGATCCCCATGAGGGCGCAGATGCGGGCATGGCGGCGGGTCTGGACCAGGACGCCCTTGGTGGCGTCGATGAGGATGATGGCCAAGTCGGCAAAGGAAGCGCCGACGGCCATGTTGCGCGTATATTCTTCATGGCCCGGCGTGTCGGCGACGATGAAGCTGCGGTTGTCCGTGCTGAAATAACGGTAAGCTACGTCGATGGTGATGCCCTGTTCCCGTTCCGCCATGAGGCCGTCCAGGAGCAGCGAGTAGTCGATGGCCCCGCCGCGGCTGCCGACCTTGCTTTCCAGTTCCAGGGCCTTCTTCTGGTCGGCGTAGAGCAATTTGGCGTCATAGAGCAAATGACCGATGAGTGTCGATTTGCCGTCATCGACGCTGCCGCAGGTAATAAATTTTAACAAGCCGTTTCCGTTTCTATCCATTTTAGAAATACCCCTCTCTCTTTCTGCGTTCCATGCTGCCAGCTGCTTCATTATCGATGACGCGGCTCGTCCGTTCCGACGATACGGCGCTCAAGGTTTCATCGATGATGGCATCCAGCGTATCGGCATCGGATTCGATGCCCCCTGTCAAAGGATAGCAGCCCAAGGTCCGGAAGCGGATCTTCTTGTGCATGATTTCTTCTCCCGGCTTGAGGCGCATGCGGTCGTCGTCGACCATGATGATGTTGCCGTCACGATAGACGCAGGGCCGTTCCTTGGCAAAGTACAAAGAGACGATGTCGATGTTTTCCCGTTTGATGTACTGCCAGATATCTTTTTCCGTCCAGTTGGAAATGGGGAATACGCGCATGCTTTCGCCTTTATGGATGTGCGTATTGTAGAGCTTCCACATTTCCGGGCGCTGGTTCTTCGGGTCCCAGGCCTGGGCTTCATTGCGGAAGGAAAAGATACGTTCTTTGGCGCGGGATTTTTCTTCGTCCCGGCGGCCGCCGCCAAAAGCAGCGGTGAAGCCGTATTTGTGCAGGGCCTGCTTGAGGGCCTGGGTCTTCATGATGTCCGTATAGGCTGCGCCGTAATCGAAAGGATTGACGCCCTGTTTGACGCCTTCCTGGTTGATGTATTCAATGAGCTGCAGGCCGTACTTCTTCATGGTTTCATCGCGGAAGCGGATCATTTCCTTGAACTTCCACGTCGTATTGACATGGAGGAACGGGAAAGGCGGCTTTTCCGGATAAAAGGCCTTCCGGGCCAGGTGAAGCATGACAGAACTGTCCTTGCCGATGGAATAGAGCATGACCGGCTTTTCACATTCCGCAGCGACTTCGCGGATGATGTAAATCGCTTCGGCCTCTAACTTGTCGAGATGCGATAATGCACACATAATATGAATCCCCCTATTGATAAAATGCAGTTTCCAGTTTATAGTCTGCAGTTTGCCGTAATGGGTGCTCTTTTACTACAAACTCGCTACTACAAACGGCAAACTAATTAATATGAATTCGCCTGTTTGCGGTCGACGGTAATGGTCTTTTCACTGCCGTCGGCCTTATGGATATGCCAATGCAGGTAGTGGCCGTCAGCAGTGACGTTCATCGTGCTGCCGCGGCCGCCCATATCGGCGCCGAGGTAGAAGTCGATGGCCTGGACCGGGCAGACTTTGACGCAGGATACACAGCCCCAGCAGTCCTTGGGATAATGCATCCAGGCCTTGCCCTGGCCGTTGCGGTCGATGAGGCTGCCCGGGCAGACGTCGATGCACTGGCTGCAGCCGATACAGCGTTCCTGCTTAATGCGTATGCTCATAAGTTTCCCCTCCTGGTACTAAATCGCGGTAGATCATGTGGACCTGGCCGTCTTCGTCCATGCGGGAATTGACGTATTTCAGCCAATCCGCACGCTGTTCCGGATAATCAAGGTTCTCTGCAAAGGAATGCCACCGCGTTTCCTTGCGGGCCCGCAGGTGGGCGATGAGGACCTTGCAGACCGTCAGCCGTTCGCGCAGTTCGTAGACGAAGAGCAGTTCATGGTAATCGCTGGCGCCGACGTGGGCGGCCAGTTCCATGAGCTGGTCGATTTTTTCATCGGCCAGGGCCAGCTGCTTTTCGTTGTACTGGTAATGGCTGCCGATGCCGCCGGCGTAGGTATCCATGACTTTCTGCATGGCTTCTTCCAGCTGTTCCACAGTGAAGAAACTGTCCGTCTCACCGAGGGCGGCGTTGTATTCGGCTACCTTTTCGGCGAGGATGGCTTTTTCCTGGGCTTCATCGAGGCCGGATGCATCGCTCAGGCCCTGGCGGACCATATCCTTGGCGGCGATTTCCCCTTCGACCAGGGCACCGGTGACGTATTTCTGCGGACAGCCGCCGGCGACGTCGCCAGCCGCATAGAGATGGCGGATCGTCGTCTGGCGGTTCGTGTCGACCCAGTAGCCGCTGGCCGTATGGCCGCCGACGACGTACGGTTCGGTTCCTTCGATTTCGACGTTCTGCTGACTCGGCAATTTCCCCGACTCGATCCATTTCAAAGTCTGGCTCGGCGCCATGTTGAGGTAGGCCTTGAGGAGCGATTCGTCCTGGGCCGGCGTGATGCCTTCCGTGCGGAGATAACAGGGACCGTTGCCGTCCAGCGTTTCCCGGACCGTGCCGTACAGGCGCTGGGACGTGGTCAGGCCGTATTTCTGTTCATATACGTCACCGCGGGCGTTGACCTGCTTGGCCCCGACGCCCTGGGCGATAGTCCCTGTCGGCGCGATGGTATCCTTGCAGCGCAGGGCGATGAAGCGCATTTCAAAGGTCGTCATTTCGGCCCCGGCCCGAATGCCCATGGCATAGCCGGCACCGGTGTTGAAGGGACAGTACCACATCTTGTGCCGGGAAAAACCGGGATTGTTGGGCCGATAGAGGCCGGCTGCGCCGCCTGTGGCACAGAGGACGGCTTTGGCCCGGATTTCATAGGCCGTGCCCGTGCGCATATCGAAGCCCAGGGCGCCGGCAATGGTATTGTCGCGGACGATGTAGTCGGTAATATTCAGATGGTTGATGACCTGGACGCCATCGAGCTTCTTGACGGCGTCGGCCAGGATGGTCTTGATATTTTCGCCGTTGATCTTGATGTTGCGCGTGCCGCGGGCGACGTATTCACCCTTTTCGTCCTTCAAGATGACCAGTCCCAGGTCTTCCAGCTTCCTGGTGACTTCGTTGAGGCCTTCGGACATGGTGAGGAGCAAGTCTTCCCGGACGATGCCGGCTGCGTCTTTCTTGGCGTAGTCGACGTAGAACTGCGGCGTATGGCCCTTGGTTATATAGGCATTCAGGGCATTGACGCCGGCTGCCAGACAGCCGCTGCGGCGGATATCGGCCTTTTCGGCGATGACCACGGACGCATCAGACAGGCTGCGGAGGGTCAGGGCAGCATAACAGCCGGCCGTCCCGCCGCCGATGATGAGGACATTCGTATGGATGATCTTCTCGCTGGTAATCTGCATAACATAGACTCCTTCGTTAAATATAGAAAACGTCGGCCGAGGTCATGGCGCTGTTTTCTTTTAAATATGTCTTGTCGCCGTCGAGGACGTACAAGCGGTAAATGAGGACCTGAACGGTCTCGCCGACAGACAGCGGCGGGTCGTCGAAGGAATATTCGCCGTGGATGGCCAGGCCCTTGATGCGGACGGTCACGTCGAGGTGGCTGCCGCGGAAAACGACGGCCTCGACCGTCCCTTCTTCAGCAGCGCTGATATACTGCTTCATCGTGCCGTGTTTGTAAATCTTGAGGAACTCCGGCCGGACGATGGCTTGTTTGCCCGCTCCGACTTGCAGGAATCCCGTGAGGATGTTGCAGTTGTCAATGACAACTGGAGTTCCGATAAATTGAGCCACAAAGGGCGTCCTGGGCTGGCGGTAAATATCCAGCGGCGTCCCGACCTGTTCGATATGGCCGTGGTTGGTGATGATAATTTCATCGGCCACTTCGACGGCTTCGTCCTGGTCGTGGGTGACGAAGATGCTGGTAATGCCGACGCGATGGATCGTATCCTTGAGCCAGTTGCGCAGTTCCTGGCGGACCTTGGCGTCGATGGCGGCAAAAGGTTCATCCAGGAGCAGGACCTGGGGATTCGGCGCCAGGGCCCGGGCAAAGGCCACGCGCTGGCGCTGGCCGCCGGAAAGCTGGTTGGGATAGCGCTTTTCCATGCCCGACAGGCCGACGAGGTCGATCATTTCCAATACGCGCTGGCGTATCTCCCCTTTCGGCCGCTTCTGGATTTCCAGGCCGAAGGCGACGTTGTCGTAGACGGTCATATAGCGGAACAAGGCGTAGTTCTGGAAGACGAAGCCGATGCCCCGCTTGGCAGCGGGAATGTCGTTGACCCGGCGGCCGTCGATGAAGATGTCGCCGCTGTTGGGATTCTCCAGGCCGGCCAGCATGCGCAGGATCGTCGTCTTACCGCTGCCGCTGGGACCGAGGAGGGCGACGAGCTTGCCCTTGTCGATGCCGAAGGAAACGTCGCGCGACGCGTGGAAGGACCCGTAATTCTTTTCGATGTGTTTCATTTCGACGTACATGAGCTTCACCTCCTTTATGACGTTTTATCGGCCTTGGCTTCGAGGAAAGTCCGGAGCAGCAGGACGATGATGGCTAATAAGACGAGCAGTGACGATACGGCAAAGGCCGCCGTAATGGCATCGGCCGACCCTGATTGGTAGAGGGCGTCGATTTCCAGGGGCAGCGTAAAAGTCTCGCCGCGCAGTTTCGACAAGGCGCTGACGGCACCGAATTCGCCCAGCGCCCGGGCCGTGCAGAGGACGATGCCGTAGAGCAGGGCCCATTTGATCTGCGGCAGGGTGATGCGGAAGAAAATCGTCCAGCCGCTGGCTCCCATGAGGGCCGCCGCTTCCTCTTCATCGCGCCCGTTGGTGCTGAGGACGGGGATGATTTCCCGGAAGACGAAGGGAAAGGTGACGAAAATCGTCGCCAAGATGACGCCGGGAACGGCAAAGACGATTTGGATATCCGTCCCCCAGTAGTCGTTGAGGACTTCGATCCACTGACCGATCCAGCCCATGCGGCCGAAGGTCATGATGAAGGCCAGGCCGGCGATGACCGGCGAGATGGAAAAGGGTATATCGATGAGGGTCGTCAGGAAATGCTTGCCCCGAAAGTCGAATTTGGAAATAGCCCAGGCCGCACCTAGGCCGACGATAGTATTGACGATGACGGCGGCGACCGTGGCGATCAGGGTCAGGCGCAGGGCCGACAGGACGTATGGCGTCGTCAGGGCCTGTACGTAGAAGTCCCAGCCTTCGGCCAGCGAGTTGGTGAGGACCGACACGAGGGGGACGATGAGCATGACCACGACGAAGACGACGCTGATCGTGAGCAAGACGATTTCTGTCTTACTGTGTTTCATAATGGCTCCCCTCCTCTACTGGACGCGCCGGGCCTGATGGACCTGGATCATATTGATAGAAAACAGTGTGATAAAAGCAATGACCAGCATGGCCAGGGCGATGGCCGTGGCGCTGGCGTAATCGACGTAATTGAGCTTCTGCATGATGACGTAAGAAACGACCTGCGTATGATGCTTGGCACTGTTGCCGGAAATGTAGATGACGCTGCCGTATTCGCCGAGGCCCCGGGCAAAAGCCAGGCCGAAGCCCGTCAACAGGGCCGGCCGCAGTTCCGGGAAGATGATGCGCCGGAAAATGGTGAACTGCGACGCGCCAAGCATGCTGCCCGCTTCTTCATACGTCGGGTCGAGCTTCTCCAGGACCGGCTGAATCGAGCGGACGACGAACGGGATGCCGACGAAGACCATGGCGATGGTCAGGCCGATTTTGGTATAGGCGATCTGGATGCCATAGCTGGCAAAGAAACTGCCGAAGAAGCCCGTATCGGAATAGAGCTTGGAAAGAGTGATGCCGGCGACAGCCGTCGGCAAGGCAAAAGGCAGTTCGATGACGCCGTTCAGGAGACGTTTCCCGAAGAAATCGTAGCGGACCAGGACCCAGGCCAGGATGAAGCCAAAGACGCAGTTGACCAAAGCCGCCAGGACAGAACAGGAAATGCTGGTGATGAAGGCGTTGCGGATGCCGCTGTTGGTGATGAGCTTGGCATAGTCATTGGCCGTCAGCTGCAGGGAGTGCGCCAGGACCGACGCCAGCGGGATGAGGATGAGCAGGGACAACATGGTAAGGGTCATGCCCATGGACAGGCCGAAGCCGGGAATAATCTGATTGCGCCCGCCGGAACGGGCAAAAAAGTGTTTCATCCGGCTCCCCTCCTATGCATCGCCGTTGACGTCGGCCATGATCTTATCGAACAAGGCGTCGTCGTTGAAAAATTTAACATACGCTGCCTCCCAGCCGCCGAAGTCGCTGATCTTGGTCAGCTTGACCTTGAGATCGAAGCGGTCGGCATAACGCCGGAGGATATCCGGATTAGACGGCCGGAAACCGTTCTTGGCGGCCAGTTCCTGGGCCTCATCGGAATAGAGGTAGGCCAGGTATTCATGAGCCGCCTCTTCATGACCCTTGCGCCGGGCCAGGCGGTCGACGACAGCCACGCTGGGCTGGGCCAGGATACTGATGCTGGGCACGACAAGGTCGAACTTATCGGGATACTCGCGCATCGAGTAAAGCGCTTCGTTTTCCCAAGCGATAAGGACGTCACCTTGTCCGTTTTCGACAAAGGTCGTCGTCGAGCCGCGGGCGCCGGAATCCATGACCGTCACATTGCGGTACAAGTCGGTCATGAAGGCCCGGGTCTTGATTTCATTTCCCCCGAAATGGTCAAGGCCCCAGCTCCAGGCGGCCAGGAAGTTCCAGCAGGCGCCGCCGCTGCTCTTCGGGTCCGGCGTAATGACGCTCACGCCGGGCTTTACCAGGTCGTCCCAGTCGCGTATCCCTTTCGGGTTCCCCTTGCGGACCAGGAAGACGATGGTCGACGTGTACGGCGCCGAATCGTTGGCGAAATCCCCCTGCCAGCCTTCATGGATGAGGCCGGCCCTTTCGATGAGCGACACATCGTGGGCCAGGGCCAGGGTCACGACATCGGCCTTGCTGCCTTCGATGACCGACCGGGCCTGACTGCCCGATCCACCATGGGACTGGATGATGCGGATATCCTTGCCTGTCGTCTCATGATAGTGCTGCTGGAATAATTCATTGTATTCTTTATATAACTCACGGGTTGGATCATACGAGACATTGGTCAGCGTCATCGTGCCGCCGCCCCCGGCGTCATCGCTGCGTCCGCAGCCAGCCAGGGCCCCGGCGACGGCGAGTGCCACCGAAAAAGCCAGTATAGCTATGATGTGCTTCTTGTTCATTTTCTTTCCCCCTCTATACCGGCTTAGATTCCTTACCCCTCAAATAAAGCCGTCGATAAATAGCGTTCGCCGCCGTCCGGCAGGAGGACGACGATGGTCTTGCCTTCGTTTTCCGGCCGGCTGGCCAGTTCCAGGGCTGCCTGAAGCGACGCACCGGACGAAATGCCGACCAAAAGGCCGTCGGTCTTGGCGACTTCTCTGGCCCGGCCGTAGGCGTCCTCATTGGATACGTCGATCACATCATCTACGAGAGACATATCCAAAACTTTCGGGATGAACCCGGCGCCAATCCCCTGAATGGCGTGCGGGCCCGGCCGGCCGCCGTGCAGGACGGCGGAATCTTTCGGCTCGACGGCGACGATCTGGACGTCCGGCTTATGGCCTTTCAGGCCCTGGGCCGTACCGGTGATGGTGCCGCCTGTGCCGACGGACGAAATGAAGATATCTACCTTGCCGTCCGTGTCGCGCCAGATTTCTTCCGCCGTCGTCTGGCGGTGGATGGCCGGATTGGCCGGATTGTCGAACTGCTGGGGAATGAAGGCATTGCCGTAAGAATCCCTCAATTCTTCGGCTTTGCCGATGCTGCCGCGCATCCCCTCGATGCCCGGTGTCAGCACGATTTCCGCCCCCAGGGCCGACACGATCTTACGCCGTTCCAGGCTCATCGTATCGGGCATGGTCAAGATCAGGTGCAGGCCCTTCACGGCGGCGACCAGGGCCAGGCCGATGCCTGTATTGCCGCTCGTCGGTTCGATGATGACCGTATCTTTGTTGATCTTCCCCTGCCGTATCCCTTCGTCGATCATGGCTGCCGCTACGCGGTCCTTGACGCTGCCCAAGGGGTTCATGTACTCCAGCTTGGCCAGGACGCGGGCCTTGAGGCCGTGCCGGGCCTGCCAATGAGTCAGTTCCAAGAGCGGCGTGTTGCCGATCAGCTCTGTCAAATACGTTGCCACATGCTCCATGTACTCAGCTCCTTTTTGGCAAAAAGAAAAGCGCCGCCTGCTGATGCAGATGGCGCTATAAATAGACGTATGCCCATGACTTCATCTGCCAGGTTATTTCCTGCTGGAATTGGCACCTTACCTACGTAGGTTGCCGCAGCGTCATCGGGCCAGTCCCTCAGCTGCTCTGGATGAATAGGTTTCGTATTGTATTGTCCTTATGAATGGTTGTACAATACGATCATATCATACAACACATGATGGTCAAATTTTTTAAGTACCCCATGATAACATACCTCTTTGATGACTAAAATGAATAGCTTCCTATCGGAAACGTTACCAAGAGTGTACACTTTACAGAGTATATTGTCAAGGGATTTTAAGCAGAAACTTTTATATTTTACAATGTAAACGTTATACCCATGGCTTTTGATAGGAATTTAACTTTATAAATTATATTTTTTATAAGTAAAAAGGGCTTGTTGCATATACAGCAGGCCCTTTTTAGGGATTAGCCGTTAGGGGGTAGCCGTTAGTGTCTAACAGCTAATAGCTAACCCCTAACCCCTAGCTGCTAGCTGCTGACCGCTAGCTGCTGACCGCTAACTGCTGACTGCTGACTGCTAGCTGCTAACTGCTAACCCCTAACTGCTAGCTGCTGACTGCTGACACCCTCAATGCGTCGCCGTGGGCTGGGCGTCGTGATGGGCCGTTTTGTTGTCGGCGTGGACGAGTTCTTTGCCGCAGTGGTAGACGATGGAGATGGCCAGGACCATGAGGGCGATGGCCAGGACGAACTGCAATCCTTCGATGAGGAGCGACCAGTTACCCGAGGCAATCTTGATGATCAGGGCATAAGCCGATTCGACGAGGGCTGTCATGGTAACGCAGAACATGACGACCATGGGGACGTAGAGCATGAAGCTCTTGCGGCCTGTCGTCTTGAGGAAGACCGTCAGGCAGATGAGGACCATGGCCGACAGCAGCTGGTTAGCCGAGCCGAAGAGAGGCCAAATGTTCATGTAGCCGCCTAAGCAGAGCAGGAAGCCGAAGAACAAGGTGATGACCGTAGCAAAATACTTATTGACGCAGATTTTCTGGATCGTGTTCATTTCCTGTCCTTCATCGACGCTGAACAGTTCCTGGAAGGACATACGACCGATACGACCGACGGCATCGAGGGTCGTCAGGGCCAGGGCCGATACGCACATGGTCATGATGCAGGCAGCTGCCGTCTGGGACAGGCCGAACATGGTGAAGAAACCAGCGACGGCGCCGGAGAAGATCTGGAACGGTGTGCCCGAAGCGACGTGGCCGTTGGAAGCGGCAGCGCAGGCGATGACCAGGGAAACGACGCCTAAGACCGATTCGACGCACATGGAACCGTAGCCGACGAAGACCGAATCCTGTTCCTTATCCAGGGTCTTCGACGACGTACCGGACGAAACGAGGCTGTGGAAGCCGGAAACGGCACCGCAGGCGATGGTGATGAACAGGATCGGGAACAAATCCTTGCCGCCGACCGAGAAGGACGTGAAGGCCGGCATATTCAGCGTCGGCTGGGCGATGAAGATACCGATGACGCCGCCGGCGATCATCATGAGCAGCAGGAAGGCGCTGATGTAGTCGCGCGGCTGTTTCAGGAGCCACATGGGCATGATGGAAGCAAAGAAAATATAAGCGAAGATGATATACAGCCAGGTCATGCGGTCCAGGTAAATCGGCAGGTCGATGCCGACATAGAGCATGGCGATCAAGAGGATGATGGCGATGACGAAGCGCATCTTTTCACTGGGATTGAACTTCTTGATGAACAGGCCAAAGGCGATGGCGACGAAGATGAACAGCATGGATATGGATGCAGCTGCCGCATTGGGCAGGACCAGGGAACCATCCTTGGCAAAGCCGTTGAACGTCGTAGCGACGATATCGCCGAAAGCGGCGATGACCAGCAGGCTGAAGACCCAGCAGAAGAGCAGGAACAGGCGGCGGCCCGTCGTGCCGATATACTTTTCGATGAGGACGCCCATGGATTTGCCGTCATTCTTCATGGATGCGTAGAGGGCTGCGAAGTCCTGGACGGCACCGAAGAAGACGCCGCCGATCATGAGCCATAAGAAAGCCGGCAGCCAGCCGTAGGCAGCGGCGATGATTGGGCCCGTGACAGGGCCGGCACCGGTGATGGACGAGAACTGATTGGCAAAGACCGTGAACTTAGAAGACGGCGTATAATCCTGGCCATCTTCCAGGCGATGGGCCGGCGTCAGGGCGTTGGGGTCGATGCCCCACGTCTTAGCCAGCCACTTGCCATAGAACCGATAGGCTACCGCCAGGATGACGATAGCACAAGTGACTAAAACAACACCATTCATAGAAATTCCTCCTATACTCCAAAAAAACAAATGGATCTGTGCGGAGGAGCTGAAGATGTTAAGGTAAATAAAAATGAATGCCATAAAATACATCTTCGCTTCTGCGCATGTGTACGGTATAACACGATTAAAAGGGCCTGTCAAATATACTATTAAGTCATCATCGGCGTTTTACTTATATTTTTTAAGAATAAAAAAGAGATTAAACGTTATGATTTCGTTTAATCTCTTTAACATATTACATGTCAATGTGACAATTATTTATATTTTATGGATTTCAGTTTTTTTCATCCTCAGTGCCCGGATACGCTGGCCTGGCTCGTCTGGCTGGCCTGACTGTGCTGGGCCGCACGCGGACGGCGAACCCGCTTCTTACGGGCAGCGGCTTTTTTGGCATTGGCCTGAAAATTGGCGACGATAGTCCGGGCCAGCCAGCCCATGAGACAGCCTGTCAGCAAGATCTTGACAGCCAACAAGTCCCACGTCGTCGATAACAATAAGGCCAATACGACAAAAATAGACGTAACGATCGTTTTATTCATGAACAAACACATCTCCCCTATCGACATACATAAAAATCATCAGACTAACTTTAATTATACACGTTTTTCATGGATTCAACAAGAGGCTGTCGCATTAAGACAACCTCTTGTTGAGTATTAAGTTTGCAGTTTGTAGTTTTTAGTGAAGGCTTTAAATTTAAAACCATCCTCTACAAACTATATAGCAGAAGGGACAAATTTAAAATTTGTATTTATATTGCAGGGGCTCGCACGATGGCTACTCAAAAGTCAGCCGCATCTGGTACCAGGTGACGCCGCCGTGGACGGAGGCGCTGATGCCTTCGTTCTGGAAGCCGAATTTCGCATAGTACGGGAGGAGCTTGTCTTTGCAGGTCAAGACCAGGCCCTGTCGTCCCTGCTGCCTGGCGTCGGCAATGGCCGCTTCCAGGAGCTTCCCGGCATAGCCATGGCGGCGGCACGAAGGCAGGGTATTGACGCCGAAAATCATCTGCCAGGCCCCCTTTTCGTCATGCATGGCCGCCTGAGCGTACATGGCATCAGTCAAATCCCGTTCATCCGTCACCATGCCGTCGACGAAAGACACGAGGTCCCCCTCTTCATCGAAGAGCAGCCAGAAATGGGCCGCATAATGGGCCAGGCGGTCCCGGAATTCATCGGCCGTCGCCGCTTCTGCCGGCGGGAAGCAGGCTTTCTCTACAGCCGCCACAGCGGCTAAATCGGCCATCGTAGCCGTCCTGATTTTCATAAACGATCTCCTCTTTCCTATCTATTTTCCCTCCATTATACAGGCCATCGCCGCCTGCCGCAACGGACAGCCTTCAGGCCTTGCCCTTGAATTTATGGATCAGGCCGGTCCGATTGGTCACGCCGAAGCGGTGATAGAGCTGGGACAGGCGCTTCTTGACAGTGATTTCGGCAATATTGAGGGCCTTGGCGATTTCCTGGTTGGTCTTCCCTTGGGATACCATGTTGATGATGAATTGTTCCCGCGGCGTCAACGCATCTTCGACAGGCTTGATGACGGGCACCTGTTCCAACGAAAAGGCGTCAACTTTGGCCATGAAATCGGCGTGTTCCTGTTTCTGCCGGGCCCATTCCAGGCACTGCGGGCAAAAGAGAGCGTGTTCGGCAAAGGGCATGACGACCTGGTCCGGTTCGGCCATGGCCAGGGCTTTGGCAAAGAACACCTTGGCCTTGTCCATCTTGCCCAGCTGTTCTTCGACGATGGCCAGGAGGATGCTGTCGTATAGCTTGCGCATCGTCGCCACCGGACTGTCCCCTTCCAGGGTCTGCGGGTCCAGGATGAGCTGCAGCTGCTGATATTTGCGCATCGTCAGGAGGATGCGGTGGCGCAGGGACATGAAAGTATCATATAAGGACGGATGGCGGTTGAGCAGCTCCAGTTGTTCATGGATTTCGCTCTGTTTCTCCGACGGCTCTTCCAAAAGGCACGATACGAAAGCCGACGTAATCTTCAAATCCGTGAGCAGCAAATCGTCGGTCACGATATCCAGCAACCGCCGGCATACGCGCTGGCACTCGGCAAAATCGTCCATATTCTTCTCGAAGAGGGCAATGCGCGGCAAGAGGAAGAGAGCGATGATGGCCCGCTGCTGTCCGTCCTCCTGGTCGAGCGGCCCTTGCAGGAAGGGCTTCATCAAGGCCTTGGCCACGGAGATATGACCTAAGAGGTACTGTTCTTCGGCAATGATGGCATCCTTCCAGAGGGCAGCGTCACAGCCTTCGATGATCTGGCCGCAGCAGTCGTACAACTGCCGCAGGCACTGGATTTCCTGGGACAACTCGCCAGGCCGCTGCCAATAGGCCACGAGCTGGCCGAAGACGCCCTGGGTCACGCCTTTCATGTAATCATAAGGCAGGCGCACGCCGGTCTGCTGGCACAGGCTACGGGCCTTCTGGAAATAGGGCAGCATGGCCTGGACGACGGGCAGATGGTCCAGGCCTTCCAGGACGTACAAGGCCGCCTGGGCCGACGCCGAAAAGGCCGTATGGTCCGCTACGATATCCAGATAGCGCCGGCGGTCGACGGCGGCCTTTCGCGGCCCTGCCGTCAGGTTGATGAACAGCAGCAGGCGCAGGCAGGCCCCGGTGTGGACCATCCAGCTGTGGTCCGGCTCCTGGAGGAAAATATCCAAAAGAGTTTCGACAGGCTGGAAATAGAGGACGGCCAGGCCGCCGCCTGCGACAGCCTGCAAGATGCGGCTGCTATCCTTGGCCCGGACGGCAAAGGAAAAGGCCTCTTTATAGGCGCCTTCCTGCAAGTAACCGTCGCAGATGCGGCACCACATGGCCTGCTGCCAGGGGTAGGAATGTTTGCGGAACTCTTTCTGCAAAAAGCTGGCAAAGCCCGGATGAAAGGTATACTTCCCGGCGTCGTAGTGAAAGGCCAGGAAAGGGTTCTTTTCCCACGCCGACAGCAGGCGCTCCGAATCCGATGCCTGATGGCAGAAGACCCCTGCTTCCCCGGCCGTAAAGTCCGGCATCTGGGCCAGCATGAGCAGAACTTCCTGCAGTTCCTCTGACAGGGCTTCATAGACGCTGCGGAAGAGGTAGAGCATCTTGGCTTTATCCGTCAAAGTCAACAAGCTGATATCGGGCTGATGGAGGCGCTTATAGTTCCGCAGGCCCTCGGTCCAGGCGAACATTTCATGGGACTGGAGCTCTCGGTAGGCAATGGAATTGTGGATGTAGATGATTTCCCAGGGGCTTTTCTCCGTCTCCTCTGCGTCTTCCTGACAGCGGCGGAAAATGAAGGTACAGCGCTGATATTCCTGCAGATAAACTTTATACGACGGATCGGTCCTCAGCTGGCACGAACCCTCAACCAGCCACAAGTCCTCTGTCAGTGCCTTGGCCCGGTACGTTTCCTGGCTCATGACACAGGGGATGAGACGGTTGGCACTGGCCCGGAAGATATCGCCGACCCGCTGCCGCCCTTCGGCACTCATTTCCCGGCCGGCGCCGAGCCAGACGACATCGGGCGCCAGATAAGCCAAGAGCAGGTCCAGACTGGATGAGGCGAAATAGGAATGTAAAATGCGGCGCGCCAAGGCAATCAGACTGCGCCGCGTCGATGAAGTCTTCATAAAAAGGCATCGCCTCCTTTCCCTAAATATTATCTTTTATTGTAATTGAAACGGTGCCTTTTTGTAAACCAGTATGGTATACAGCAGACTTTCAGGCATGATATACTTATAAAAAAGTATTGTGAAAGGATATACTCATGAACACGAAGTCCTTCCCGCCATGGAAAACAGCCGCCTGCCTCGCCTGGGCCGTGCTCATCCCCCTCGGCCTATCTGCCAGCTCGCCGGCCGTCCCGGAAAGGCCGGTCGATGACACAGCGCCTTTGGAGGATCAGGAAATCCCGGTCACGGAAAAAAACACGTATCCCTACATCGACATCCACGGTGACTACCGCTGGCTCTGGGGCCGCGGCCAGTTCCGCGCCGACAGCCGTACGGCGCCGGATAAGGTCCGCCGCCACGATGAACGGATTTACCTGACGACGCGCCGCCTGCGCCTCTTCCCCTTCGTCCACTTTGACGAACGGACGTCGCTGCGCACGCAGCTCGAAGACCTGCACAACGACAAGGACGCGAACGCCGACCATCACTTATACCTCGGACGACTCTACGTGCAGCACGAACAGGCCCGGCTGAAAGTCGAAGCGGGCCGGTTCAACTACTATCTCCTGGACGGCAACGTCATCGACAAAAAAGTCGACGGCCTGCGCCTGCGCCTGGGAGAGCGGACTACCGGGCCGGGCAGCCTGACTTTCTTTGCCGGCCGCACGACGGGCGCTGACGACAGGCATCGCCAGCGGGGTTGGAGCCTGCTCCACAGCAGCCAGTACGGCCGGCTGAAAAGCGACGCAGCCTACCTCGACTTCCGCCGTCTCCAGGACCTGCCTTCTTCGAGGCCTTCCCTGATTGGCCAGAGCCGGGCCGGCACGGGCTTCGACGAACAGCGCATCGCCGAGTGGCGCCTGATGTATGAGCTGACGCCCAAGCTCACAGCCAGCCTGGACCTGCTACACGCCTGGGGCCGCCACGACGCCGACGACTATGATACGACCGATTCCGGTTTCGTCGCCGCCCTGACCTATGGCCACCTCGACGAGCGGCAAAAAGGTTCGTATGAAGCCTGGATACGCTATTACGACCAGCCGTCGGCGTCTATCCTCTACCATACCATGGACGGCGATACGACCTTCTTCCGCCGCATGGACTTTCGCGGCTGGGGCGCCCGTCTGGATTACATCGTCTGTCCAGGCCTGGACTGGGCCATCGAAGGCTTTTCCCTGAAGAACCGTCACGACACGGTCTGGACGGGAGACTTCCGGGAAACGGTCATCGGCACGAGCCTGACGGCTTACTTCTGACGGGACGGGGCATAGCCCTTATCGGCGGCTTCAACTGCCAGGCCAATCAGGCTTTTGTGGCCCGTCTTGCTGAGCATATTGCTGATGTGGAAGCTGACCGTCCGCTTGCTGATCTGCAGTTCATCAGCGATTTCCTGATACGACAGATTCTGACAGACCAGGCGCAGGATATCCAGCTCCCGGTCCGTCAGGCTGATATGGCAGGCCCCAAAGGTCACTTTTTCCCGTACATCCGGGAACAGGTGCTCCCCGGCCAGGGTCCGCTCCAGGCAGTCGATGAAATCACGGGCGGCACTCTCTTTGTAGATGAAGCTGTCTGCCCCAGCGTCGCGGGCCATTTCAATAAAGCTTACATCCTGGAACCCGGTCATGATGATAACCTTCTGGCCGGGGTATTTCTTTTTCAGGCGCCGCGTCAAAGCGATGCCGCTGTTCTTCCCTTCCATGCAGATATCCAGGAGGACGGCGTCGGGTCGGAACCGGTTGCAAGCCGGTTCGACGAGTTCCGAAAAAGACAGGGTACTGACGACTTCAATATGCCGCTGGCCTTCAAATATTTTCTTCAATCCTTCAAGCAAGATTTTTTGGTCGTCTACGATGATCAGTCGGATCATGGTTCTCCCCCATTTCTACAGTAATGATAAAGTGCGGTGTCTTGGTCAGCGTCAGACGGCCGCCTAACGCCCGTACCCGCTGCTCCATAGCCTGCAGGCCCGTACCGGTCTGGATGGGGCCCGGACAGCCCTGGCCGTCGTCGGCAATGACTAAAGCAGGCTGTCGGCCGGTGCCGAAGGTCACGGCAATCGACCGGGCCTGACCGTGGAGCAAGGCGTTGGTCATGGCCTCACGGATGATGCGCACGAACTCCCCGGCCCGCCGGGTATCGGCAGGCAACATCCCTTCTACCGTCACGGCGATGCCCAAGTTGCGGTACGTCGTCACCAAGGCATCTAACCGTTCTTGCGGATTGGCCACGGCATCACGCCGCAAATCGGACAGGACATCTTCGACGAGCGGCAGGATTTCGCCGTAATCGCTGACATTCGGGTTATTCAGGAGCTGCTGCAAGATAGTGATGCGCTGACCCAGGAGGTCGTGTATCTTATAGCGGAGGCTCTCCGTCGTCTGCCGGGTCTGAAGGGCTACGAGACCGTCGAGGACGTCTTTCATTTCTTCATTGCGCTGTTCCAGGACAGCGTTCTTCTGGGCCAGTTCCCGGTTCAAGCGATGAAGGGCCGTCACATTGGCTGCCGTAATCTGCCAGCCCGACTGGCGGCGGAAGCGGATAGGGCGCCGCTGCAAGAGCCAGGCCTGGCCAGAATCCCAACGAAAGAGCAGATCCCGGCCCTGGCGTTCCATAGAAAGGCCGGGGCGATTGCCACAAAAGGGCAGGAGATGCCAGAAGATGTTGGCATTGCGGACGACTGTGCCGACGAGCTGTTCCATGACGGCATACATGGTAAAGTTGACCAGCACAGGCTCGCCCTTTTCCCAGCTGATGAGGATTCCTTCATCAAGGCAGTCTACGGCCGTCTGGATGGAGCGGGCCGTCAGACGTTGCTGATACTGGTTGTAAGTCCGTGGAAAGATGCGGATCAGGCGCCAAGCCAGACAAACCAGGGCCAGGACCAAAGAGCCTGGCAGCCAGTCATCGAAAACGGGCAGCAACAGGATAGACGCTGCCAGAACCCAGAGGCTGCCTGCCTGACGGTCATGGATCCAGTACACAGCACCTGCCGTCCCGGCCAAGGCGGTGCTGTAGCGCCAGAAATCCGTCGCTTCGTCGTAGACGATACCACTCAGGCTGTCCGTGTAGACTTCATATAAAATAGTCGCCACCGCCATAAGCAGGAGCAAGCTGCTCCCTTCCAAACATTTGCGGCCGAGCTGGCGGAACTGGGCCTGCGGCATGAGGTAATAATAGAGGACGCTGTTGGCCAGGAAGAGGCTGAGAATCACACCGATGAACAGGACGACGACATACGTCGGCAAGGTATAGAGATTAACCATGGTCCCCCTCCTTTCCCACACAGACGGTCAGCCGCCGGCCATAGCCTGTATCGTCACAGTCCACGGCGACGTCATAAGCGGCCAGGCCTTGCCACACAGGCAGCCAGTCTGGGCCTTCGGCTTGTTCCAAGACCAGGGAAAAGATCCAGTCCTTCTCCGATTCTCGGAACTGACAGAGCCAATACGATTCATGTTGAGCCAGGGCCGCCTCCCCCACCTCTTCAAAGACATCATATAAGGTCAGGGCTGCCGACGCCGGCAGTCTCCCTGACAGGTCGAAACCGACCCGTCCCTGGAGGCCGGCCTGGTCCAAGTAACGCTGCGATTCCTGCAGTGCCAGGAACAATTCCCGGGCATCGAGGGTCCCGTCTTCCCGTCCCCGCAGCAGGAGGACACAGCGCTTTTTCAGATAACAGGCCAAAACGTGGAGCCGGCAGACGACGGCATCCGTATCGGGACCGGGCCGGGCCGTCTTGAGATAGGTCAGGCGTTCTTCGATAGCCGGGCGCTTCTGAGCAATGATTTCTTCCAACTCCCTATAGATGCGCTGACGGACCTGACGGTCCACGGCTTGGCGGCGGATGGCACCCGCTCGACAGCGCAGTTCATATGACCGGGTCAGGGCCCGGTTGACACGGTGCAGGGCGGCCTGTTTTTCCCGCAAAGGGCGGATATCCCGATACCAGCGGACCCAGCCGCCGCGGATGGGCATGGACTGGGCTTCCCAATCGGTCTGTACTTTGCGCTCCACGTCATGCGAAGCATAGCAGACACGGCCCCTATCGTCGTAGAGCTGCATAGCCAGGTTAGACTGGCGAAAAAATTCGACATAGCCTTCATTGGCCGGAACGAACCGCCCTTTAGTGACGATTTCCAGCCAAACCAAGGTACAGATGACCGTCGTCAAGACCAATTCGGAATGAAAGATATTTAGCAGTCCCCAGGCGTAGCCGACAACATAGCTGCCATATACGAGGGTACAGGCCAGGGGTAGGACCAGCCGCCAAGACGGGCCTACGCGCTGGTGCAGGGATGTATAGCAGAGGACACCGTTGACGGCTAAGAACTCGGCTCCATAAGAGAAGGCCAAGAGAAAATATAAGGGACCATAGCCGTGGTTGCTGTCAGTTGCGATGACACCAGCCGGAAAGGTAAAAGCCCATTGGTGGAAATCATTTGTCATGACAGCAACTGCCAGGAGCATATTCCCCACAAAGACGGCCTTCAGCCATGACGGACAAGAACGGGTCAGGCCGATGTGAGAGGCGACATAGCCAATCCAGACCAATAGGGAAATGAGGAGCCCATAAAAGAGATAATAACTATACCAGCTCCAGCGGAGCCAATCAGCCCAAAAGACGGGAAGGCTCAATTTGAAACAGCGGAGCAATATCCAGGCACAGAGAGTGATGATGACGCCGAGATAGGCCTGGCGGACAGGCGGCTGCAGGACTTGGCGCCGCAAGCGGCATCCCCAGAGGATGACCAGGAACAACGCTGCCATGTACCAGGTCAGGTGGTTGATACCTGTCAAGCTGGTAAGCCGGTAAACCTTGGAAAGGCGGTAATCGATTTGTCGGGAAATCTTGTCAGCTTCTTGGAAAAGCGTTTCGTTGTCTGAAATGTATTGGCTTGGAGATGGTGGGATTGGGGTGTAACCTTGAGATATTAACATTTCCGATAACTTATAGTTATTCAAAGCCAACGGGCGTTTAGCTAGTAAACCTTTCTGGAACGATAAGGTCCCTTCAACAGGGACGACGATATGAATAGGCGCTCCCCGACGCTGCCACTGCCGGGCTTGGTAATCAAAGAGGACCCATACCTGGGCCGGCAAGTACTGCGGTCCTTCTGCCATCTGCAAACGCCCTTGTTCCTGGATGCGCTGCAACAGGTCCATCCCAGCCTGGCCAGACAGATTCCCGTCCAGGCCATAGCTCATGGCTTGCATGAAAAAGAGCGCCGCCGGTTCATCGGCCGTCAGCGCCAGCGATACCGGTGACGTTTCCAGGCTCTGCCAGCCCGTGATGGGAAAAGGACAGGTGTCGGCTACGGCCAGGACGACCGTCGCCGTATAGTGGGGATACCAATAATAAGGAACCTGGCTATTCTGCTGTAAGACCGCAGCTTGAACGTCGTAGGCCTCGATGGCCAGGACATCCTCTTCAGACAACCGGCGCAGCAGCTGGGACGAAGGCTGGCCCTGCACCTCTTCCCCTGCCAGTTCCGTCAAGGTCCGGCCATAAGCCTGGCCATGGTCGTGATCATACAAAAGGACCGCCCCAGGGACTACGGTAAATGCCAAGAGCCAAAAGAGACAGCAAAGACACACCAGCCTGCCCAGTTTCTCCACCTCCGTCACCTGCCTCTCCGTACACATAACCGTTGCTTTTTATTAATTATAACATAAGACAGCGCCTTTTTGAGTATTAAGTTTGCAGTTTGTAGTTTTTAGTGAATGGTTTTAAATTTAAAGCCATCTTCTACAAACTCCGTCCTTATTTCTTGACGCGGACACGCTGTACCGTCGGCGTGCCGTCTTTATCTTGATGAATCGTATCGATGCGGATATAGGACAGTTCATTGCTGAATTCGCGAGCCAAGCGGTTCATTTCCGGATCCGTATGGCCAAGTCCTTTTTCCATCAGGCGATAGACGATGGCTGCAAATTCATAGCGCGTCATCATCTGGTTACCCTTGAACAAGCCATCGGGATAACCTTCGAGGATGCCGTTGCCAGCCAGTTTGCTGACGTATTCGTAAGTCCAGTGGTTATCGGCTACATCGGGGAAGAGCAGGCTCTTATCGGGGTCGATAGCCAGATGATGCATCCCTTTGAGCTGAGCGATTTCAGCAGCCAGGGCCTGCCGCAGGTCGCGGATTTCTTTCGCCATGGCGACACGGGAGTTGGAAACATGGTTGCCGCGGCCGATTTTCAGGCTGACGCCGGCATTGATCATGTTTTCACCGCCGCCGAAACTGCCGCCGATGCTGAACATAGTGTCTTCATTAGGCCGATAGATGACACATGACATAATTCAACAACGCAACTGTCATGACAGATAAAAAGGCAAAAAAAAGACTGCCCCATGATGGGCAGAAGCCTTCATGGGACAGTCCCTTACCGTTAGGGCAGATCCAGGCGATAGAGGTGCTGGACGTTCTGCTGACGATTGTAAATGGTGAAATAGACGTGGTTCGTTCCGTCCGTGGTGATGGCATCGGGCGTGTAGACCTGGTCGTCAATCTGATAGGTGATATCTCCGACAGCGGCACCGGTCTTTTTATTGAAAATGCGGAACAGGCCCCGTCCGGTAAACACGACATAGTCCTGAGTCACTACGATAGGTCCGCTGGCGGAAGCTTTCTGCATTCCTGCAGCCAGGCCTGTATTTACTTCAAAGGAACGCAGTTCCTTGCCATCCGGGTCAAAAGCATAAACCGGTTTCGTCCATCCCGTGCCATTGTTCGAACCATTACGGGCCGTCCACTGCATATAGAAGCCGTCTGTATCAGCTGCAATCAGCTTGGGAGCGACTTCGTCTTTAGCAGCCTTGCGCTGGTCCATATAACCAAAGGTAGCCAGCAGCAGTTTGGGATTCGAAAAGCCGTCTTTCGTGAGCGTGCCCCGCGTGATGCCGGCCGTCGCACTGGCCCCTTCGCGATCGAAATAGACCGTATCACTGCCGTAGACAGCCTGGAGAGAACGTTCCCGGTTGCTGCTCAAGGCCGCCTGGTGGACAGCCGAACCGTCATAGATGCCCTGGACATGATTGCCCTGGCAAAAATAGACGTTCTGGCCGTTCGTCGTCAGCCAGTACCGTTTCATCAGACCGATTTCCTGTCCAGCCGAGAGCTTGTCGCCTTTCATCGGGAATTTCCAGAGATGAGCATCGTCTTCCCCTTTCTCCTGAGTCGGAGCATAGACCGCATCGACTGTTACGGCCAGAAGGGAATTGACGAAGTGAGGCAGCTCGGTCCCCGTCAATTCATAGAGCGGTACGTCTTTGCCAGCCAGTTTAAGTGTTTGGATGGCTTCCATCTTCACGGCATCCGCTTTCGGTGATTCCGGTGCGTTACTGCCACATCCGGCCAGGAAAGCGGCGAAAACGAGGCCTGTCGCCACTAGTGAAAGAAGCCGTTTGGTCATCATCTGATTCATCGAAAATACCTCCTTTTCTATAGCCGTCACACAGCTGCTGTTTACGGGCCGACGATAATCCGTCCCTGTCCGGCCGGGTTGCCATAGTCAGCAGCCAGGGTGTCTCCCTTATGGGAGAGATACTCTGCCAGAGCCTCGACGTCGGACAGGCCCGTATCTTCCAGCAGGATGCCGCCTTGCAGGCTGGTCTGTCCATCGCCGCCATGGCAGAGGACGTAAGCCGTACCGCCGACGCGGTAGTCTTCATCGGCCTCGATGGCCTTGCCGTTGACCTGGACGTCTTCGACCCGCCGCGGGCCGGCCACTTTGACAAAACGGCCCTTATCGTCGAGGACGACGGAACTGGGAATCGCCGGATTGATGCGGTAAGTCAGGCCGGACACCTGCAAAAATCCGCCAAATTCCTGAGGATACCGCGAAGCCCCCATTTCCAGGGCATCGAGGAGCTGCTGGCCCGTTACGCTGCAGACGACGAGCTGATTGGAAAAGGGAAAGACCCGGTACAGCGATTCATAGGTCACGACACCGGCTGATAGCGGAGCCCGGAAGGAGCCGCCGTTCAGGAGCGCCACATCGGTATGCAGGCGGTAACGGATGGCATCGACAGCTAAATCGGCCAAGTTCGTTTCCCCGTTCCGGACGCGCCGCTGACCCTCGATATCGGTCACGAAATCCACAGGCAGCGTGGCAACCGGCTGCTGGAGTTGTTCCCGGACGACAGCCATTTCGCGCTGTACGACAGCTTCGGTCGCCGCATCGGCCCCGTCCAGCTTGGTCACTAATTCGCCCCGCACGTGGCCGTAGTCATCGATGACCAATTTGCCGACAGACTGGAACTTCGTTCCCGTCTGTGCGATGAGGACGGGCTGACCTTTGCGGTTCTTGACCAAGCGTTCATATTGTTCATGGGAATGACCATCGATGATGGCCGCCACTTTCTGCGTATGTGCAGCCAAGGCCTCGCTGGTCCAGACCGGGAGCGACCCATTCTGACCTAGATGCGTGACCAGGATAATCGTCCGGGCCCCTTCGTCCCAAGCCTGGTCGATGGCCTTTTGGACTTGTTCATAGAGTTTCTGTCCTGTCGCATCTTCTGAAAATCCGTAGATGAACTGTCCCTTATCGTCCTGGAAGTAACGGGGCGTCGAAGAAATCAAGGTCTGCGGCGTCGTCACGCCGATGAAGGCCGCCTTTTTCCCACCGTCATAAGTCACCATCTTATACGGTGGGAAGACCGGTTTCCCCGTCCGCAGATCAATCAGGTTGCAGCTGTAATAGCCGCCGTTCAGCTGCGGCGCCAGTTCCAGGAAGCGCGCCATGCCGTAGTCGAATTCGTGATTGCCGGGAATGGCGAAATCATAGCCGGCGACATTCATGATGTCGATAATGGCCTGTCCCCGGGTCAGGCTGCCCAGGGGTTCGCCCTGGATAGCATCGCCAGCATCGACGAGCTGCACCGTATCGTCAGGGTTCTTCATCAAGTCCTTCTTATATTGAGCCACCTTGGCATAGCCAAGTTGATTTTCCACACCACAGTGGACATCGTTGGTGTGTAAGACGACGAGATCGGCCCGGACCTGGCCCAATCCCTGCAGGGCCAGGCAGAGGGCCAGGACCAGCCAATATCTTCTGCTAAAAGCCATCCCATTCCCTCCTTCTTAATAGACTTTTAATACATATCTCGTGAATGATAGGGATTATCCAAAGCCTTCTTTACGGCCCATATAGATGTCATAGCTGTCCTGGAGCATCCATTCGACGATTTCCGCACGGCCTACCCAGGGGCCGGCTGCCGTTTCAGGATGCATGGTGAACCAGGCGATGTTATGTTGGAAGACGTGCCGGTAATACCATTGCTTGCTTTTCAAGGTTATCCCCCGGCGCTGCGGGTCTACTTCATAGACGACGGGAACGGTTTCCCCCTTCTGGGCCCGCGTCAGGATTTCCAGCAGGCCGTTACCGTCGAGGTCGGTGACGGCAAATTCCTTTAAGGGGTTCCCGTCCATCGGGTAAATGGTATCCCAGCATTGCGTAAAAACGTGAATCTGCTGGGCCTCATCAGACTCCAGGCGCACGGACCGGCAAGGGGCACCTTCACAGGCTGAGGCACTGGTGCCGATCAGGCAGGCTGCCATCAGCATGAGCAGTATTTTTTTCCCATATCTCATAACGAACCCTCCTCATAAGCCGGCTTAGAACTTCCCGCCGCCACCGCCGTGATTCTCGTCGGTACTGTCGTTGCGGCCCGATTTTTTCGCTTTGGCTACGCGGGATACATTCATGAACAGGAACGTATCTTCCTTTTCCGTAAGGTCGAAGCTGTCCTCATCGAGGTAGGACGACGCCGCCAGGGCCGGTGCGACATTGCTCATGGTGCTGATGAGATAGCGCCGGATGAGGAAGCCGCCGCCGATGCCGAGAGCCAGGGCGATGAGCAGCGCCGTCCAACTGAAGGCGTCATGCGGATCATAGGCCTTGCCATTGGCTTCATAATAGGCCAGCAGTTCACCGGACTCCAAGGCATAGGCTTTGAAAGCCTCGGCATATTTCTTCTCTTTCAGCAAGGGCAGGAATTTCTCTTCCAAGACGGGAAGGCTGCCTTTATCGCTGATGCACTGGCGCATGGCTTTATCGGTGGCTACGTAATAGTCCCGCGTATCCATCGCCAGGACCAGGACCATATTGCCGTTCTTCCCGTCTGTATAGGTGCTGTCCAGGAGCTGATTGGCATAGTCGCCGATTTTTGCTTTATTCGTCGTCTTGACGGTGACGACGGCCAGGCGCACGCCGTATTTCCTTTCAATGTTGCCGAGTTCATTCAGCACGGCAATGCGTTCACTGCCCTTCAGGAGCTGGGCCCCGTCAGCCAGGCTGGACGGATTGGCGGCCAAGACATTCATCGCCAGGAAGAACAGACAGGCCAGGAACAGCAGACTCTTGGTTACATATCCTTTCATGGCTATCCCTCCTTACACGAACCACTTGGCAATGAAGTAGAAAATCGTCGTCAAGATCAAGGCACTGCCGGCCCAGTACAGGTTGGCCCTGGCCTTGTCATAAGGCAGGCTGCCGACCATCTTGCCGGTCTGGCCGTTCATCATGAACGTATACGGCTGGTCCTGGTAACGCGTCGTCAGGATCCACACGGGCGCCATGGCATAGGACACAGCCCCTTCATCTTTGCTGATGACATCTTCTTTGAGTTCTACCCGGTCATAGCCTTCGACGGTATCTTCGAGGACGCCGAGGGCGCTCTGGCGGACCCGTTCGTCCGCCCGGGGCACGGCGGCTTCGGCATCGACGTCGTATTTATCGGCCAGATAACCCGTCAGATAGGCGCTGCTGAAGGGAACCAGGTCGTGATAATCGTAAGGCTCGATGCTTTCCATATAGGTATCGTCCATCTTCTGGCTGCCGTCGACGGGAATACGCTGGAAGCGCATGGTCCCCTGGCGGTCGCAGCGGTAGACGCTGGTCTCGGTCACGGTTTCATCATTCGTTTCATAGACCGTATCGGTCTCAGCCCGGAATTCGGCCGACGCTGTCACATCAGAATCGAAGAGCCAGAAAGGCACGTACATGGCCTGGATGGCTTCGACGCGGTTATTGGCCGTGAAGGCCTTGGGCAGAAGCCGTTTGCCCTTATAAAATTCTTTCAAAGCGGCTACGGCCTCGTCTTTCGTCTTTTTAAAGGGGATGACGAAATCCGGCTTGAGCATCCCCGAAAAACGGCTGGGAATCATGGTCGGGTTGCCGCAGTAGCAACATTCCGTCGCCATCGTATTGCCATCGCTGACCAGCTCAGCGCCACAGGAGGAACAAGTGAAGGTCTGCATCTGGGCTGCTTCGTCTTCGCCCCATTCACTGCCGGCATCGGCCGTATCCCACTTGGCTTCTTTCGCCGCCTGGGCTTCGGCAGCCAATTTTTCCTGTTTGGCAAAGAGTTCTTCGATCTTGGCGACTTCAAATTCCGTATCGCAGTACGGACAGGTCACTTTTTCCGACCCCGGCGCAAAGGCCAGGGGGCCGCCACAGTTCGGGCATTTATAGCCTACGGAAGTATTGGCCATAAGCTCACCTCATTTCTTACGCTATTGTTGATCGTGCTCGTCGAAAGGATCGCCGCACTGAGGGCAGAATTTCGGCGGATGATGCGGATCCGGCGGCTGCCAGCCGCACTTGTCGCACTTGAAGAGCGGTGCGTCAGCCGGCTTCTGAGTCCCACATTCCATGCAGAACTTCCCCTGATTGACAGCGCCGCACTTGGGACAGGTCCAACCCGCTTCCGGCGCTTTCCCTTCGGGCTTGGCCTTACCGCAGTTCATACAGAATTTCCCCGTATTGCCAGTCTGGCCGCAGTCGCAGTCCCACGTATCGGCCGGCTTGGGTTCCGGTTTCTTCGTGCCGCAGTTCAGGCAGAATTTGCCCAGGTTTGCCGTGCCGCATTGCGGGCAGGTCCAGCTGCCTGCCTGCGCAGCTACGCCCCGTTCTGCTTCGGCCTTCACTCGGGCCATTTCAGCTTCTAACTGCTGATGGTCCATCAGTCGTTGCCGCCGTTCCATCAGTTCCTGCTGCTGAGCCATCTGCTGATACATGCCGGCACCGGCATTGCCGGCCATATTCATATTCATGAAGCCGAAAGCCGCGCCGCCACCGCCTTCATTCTGGGCCGCCATGCGCAGGGAATCGCTGGTGGCATCGGCCATGGCACCCATGGCCAGCGACGGATCCGACAGGGTCTTGCCCATCTGTACTTTCTGGATCTTCGCTTCATCTTCTTCATTGGCCTTGATGCTGTTGATGCCGAAGGATACGATTTCCAGGCCGCGCAGTTCCCGCCAGCGCTTGGACAGGACTTCATTCAGGGCGTCGGCGATTTCAAAGGTCCGCCCCGGCAGTTCGACGTAGTCGATACGCTGGGCACTGAGCTTGGCGAAGGCCGGCTGCAGGGCGTTGAGCAGTTCCGATTTCAGCTGGCTGTCAATCTGGCTGCGTTCATACCGGTCGGCGACGTTGCTCGCTACGTTGGTATAGAACAGGACCGGGTCGACGATGCGATAGCTGTATTCGCCGAAACAGCGCAGGCGGATCAAGAGAATCTGACCCGTATCGGGGTCTTTCATCTTGAACGGGACTTCCTGCGGCGTGCCGTACTTATTGCCGATGAGCTCTTTCATGTTGAAGTAGTAGACCCGCTGGTCCTTGCCCGTATCGCCGCCAAAGGTGAAGCGTTCCTTCATCTGGCCCCACATATCCCGGAGCCCCTGTTCGAGGCCTCCCGTAAAGATAGACGGTTCCGTCGACATATCGTAGATATATTCGCCCGGTTCGTTGCAGACGTCGACGACCTTGCCCGATTCGACGATCATCATGCACTGGCCGTTGTTGACGGCAATCTTCGAGCCGTTGGAAATGATATTGTCTTCGCCGCTCGTATTGGAACTGCGGCCGCGCGAACTCGTCTGCTTCTGCCCTTTCATCATGAGGATGTCAGGGGGCATGCTGTCACAATAGAAAAATTCCTTCCACTGGTCAGCCAGGACACCGCCGGCTGCTCCCATTGCCGCTTTGATCAAACCCATAAGATTACCTCCTTTTCGTAACGATTCTTGTAAAATTCTTTTCTTGCTTATAGGATAACTTATTTCAAAAAAAAATCACCTGTATTTTACTACAGGTGATAGATATAAAATATACATAGCACACGGCCATTTTGCCTTTAGTTATGCTGTTCAATCATTATTTGATTTTATTGAGCTGCGCTGCCAGTTCTTCTGCCGACGGGTCGCCGTTGACCGGCGTCATGATGTTCTGCGGCCCTAAGTAGAGCGTACCGCCAGATGCCGTAGCCGGCTGCTTGCTGTGGCCGTTCTGATACGCGGCAGCCAGGTTGCCCAGGACGAAATAGGACCGTTCGGCACTGCTCATGCTGTACGTGGCGGCAGGCTTGATGAATTTCTTGCCATTGACGTAGACTGTACCGTCTTTGACGCTGGCATGCTTGCCGCTCATTTCATAGAGCTTCTTGGCGTAACTGTCGCGCCGTTCCTGATGGGACGGATGATCCGACGGCGAGAAGATTTCCCCGACGAAGTCGCTCGTGTTGTCGCCATATTTTTCCATGACCCGCTGCCAGATGGCGGCCGTCGCGCCGGGATTATAGCCGGCCCCGGTGATATAACCGAAGGACAGGTTGTCCGCTTCCCATTCGGCAGCCCGGTCGATGTGGACCGTCTCGATCTGGTTGCTGATCGTATTGAGGATGAGGTTGTTCAGGCCCGAGCCGCCGATCGTATCGGCCAGGACCATCTTGCCGATTTCGACATTGACCTTCTTCTGCGTCGAATTGGCGACGTGGTGTTTCTGGCCGTGGCCCATTTCATGGCCTAAGACGACGGCGATTTCATCATCGTTGCTGACCAGGTCGAACATGCCCTTATTGACGACCATGACGTGGCCCATGGTGCAGGCCGCATTGAACGTCGTGTCCGGGCTGACGTACCAGCGGTAAGGCAAGGTTTTGATACTGGGGTCTGTCTGGGCGATACTGGTGCTGAGGCGGTTCATGATAGAAGCCAGCCGTTCATTGTAATACTCATTATCGAGGACGCCGGTCTGCTTGGTGACGGCCTGGTAAATCTCGCTCTGCCCTTCCTTGGTCGTGTCGTAATGCTTGATTTTCTTGCTCAAGGCCGACTTCACCTGGAGGCCGCCGATGACGTCGGTAATGAGGTCTGCCTGGACCGGCTGGACCGGCACAATACCCATAGGCAGTGAAACTGCGGCCATGACTGCCACACAGGCAGCAGCTGCTTTTTTCTTCATGTTCATAAAAATCACCCTTCCCCTGTAACGGAAACCTATACTTTCATTATACAAGGAAAGGGTGGACTTGCAAAGCCTAATGAGCCGTCAATTCTTCGTAGTCGACTTCTTCGCCCTTCTTTTCGCGGACGACGACTTTTTCTTGGAATTCAAAACATTCTTTGGCAATATCTTTATTCAGCCAAATGAGACAGATGAGGTTAGGAGTTGTATCATTTTATATTTAATATGTAAAGTGTCAAACGGTTAATTGATTTAACCTGATTCTGCAAGAAGTCTCCCGCCTCTTTAGGCGGTGAGATGAATTGCAGGTTTTTCTGAGGGCTCGATGCCCTCAGAAAAACAATGGCTTCACATTTTGTTTTGCGGTATAATCAGTAGTAAGAGTGAAAGGATTGGGAAAGTCAAGGCAGGTGATGGTAGTGAATAAGGCATATCGATACAGAATCTATCCGACAACGGAACAGAAAATGATGTTTGCCAAGACCTTCGGCTGTGTCCGATTCATCTACAACAAGATGCTGAGTGACCGCATTGACTATTATAAGGAAACCGGCCAAAAGCTGAATAACACGCCTGCGCAGTACAAGGAAGAATTCCCTTGGCTAAAGGAAGTAGATAGTTTAGCCCTTGCCAATGCCCAAATGAACCTGAATAAGGCCTACAGCCACTTTTTGAATGACAACAAGCATTTCGGCAAGCCGCGCTTCAAGTCCAAGAAGAATAGTCGTGCTTCGTATTCCACGAACAACCAGAAAGGCTCTGTCCGAATCGAGGGCCATAAGGTGAAACTGCCGAAAGTCGGCTGGGTGAAATTATGCCAGCATCGTCCCTTGCCGGAGAACAGTATCATAAAGACCGTAACCATCAGTAAGACACCATCAGGAAAGTACTATATCAGTATGCTGGTGGAGTATGAAAACCAAATACTCCCGGTCATACCGAAGACCTTCCTTGGCCTGGATTTTGCGATGCACGGTTTGTATGTGGCTTCCGATGAGGAGGATGCTAAGTATCCTAGTTTCCTGCGAACGGCAGAGAAAAGATTGGCTAAGGCACAGCGAAAGCTATCCAACAAGCAAAAAGGAAGTCACAACAGAGAAAAACAAAGGCTGCGCGTAGCTATTCTCCATGAGAAAGTGGCTAATCAACGGCGGGATTTCCTGCATAAGAAGGCTCGCTATCTCGCAGACCGCTATGATGTCATTGGCATTGAGGATATTAGTGTCAAAGCGATGGCCAAGCGGAAAAAGGGTGGCAAGTTCAGCTTTGGCAAATCCGTAGCTGACAATGGCTGGAATATGTTCACGAACATGCTGGAATATAAGCTGGCTTGGCAAGGCAAACAGCTTATCAAGATAGACAAGTGGTATCCAAGCAGCCAGCTGTGCCATGTTTGCGGATATCAGAACCACGAAACCAAGGACTTATCTGTAAGGGAATGGGATTGCCCTAAATGTGGAAGTCACCATAATCGCGATAAGAACGCTGCCATAAATATTCGGGAAGAAGCCAGGCGAATATCTGCCTGACGTAATCCATAAAATACCGTGGGTCGCACGGGAATCTACGCCTGTGGAGAGAGTGTAAGCCGCCGCAACTCTTTGGAGTCAGTGGCGCTGTTCTCGTTGAAGCAGGAAGCTCCCGCCTCTATAGGCGGGAGTACGTTCACATCTCGTAAATTTGGATTACCTTTCCCTCTGTCATATCCAGGCTGTTGATCTTTCCCAGTACATTCTGGAAGGTGCAGTCGAGTAGTTCCAACCGGGAATGATTCACTTCAAAAAGTGAGAGATTCGTGCTGGTGTCTTTGAAAGTGGTCCGGACGATTTTTAGATTCTGGCACTCTGTGGCACTGACCAGACCATAGGTACAGCCGCGGATTACGCTGTCTCTAAGGAGGATGTTTTTGCATCTCCGGGCTTCGTACCCATAAGTCCCGCAACCGTACAGATCCAGGTGATCCAGACTGGCATCTTTCACCTGTTCCAGATTCAGCACAGCTCCGGTACAGTGGCCTTCTTGCAGGATATGCCCGAACCGGAGATGAGCCAGCCGGATTTGCTGGCAGTTCAGGAACTTAAACACCGAGGAATAGGGGTCCTCCGTAACGATTTCTGCCGTGATGGCCCCGGTATCCTGTCCCCGGATGGTCAAATCCTGGAATCCGGCCAGTTCCAGTTCATGATAGACCCGGTACAGCCCCGGAGGACTGATGGGATTCCAGGCGAAGTTGTGAATCACCGGGTCCGCAAAGGGTCCCCGCAGCCAGGCAGACAGGTTGTACTGGCCCGGTGCCAGGATGATTTCCGTATGGTCACCCAGAGCCTCCATCATTTCCCTTACATTGTGGACCAGGACAGTTCTCCGGGCCCCCAGCGCCGTTGGGGCCATCATCATGACCAGCAGCAGGGTCAGAAGGGCACATCGCAGCAGCCCCGTCCATTTCGTCTTGCCAAATTGTTTCATCATCTGTCACCTCCGAGAATACCATGCCTATGAATAGCTAACGCTTGACCTTTCCTGCGGCCGTGACCCGTGCCTTCCCTTCTACATCCACACGACCTTTGCCGTAACGGGACAAGGACTTCCAGGACAGTTTTTTCACCTTGTTCCTCAGCTTCTCTTGGAGTTTACCGAACTGATCCATCGTCATATCTTTTTTCTCCGACAAGGTGATGTCCGGGACTCCAAAGGTATTCCAGTACACTTCCATTTTCTCTACAGCCGGATCCCAATGGGTAAAATAATAGCTTTCACGCACCAGGTTCCCATTCCCGTCCAGATGGTATTCTCCCAGTATGGAAAGGCTGGCACCCCCGGATTCCTGGTTCAGGAACCGTCCGTTTCCCAGATAGTACCAAGCGTTCCGGTAAAAGCCGCTGAACACCTGATGGAGCTGGCCGTCCCGGATGGTGAACAGGTTAGTGAGCCGGTTGTCCTGACCGATCAGCAGTTCCGGCTTCCCATCTCCGTTGCAGTCCAGCAGCTGGTACTTCACCGCTTCCAGCCCCTGGTCCGGGGACAGATCCCGCACGCCTTCCCAGACGGCCATCAGGTCGTCCCGTTCCTCACCGAAGAGAATATAGCTGCTGCCACTTTGGACCATGGCATACAGGATATCCAGTTCCTCCCTATAGATATCATCTCTGCTGGAAGCGCCAGCCAGTCCGGACAGGCCGATGAGAAAAACCATCAGACACAGACAGGCTCTCTGCTTCCAACCCTTTTTCCCTTTCATGACGCTGGCCTCCTTATTTTCCATGTTCAAAAATCCATAAGCATTTATCCTTACTATCATTCTACTAAACATAAAAAATAAATACACTGTAATTTATTACAGGTATGGGCAAAAAAAAGGCGCTGTCTTCATGAGACAGCGCCTTTTTGAGTTTGAAGTTTGAAGTTGAAAGTTTGATGTGGATGGGACAAAATTTAAAAGCCATTGCCTCAAACATCATACATCAAACCTCAAACATTAAATCTGTGCAAAGAGTTTCTTCCGGGTCCGTTCGGCTTCGGCTTTGATCTTTTCGATGTCCAGTTTGGTGAATTCTTTATGACGCAAGAGGACTTCGCCATTGACCAGGACCGTATCGACATCCATGCTGTTGGCACTGTAGGCCATGAGGCTCAGGGTGTCGTTCTTGGGGTACCAGTGCAGGCCTTCGCGGTCGACGAGGGTGATGTCGGCTTTGTAGCCTGTTTCCAATTTGCCGACGTCTTTGTAGCCCAGGCACTTGGCGCCGCCTTCGGTCAGCATGTTGATGGCCGTTTCGGCCGGGATGACCAGCGGGTCCAGGGTATGGGCCTTGTGGATGAGCGTAGTCAGTCGCATTTCTTCGACGATGTCCAGGTTGTTGTTGCTCGATGCCCCATCGGTACCGAGGCCGACAGTGATGCCTTTGGCCAGCATCTTGGGGACCGGCGCGATGCCGCTGGCCAGCTTGAGGTTGCTGCCCGGATTGTGGGCGACGCGGACGTGCTTTGCCGCCATGATGTCCATATCGTCATCATCGACCCAGACGCAGTGGGCAGCCAGGCAGCCACAGTCCAATACGCCGATTTCATCCATCAGGGCAATCGGCGATTTGCCGTATTGCTGCTTGATGTTTTCCACTTCCCCTTTGGTTTCGCTGAGGTGGATATGGATTTCGGCGCCCAGTTCCCGTGCCTGGTCGACGAATTTATGGAGATAATCAGGCGGGCACGTATACGGCGCGTGAGGCCCCATCATGACCGTGATGCGGCCATCGGCCTTGCCGTGCCAGTCGAGGAAGAGCTGGCGGTTTTCATCGAGGCCGGCCTGGGCATTCGGCCCGATACCGATACTGCCGCGGCACAAGCAGGCGCGGATGCCCGATTCTTCGACGGCGCGGGCTTCCTGGTCCATGTGGTCGTACATATCGGCATAGGCCGTCGTACCGCAGCGGATCATTTCGGCAATGCCCAGCATGGACTGGGCGTAAATGACATCGTCTGTCAATTTGGCTTCAGCCGGCCAGATTTTCTTTTCCAGCCAGTCCATGAGCTGCATGTCGTCGGCATAACTGCGGAAGACCGTCATGGCTACATGGTTATGGGTATTGACGAAACCCGGCAGGGCCAGCATGCCCTTGCCGTCGATGACTTCATCATAGTCCGATGCCTTCGGCGCTTCGGGAAATCCCGTGATGCGCGAGCCGTCGATGGCGATGTTCTGGCCTTCTAAGACGCCGTGGTCCTGGTAGAGGGCTACGTGCTGAATCAGTTTTTTCATCGTTTCCCCTCCTGGTCCTTAGTCGAGATTCAAATATTTACGCTGTTCTTCGCTGAGCGTGTCGATGGCATAGCCCATGGAAGCCAGTTTGATCTTGGCGATTTCCGTGTCGATTTCATGGGGCAGGACATAGACATGATTGCCCAGTTCGGCATGGTGTTCGAGGATGTATTTAGCAGCCAGGGCCTGGACGGCAAAGGACAGGTCCATGATTTCAGCCGGATGACCGTCACCGGCAGCCAGGTTGACCAGGCGGCCTTCAGCCAGGAGGTTGATGACATGGCCGTTCGGGAGTTCATAGCCTTCGATGTTATGACGGGCTTCAAAGTGGCGGACTGCCAGGGCTTCCAATTCGGGTTTGTTGATTTCTACGTCGAAGTGACCGGCATTGGCCAGGACGACGCCGTCTTTCATGTTCTTCATGTGTTCGCCGCGGATGACGTCCTTGTCGCCGGTAAGGGTGACGAAGATATCGCCGACTTTAGCGGCTTCAGCCATGGGCATGACTTCAAAACCGTCGAAAACGGCTTCGATGGCTTTGATCGGGTCGACTTCGGTGACGATGACATGAGCGCCCAGGCCTTTGGCACGCATAGCGCAGCCCTTGCCGCACCAGCCATAGCCGGCGACGACGACTTTCTTGCCGACGACGGTCAGGTTCGTCGTGCGCATGATGCCGTCCCACGTGGACTGACCTGTGCCGTAGCGGTTATCAAAGAGGTATTTGCAGTACGAATCGTTGGCTGCGACCATGGGGAACTTCAATTCGCCGGCTTTGTCGAGGCCGTGGAGACGGTTGACGCCTGTCGTCGTTTCTTCCGTGCCGCCCAGGAGATTTTCCATGGCATCGGCCCGCGTCGTGTGCAGGAGATGGACCTGGTCGCCGCCGTCGTCGATGATGATGTCCGGATGATGGTCCAGGGATTTATTGAGGAAATCGAAGTATTCTTCGTCCGTTGCGCCATACCAGGCATAGACGGTCAAGCCATCTTCGACGAGGGCTGCAGCGACGTCGTCCTGCGTGGACAAGGGGTTGCTGCCGGTGACGATGACGTTGGCGCCGGCGCGATGAAGGACTTCTGCCAAATAGGCCGTCTTGGCTTCGAGATGGACGCTGACGCAAATCGTTTTGCCCTTAAAGGTCTGGTCGGCTTTCAGTTTGTCGCCAATGGCATTGAGAGCCGGCATGTGACGATCGACCCAGCTGATTTTTTCATGACCGCTTTTAGCTAACTTGATATCGCGAATAATAGATTCCATACGAGTAAGACCTCTTTCTGTAATGAATTAGTGTTGGAAAAACGCCGGTACGGATATGGCATCCGGCCGGTGGATGATGCCCTGTTCCGTCACGATGGCGCGGATATTTTCATGAGGCGTCACATCGAAGGCGGGATTGAAGACGGGCGTTTCGGGGAGGGCTGCCGCCGCACCCCGGAAAGAACGGACTTCATCGTGATTCCGTTCTTCAATAGGGATCTGGCTGCCGTCGGCAATGGACAAATCGAAAGTCGAAGCCGGCGCGGCGATGTACAGGGGAATATCCAGTTCCCTTGCCATCAGGGACAGGCCGTAAGTCCCGATCTTATTGGCCGTATCGCCATTGGCGGCGATGCGGTCGGCACCGACGATGATGGCATCGACGCCTTTCGTCTTGAGCGTCCAGGCCGCCATGTTGTCGGTAATGAGCGTCACCGGGATACGGTCAGCCATGAGCTCGAAAGCCGTCAGGCGGGCGCCCTGCAGGAGGGGCCGCGTTTCATCGGCGTAGACCATGGACACCAGCCCCCGGCGATGGAGCTCGCGGATGACGCCCAGCGCCGTGCCGACGCCGGCCGTAGCCAGGGCCCCGGCATTGCAGTGCGTGAGCAGCGTCAAGGGACGGCCTATCTTTTCCAGCTCGTCGGCCCCGAACCGGGCCATAGCCGTATTGATGGCAATATCGGCTTTATGGATGGCCACGGCCTTTTCTTCCAGGGCTGCCGTCGTGGCTTCAGCACCATCGGCTTCATGCTGGCGGGCACAAGCCATCATCTGGGTCAGGGCCCAGTGCAGGTTGACCGCCGTCGGCCGGGCCGCATCGAGGTCCCGGCAGATAGTTTCCAGGTCCGTCAAAAAGGGCGTACCTCCCCCTTTCTGGCACAGGGTCCGCGCCGCCAGGACGACGGCATAAGCCGCAGCGACGCCGATAGCCGGCGCCCCGCGGACAGCCAGGACGGAAATGGCCTGGCGCACGTCCTGCCAGGAATGGCAGGGCAGATAGATTTCTTCAAAGGGCAGCTTCGTCTGGTCCAGGAGGAACAGCGTGCCCGCTTGCCAGCGCAGTGTATCCATTATACCGTAAACCCTCCATAAGCCTGCAGGGTGTGGCGGCAGGCGCAGTCCTCATTATCATATAATTCGATGCTCTTCAGGATGAGCTGCTGCAGGCGCTGGGAATTCTCTGCCATAGCTTTGACGACTTCCTCATGGGTCAGGGGCGTCGGCGAAATGCCGGCGGCAAAATTGGTGACCATGGAAATCGTGGCATAGCAGATTTCCGCTTCCCTGGCCAGGCAGACTTCGGGGACGTTGGTCATGCCGACCAAATCGCCGCCGAGCTTTTCATACATCCTGATTTCAGCCGGCGTTTCGAAGCGGGGCCCTTCCGTGCAGACATAGGTTCCCTTATCATGGAGCGTATAACCGCCAAGGGCCTGAGCCGCAGCCGCTACGGTCCGGCGCAAGGTCGGGCAGTACGGTTCGGTCATGTCCACGTGGACGACGCCGTTTTCGCCGCCGTCGAAGAACGACGTATGACGGCATTTGGTGAAATCCAGGAACTGGTCGGGCAGGACGAAATCGCCCGGCCTGTCATCGCGGTTCAGCGAGCCGACAGCCGTCGTCGACAAGATGGCCGTGACGCCCAGGCGCTTCAAGCCCAGGATATTGGCCCGGTAATTGATGAGGTGCGGCGGAATGGAATGATTCCGGCCGTGGCGGGGCAAAAAGACGAGTTCCTTATCCTTATACGTCCCCTGCCAATAATGAATGGTCCCGTAAAAGGTATCCATATAGTCTTCATGGACATTGGACAAAATCTTCGGGTCGCAGACACCGGTACCGCCGATGATGGCAATGAGTCCCATCGTAAAACCTCCTTCGGAGAATCAATTCTTCTTATGGCGCTGGGCAGCCGCTTCATACAGCGCTGCCAGTTCATCGTGAGACAATACGTATTTGGCCCCGCAATACTGACAGGTCATTTCCACCTGCGGGTCCTTCAAGAGGGCTTCCTTATCTTCCTGGCGCAGGGACAACAGAGCATTTTCAAAGCGCTGGCGCGAGCATGTGCAGCGCCAGTACAGATTCTGCCGGTAGAGTTCCTTGAAATGCATACCGCTGAGGATGATATCGATGAGGCCTTCACCATTGGGATGGTCCTGCAAATACGTCGTCAAAGCACCGACCTGGGTGATATTGGCTTCGACACGGGCCAGGTCTTCATCCTTCGCGCCCGGCAGGGCCTGGACGAGGAAACCGCCAGCTGCAGCAATGGTGTAATCCTGGCTGACCAGGACGCCCAGGCTGATCGTCGACGGCACCTGTTCCGACGTGAACAGATAGTAAGCGATGTCTTCGGCGATTTCACCGGACACCAAATCGGCCTGGCTCGTATAGGTCGTCTTTTCCGGCGTGAAACGCGTCACCGTCAACTGGCCGTGCTGACCGACACCGGCTGCCACATCGAGCTTGCCATTGACCTTCAGCGGCAGGTCGACCTGCGGATTGTCTACATAGCCGCGGAGCTTATTCGTATCGAAGCAGTCTGCATGGACGGCGCCTAAGGGCCCGTCACCGGCGACCTTCAGGGAAACGCCTTCGTGGTTCTTATAATCGCCAGCCAACAGGGCTGCGCCGGTCATCGTCCGGCCCAGAGCCGCACTAGCCACAGGCGACAAATTATGGCGCTGCCGTGCCTTCTCGACAATACCCGTCGTCAAGGCAATAGATACCCGGATGAGCTCATCCGATGTATAATGAATGATCTGGTTGCGTGTAATCATGTATGTTCTATCCTTTCTTTACAAATCCAGTCTCTATTATACAACATCGGTGCAGACCTAGCCAGTGCCTTTTGCATGTGTTTGGGGGCCTATCGGCCCCGCCGGCTGCAGGCCGCCGTTCGCAGGCCGCCTCGGACTCAAATGCCGCTTCGCGATAACAGACTCAGAATAACGACATCGCCTCGAGTAACCCTCGGCTCGTGAAAAAATAGTGACTCGTTGTTCGTTGTTCGTGGTTCGTAAAAACCTGCCATTATACTCGAATGGGCTGTGATGAAATCTCTCTGGCGGGCTTCCCCTCTACTGCGGTCCGTTTCAGCAGCCGTCTTGCCATTCCTTACAGTCATGACCTGACGGACTGAAAAGGCACGGGAAGCCCCTACAGTTCCGGCCATGGGCCGTGTATTTTTTGTGGCCTGCGGACCACGCTCTTTTTTCATCGCCTGGCTGCGATTCCGTAGGGGCCGTCCCAACGGGCGGCCCGCGTGAATCCTATGCATATCCGGAATTTATGACGGACGGCGCATGGTCGTAATACAATCATGAGTCTGTCGCGGCGGAACGCCGCATCTGAATCAAAAAAGGCCACACATGATAGCCGCTGCTCCATGCATGGTCTCTTTATTATCAACTAAATCCCATATTCATTAAAAAGTTTTTCACGAAAATCAGCATCAGCAGCCGCTTTGGCTACATCATCATGACGATTCTCTTTCAATAAAAGGCTCATCAACATACCAAGTCTCTCTTCACCTTCTTTGCGGCCTTTGGTGCGTCCTTGAGCTTCGCCTTCTTTACGACCTTTGGCCTCTCCCTCTTTACGCCCTTTAGCCTCTCCCTCTTTACGCCCCTCAGCTTTGCCTTCTTCAAAGGCATCGCGATGATCCGAGTTATAGTCGAGGATGGCGAGTTCGCGATTGATGTAGGCCAGGCGTTCGGCGTCATTCTGAAGGAAGGTCCGGGCGGCATCTACGGCTTTATGGATGGCTTCATCGCTCATGATCAGTTCCCTCCTTCTAATCCACATGCATGAACAAGACACTCCCTATCATGCTGACGGGTCGCCCACGGGCGACCCCTACGATGGTATGAGCTGATTGGCAAAGTAGGCCAGCCAGCGTTCCATTTTTGTCATGTCACGGATTCGCTTCTTCGGCGATTTCGTATATTTCGGGATTTCCAGGAAATGAAGGCCGCAGGCCTCGGCGTAAATCCGTTCGTCGTAGGTCGTTCGTCGAATTTAGGGCCTGACGGCCCGCAGTTCGCAGACGGCAATTCGCAGTTCGCTTCGGATTCAAATGCCGCTTTGCGGCAACAAACTCAGAGTAACGACATCGCCTCGAGTAACCCTCGGCTCGTAAGAAGGTTTTATCCAGCCCGGTAACCTGCGTTCTGCCATTCAGAATCAGACGGTTCCGGTAATAAAAAATGAGTTGAGAGCAAATGGCCATACTGTTGCACCTCACTTCAAAAGAATCCATCCTGCCGCTTTTCAAACAGCCAGAATCGTGTAACAATAAAAGAAAAAAAGACATGCACAGAAAGGATGACGAATGTGAAACCTGAAAAAAAAGGAAATGATTTCATCGAATATATTTCTCATAAAACATCGTTAACTACTTTTTTATTTCTTATAATTTTTTTAATATCGGGCTGTGGCAACACCAATTCAACCCCCAGTACCACAAGCAGTACCCATAAAACAGAAACGCAACAAATTAAATCTTCAAAAACTGATTTCGAAACGGAGTTAAAAGCTGATGGTGACGCATATAAAAAGGAACTGAAAAGGCTCAAGGAAGAGTCTATTAAAGCTCACAGTAGTACCTCTAGTGATAACAATAATTACGATTACTATGATGATTACTATAATAATAATGAAGGAACCTATGACGAAGGATATGATAAGGGCCACGAAGACGGCTATTTTGATTTAGGCTATGACCCAGAATATGAAAACGATGATTATATGGATGGTTACGAAGAGGGGTTTTCAGAAGGAACAGCTTCTCTAGAAGAAGAAAATCAAGATGACCTTGAATGGGAAGATAAATACTCTAGGAGATAACTTTTTTTTGTTTCTTTTCTTCCATCTCATATCGGATAAAGGCATACACCGCTGTCGTCCGCATGGCCGTGAACTCATTCGCCGTCTTACCGCTTAGGGAAGAGTCGAACAAGTAACAGAAATCCGTGCCGATATAATAGTTCTGCGACTTGTCCCGGGTACGGAACAGGCTGGATAAAAAGAGGATATGCATAGAAACCTCCTGACATGAAATCAAAAAATGCAATGAATCGATGCTGCTTTGCCTCCCTTGCCTTTTGATAGCATTTATGCTATCATCTAAATAGGAACATAAAGGAGATCATGATGTACAAGATTGAATTTTATGAGAACCAGCACGGCGAATCAGAAGTCTGGGATTTTCTGGAAGCCCTGCGGGTGAAAAGCAAAAGCAGCAAGGATGCCCGTATCCAGTACAACCAGATTCTCTTCTACATCGACCTGCTCGCAAAAAACGGCACCAATCTGCCGGTCAATATCACCAAACATCTGGAAGAAGACATCTGGGAACTGCGTCCAGGAAACAACCGGGTCTTTTATTTTTACTATGACGAGAGCCAGTATGTACTGCTCCATCATTTCCGCAAAAAATCACAGAAAACACCGAACCGGGAAATCGCCCGTGCCAAAGCGGAACGCGACGATTACATCCGCCAAAAGGAGGCAGAACAATGAGAACCTGGGAAGACTATAAGAATCATGTAAAGGCCGTCAGCGAAGAAGAACGCCGCAATATGGAAGAAATCGAAGAAGTAAGCAACATTGTTTCCTCCATCATCCGGCGGAGACAGGAACTGGGCATCAGCCAGCGCGCCCTTGCAGAGCGATGCGGCATCCCACAGTCCTCGGTAGCTCGTATCGAAACACTGAAGACAACGCCAAAGCTCGATACTCTCGTCAAGCTTATGCAAGCCCTCGACCTGAAACTCCAGGTGGCTGCAGCCGGCTGACAAAAATCAAAATGAAATAACGTCCCGTTCATCATAGATACTGCCGCTGCCAGTCCCATTGCGGACGCAGCGGTCCAGTGCCATGATGGACGACACGATTCCGTCGATTTTTTCGACGGATTTTTCTTTGTCCGTTTTGATGTTCCCCGCCGGGTCCTGCCGCATCACCACGTTGCCCTTGAACCCCTGGCCGAACGGCACCATAGTGATTGACCGTATTTTTTTGTGACCTGTGACTGCGTTATTCCCATCGCCTGACTGCGATTCCGTATGGGCCGCCCAGAGCGTTCTGACCCGTCAGATGCTGGAGACAATTCCCCGGACGGGATGACAGCGGCGGGCGGCCCGCTACGCGCTGAGGGCTTCCCGAAGCGTCGTTGTCAGTCTGAGTTTGTCGCGGCGAAACGCCGCATCTGAATCCCAGGAAAGAGCATGACTCGTGGTTGCTGGCTAGCAGCTTTTAAACTAGCTCCCAGGCGACGGCAATAACGAGCGCTGGCAAAAGGTTAGCAATGCGCACGTGAGGCAGCCCAAAGAGGTTCGTGCCTACACAAAAAATCAGGATATTGCCGACGGCGCTGAGACTCTTGAGGGCGGCAGACGTCATAATGGGTTCGAGGAAGCCAGCTAACAGGAAGATGATTCCCTGGAAAACGCCAACAGAAATCGCGGAAAAGATGCATTCCTTGCCGAGCGTCGCAGTCATAATCATAACAACGACAGCATCGATTGCGGTCTTGGCGAACAGGACCGACGGGTCGCTGAGCAGACGGTCGTTGATAGAGCCGATGACGGCCATGGCACCGATACAGACAGTCATGGACGCCATGACAAAGCCCTCGACGAATCGCGTATCGCCGCCACTCCCCGTCTTCTGCTGGAGCCAACGTCCAAAACACTCCATACGATCTTCGAGATTGATAGCCTCACCAATGACCGCACCGCCGATAAGGCTTGCGAGAATGCAGTTCGTCCCGACGAGCATCACTGCCCCATCGCTGCCGATGTGCAGCATTTCCTTGACGGTCCCTGTCAAACCGAGGAATATGACAGCCACAGCGCAGGACATCATAATCGTCTTCTGGAAGCGCTCCGATATCAGCCGGCCACACTCCAATCCCAAAAGGCCGCCACCAATAATCCCTAATACATTGGCTAAGATACCTATCCCTGGAAACAAAAGATTCCCGCCTTTCTAAAACAAAAACAAATCCATCATAAATTAGATGTTTTTTATTATAACACAAATGACAAATACACAGTACGGTGAGTAGGCAGGCCGCCTTTGAGTCTGTCGCGGCAAAGCCGCATCTGAATCCGAGCCAACCGCAGTCTATTTCTCCAAATTTTGAAAAAGCAAGGAATTTTAGTATAATGTAGTTAGATTTTTCTTATGTTGTGGAATTTCACTGAGGAGGTTGTCTTATGGGAAAATTGACGATACGAGGCAAGGCTAGCATGAATTGCACCTATGACATGGTAACCCTTGAAATTGAATTCTATAAAGATGGTAATACGGCCAATGCGGCGATGGACGCAGTTTTGACACAGTGCGAATCCTTCTTATCCTATCTGGACAGCCAAGGTGTCCCTATAAATCAGATTTCTATGGAACAGGACGAAGTGGAACGGCATTATGACGAAGATAATGAAGAATATTATTACACGGCTTCTAGAAAAATCGTAATCCGCATGAGTTTCGATATGCCCTTTATCAACATGATACTGGATCACGTCCGCCAGCAAAACTATGATATCGCTATCGAAAGTAGTTATAAATTATCAAATGAACGGGAAATCCACGATGAACTCATCAAGCAGGCTGTCGCCAATTCCAAACATCGGGCAGAAGCCATCGCAGCTACGGTAGGGAAAAAAATCATTGGCATCAAATCGGTATCTATGAACTCGTATGGCGAAGATTCGATTCGTTATTGTGATATGATGGCGCCTGATTCGCTAAGATATGAAAAGCCCAAATCCTTAGACCTCTCTAACCAGCTGGCCGCCAATTCAACGACAGAAAGTGAATCCGTCGACGTTGAGTGGATTATTGATTGAAGAACATAAAAGATTAAAGGCGCTGTCGTAGAAGGCAGCGCCTTTTAATGTATATTTTTACTTATCTTTAATTTGTGGCAGCTGTGAAACTAAAATCTGTAAAGATATGACGTTTTTATTTTTTTGTTCAACAGCTCCTATAAACTTTCCTGTTATCACAACAGAGCTTCCTTCTTTTATATTTCGAGTCCATTCTTTATTTTTTTCGTTAATAGCACCTAAAATATCGTATCGTTTCCCATTAAAGTTCCATCGATAAATACATACAGCAATATTATTGGAATTATTGAATTTTCCTTGATGAATTACAGTTCCACTAACCTTTACATATTTTCCTTTATATTTACTATTCGTTTCCGAAATATTTTCATTATATTTTCCCATTAAGCCTTCTGCTGTAATGACATAGGGATTTTCTTTCGTCCCTAATGGCGGCTTTTTTTGTATAACCTGCTTCACGGGTGGCGTTGCTGGAGAAGAGCTGTGCCGATACGACACAGCGTAATAAATTGAAAAAATGACAATGCATACAGCAGAAATAAAAATAAGAGATTGAAAAATAGTCTTCCTTAATTCATGATTTTGAGTAGTAACTTTTGCAAATTGCTCCCTATCAGGTTGACTTATATCTGGCTGACTATCTGGCTGACTTATATATCGAGTAGTCTGTGTCTCGTGGTCAGCATGCGCCGATAACTCATTGTTATCTTGAAAGAATGTCTTTTCTAAAGTCAACGAGTCTTCTATGATTTCCTGGGCATCATTAGGTGAACTGTTTTGACTTGCCGCTGATACGGCTACCACATCATTTTTATTTTCTTTAGCAGAATCATTTTGTAATTCAGGCAGTTCGCGCTTTTGGACAGGATATTTCTCATTGAGCTTCTGAATAGCCGTAATCGCATAGGGATTTCCATTATCTGCAGCTAGTTTATACCAATATTCCGCTTGTTCGTAGTCTTGTTGAACGCCTTTTCCATATTCATAGAATTGCGCTACATTATACATCGCTTGAACGTTTTTTCTTTGCGCTTCTAATAATGTATTTTTGAACATTAATTTTTCTGGCGCAATGGGATCTGCACAAACCGGCTTCTTTGAAGGTCGCCTCTTAGAAGTACGGTGGGTAGTTGCTTTTGAATTTTGTAATTCAGGCAGTTCGCGCTTTTGGACAGGATATTTCTCATTGAGCTTCTGAATAGCCGTAATCGCATAGGGATTTCCATTATCTGCAGCTAGTTTATACCAATATTCCGCTTGTTCGTAGTCTTGTTGAACGCCTTTTCCATATTCATAGAATTGCGCTACATTATACATCGCTTGAACGTTTTTTCTTTGCGCTTCTAATAATGTATTTTTGAACATTAATTTTTCTGGCGCAATGGGATCTGCACAAACCGGCTTCTTTGAAGGTCGCCTCTTAGAAGTACGGTGGGTAGTTGCTTTTGAAGAACGTTTAGATGCTTTTTGTTTATCTTCCTGATAATAATTGCAATGGGATGAACCGATACATTGGCCATTATAATAACTACATTTATTCTTTGTAAAAAAGAGGCAACGCCTTTTATCTCTCCGTTCATCATCCTCGTCTTTTCTCAAGAACTCAATATGGTGCGGAGTATCCATCCAGCCTTTGGGATGCTTATTTCTCATCAGATTCTCACCTCACTGGGGCTTAATTCATTGTGAGCATCAAAAAGAATCAACCGTTTTTCTCCCCGGCATCGGGCTTACGTTCTGCTACCATTCCGCCTTTTTGCTCCGGAATGGAATACTGGCAATTCCCAGGCACTTCATAGGATTTGCCTTCCTTATTATAGGTCAGATTGAACACCATGTCGGTCAGCCATTTCTTGAAGGATGGATTGTCCTGGAACTGTTTGAAGAGTTCCATATTGTCTGCCATGATGGAAAAAATGACCTGCTGCAGGGCTCGTTCGCTCTCGGTCCGGGCTTCTTGTTCATCAGAGTTTTTCATAGCGTTGCGGTACTTCTCATTGCGGGAAACCATGGCCGGAATCTGCAGGAGCTGTCGTTGTACGTTGTCAGCGTCGTTCCACTGGATATTCCCGAACATATCATTGAATTCCGAGATGATGTGCGACAAGGGGTCCATTTCCGGTTCTACAATATGGCCAACCTTACCGGTAGGAACGGGGGCGATTTCAGCATCTTCGTCTTCCAGTCTGATGGCTACTGCTTCCCGTGCCTCGTTCCGATAGCTGTCCAGGTCCACAGCGGCCAAGATACCCTCTGACAGGTCATCGGTCTGAGGCGACGGCAGTTTGGGAATCAGCAGATTCAGGAAAATAGATAATTTTTCCCACGCTGCATTGCCATAGGGAAGAATAGACCCCAGGAAACCATAGGTCCGCACAAAAGCCTTGGCGGCACTCTTGAACTGAATCTGGTCCTCCGTTTCCAGCTGGTCATAAAGGACGACACACGAATCGAGGAGCGGATCCAACCGGTCCCGTTCCCCGCCGCTCAGAAACAAGTCCACCACTTTCTCTACATCGCTGTGGTCATAGACTTGATAGTCTTCCATCAGGGAAATCAGGTCGTAAAGCTTATTGGGGTCCGTTTCGCCGGACAAAATCGTCGTCCGGTAGAATTTGGAAAAGGCTTTTTCAATCGTTTCCGCCTTGTTGGCAAAATCCAGTACATAGACTTCATCCTTGCCCGGCGCCGCCCGGTTCAGCCGGGACAGGGTCTGGACAGCTGCAATGTCCGAAAGGGGTTTGTCTACATACATAGTCTGGAGCAGCGGTTCGTCAAATCCCGTCTGGAACATGTCGGCCACGACCAGCAGCCGGTACGGGTCCTTCTTGAATTCCTGGGGAATCTTTGCGTCCGGAAAACCATTCATCGCTGCCGAAGTCAGAGGCGGTTCCTGGCCGTGATAGCTACATTCCCCGGAAAAAGCGATGATAGCCTTATAAGGGCTGTGCCGGTCGGCCAGACACTTGGTAATGGCATAGTACGTTTCAATGCAACGGGGAATACTGGCCGTCACCACCATGGCGCGAGATTGGCCGCCCAGTTTCTTCCTGGCAATGATCTGTTCGTGGAAATGGTCTACCATCATCGCCGCTTTCTTGGCAATGACGTCGGGATTCCCTTCGACAAAGGAGCGCAGTTTCTTCTGAGCCCGCTTCTTGTCAAACATGGGGTCGTCTTCCACCTTTTTGGCAATCTTATACCAACTGTCGATGGTCACGTAATTCTTCAGCACATCCAGGATGAAGCCTTCCTGAATGGCTTGTTTCATGGTATAGACATGGAAGGGCCGGTGTTTGATTTGGCCGTCTTCTTCATAAGGCGTACCAAACACCTCTTCCGTCTTGTTTTTAGGCGTAGCCGTAAAGGCGAAGTAACTGGCTGTTTTTACCAGTTTCCGTCCCTCTACCATGGCGTTGATCTTGTCTTCATTATCCAGTTCACTGTCCGAAGCCAGTCCGGAAAGGGCCAGATTCATATTGGCTGCATTCCGCCCACTCTGTCCCGAATGGGCTTCGTCGATGATGATGGCAAAGGTATGGTTTATATGTTCCTGTCCGATTTCTTGAGAAATATAAGGGAACTTCTCTACTGTGGTCACAATGATCCGCTTGCCGTCCTGGATGGCCTTTTTCAAGTCGCCCGAGTGCTGGGCCCATACGACGGTATTCTTTACCTGCATGAACTGTTTAATCGTATCCCGGATCTGCTTGTCCAGAATCCGCCGGTCCGTCACGACAATGACCGAATCAATCATAGGCCGTCCATCCCGTTCCAGTCCGATCAGCTGATGGGCCAGCCAGGCAATGGAATTAGATTTGCCCGACCCGGCGCTGTGCTGGATGAGATAGCGTTTACCCACACCGTACTGCCTGACATCGGCCAGGAGTTTTTCTACACAATCCAACTGATGATAGCGCGGCCAGATTTGTTTGACCGATTTCTTCCGGGTTTCCGGATTTTCCTCGACGACGACCTGGACGTAGTTCTCGATGATACGGGACAGTTTCGTCTTCGTCAGGATATCTTTCCACAAGTAGTCCGTCATGATGCCCTCGGGGTTGGGCGGATTCCCGGCCCCATCGCGGTATCCTTTGTTGAAAGGCAGGAACCAGCTGGCCTTCCCGCAAAGTTTCGTGCAGAACTGGACCGTCTGATCATCTACGGCAAAATGTACGATACAGCGCTTGAAGGAAAACAGCAGTTCCCTGGGATTGCGGTCTTTCTTATACTGTTCTACGGCGTCGGCTGTCGTCTGCCCGGTGAAATGGTTCTTCAGCTCTATGGTAATGACGGGCAGGCCGTTGATGAACAGACAGAGGTCCAAAGCCAGTTTTGACGCGTCGATAGCATAGCGCAGCTGGCGGGTAACACTGAAAATGTTCTTGTCAAATAGCCGTTTCGCCTGTTCATTGTTTTCCGTCGGCGTGAAATAGAACAGGATCAGGTCAGCCGGATAGGCTTTAATGCCATTGCGCAGGACGTCGATGATACCGCGCCGGGTGATTTCTCCAGAAAGACGGTTCAAAAACTGCCGCTTCTTCTGGTCACTCTGGTTGACGCCGAGCTTTGCCATCTCTTTGGGTTGAGTATCATTCAAAAAGCGAAAGAGCCGGGTTTCATCGATGGCATATTCTTTATTGTAATCTTCATTCGTCCCCTGCTGGTAGCCATTCTGATCCACCAGCCAGTTCACGATGAGCGTTTCAAAACCCTTTTCCGTTTTATCCGTAAAAACCATCGTCAGTCCTCCTCTCCAGGGATTCCTGTTTCTCCGTCATTGCCTTCACCATCATCGTCCCCCATGTCGTCCACGTGCTCGTAAGCAGGAACGGGGATATTCCGGACATCGATTTTGCCGGTTACTACGTCGGAGATGATTCTATTTTGCAACTCATCTAGTAGTGCTGCTTCTCGTAAAACTATAGGCCGCATTTTCATATATGCCTGTATAAGTCTGCAAAACTTAGCAATAGCAACAGTATCATGCACTATTGGAATTTCGACTCTAAGTAATTCATTTATATTCAGTGGCCGATTTCTACCGGCAGAACCATGTGAACATAATTGCAAATCAGTAAATCCTTTTTGTGATATAAAATACCCAAATAAATATTCTACTGGGAATTTCTTATTACGACTTTTTAATAGATAATACCTATGCGAGGCCAACCCCTTCTCTTCTTTTTTAGAAGTAACAAATACAGCATCTTCCCAAGCAAACTGGCCACTAATCATTAACCGATTTCTATGGATACGTTGAAACTTCGAATCTCCCATATCCGATCCCTTTATAGGATTACGAAGAAAAATTCCTCTTGCTCGATTATACATTCCAGCTTTCTGATAATAATTATCTTCCACAATATCTATAAAAGCATTATCAAGAGATACTATTCTTTTTAAGCGAACATTCTCATGCGATTCATGAATCAGTTTCTCAAATGTACTACTGATTAACTCTCTCATCAACTCCAATGACTTTTTCTTTAACAAACGCTTCTTGTTAATCTCCGAAATCTTCCAGTCCAGGAAGCGCACAATTTGTTCCTGTTCGGCACGAGGTGGGACGGGAATCAGAATAGTTCTCATTTCACTATAGCGAGTGGTCCACAAATCTGCGACAATCCCCCTGCCGTTTCTGTAATACTCTTCAGAAAATCTATAATTGCGAAGCAAATAATGAATATATTCACTATTCAATTCATTTCTAGGTGTCAGAACAATGTTGATAAGTGAAACTGACCCATCCAGTTTGGATACGCCACAGGAACCTTTTCTGTCTGAACGGCTATTGATAACAAAATCTCCTGCCTTTACAAGTTTTCGGTTGTCACTATCATTGGACTTGGCTGCATGTGCAAGCTGTGGTAGTATCCCTTTCTTCGTTACTGATAACGGCTTATAATCCTTATCTGAAACCTTTTTCTTGCGTTCAGTAAACAACGCATTTATCTTCTGAAGTTTCCAATGTGCTGGTATCTGGGGAATCCACGTGACATTAGTATTCATCACATTGCTATATTTCTTCATTACTCCAGCCCCCTGACGATGTCATCCATAACGCCTTCTGATTCTTTTTCCAATTCTGCCAGGGACGCCAGGATGTCTTTCATATCCCGCAGTTTTACGGGCTTGTAGAAGTATTTAGTAAAGCTGATTTCATAGCCGATTTTTGTCTTTTCTTCGTCTACATAGGCGTCCGGTGCATAGGGCAGGACTTCTTTCTCCATGAAGGTATGGATACCGCCTTCATACTGGAATGGGATGTTTTCTGTATCTCGCAGTTCCGGGTCCGCTTCCCCGGCGACTTCTTTCGCTTCCGGGTCGGCTTCGGTGATATAAGGACGGATTTTCTTCAGCTGTGTCTTCTTCAATTTAGTGGCTTTAGCAAAGGCATCCCAGTCATCAAAAAGCGCCGTCTTTGCCGCTTCCTGTACGGCCTGACGCACGTCTAACAGCTCCGTATGTTTCTTGAACAGGACTTTCCCCTTTTCATCTTTTTCAGGAATCTCCCGTTCCGGGAACACTCGCAGGCGCAGGGGCCGGTCTACGGTGACGTTCCAATAGCCGAATTCGCTGTTATCGAAAATCATGCTGACGTCGCTTTCTTCCATGTCGAGGAAGATGCGGATAATTTCTTTGCGGATATCCGGCGTGAATTCGCAGTTCTTGTTCCCCATGTTCTTGCGCAGGGGCGATTTCATCTGCGTCGCATCGATGAGCTGGATTTTGCCTTTCCGGCGGGCTTCTTTCTTATTGGACAGGACCCAGATGTAGGTGCCAATGCCCGTGTTGTAGAACATGTTGTCCGGCAGGGCGATAATGGCTTCCACCAGGTCGCTTTCGATCAGATAGCGGCGGGCGTTGCTCTCCCCGCTGCCGGCGTCGCCGGTGAACAGGGACGAACCGTTATGGACTTCGATGATGCGGCTGCCCAGTTCGGTATCGGTCTTCATCTTAGATACGTTATTGAGGAGGAATAAGAGCTGCCCGTCGCTGGTGCGGGGGATCATCTTCAGCAGTTCCCCGCCCGACAGGTAGGTATTGAAGCGGGTATCGAGAATTTCATTTTTGCCACCCAGCTTGTCGGCATCGGTCTTCCAGCTCTTGCCATAAGGCGGATTGGAAAGCATGAAGTCGAACTGCCGCGATGGGTTCCCATCCAGAGATAGGGTCGAGCCATAGGCAATGTGTTCCGCTTCCTCGCCATCCCCTTTCAGCAGCATATCGGCCTTGCAGATGGCATAGGTTTCCGGGTTGATTTCCTGACCGAACAGGTGAATAGAAACTTTTTTACGCTGTTTGGCTGCCAGTTTCAGGAGCCGCGCCTGGGCCACTGTGAGCATCCCGCCAGTCCCGCAGGCTCCATCTCAAAGGTGTCTGTATTTGATACAATCGAACGATAGCAGGGATTTTGAACACCCCCGTGTTCACTTCAATCGGTGTTGTACTGATTGGCTATCTTCTTGAGCAGAAGTGCTTTTTCCATGAACCAGTCAAAGTAGTTTTTATATTCTTTTCTATCAAACGCCGCATCAAGCTCCTTGGTCAAAAGCATACGTCCATCTTTTTCACCTTCTGACCACTCAATGGAAGCGCCTAATTCCTTTTCTATCGTATCTTGATTATCTTTCAGCTGCCTATACCAATCCTTCCCCTTGGCAACATACAAGCCCGCTGTCGCCCGATGGCGGGATGTGTTGATTGTAAATTCTACCACCACAGACGATACGCCGGTACTCAGGTTGTACCAATTGGTCGCGAAAGCCTTTCTGCATGAGAAGCTCTTGCTGAACTTACTGTCTTTATCGAAGGCATAGTCACAGAACTGCTGCCAGAAGTTCAATTGGAATTTCCGCAGCGGCGTCAGGGTTTCTGCAGCTTTCACCGTTTTTGCCCATTCGTTGGGACGTTCTACAACATTAAACCGTGGTGCTGGCAGCGAATCCCCAATGCGCCAGAGTTCAATTTCAATCAGGAAAAAACCAATATTTTCATCCGTATGCTGATTCAGCCATCCGATAGCCTGTTTATGCTCATCACGAGCCCTTTTGACAATCCAGACTATAATTTCAGCGTCTTTCCCTGCCGCATACGTAATGATTTTTCCCAAATGATCATGGTCGGTATCTTCCAGCTGATTCTCGATGATAATCCCACGGGAACTCCCGCTTTCGCGGGCGTAGATGTCTACACTGAAACTTCCTACTGGAGATTCCGTTTCCTCAAGCTCCAGGTCAATTTCAATGGCATCACTCAGCTGTTCCAGATTTTCTTTTTGGGCAAGCCATTTTGAAAAATCCTGTTCCTCATGCGGCCAGATAGACCGCAAGTCATCAATCCGTTTCATGCACCCTAGTTTTTCCATATATGTCACTTTGCTTCCCGATGCTTTAGAAATGCTTCTCCTCTGCCGCCTTGAAATTATAGACTGGTTTCATCACGTCGATAACGTCCACGGTGTCACCGATGACATCCAAGATATCATCAAGGGATTTATAGGCCATAGGAGCTTCGTCGATGGTGCCTTCGTTTACCGATGTCGTATATATGCCTGCCATCTCCTGCTGGTATTCCTTGAGGGAAAGCTCTTTGATTGCCTGTGTACGGGACATGATGCGGCCTGCGCCGTGCGGGGCAGAGTAATTCCACTCGGCATTGCCTTTGCCGAGTGCCAGGATGCTTCCGTCACGCATGTTGATGGGAATAAGGAGTTTCCCAAAGTTAAAGATACCACATCAATCCCACGCGGACTTTTGCTCAACCGATACAGCCGGAGGGCTGGATAACAAGAAAAGGCGGTATGCGCCCCGTGGAGGGGTAGCGTACCGCCTTTTCTTGTGGGGGTTTCCAAAGGGGGCAGCGCCCCATTTGGCACACGACTTTGCGGAGCAAAGTGTAGTGTGTTATACGCTCTGTCGGCGTTGCCCTGAAAATACCGTTGCCGCCGGGGAGGGCAAGGGCATTTGACGCGGCAGGAAAGCAGGGCTTTGTTTGGGGCTGGTAAGCCGGAAACAAAGGGCTGATTTCAGCAGCAGACAGGGCGTATTATGAAAGCCCCCGTCCCTCGTCCTCCGCCCCCGGCCTATGGGACAAAAAGTCCCAAAGCTCTGGACACCGTGACCAGATGTGTGGCCACACTCCGGGAAAAGTAGCAGGACGGCAGGAAACCGTCAAGGCTGAAATGAATGGGCTGACGCCCGGCCTTGACCGTTCCCCGCCGCCCCGCTGGATGGGTGGACTGGTGCTAGCATATAAATAGGACAAGTCAAACTGAGGTTTTCCATAAAGTGATAC